>Ga0207643_10001123_pt1 | contig 15904 bp, 13 predicted proteins | sample KBSMisM62_FD_184313 | JGI IMG/M metagenome (GOLD analysis project Ga0207643, IMG submission 184313) | Miscanthus rhizosphere microbial communities from Kellogg Biological Station, Michigan, USA - KBS Miscanthus M6-2 (SPAdes) (version 2) | ecosystem: Host-associated > Plants > Roots >...
ACGCAACTGTCCACCTTGTTCGAGCGCAACGTCGAGTTCGTCCGTAGCGGCGCCGAGGCTCGGCGGCACGTCCCCGAGTTGCCCTTCCTGCCGTGGCAGCACGCCTATGTGATCACGTGCATCGACCCGCGGACCGATCCGTCGGCATTCTTCGGCGTCGGACTGGGCGACGCGATCGTGGCCCGCACGGTCGGCGGTCGGGTGACTCCGGCCCGCAGTGCCCGCGACGCCTACGCCGCAGCCCTTCCGACGCAAGCGGTGACACCTCTTGCCCGGAAATCTGCGTGGCTCCTGACGCTATGAGCAGATGGCGGGTCGTCGGCTTCGGGTCAGGGAGTGATGATGACTTTGTGTGCGGTGGGGTCGGTGGCGAGGGCGTGGAGGGCTTTGTCGTAGTCGTCGATGGTGAAGCGGTGAGTGATGAGGCCTTCGGTGCGGATCCGTCGGGTGCGCAGCGCGGCGATGGTGGCGCCGAAGGAGGTTGCTTCGGCGAAGGATCCCAGGATGGTGATCTCGCGTCGGAAGACGTCGAACGGGTGGATCGGGAGGATGTCCTCGGCGTGGGTGACGCCGTAGATGAGGACGGTGCCGCCGTTGCGGGCGAGAGGGACACAGTTTTGACCCACGGTTGTTCGGCCGGTTGCCTCGACGACGATGTCGTAGCCGTCCCTGCTGGGTGATCCCGCACGTAGCGCTGCGACGCCGCTGGTGGTGTCGTTGCGGTTGAGGAGGACGGTGTGGTCGATGCCGAGGCGGGCAGCGGTGGCGAGTTTGAAGGCCACGACGTCGGCCACGGTCACGCTGGCGGCACCGGACGCGGCGAGGAGTTGGGCGAGCAGCAGGCCGGTGGGTCCGGCGCCGAATACGAGCGCGCTGGACCCGGGCCGGACCTGGAGGCGTTCGATGCCGTGCATGGCGCAGGAGGCGGGTTCGGTGAACACCGCGGTGTCGGCGGGCAGCCCGTCGACGGAGAACACCTGGCTGTGGTCGACGGCGACGTACTCGGCGAAGAAGCCCGCGTGCGTGCTGCCCAGTCCGCGTCCGTTCGCGCAGAGGATGAGCCTGCCCGCCAGGCAGTAGTCACAGTGTCCGCAGTGGATGTTCGGGTTGACGGTGACCTGCTCGCCGAGCCTGAACCGGGTGACACGGACACCGAGTTGGTCGACGATGCCGACGACCTCGTGGCCGGGGATGAGGGGGAACACGGCGTTGAAGCCGCCGTCGTGCAGGTGCAGGTCGGTGCCGCACACCCCGACCTGGGTCACCTTGATCCGCACCTCGTCCGGTCCTGCCTCCGGTATGGGAATGTCGGCGACGGTGAAGCTGCGGGGAGCGTCGTAGCGGACGGCTTTCACGACGCCACCACCGTGATCGTGAGGTCGGCCCGGTCGCGGCCGTCGGCGACGAGTTCGGCGTTGGCCTGGTCGGTGCCCGCGGTCCAGGAGACGGCCTGGGCCTCGGTCATGCCGTGCTGCTGGTGGCGGCCGACGAGGCGGTGCTGCCGGGTGGGGTCGTCGACCTGGAGGTACCAGCTGTCGTCGAGCATCGACTTGACCCGCTGCCAGGGACCTTCGCGACACAGCAGCCAGTTGCCTTCGGTGATGACCAGCGGCACCGCGCGGGCCACGGGGATGGCGCAGGCGATGGGTTCGTCGAGGTGGCGGTCGAAGTCGGGGGCGTGCACGACCTCGTCGGTCTGGTCGCGCAGCCGGCCCAGCAGGTGCAGGTAGCCCTCCGCGTCGAAGGTGTCCCAGGCGCCTTTGCGCTCACGGCGTCCCCAGGCGCGCAGGGTGGCGTTGCACAGGTGGAAGCCGTCCATGGGCACCAGCACACACAGCTGCGGCCCGAGTTCGGCGGCGAGCCTGCTCGCGATGGTGGTCTTGCCCGCCCCGGGTGCCCCGGTGATCCCGAGCACGGTGCGGCCACCAGCCTCGGCGAGGCGGCGGGCCCGGTCGACGAGGTTCCCGACCGACAACGCCACCGTCTGCCCGGTCGCGGTCATGCCGGGGTCTCGCGGATCGCGTCTTCGAACACCTGCTCGGCCTGGGCGGTCAGCTCGTCGGTGAAGAACTGCTCGGCTACGGCTGGTCCCATGGTGAAGCAGTCGACCCCCCGGCGGGCCAACTCGACGACCGACCCGACGTCGCGGATGCTGGCCAAAAGGATCTTCGTTGAGCTGCCCGTGGCAGTCAGTACTTCCTGCATGGCGATGACGTCGCCGACCGCATCCCGCCCGACGTCCTCGAGCTTGCCCAGGTAGGGGGCGATGTAGACCGCACCGGCCGCGGCGGCGACAACGGCCTGCGCGGGGTTGTAGATGGCGGTCAGCAGCGTGGGCACCCTGTCGGCAGCCAGCGCGGCGCAGGCTGCGGCACCGGCGCGGGATGCGACCAGCTTGACCACCACCTGCTCACCCAGGCCGCGCAGCTCGTAGCCGCGTTTCACCAGCGTGGCGGTGTCTTCCCCCCAGGCCTGGAAGAACACCTCCCGCGCCCCCGCGTCAATGGCCCACCGGTAGATGTCGGCAATGTCGGTGACCGACTGCGATGCCCGTCGCAGGATGGTCGGGTTGGTGGTGACACCGGCGAACAAGCCGGTCGCCAGCAACTGCTCAGCGGCCACACGGTCGGCCGTATCCAAATACAGGCGCACGTTCTTTCTCCTCAAGCTGGTCATGAATGATCGAAACGATTCAGGTAAACCACGTGCCGCCGTCGACGACGATCGACTGGCCGGCGACGTAGCCCGCATCGGGCGAGGCCAGGAACGACACCACTCCGTCCCAGCGGGACCGCGGCGACCATGGCCACCATCACGTCCGCGCCCCGAGCCGTTCGACGTGCGCCGCCCCGGCATCCTCGACCTGCCCGGCGTCGGAGACGTCCAGCGACAGCGCCAGAGCAGGGCATCCGTCGCTGCTCAGCGCTGCGGCCAGAGCGACGGGCTCCTCGGCGGTCGAGGGCGGATCGGCCACCGACACCGCCAACCCGTCCGCCGCCAGCCGCTGCGCGATCGCGCGTCCGATGCCGCGCAGCCCCGGTCGCGATCACCGGACGCTGCTGGCCCTCTTCGTTGAACGGCACCGGCCCCGACTCCTCTGGGTTGCTCAACCGAGCGGTATCCGCTCGTATGATACTAGGGTTGCCGTTGCAGACACCGTCCGTCAAGACAGGGAAGGGAGCCGGTGTGGAGCACCTCGTCACAGCGCTCGTGGCCCGCCGCTACTACCTGGACGGCCAGACCAAGAGCCAGATCGCCGACGAGCTGGGCGTCTCGCGGTTCAAAGTGGCCCGCATCCTGGAGACCGCGGTCCGTGACGGCATCGTGCGGATCAGCATCGACATCCCGCCCGAGGTCGACCTCGACCTGTCCCAGAAACTCGAGCAGCGCTTCGGGCTGCGTCAGGTCCTGGTCGTGCGCACCGAGGAGGACGGCACCCTCGACGCGATGCGCCGGATGCTGGGCCGGGCGTGCGCCTCGCTGCTCGCGGGGCGCCTGTCCGACACCGATCTGCTCGGCGTCTCCTGGGGACGCACCCTGCACGCCCTCACCGACGTCCTACCCCCACTTCCACACGCCGGGGTGGTGCAAATGGTCGGCAGCGTGCCCACCGCCGACCTGAACATCCACTCCCTGGAACTAGTCCGGCGGCTGAGCGAACGCACCGGGGGGACCACCTACCCGCTCTACGTCCCCATGATTCTCGAGCACGTCGACACCGCCGCCTCGCTGCGCGCTGTCGACCACGTCGCCGCAACCCTGAACCGCTATCCCGACATCACGTGCGCCCTTGTCGGTATCGGGGCCTGGCAACCCGACGGCTCCTCCGTGCGTGCCGCGCTCCCGCTACCCATCGTCGACCACCTCGACCGCGCCGGTGCGGTCGCCGACATGTGCTCCACCGTCCTCAACGCCGACGGAGACGTCATCGGCGCTGACACCCTCCCGCCACGGTGCATCGCCATCACCACCGCCCAGCTGCGCGCCATCCCCGACGTCATCGCCCTGGCAGGCGGCAGCGGGAAAACCCGCGCCATCGCGGCCACCGCCCGCGCAGGCCTCATCCACCGCCTGATCACCGACACCGCCGCCGCCACCGCACTCCTCGACCCGTAACCAATCTGGGACCCCAGCACGCGGGCCTGTGCAGCTAACGGTGGTTCCGGCAGCTCCACGCGGGAGGGCTGGCGGGTCTTCATCGCCACAGCGTGGTCGCGCTCAGCGTGATGATCGCATCGGCAGCATTGTTAGCAAGGCAGTGAGACTGACCGTCGGCGAGGGGTGTCGCATCTCTCTCATCAGACGACAACATGCCGCGCCCCAGACGCCGAGGACGACGCCGAATGATCCGATGCGGCCCTGTTCTCGGTCAAGATCATGATGCTGACGCCCGTGACGACTGCCGCGACGAGAACCAGCAGCGCCACGGGCACGAAGGATCCGAACTCTGCGTACAGGGCAGTAGCGATGATCGGGGTGAATCCCCCGCCGATCAGGGAGCCGAGCTGGTATCCCAAGGAGACGCCCGAGTATCGCACCTGCAGAGGGAAGAGCTCGTGCATGAAGGCGGGGAGCGGCCCCTGCAGCGCAGCGACCAGGACCTGGGCGACCACGATTCCCAGCGCCACCAACACGAAGCGGGTGGTGTTGATCAGGAGGAAGGCAGGGAACACCCAGACCGCGAGACCGACGACCCCACCGAGGTACACCTTCTTCCGGCCGATCCGGTCGGACAGGATCGCGAAGAGCGGGATGGCGATCGCCTGCAGGAGTGCGCCGATGATGACCGCGGCCAGGACTGCGTTCCGGGTCATCCCCAGGACGGTGGTGCCGTAGGACAGGACGTAGGTGCCGAAGATGTAGAAGCCCACGGCCAGCAGGATCAGTGTCCCCGCACCGAGCAGCACGTTCTTCGGATGCTTCCGCAGCACCTCCAGAACCGGGGAGCGCGTCGGCGTGGGAGCGGAGGTCCGTCCGGCCTCCTGCATCGCCGCGGTCTCTTCGAGCTTCAGCTGGGCGAACATGGCCACCCCGATCAGGGTGAAGCTGAGCAGGAAGGGGATCCGCCAGCCCCACGCCGCGAACTGCTCGGGCGTCGTGGCGGTCGTGGCCACCAGGAATACCGCGCTGGAGAGGATCAGGCCGATCGGCACGCCCAGCTGGGCGAAGCTGCCGTAGAGCCCGCGTCGTCCCTCGGCGGCGTTCTCGGTTCCGACCAGGACCGCGCCCCCGAACTGTCCGCCCACCGCTATGCCCTGGAGCAGGCGCAGCACCACCAGCAGCACGGGCGCGAGCGCACCGATCCTGTCGTAGTCCGGGAGCAGGCCGATGAGCGTCGTCGCGGTGCCCATCATGAACAGGCCGACGACCAGCGCCTTCTTGCGCCCGACCCGGTCACCGAAGTGGCCGAAGATCATTCCACCGACGGGGCGAGCCACGAAGCCGACACCGAAGGTCGCGAACGCGAGCAGAGTACCGGTCAGCGGGTCGGTCGATGGGAAGAAGAGCTTGTTGAAGACCAGCGCAGCCGCGGTCCCGTAGATGAAGAAGTCGTACCACTCGATCGCCGATCCCGCGGTGCTCGCGACCACGATCCTCGACAGTGAATTCCTGGTGTGTGCCGCGCCGTTCGACGTCATCGTCCAAGCACCTCTCGTGTGGAAGCGGCCAAACTGGTGGCCCGTGGGTCGGCGCCCTCAGGCGTTTGGCGGTCCACGGGTGGTACGGGTCGTGTCAGCGGTTGGTGCAGCCTGCGTCGACCTCGTGTTGCAAGTAGAGCCGATACGCCCGACTTCTGTCAACGTATCCGTTGACAACGGCGATGGCGATGGTCCGAAGGGCCGATATCGGTTGGCCCGCGGGTACGCCTTCTGCAGCGTGTTTCCCGGGTGGGTGGGATCTCGCTCGGGGCCTCGGCGGTACTGTCGATGCGATCCATCAACGTAAGTGTTGACATGTCAGGGAGCAGTCCGTACTGTCGGCGGCGTTCCCTAGGAGGAGGCCGTCGTGTTCGAACTCGACCTGTCCTACGAGCAGCGCGCACTCGTGAACAGCATCCGTTCCGCGTGTGCCGGCTTCGACGACCACTACTGGACCCAGCACGACCGCGACCATGTCTTCCCGGACGCCTTCTTCGAGTCGATGACAAAGGTCGGCGTGGTGGGCATGTTGGCCGATGAGGAGTACGGCGGCGGTGGTGCATCGATCGAGGACGCCGCGCTGGCGCTGCAGACGATCGCCGCCAGTGGTGCCGGTATCAACGGTTGCTCGACCGTGCACTTGTCGATGTTCGGCTTCCACCCGGTCGTGCGCTGGGGCTCGCCGGAGCTGAAGGCGAAGTACCTGCCGCGGGTGGCCTCCGGTGAGATCCACGTGTCCTTCAGCGTCACCGAGCCCGACGCGGGCAGTGACACCACGCGCATCTCGACGCGAGCCATCCCCACCGATGACGGCTGGGTGCTCCGCGGCCGCAAGGTCTGGATGACCAAGGCCCTGCAGTCCACGTCCGCGCTCGTGCTGGCCCGGACGTCGGCCCTGGGGGAGACGGCGCGCCCCGTCGACGGGCTGTCCCTGTTCGTCGTCGACCTCGACCCGGCGCACGTCGACATCGTCGCGATCGACAAGATGGGGCGAAACGCCGTTGCTAGCTGTGAGGTGGCCTTCGACGACCTGCCGATCCCGCGGGAGAACCTGGTCGGCGAGGAGGGCAAGGGTTTCTACGCTCTGCTCGACGGGCTGAACCCGGAGCGCGTGCTGGTCGCCTCCGAGGCGATCGGGTTGGGCCGGGTGGCGATCGAGCGGGCCGTCCAGTACGCGAATGAACGGGTCGTCTTCGGCCGGCCCATCGGCAAGAACCAGGGCATCCAGCACCCCCTGGCCGACGCCCACATGCAGCTGATGGGCGCCGCGGCGATGGTCCGGATCGCCGCGCGCCTCTACGACGACGGCAAGCCCTGCGCGGCCGAGGCCAACACGGCGAAGTTCCTTGCCGGTCGAGCCGCCTTCTACGCCTGCGACCGCGCGGTGCAAACCCACGGCGGGTTCGGGTATGCGACCGAGTACCAGGTCGAGCGCTTCTTCCGGGAGTCGCGCCTCCTCCGGATCGCACCGGTCAGCGAGGAGCAGATCATGAACTACGTGGCCGAGCGGGAACTGCACCTGCCCCGTTCGTACTGAGCGATCGGCACCCGCCGGCAAGGGTCGCCCGGCAGCCCGGCGCGAGCTCTTCCTCCCGTCGCGAGGCTCGACTCGCGCGCGCCGGGCGGGAGGCCCAGGTGGCGCGGTGAGCGGCTGGTCAACGGATCCGTTGAGAATGCTTGGAGCATCCGAAGGGGCCGCTGGAGTCGTGTGAGGAATGGGTTGACGGCGCTGCAGTTGCCGTCAACGTCAGTGTCGGCAAACTGCCGCGACATCGTCAGTGGTGGAGATCCCCCAGAGTTGGGAGCACGCATGAATGACAGTGAGGGCCGCCTCTTCATCGGCGGCCGGTGGGTCGAGCCTTCGTCAACCGAATGGCTTGTCTCCATCAACCCGGCGACCGAGCAGGAAGCGGGGCGGGTGCCGGCTGCGAACGCTGAGGACGTCGACCGCGCTGTCGCGGCGGCCCGCCGGGCGTTCGATCATGGGCCGTGGCCGCGCATGTCGATCGGGGAGCGCGCGGACGTGCTCCGCTCTGCGGCGGCCTACCTGCGGGAGCACACGGAGGAGATCGCCAGGGTCATCACTTCGGAGATGGGTTCACCGATCGCTCAGTCTCTCGGCGTCCAGGTTCCGCGGGCCTACCAGATCTGGGAGTACTTCGCCGAGTTGGGCAAGACGTTCCAGTGGACCGAGCGGCGGGACGCCTACGACGTCGTCAACCAGGCCTCGGAGATCGTCATCGAGCACCAGCCGATCGGCGTCGTCGCCGCCATCGTGCCGTGGAACGGTCCGCAGATCGTCGCGGCCATGAAGTGCGCGCCGGCCCTGATCTCCGGCTGCACCGTGGTGCTGAAGCCCTCTGAGGAAGCGGCTGTCAGCTTCAAGTTCTTGGCCGAGGCGTTCATCCAGGCCGGCCTGCCGGAAGGTGTCCTCAACATCGTTCCCGCCGACCGGGTGGTCAGCGAGCACCTCGTGGCGCACCCCGACGTGGACAAGGTGTCGATCACCGGCAGCGTCCCGGCGGGCAAGCGCGTGAACGAGCTCTGTGCGGCCCAGATGAAGCACTGCACCCTGGAGCTCGGGGGGAAGTCGGCGGCGATCCTGCTCGACGATGTCGACCTCGAGGTCGCGATGGCCTCGCTCGGTCCGATCATGGCCTTCATCAACGGGCAGGCGTGCAACGCCCCTACCCGGCTGCTGGTCCCGCGGAGCCGGTACGACGAGTACGCCGCCGCCCTGGTCGAGACCATGCGCGCGCTGCCGTACGGCGACCCGTCCGACATGAACACCTTCGTCGGGCCGCTGGCCTCCCGTCGCCAGCGCGACCGGGTTGTTTCTTACTTGGAGCTGGGCAAGCGGGAGGGCGCCACCGTGGCCCTCGGCGGTGGCATCCCGGCTGACCGTCCGGTGGGTTGGTACGTCGAGAAGACGGTGTTCACGAACGTCGACAACTCCATGCGCATCGCCCAGGAAGAGATCTTCGGCCCGGTCTACTGCGTCATCGCCTACGAGGACGAGGCGGACGCGATCCGGATCGCCAACGACACCCCGTTCGGACTGGCCGGCAGCGTCTGGACGTCCAACCCGAAGCGCGGTTTCGAGGTCGCCCGTCAGGTGGTCGCCGGCACGGTCGGAGTCAACTCGCACACGATCGACATGGCGGGTCCTTTCGGCGGCATGAAGGACTCCGGCTTCGGCCGCGAGTGCGGTGTCGAAGGCATCGCGGACTACACGCAGCTGAAGACCCTCATGCCGCCCGTCGGCACCTACGTCTGAGAGCGAGGAAGAACATGGGCAAGCTTGATGGCAAGGTCGCCTTCATCACGGGTGCGGCCCGCGGTCAGGGACGCAGTCACGCGGTGAAGCTGGCGTCCGAGGGCGCTGACATCATCGCGACCGACTCCTGCACGGACACCAAGACCGCGGCCTACCCCATGGCGACGGAGGAGGACCTCGCGGAGACCGTGCGTCAGGTCGAGGCGCTGGACCGGCGCATCGTCGCGACGAAGGCCGACGTGCGGGACCACCATCACCTCAAGCAGGTTGTGGCGGCGGGGGTCGCCCAACTCGGTCGCCTGGACATCGTGTCGGCCAACGCAGGCATCTGCACGCTCCAGGAGTGGCACGAGGTGACTCCGGAGATCTGGCAGGAGACCATCGACATCAACCTCACGGGCGTGTGGAACACGTGCGTGGCCGCGATTCCGCACCTCCTGGCCGCGGGCGGAGGGTCGATCATCATCACGAGCTCGACTGCCGGCCGGAAGGGTCTCCCGTTCTTCGCCCCGTACGTCGCAGCGAAGACCGGTGTCGTGGGCGTGGCCAAGTCGCTGGCCAACGAGCTCGCGGAGCGGAACATCCGGGTCAACACCGTGCACCCGACGGGGGTGAACACCACGATGCTGGACGGCCTCGGCGGGATGTCCGCGATCATCGAGCACCACCCGAAGGTCGGCCCGCTCTATGAGAACGCACTCCCCGTGGAGCTCGTCGAGCCCGAGGACATCAGCAACGCGGTTCTGTGGCTGGCGTCGGACGACGCCAAGTACGTCACCGGCGTCGAGCTCTCGGTCGATGCCGGGGTCACCATCCGCTGAGGCGGGTCACCGCGGACGGGGCGGTGGCGCACCGGGTTCGCTCGCTGCGCCACCGCCCCTCGTCGCGTCCGACGTCGGGTGAGGGCGTGCCCGTCGGGACGGGCGCGGCATGTGCAGCCGTTTGCGTGTTCGGCAGGGTGCGCCACGACGGCTGCGGCTCCCTCTCCGGGCCTGAAGCCCGGTGCGGGAGCCGCAGCCTGGTTCCGTCCCTTACCGCGGGGGCGGTGTACGGGGCGCGCGCACGGTGGGATCCGGCAGGGAGCGGGCCGCGGTCAGGACCTCGCCGTCCCGGGTCAGCACGTGGCAGGCGTCGCCGAGCTGGGGCGCGAGTCCGAGCCCGACGGCCATCCAGGCGCCGGTGGAGCGCGATTCCCGGTCGTAGGGCAGGTGCTCGTTGATCTGGAGGAAGAAGCTGAGCGTCGTCAGCTCGGTCAGGCTCAGCAGCAGGCTGGTCAGGTGGGTGCAGCCGGCAGTGCCCCCGCCGACCTCCAGGACCGTTCGCCGCCACCCCGCCCCCAATGACCGGCCCACCAGCGCGGCGCAGGCGGCCAGTGCCCGCGGGCACAGCGGATAGGGGTGCACGGGCGCCTCCGCCGCGAGCTCCAGCACCTCCAGCTCCCGGGTCACTCGCCCGACCACCACGAAGTCGTGGACGACGATCGAGTCGCCTCCGGTCGCGTAGTCACCCCCGAACGACTCGTCGGTCAGAGTGGCCCGGATGCCGAAGGTGCCGTCGTCCCGCGGGATCACCTCGAGCAGCCGCCTGCGCTCCATCCGCACCGCGGACGAGGCGGTCACCGGGCGGCCGTCGGATCGGGGGAGCCCGCCGCAACGGCGTCCACGCGCGAGAGCCCGGTGCGGGTGACCCGCCAGCCGTGCGCCTCGCGGTCCCAGCTGGTGGCGCCGGGTCCGTCGGCCCGCAGCTTGTACTTCTCGATCTTGGCGGTGGGGGTCCGGGGAAAGTCGTCGACGATGTCCAGCCACCGGGGGATCATGAAATACGGCATCACCGCGGCGCAGTGCATCAGCAAGTCCTCCGGGGTCAGCGACGAGCCCTCGCGTAGCCGAACAAGCACCCACACGTCGTCCTCACCGACAGGGGACGGTGCGGCGACTGCCACGGCCTCCGACACGGCCGGGTGCTGAAGGACCAGTGTTTCCACCTCGAAGCTGGAGATGTTCTCCGCGCGCCGTCGGATGGAATCGGACTTGCGGTCGTCGAAGAAGAACCATCCGTTCTCGTCGACGTGCCCGCGGTCCCCGGAGTGCAGCCACAGGTTGCGCCACGATTCGACCGTGCGCTCCGGCATCCCGATGTACCCCGACCCGACGAGGTACGGGCGGCGTGGCCGCACGCAGATCTCACCGGTGGTGCCGACAGGCACCTCGTTGTCGTGGTCGTCGAGGATGGCCACGTCGTAGTACGGGCTGATCCGGCCGCACGAGCCGGGCTGGTAGTCGTCGTGCACCCCTCGGAGGAGTGGTAGCCCCACTTCGGTGGAGCCGAACACCGTCGTGATGGTGCAGCCGAACCGCTGCTCGAGCTCCTCGTGGACGTCGCTCGGGTCCGGCACCGAGTAGATCGTTCGGATCGTGGTTCGCGCGTCGTCGGGCTGCGGGGGCCGGGACAGCAGCATGTTGCAGATGCCGCCGACGCCGACGAAGTTGGTGACGCCGTGCTTGCGCACCTCCTCCAGAAAGGTGGAGATGCTCAGCCGCGGCAGCAGCCGCATCCGCCCCCCGCAGACGAGGGTCGCCACGGTCAGGAACTTCGCGCCGATGTGGAAGAACGGCAGGAAGTTCATCACGACGTCGTCATCGCGCAAACCGTTGATGTCGGCGTACATGTAGCCGTAGGCCGTCACGTAGTGGTGCGTGAGCAGTACGCCCTTCGATGGCCCCGTCGTCCCCGATGTGAAGATGATTCCGGCGAGGGAGTCGTGCGGGACCGGCCGGCCGAGGTCGGATTCGTCCGCGGGGACCGTGAGCACGTCGAAGGCACGGCATCTCGCGGGTAGCGCGCCGGCCTCGTGGCTGCCGCGCACGATGATGCGTTCGAGCAGCGGCAGGTTCGGGGCGCTGCCCCGGACGGCGGCCAGGTACGCAGCATCCACGATGCAGTGGCTGGCCTGTCCGACGGCGAGCTGATGCTCGAGCATCGCGCCGTGGTAGGCCGTGTTGATCGGGATCTCCACCGCGCCCACCTTGCCCAGCGCGAACCACAGCGCCAGGTAGTCGGGGGAGTTGTCCATGAGGACGGCGACGTGGCTGCCCTCACCGATGCCCTGCTCCAGCAGGTTGCGGGCCACCCGGTTCACCCGGGCGTTGAAGGCCCCCCGGGTGTGGACCTCCTCGCCGAAGGTGAAGAAGACGGCCTCGGGATCTTCGGCTGCCCGCCGCTCGAGCAGTCTCACCAGGACGACGTCCTCGGGCGCGACGGGTGCGAAGTGGCTGTACGTCATGCGTCCTCTCCTTCGAGGGTGCGCCAGCGGGCGATGGCGTCGAGCGCATCGGGGTCGACCAGGCTGTCCCGGCTCACGACGGAGTCGACCGCAGCGCCCTGCAGGATCCGTTTGACCGGGGTTTCGAGCTTCTTGCCGGACAGGGTCCGCGGGAGCGCGGACATGACGACCAGGTCGTCAGGGACGTGCCGGGGCGACAACTCCGATCGGAGCCGACGCCGGATCTCGCTGCGGACCCGCTCCTCGTCCTCCGGTTGCGGGCCGACCACGAACAGGATCAGCCGACCGGCGCCACCCGCCGGGTCCTCGAGGTGCACGACGAGGCTGTCGGTCACGCCGGCGACGTCCTCGGCCACCGAGTAGAAGTCCGAGGTGCCCAGGCGGACACCGCCGCGGTTCAGCGTGGCGTCCGAGCGGCCCGAGATCACGCTGGCGCCGTCGTCGTAGAGGCAGATCCAGTCACCATGGGTCCACACGCCCGGGTTCTGGTCGTAGTAGGCAGCGCGCAGCCGCCGTCCGTCACGGTCGCAGGCCAGGCCGACCGGCATGGACGGCATCGGGGTGGTCACCACGAGCTCACCGGGCACGCCCAGCAGGGAGGAACCGGATTCGTCGAGCGCCGCGACGTCCACCCCGAGCATCCGCACCGGGATCTCACCGGCCCGGACCGGGCTCAGCGGCGAGGCCCCGACGAAGGCCGAGCAGATGTCGGTACCGCCGGATGCGGAGCCCAACAGCACCGTGGGGGAGACGTGCTCGTAGACGTATTCGTAGCCCTCGGCAGGCAACGGTGAGCCGGTCGAGCCCAGGCCACGCACGGTGGAGAGATCGTGGGTGGTGCCCGGCCGCAGACCGGCCGCCCGGCAGGTCATGAGAAACGACGCCGAGGTGCCGAGGTAGGTGACGTGCTCCTCGGCGGCAGCGCGCCACAGCGTGTCGAGGTCGGGCCAACCGAGGTTGCCGTCGAAGCAGACCACCGCCGCGCCGTGCAGGAGAGCGCTGACCGCGTAGTTCCACATCATCCAGCCGGTGGTGGAGAACCACAGGAACCGGTCGCCCGGGCCGACGTCGTTGTGCAGCCCCAGGGCCTTGGCGTGCTCCAGCAGGATCCCGCCGTGTCCGTGCACGATCGCCTTCGGCAGGCCGGTGGTCCCGGAGCTGAACAGCACGTACAGCGGGTGGTCGAAGGGGACCCGCGCGAACTCCAGTGGACCCTTCTCCCGCAGCAGGGTGGCCCAGGGCAGTCCCTCCGGTAGGCCGTCGCCCAGGTAGGGGATCGAGACGACCTCCCGGACCGAGGGCAGCGCGGCACGGATGGCGGCGACCTCGTCGCGGCGGTCGATCGCCTTGTCCCCGTAGCGGAGCCCGTCCACGGCCAGGAGGACGACCGGCTCGACCTGGGACAACCGGTCGACGACGGCGCGGGTCCCGAACTCCGGGGGGCAGCTGACCCACACCGCGCCCAGCGAGGCCGTGGCGAGGAAGGCCACGATCGCCTCGGGGATGTGCGGGAGGTAGCCGGCCACGGTGTCACCGCTGCGGACCCCGAGCCGGACCAGACCGGCGCGGCACCGTGCGACCTGGTCCCGCAGGTCGTCGAAGCTCAGCTGCACCCGGTCCCGGGTCTGGGAGAGTCCGATGACGGCGGGTCCCTCGGTGCCGGGATGGCGGAGGGCGTGCTCGGGATAGGACAGGGCGGCCGCGGGCAGCCAGGTGGCCGGCATCGTGCGGTCGGCCAGGAAGGAGATAGCTCCGTCGATGCGCAGCTCGAAGAACTCGGCGACGGCGCGCCAGAACCCGTCCAGATCGGCGACGGACCACGCCCAGAGCTCGTCGTAGCTGCCCGGAGTGGACCGGCCGGTCTCGGCCAGCCACGTGCAGAACCGGCCCATCCGGGTCCGCTCGAACGCGTCGGGGGCCGGGCTCCACAGCAGCTCACCCCGTGCCGGAGCCGGCGTCGCCGTGCTCATCGGACCCGCTCCGGGTAGTGCGCGCTTCCGCGACTCATGGCCTCGGTCAGTACAGCTGCGGTGTGCTCGCCTGGCGCCGGGGGAGGGGTGGGTAGCGGCAGCGGGCTCCGCGACAGTCGTGGGCCGGGCGCAGGCTGCGGCACGCCACCGACCTCGAGGTAGGTGTGCCGGGAGACGTGGTGGGGGTGTTCCAGGGCCTCGGGGAAGGTGAGCACGGGGGTGACGCAGGCATCGGTGCCGGCGAAGGTCGCCGCCCAATGGGCCTGGTCCTGCGAGGCGAAGATCGTGGCCAGGGTGCCGGTGAGGGCGCGGCAGGACTCCTCGTCGTCGCGCCGCCAGTCGGCCGGGTCCAGGTTCAGTGTGCGCAGCAGGATCGCGAAGAACTGCGGTTCGATGGCGCCCACCGCAACCGCGCGCCCGTCCCGCGTGGCGTAGGTGCGGTACCAGGGGCGGCTGCCGTCGAAGGCGTTCGTGCCGCGGGGTCCCCACCGGCCGGTGGCCAGCATGCCCATGGTGGTGGCCGTGAGGCCGGCGACCCCGTCGGCAATCGCGGCATCGACGACCTGTCCCCGGCCGGACCGCTCGCGCTCGAACAAGGCTGCCAGCACCCCGAAGGCGAGGTAGAGACCGCCACCGGCGTAGTCGCCCAGCAGGTTCAACGGCACCGGCGGCGGCCGGTCCGGATCCCCCATGGCGTCCAGTGCGCCGCTGAGCGCCACGTAGTTGACGTCGTGCCCGGCCGCCTGGGCCAGGGGGCCGTCCTGTCCCCAGCCGGTCATCCGGGCGTAGACCAACCGCGGATTGCGGGCCAGGCACTCGTCCGGACCGATTCCCAGCCGCTCGGCGGCGCCGGGCCGCATCCCCTCGATGAGGACGTCGGCGGTGTCGAGGAGACCCAGCAGCGCGGCGCGGCCGTCGTCGTCCTTGAGGTCCAGGACGACGCTGCGCTGGCTGCGTCGCCGGGGATCGCGCCCGGGCGGTACCGAGGTCGTCTGCTGTGTGGGCCGGTCGACGACGATGACGTCGGCACCCAGGTCGGCAAGCAGCATGGCTCCATGCGGGCCGGGCCCGAGTGAGGCCAGGTGGACCACCCGGACCCCCTGTAGGGGAGCGGGGGAGGACGAAAGCGTCGAGTCGCCGCTCATCCGAACCGGGGGTCCCTGCGCTCGGTGAAGGCGCTGAAGCCCTCGAGGGCGTCCTCGCGGCGGTAGCCCTCGAGGGCGACATCGGCCTCCCAGGCGAAGGCCTCGGCCAGCGGCATGTTCTGGCCCTGGTATGCCAGCTCCTTCGTGCGTGCGACGGCCCAGGGGCTGTAGCCGGCGATGGTCCCGGCCCACTCCATGGCGACGTCGACGACGTCGTCGTCGGCGACCACCCGCTGGGCCAGTCCGATCGCCGCGGCCTCCTCCCCGTCGACGGTGCGCGCGAGCAGGAGCAGCTCCAGTGCCTTGGACAGGCCGATCAGCCGGGTGAGGCGCTGGCTCTGCTGCGCGCCCTGCACCGCTCCCCGCCACAATCCGGTGGGACCCATCCGTGCACTGCGGCCGACCACCCGCAGATCGCAGGCGAGGGCCAGGGCGAAGCCGCCACCGACGGCGTAGCCCTGGATCGCTGCGATGAAGGGTTTCCAGATCGGCCAGGGGCGGGGGATCGGCGGCGGGCCGCTGCCTTCGGGGCCGAATGAGCTGTTCTCCTGGTAGGCGTCGATGTCGCCACCGGAGCTGAACGCCTTATC
>Ga0207643_10001124_pt1 | contig 15901 bp, 20 predicted proteins | sample KBSMisM62_FD_184313 | JGI IMG/M metagenome (GOLD analysis project Ga0207643, IMG submission 184313) | Miscanthus rhizosphere microbial communities from Kellogg Biological Station, Michigan, USA - KBS Miscanthus M6-2 (SPAdes) (version 2) | ecosystem: Host-associated > Plants > Roots >...
CGCGCGTTCCGGCGTCGTCTATCACCTCGCCGAGAAAGACCAGCGGTTCGATGCCGGGCATCGTGAGGTCGCGGTCCGCGTAGGTAAGCCGGAAATAAGTGCGGCCGATGATCAGATCCGATGCTTTCATAAGGTTCCTGCCTTCCGAATCGCCGCACCGACCACGAATACGAGCATCAGTACAGATGGATAGAACGTGAGCGCAAAACCGATCGCACGCGATGGCGCACCGCCGCGATAGCCACGTACGAATAGCACCCGACCGGACAGAAAGAGTATTACGGCCGCGGGTATCGCCGCGATCCAGGACACAGGCATCAGAGTGGCCCAGGCAAGGTGCGCCAGCACCGCCAGAACCGTTTGCTCCAGCGTGTTTTGCAGCGTTGCTTGCATGACGTTAGCGGCTTCGGATCCGCGCGTCAGGCCACCACCGTCGATATCCTCAGGCGTAAAAAATCGGTGACGGGCGAGCATACCGATAGAGACCCCTAACCAGAGCGCGATGAAGGTGTCAGCCCAGAGCGCGAACGCGATGCGATCTGAAGCCACGGCTTCGGGCGGCAGAACCGCAGGCACCATCAGGATTGCGCTGACAATTACGACCAGCGAAGTTGCGGCACCCACGCTCATGCCTTTCAACACACCGCGCTGCTTGTCGGTGAGCGTCATGAGTGATTTGTCAGATACCGGAAGACTTGGTGAAACGGACCCGTTCTTCCGTGTAGCCTTTCGCGGCGTAGAAATCGTGCGCCGGCGATCGCTGTTCACCGCTGGTCACCTCGAGCTTCACGCAGCCCTTCGCGCGCAGATGAGCCTCGGCGGCACCTAACAGCTCGGCACCCACACCACGGCCTCTCGCGGCGGCGGCGACAACGAGCGCGGTGACGCGGCCCAGCCGACCCGGGCGATGAATCATCTCGAAACTGTGCACGGACACCAGGCCCAGGATATTTCCGTCTTCTGCGGCTACCAGGACCGCGTCGTCGGGATTTGTGGCGATGGCTTTGAGCCGTTCGCCCAGATCTGCCTCTGTGGTCGGATAGCCAAGCTCGGCCAGGAGCGCAGCGGCGCTTGGGACGTCGGAAGAAGTGATGCGGCGAATGCTCAATTTTGCGACCTCGCAACTTGGCCGGAACACCCATATTCCCACGATAGTCGCGGCGATGCGGCTAACTATTGACCAGATGGCAATTGCGTCGTCGACGGGACTTGGCTGGCATTACGCCAATCACATTGCCCTCGGGGTCGTAGCCCGCCGGGCGCCACGGCGCGGCATTCCTAGGGGCCTGCCGCTCCGAGTCCTTGTCGGTTAATCCCGACAAATTGCTGAGGTGTTTGACACTTCCGACCACGCTGTGTACTTAGGTTCCGCGATCTCGCACGAGGTCGACAAGAATTTCAGGTACAGGAGGTTCGTCATGGCGTTGTGGAAAGATTCATTAGGTCGCGATCAGGGCGGGTCAGAGCCCGCGGCGAAGGCGCCCGAGAAAGTATCCGTTCTTTCCGCCGTCGGCGAGCCCGCTGCGCGGCCTGCCGCGACGCAAAATCGCGCCGATGGGCCGCCGAAAGAGTCCGTCATTGCCGCCGGGCTCACCATCGAGGGCAAGATCGACGGCGCGGGCCATGTCCGCATCGCCGGAGACTTCAAGGGAGACGTCAACGTCCAGGGCAATCTGACGATCGAGCCTGGCGCGCATGTCACCGGCGGCGTCAAGGCCGACACCGTGGTCGTCGGCGGCCAGCTCGATGGCAACATCGATGCCTCCTCCCGTGTCGAACTACTGCAGACCGGTGTATTCAACGGTGAGCTGAAGGCCGGCTCCCTCACTGTGGCGGCAGGTTCACGCATGCGCGGCAAGGCGGAATTCGGCTGGGACGATAAGCCCAAGCACTGACCTGTCAATGAACGGCCGTGTTGCGACACCCGGCAAAACCAGGATCTGTCCGCACTGCAAGTCGACAATCCTGGAGAGCGCTCGCGTCTGCCCGTCTTGCAACGGTCACCTGCGATTCGATCCCAATGCGATCGTCGAAGCGCGGGCTCAGGCGACTTTTTCCGCGCTGCGAGTCGAAGGTGCGTTTCGCAATCCCAAGGGCGCCGACTCGTGGGAGTACTCGGTGGTGGTCTCGATTCGCAACGATCGCGGCGAGGAAGTGGACCGCAAGGTGGTTGGCGTCGGCGCGCTGGATCCCAATGAAAGCCGGACCGTGACGCTGTCAGTCGACGTGTTCGCGCCACGCGGCACGAAGTGAAGTCATTGCCCGGACCCGCAGCATGGAGAAGAAGCCTGGACCGGAGGGCATTTCACGGTCCCAAATGAGCAGAACACACAGCAGTCTCCGCTGTTCGGTTTGAGCAGCTTCCCGCAACCCTGACACTCGTAAAAGTACATGCAGGCGTCCAGGGGCATTTCCTCTTCACGGCGCACGCCACATTCAGGGCATGTCAGTACAGAGAGCGTTTGAACTGCCACGTCGGTTCCCATGACATCCAGCGGTTGAGGTCTTGGTGTACGCCGGATTGGGCAACGCCAGCGTCAAGGCCACCCAGATTACACTCACGTGCTGAATCGGGGTGGCCTCGCCGCGCGCAGGCGCCGTTGCGATTAAGGCGGCCAGCTGCCCAGCGCCGGGCCCCCGAGAATGCGCGACTTGATGGTGAGGTACAGATTCGCAATTCGTCCGCGAATCTCGCCGCTGGGATTCGGGTTCACGGCATTGCCCGAGAAGGCGCTCTCGTTTGCGGCCACCAGTGCATCGCAAGTCACGAGCTGCGCGGCCGCGTCCGCGTACTTTTTGCGGTCGAAGAACGTCCGGCTGGTATCCAGGCACGCAGTCAGACTGCTGCGAAAGGCGGACTGGATGCTCGCCAGAGCGATGGTGCTGCCTAACGTGCCGTACTTCGTGACTGCAAATTTGATGCGGGCGTCAGCGAGGTTCTTGCCAGGCAGAGCATTTTCGTTCAACACCAGGCCAACACCCCACAGAGACAGGCCGCGGGTCAGGCCCTTGGAGCTGCCGCAGGAGCTAGTGATCTCGAGCATGGTGTCGCCTTCGACCAACGTGCCTTCCCCAACCGTTGGCGCCCATGCCAGCACGGTCTTGGGACACGGATTGCTTGCGCCGCTCAACACGCCTTCGGTGAACGCCTCATTGACGATGAGCGCACCCTTGGCCGAATCCAAACTATTCGTCGTGCTCTTGATGAGCGCAAATCCTGACCCGCTGGCGCCGGAGCCGCCGCACATGGTGTCGGGAATGACGGTGGCGCCAAAGCCTGCGCACACCTGTCCGATGGGAAGGCTGTGGCCGGTGCACGAACCGTACTGCGCGACACGCGGATCCTTTTGCACGACGCACACGTCTTCGATCACGTAGCCCGGCAACGATGCGAGCCGCTCGACGCTGTGCTTGAGCACGGAGCCCAGGAGATCGCAACCACCGGCTGTATTCAGGCACTCGGCCGCGGGGGTGGCCGCGAGATTGCTCGCGGCAATTCCCTGCGGTCTTTGAACGCCGCTGGTGACGATCGCCAGCGGAGGGTTGGCGCCCCCGCCCGCGGGGGGCGTGCCGAACTTGAGGATTTCGCCACCGTTGTTGTTAGCGACAAATGCCAACGGCTGGGTCGCCTCGATACCGGTCCGCACTTTGAACTTGCCGTTGCCGAGACCGGTGGCAAAGTCAGAGCCGCGAACCGGGCTGGTGGCGGTGAAGCTGTAGCGCAGCACCGTGCCACTCGCCGTGGTGATCAGCAGGCTGCTGTCGACTGGCCAGAAGTCCATGCCGCCGGGTGCGAGGCCCGCGGGGAACTGCGCGCTGCTGATCAGAGTGCGGCTGGGTGAGATGGGTCCGCCGCCGTTCAGCACGCTCTGAACGCTGGCGCCGGAATAAACCAGCACGGTCGCCGGGCTGCCGGCGAGCAACAGCAGATCGCCCGCGCCAGCCGCGTTGCTGGTGGTGCGTGCAACGACTGTCTCTTCGAGGGCCTGCACCGACAGTCCGCCGAAGGAGCTGTCGATCAGGCGCGGCGCCAGGAATCCCGCGCCCGCGGGCAGCAGCGTATCTGTGGGAAACACCCAGAGTTGCGCCGGCTTGGTTTTGCCGGAGGCCGAACTCGCAACGAAGAGATTCCCGGCACCATCGACCGAGAGACCATCCGGGTTGGTGGGGCCTGATCCAGTCGCAGTACTCCATACCACTGTCGCGGCGCCGCTCGCGTTGGCATAACGCACGATCTCGCCGCGCGAGCTGTCAGCAATCAGCAGATCGATCTGGCCACTCTGCGCGTTCGGGATGAACACCAGCGAGCGCAGGCTCACGTGCCGGTTCGCGTCGGAGTTGAGCACGGAAATGCTTCCGCCACTGCCGGAGAAACTGACGTCGTACACCGCGCTATTCGACGCGTTGGCTGCGGTGACGCGCAGCACCTGCGCCTGGGCGCCGGGTGCCCCGAGAACGCCGAGAAGCGTCAGTGCGGCAGTGAGTACAAGCGGGTATCGACCCGCGCGTGATGGTATGAGCATATGTCTCCGACTCTTGTTAGTAGTGCACGCCGGTGTGACTCAATATCGGCGCGACATTGTTTGGAAATCCGTGAGTCGGTTGAACGCATGAGCTCGATCAATTCTGTTCTGCCTGCATCACACTGGCGGCAATCAGCGCAACTTGCGCCGCAGGCATGGGCCGGCGCCACCGCTGGTACAAGTCTTCAAGATAGCCACGTGCGCGGTTGCGATACGTGGGCAAGGCGCCCAGATCGCTGCTCAGGATCTGGTAACCGCTGGTGAGCAGTCGCTCGGCCTCGGGGTACTCACCGAGGCCAGCGCGCGCAGCGCCCTGCACGGATTGCGCTACCGCGGTACGCCAGTGCGTGGCCGAGAAAGCCTTGGTCGAGACTTCCGTAGCGGCCACGGCGGACACGAGTGCCTCACGATACTTGTGCGTTTCGACCTGGAGAATCGCCAGGTGCGTGAGGCTGCTGGCCACGTCTGGATGGTTCTCGCCGAACAATCGCCGGCGCATGGCGAGTGCCTCGGTGAGATCCTCGCCAGCCTCTGCGTACTGATGGGTTTCCACGAGCCAGTAGCCAATACGATTCGTGATGCGCGCGACTTCCGGGTGATCCCCCGGGAACAGCGCACGGTAGATAGCCAGGCATTCCCGTTCGGTGACCAGCGCCCCAGCGAGATCACCCTTGTCGTCCTGCACGAACGCGAGGTTGTTGCGCGTCTTCGCGACATCCGGATGCACGTTGCCGAGCAGCTCGCGCTGCATCTTGAGCGCCTCGCGGTACGTTGCCTCGGCGCGCTTCAAATCGCGCTTGTCCTGAAACAGGTACGCGAGGTTGTTCAGTCCCATCGCGATCTCGGGATGTTTCTCGCCCAACAGCACGCGTTTCATCGCCAGCGACTCGAGGAACAACGCTTCGGCGGCAGCGTACTGACCGTTCTGCTGCCGCATGTATCCGAGATCGTTGAGCTCTTCTGCGAGGTCCGGATGGGGAAGCTTGCCGCGCACCTTGCGCTGCATGTCCACGGCGCTCTGCATGAGCGGGATGGCGGCTTCCAGGTTGCCGGCCGCCTCCGCTACCTTGGACAGGTTCTGCAGCGTTCGGGCAATTTCGCCGTGAGTCTCACCTAACAACGCCTTCTGCGTGGCGAGCGCATCACGCAACAACCGCTCGGCCTCGGGGTAGCGCCCTTGCTGGTAGAACACCACGCCGAGTCCGAACTGGCCCTTGGCCAGCAAGGCCGGCGCCTGCGGGTTCTGCGGCTGCGCGCGTTGCAGCGCCAGCGCTTCTTCGTAGTTCCTGGCGGCATCGTCGTAGGCCGCCTGCAGCGTCAGGACGTCGCCCAGGTGATTCAGCGACTCGGACAATTGCACGGGATTGGGTTCGCGCAGATCGCGCCGCTGCGTCACGGCGGCATTCAGCAGCGGCTTCGCCTGGTCGTAGAGCCCTAAGCCCATGTACACCGTGCCCACGGTGTCGAACAGCGTGGCCTGGATGACCGGCTGCCCGGAAAGTTCGGTCTGAATTCTCGTCGCGCCCTTGTCGAGCATTTCACGGGCCGTGACGCTGTTACCACGAGCTTCACTCGGGTCAGAGATGCGAAACAGGTCGACGAGGAAGTTGGTGGTCTGGCGCGCGGTCTCGGCCTCGGCTTCGGCGCGCACCTTTTCGCGTTCTGCCTGGGCGCGCGCGATGAACGCTGCCGCTGCCAGGGTGCTGGTCAGGACCATGCCAGCAATCGAGGCAGTGGCTACATAGAAGAGTTGCCGGTTGCGGCGCTGGGTTTCGCGCTGGCGGAGCGCATCGAAACCCACGCCCAGCAGGCCGGCAATCAGCTTGAGCTTTGCGCGACTTTTGCCGTCCTTGCCCTCGCGCGCGTCCGCGGCGATGGGCTCGGTCCGTGTTTCGCTCAGGTTGCCGTCTGGACCTAAGCGAAAGCGCAATGCCTGCGGAAAACACTCCTGGTCGGCTTGTCCGGGAGTGTCGGAGGCATTGGGCTCACCGTCGACAATAAGACAGAAGATGCGGTCTTCGCGCCCGAGCCGCTTGAACGCCAGGATTTCCTCGTTCACCCAGCGCGAGCGGGCCGCGCGCGGCGAGCAGATTACGATCTGGCAAGCTGATCGCGACAATGCTTCGGTGAGCAACGAGCCCAGGTCGGTTGCGCTCGCAAGTTCCTCGCGATCGCGGAAAATGGGCGCCAGGCGCTTCGGTATGGATCCACGGTCCGTGACCTTGCCGACGAGCTGCTTCGGCGGCCGATATGCCTCGAGGGACTTGTGCAGCCACGATGCCCAGCGGGTATCGCTGTGGCTATAGCTGATGAACGCTTTGTATTGCGTTCCATCCATCCGTCTTAAACCCCGCGCGCGTCTCGAACAACGCTTATTATTTGTCCCGACTCTAATACAGTGTCGCACGCGCTGGAAAGCGCTTGCAGACTAATTCAGAAAACTGCAAAAGTATTTGCCGCAAAGTTCAATGGACGTCGCTGTCAATCAACATTCCGCGCGCAGCGGTACTCCTTTCATCATCGGTGTTACAGGTCATCGGGATCTGCATCCCGACGATCTCGTGCAACTTCGTGGTGCAGTAACCGAGTTCGTGCAACTAATAAAGGCGGCCTTTCCGGACTCCGAGCTGCAGTTCGCGATTGGCATGGCCGAAGGCGCGGACTTGTTAGTCGCGCAGACCGTCCTCGATCTCGGCATGCGGGTAAACGCAATCCTTCCCATGCCGCTCGCCGACTACGCCGCGGATTTCGACGGCGAGAACTTCGCGACGCTGCAAACGTTGCTCAAACATCCGGGCGTCGAGTGCGACGAACTCGCGACCGTACCCGCTGGAGCTGCCAGTCGGGCAGCGGAATCTCGTGCCTCCATGTACGTGAATCTGTCAGAAACCCTTACTCGTCGGACGACTCTGCTGCTCGCGTTATGGGACGGCCGCGCATCGCCGCTGCCAGGTGGAACCGCCGACACCATCCTTCGTTATCTGGGTGCCCGCACCGACCGGGACGGCGGCGGCGATTTGCGCCTGGAATTCGTCGACGCGTCGATCGAGGGCGAGGCCGCGACTTCCTGGGCGTACTGGATCCCCGCGCGTCGGCGCGACGACCAAACAGACCCCGAGCACACCAAGCCCTGCTTTGTTTCCGGTTTCGGCGATAACGTCCTGCAGAGGCATATGGCAATGCCCACCCTGCTGCAGCACCAACTCCATGAGCTGGCAGACTACAACCGCGAGTTCACCCGCATGGTGAGCAACGCGGAACTGGGTCCGCGGGATTCCCTGCTGGCCGGCTTGCCGGCCGGCCTGCCGGCCGACCTGCCGCTGCGCGATCGGGTAGTACTCAACAACATCGACGTCGAGTACGGAAAAGCCGACGCGCTCGCCGTGTACTTCCAGCGCCGCTCCGATCGCCTGTTCAAGTACTTCAGTATCGCCACCTTTGCCATGGCGGCGGCCTACTTGAGCTACGAACGCATCGCCGAGACGTCCCTGCTGCTGTTTTTTTACCTGCTGGTGCTGTTTTCCGGAGTGGGTCTGTATCTCCTGTTTCATGGCAAGCATTGGTTTTCCCGACACCTCATGTACCGGGTGATCGCAGAGACCATGCGCGCCAAGTTCTTTCTGCGGCTCTCCGGCGCCGACCACCTGGTCAGGGCTCGGGACGTGCTCGCGCTATCCGGCATCGACCGCTTTCATGGCTTCGGTCTCATCAACTGCGTGCTGAAGAGCGTGGCGCCACTGATGCCACGGCGGCACGTTTCCGCGCCATTCGAATCCACCTACGTCGAGCAGATGTGGATCCAGAGCCAGGAACGTTATTTCACGTCCAAGGTCGACCGGCTGGAAAAGAACAGCGCACGCATCGCGCGGCTGAAGAAGGTGCTGTTCGCACTCATTCTGGCCGTCATCCTGGCACTCATCGTCTGGGGCGATTCCATGCACCACACCGTGGTGGGATACGGCGTCACGCTGAAGAACCTGCTGACCTTTTCCATGGGAATCGTGGCGGTGTGGTTCGGCGTCTGGGAGCTGCACCAGAACAAAATGGCAACGCGCGAGTTGCTGTGGCAATTCCGGAATCAGCTCAACCATTTCACGCGCGCCCGCGTGCAACTCGCAAGGTCACCCTCTGCGACCCGCAGGCGCGAGATTCTTGCCGAGCTCGGCAAGGACTCGCTGATGGAGAGTTATCTCTGGACCATCCATCGCTATCACCGTGAGCACGAGCCGCCCACCTCGGCGTGAGCGCGAAGCCGAGTCAGCGTTTGACGACGTAGCGGGTCAGCAGCAAGCTGGAGCCGTCAAAGGTGCGGGTGTCCAGCAGGCGGAGCGAACCAGGCGCCCGCGTCTCGAAAGCTCGCACTCCCTCGCCAACTAAACCGGCGCCGATCATAAGATGCAGCTCGTCCACCAGACCTCTGGCGAGCAGATCGTTCCAAAGAACGTGACTGCCGAATATCAGGATCTCTCGCCCGGGCATCTCTTTGAGCGCTGTGATCTCCGCGTACGCGTCCGCGCGCCGCACGACGCGGGTCGGGCCCCACCCCTCGACCTCGTCGGCCTTCAGACTGTTTGAAACCACGACCTTCTCGACGGCGGTGTTGAGACGCGATATCTCACGCTCTAAAGCTGGCTGACTCTCATCCTCGGCGATCGCGGGCCAGTAAGACCGAAACATCTCGAACGACTTGCGCCCGAGAAGCAGTGTGTCCGCCGCTCGGAGTCGTTCCGCGTTGTAGTCCGAGAAGCCCTTGTCGAACGGCATGACCATGACGTTCCCGTCCGGGCCGGAAAAGAAGCCGTCAAGCGAGACGATGTTGCAGACAATGAGTTTGCGCATGCAGGTAGACAACCTTTGTTAGACGGCCAATGACAGCGAATAGAAGCGTGTGCCAGGGAGAAAGGCATTTCCATAGGGTGGAATCTCGACAAAGCCCAATGCGCCGTAGAGCTTTTGCGCCGAGGCCATGCTGGCGAGAGTGTCCAACCGCAGTTCCGCGTAGCCATTCTGCCGGGCGATTGAAATGGCAGTTTCGACGAGGAGCTTACCCAATCCCGTTCCACGAGTGGATGGCCGCACATACAGCCGCTTCATCTCAAGAGTAGATTGATCGAGCGCACGCAACGCCACGCAGCCCGCCGCCTCACCGTTGATCCTGGCAACCAGGAGATCCCCGGTAGGCGGAGCGTACTGGCCGGGTAAACCAGCGAGCTCCGAACTGAATCCCTGGTATTCGAGATCCACACCGATCGATGCGGCATATTCCCGGAAAAGCTCACCTATCGAGGCAATATCCTCTTCCGCTCGCGCTTGTGTGATTTCGACCCGGGGCGCGCTCATGGTCGCCTAACGGTTGAGCTGAGCGCCGCGGGTGCAGCGGATTGGACTTGGTACTCTATCTACCACTCGTGCGCTCCACCGATTTGTCAGGCCTGAGTGCGCTTCCCGCGCGGCATGTACCTTCGCGCTACACCGCCAAGAAGGTCACAAATAGCGGCCACCGCTGTGATCTGCAGTGCAATTAGCGCCCATGTCGGCAGTGTTAGCAATCCAGGCTCCCATCGACCTGGCCCGAGAATCCAGGAGACAGCCCATCCAAGAGACGCATCCGTCAGGCCCATCAGCGCACCTACAATCGAGGCGAAGAGTATCGTCCGGACACCGCTGGCCCAGTAGCCGAAGACACAGTACAAAAGCAAAGATCCAAATGCTGAGTACTCGTAGTTGAAACCAATCGCCAAAGAAGCAAGCGACGCGGTCGCATCGAAGGCAACCACAGCTAACATTCCAAGTAATCCGACGCGATGGACTGGCGTTGACATAGTGTGATGCCTAACGGTTGAGCTGAGCGCCGCGGATGCGGCGATTCGTCAGACGGCATGAGTAATTCATGTCTCCCGCCACATGACAATCGTGAAAAGTATTCCAGCCACGAAGAGAGTGCCGAAGATGTGCTTGTTATATCGAGCGACCCACAATGGCAGATATATATCGAAGTTGTCGCGCCTGTCATCAGTGTAGCGCGCAGCTATATCCGTAAGTGGGCACCGCAATCGGTTGGCCAGTAACACGAGAACCTCGGCTGTAACGATCGCAATGAGAACCGCCGCAACGGTGAATTCTCTGCGCCATGCAACTAGCGGGAGCGCCACAATACAGCCCGCGAAAAGCGCCCATGCCACGGTGTGCACGACCTTTACGGCCCGCAAGGCTGCTGGCGCCGAAGCTCGCTTGACGTGCAAGCTAAATTCCCCCAAAGATTCGGGACACACAGCCCAGGCAGCCGCGCAACGCCGATACTGCATCAATCCAGTTTCGACACGACCCGCGTGATGCCGCCAGTTGCATAGTTCGGGACATCGGCGACAACTTTCTTCCACTCGGGCGTAGCAGTAATCGAGGTCATATCTGCTTCGTTATCAAACCAAATCTCAAAGATCCGGTAGTACGGAGCCGGCGATCCGTCAGCTGCAGGCGGACATTTTGAGGTCTCTGTTCTCTTTCCACCTTTGGCTGCGGCGAGAAGCGGCATGTGAGTTCCAAAGTAGTACTTTTCGAAATCGTCCGGACTTTTTGGATGCCCATAAAGAACGGTGACCTTGAGTCCACCGGCCGATTGAGTCTTCGTTTTCTCCGCGGCGGTTGCTGCGCCAGCAGCCAGTGAGAGAGCCGCGATGACTGAGGTTCTACGATCCATGGTGTACTCCGGATGTGTTGGATTCTTGGCGGATGTTAGCCGTCATTGCGTTCGCCGGCGGGCGTCAGCGCCACGCGCGCTCCGGCGATTGTTAGGCCAATTTGTTGTCACGCATTTCAACTTCAACAAGCTCTTTCAAAGTCGAAAGTACGTCAGGGCCACCATCTCCACCAGGTGATTCATCAGGCAAGGAAGGGCGCGGATCTTCCTGGCGCACGAGCAAAGAAGTGGTTCCGTCGCTTTCGGCTAATTCATACGTCATGTAAATGGAGTGCTCTGGAATATCGCGCAGATCGGGCCGCGGGAAGAACAGCGAGTACTTCAGGCGTGACTCCGGCGAGAACTCAAGAACTGTGCCCTTCTGCTCAAAGACTTGTCCGTTCCATTCGTTGCGGAAAACGATAGAAGCTCCCACTTCCCACGTTGTCAGCAGATCAGAGCCGTACTGCCATTGCTTGACCAGGCCAGGGCTGGTCAAGGCCAGCCATACCTTTTTTGCAGGCGCCAGAATCTTCACGGTCGAGTCGGATGTTTTCACTTGAAGATCCCCACGATGACCCGGGTGTTAGGGGGCAAGCCGCACTTCGCGCTCGGGAACGCCATCGGCAGGCGGGCCGTAGCGAAGCTTAACCACTGCGCCCCTCATGAAACTGCATGCTTCGAGTGCCGGACGAACCGCAGCGAACAGCTTGTCAGCGTCCGGGCCGTACATGTAGAGAGTCCCATCGCTCCCATCCACGGCTACTTCGTTTCCATCGTATTCACCCGCCCGAGCCGCGGCAATGTTCGACTCGAGTTGTTTCTCGAGCGCAAAGAGCGGATCTAGATCGGTGGAGCCGCCGTAGGCGAAGGTTACGATCACGGCATGCTCCAAGGGCTTTGCGGATATTTCGGACTTGGCACCAAAGAGTCTGGCGAGGATGCCCATCTTGCCTCCTAACGGCTGAGCTGAGCGCCGTGCGCGCTGCTATATGAGCCGGTCAATCTATTTCTCACGCGTGCGAGCCACGTCGATGTACTCAATGACGGCATTTCGCGTATCTATCTGCGCCTGAACCAGGGACAGAAAACAATAGACCATGCCCAATGCTGCCAAGGATCCGAAGATCAGGTAAAGGCCGCCGGAGATGCCGGAGAGTCCTACCAGGAATCCGTACTTGAAGCTGGCGAGGGCCGCAACGGTAACTATTGCCCCAACAATGCATCCAATCACCGCACCAACCTGCGCAATGACTCGAACGAGCTCTGAATATTTCGGCATTTCCACCTTGTTATCTCCCTTATGATTTTCGGCGTCTGATCAACATGAACAATCCTTTGACGGCTGGCCCGAATTCGGCACCACTGACTGTCCTACGGATTTTGTGCAGCGGGCTCCTCGACACTCGTGGACGTTGTTGCACTGCCCTTCGCCACCAGCGTGTCCAGCTTCTTGTCGATCACTCCGAGCTGCTGCTTAAGCTCGGCTGTGTCTGTCTGTATTCTTTCCATCTCGCTGCGCCCTGAACACATCGTCACAATGAGCGCGATGATGATAAGGGTGCCGATCCCCAGCTGGACACTTTGATTGCCGGTTTCCGGTTGGGATGACTTCGTGTCCATTTCAGCCATGTCTGCTCCTCCGGAATTGCGTGATTGGAATCACTCGATGTGCAGCGTGAGGTTGCGATAGTCAAAGCAAACGACGTGCTCGTGAAAAAACGGATGACCAACCAGCCCTGCTATTTCCGTTGGCAAGGGAATATTCCATATCTCGATGCGTTGCGGGCCGAAGTCCCTGCCACCGACTTCGAACTTCTTGGATACAGCGCTATCCAGTTCCGCGGCCAGGTGCGCCGCGATTGCCGTTGACCTCGACATCAGAATAGCGGGGGCACCAGTGTCCCAACCCAACTGCAATTCGCCAGCATCCGTGCCGACGAGCGTCGTGAGCCCCCATTTGTTCACAACAATCGGAACCGCTTTCCCGCGACAAACATTGCGAACTGCGCCCGTCCTTTGAGGCAGGGAGATCGTCAGCCTCGCTCGCGAGTAGTCCACTCGTATCTGACCCGATTTGAATAGACCCGTGCCGACGAAGCCTACTGCGCCAACCTCGGTCTTCCTGTAGTTACGGAAAGCATCATCGTGAACATCTTGCCGTGCGGCAACGCTGTAAATCTTTAGGTCGCCGAGCTCGACTAGTTCCAAGCGGGCAATCGGGGTTTCGATGTTTCCATCCATGCTGAAACCCTTGAACGTCTCGGCCGTTGGCTCGCTGCGAAGAGTCGCAAGCACTTCCGGATGAAGGACGAGCGAAGAAGCATCACCCAGATCCAATTGGAGCGGCAACTCCCTTCCCTGCACGCGAAGAATGACAACCGGTGCCTCCGTACCATGAAGCCGAATCGGCACAGACGTGGTGGAAGCGGCATTGACATTCACAGCCATCACAGCAACTAAGGCCGCTGCGGCCCTCATGAGAGCGAACCTGATTTCGCGCGCCAACGTGCCCACCGGCTGAGCTGCGCGCCGCGGCTGCGGCGGATTGGGCTTGGCACTCTAGTCTCCACGCGAGGGCTCCAGCGAATTGTTAGGTTCCCGTTCGCCTAGCAAGAGTCCAATGACGGGCTGACCGGGCCAGTGCAAACACGACCATTACAAACGCAATGTACACCGCGACTACAACCTTCCCAATAAGCCATGCTTCTTCGTCAAATGACTCGCGCCGGCTAAGCAAGAAGAGCGCGCATGCGCCCGCAACCGCCAACGCCACGATCAACAGCGCTACGGCCGGCAGAAAGTCCGAGCGCAACAATACAGAAGCTGCAATCCCGATCGACGACAGCACCGCGAGCCAGAAGGCATAGGCCCACGGATTCACTGGGCGCATACACGTGCATCCGGCTTGTTGGCCGATACCGCAAGCAGCCATCGAGTCAAAGACCCGCGTACTTTCCCCGTTGCAGAGGCGATGCGCCTCCGTCACGTGCCAATCTGGCTCAACCAGGAAGCAGACGCAGAAAATCGCTGCCAGTCCCACCAACACCACCAGCTCGCGCAGGCTCAGTTGCATCGCCGGCAACCTAACGGTTGAGCTGAGACGGCACCTAGAGACACCTTTCGCAAAGACTAAACCTCAACCTTGTACGAAAGGCCCACTTCGTCTCCGGGAAGGCCCCGAAATCCCCAGTTGTGCTTCGGAGTTTCAGAAATCGTAACCTCGATTTCGTTAGGTAGGCGCCCGCACTGACTCCCCACTCTTTCGAAGAGGAGACGGATCAGGGATTTCTTTGTCTCCACGGAACGGCCCTCAAACATGCTGATCTCGATAATCGTGTATCGAGGTGAAGCAGAGCCAGGGTAGAAGAAGTCGGCACTATCCAAGGGAAAGAACCGATGGGCGCGCTTATCAGCAGGAAACTGCAGTGCGTCAACGACACACGAGTGGATAACGTCGGAGAGCACTCTCTTGATGGGGTCAAGATGGTCTCGAATCCCGTAAATCTTGATTTGCGCCACAGCGTTCCTCGGTTGTGTCTATGCCGTCTAACGGTTGACGTGAGCGGCGCGCACGCGGGTGTATGAGCCAGGCACTTTATACCTCACGCGCCCGCGCCAGCGATTTGTTAGGCGTCATCGCGACCCCTGCGGCAGATACATACACCAAAGGGTTGCGCGTCCGAGTCTGCCGCGACCGGTCTCCGCAAATCCGGCGCGCTCATAGAACCCGAGGTTCGACTCCTCGGCCGTCTCCAGGTACACGCCGCAGGACAGCGGGTCGCTGCTCGAAATGTCGCAGAACGACCTGAGAAGTTGCGTTCCGATGCCGCGGCCATGCATCTCGGGATGAACTCCGATTACACCAAGATAATAGTGTGGAGCTGACGGCTTTCCCTTGGCGGAGATCTCATCGTAGATTGCCATGCGCTCAGTCAATTCGGGAATGGCGCTCTCGAAGCGATCCCATTCTTCCGTGAGATCCTTTGGCCATGCGGGGCGCGCAGTCGCATAACCCATTGCCGCTCCATGAATACCAGAGGTACCTCGGGCCACAACGACCGGCATCTCGAGAGTGATGCGTGCTCGCATCAGCAACGAGAAGAATTGCGCCAAGCGTTCCTGGTAGCCCGGACCGGGCTGCAATAGAAATCCAGTAATCGGATCCTGCGCGAACGCCGTGACCAGGCAGTCGACGGATTCTTCCAGTTCGGCAAGGGACGCGGTGGTGATACTCATGACGCCTAACGGTTGAGCTTAGCGGCGGTTGCCGCATACCGCATGATGGTAGCGCAGACCTTCACAGCCGTCCGCTTGAACGAATAGTTAGCCCGATCGCCGCTTGGGCAACAAAAGCACTGCGTAGCCTGCGCACCATATAAACCATGTAGCGAATAGAGAACGTTGCACAACACCGAAAAATGGCTTGATCTGACTCCAGATGCCTTCAGGACGCACCACGGCTACGAGATTGATTGCGATAGCCAGCAAAACTGCAACATACATGATGATGGAAAACACTTTAACTCGTTTCGAGTTGGACACCAACGCGGCTACCAACGGCGCTTGGTAACCCACCATTTCAGAGATGCCAAAAATATTGTGGAGCGGGTGTGGAAAGGAAAATACACCAACGCCTGCGGTAGAGATGGCCATAGCGCCTAGAAAGTACGCAGGGAGCGTCGACTGCCCGGACACCCTG
>Ga0207643_10001125_pt1 | contig 15882 bp, 12 predicted proteins | sample KBSMisM62_FD_184313 | JGI IMG/M metagenome (GOLD analysis project Ga0207643, IMG submission 184313) | Miscanthus rhizosphere microbial communities from Kellogg Biological Station, Michigan, USA - KBS Miscanthus M6-2 (SPAdes) (version 2) | ecosystem: Host-associated > Plants > Roots >...
CGGCTCGATCGTCGGAATGCTCCTGATGTCCGGAATAATCGGTCTGTCCTTCGCGCTCGCCTCACGAAAACTGACTCACCTCCACCAGGGGATACAAACCCTCGCCGCCGTCCTGAGCATCTGCTTCGGCATCTGGTACGCGTACGAGGCTACCTTACGGTGAGATTCGCACGTTAGAAAAGTGCGCGACCGTTCCTGGTCCAATCCATAACGCAACCGCTCCCTTGCTCTGTTTCTGCTTGAGATCGTTGACGAGCATCGTAGGTTGTTCCACGCCGTTCACGTAGAGGCGTGCTTGCTCGCCGCGCACCTCGATCTTTACTTTGGTCCACTCACCCGCGACCAGATCGACATACGTTTCGTACTTCCCCGGAAACTCCTTGCGCAGCATGTGCCATGGAAAACCGGGATTCGAAATGTATTGTGCTGAATGATTCCGCCGCACCTGATCCTCCGCGCGTCCATTCGTCGGGCGCAGATAAAAACACTCGAAGCGCGACGCGTCTGCCGCAACTCGGAATGCGATTCCCACAAATCCGCGCGCGCCTTCGCCTGCGTTGGATCCAGGCTCTCCCGCGAGATCGACTTCGATAATCCCATCCTGGAAATCGGTCTTTGACAGAATGACGAGCTGCTCTTGATCGCCTGCTCCCGCCGCTGCCGGATCGCTGACGCGGAGAGCTTTTCGACCTTTGAAGGTAACCTTTTCGGCTTTCACATTCACCAGCTTCAACTGGTCCAAAGCGTCCAGCGAAATTGTTTGCGCCTGAACTGCCGGAGTCCTCGCGACGAAGATACTCAACGTCGCACAGAGGAGTGAGATAAGTAGACGAGTGCTCATAGCTTTTCTCCTGAAACTATCTGAAAGGCTGAGCGTTATACGTGTGCTGCGGGCGATTAGGTTCAATAGTTATGGAGGCGATCCAGCTAATTGTAACGACTTCAATATTTCGTCGATATTGTCTGCGCTCGCCAGTTGTTTTGCGCGCTCTTCTTCAATGCCTGCTATTCGCGCGAGCAGGATTCTGACGTCGTAAGCATGTCCGCCGCGCCAGCGCGCCATCTCGATCAGTGGCACCAATGCTTCGGAACGCAATTGCGCGAGTAGCTTCGGGTCTCTGCTTTGAGTCAAACTGAGCAACACCCATGTTGCCTTGTTGCGATCGGTCCATGAACCTGAACTGAGCATCCTGATAAATCCGCCGGCGGGAATTTTTGCCGCCACTCTCGAGCTGGAGTTTGCGAGCACACCTAAAGCCCTCGTCGCGTTGTTTCGCACTACGCCATTCACGTCATGACTGGCACGCACGAGATAAACGATCTGTTGCGTCGATTGACGAGCGTAGCCGAGCAGGTATGCCGCGACAATACGTTGACGTGCATCGCTCGACGAGTCCAGCACCGCGCGGATCAACTTTTCATGTTGGATTGCGTAAGCACGAGCTGCTAACTGTTTCTCGCGCAGCGGCGGATACATAGTCGAGAGCGCATAGCCCTTCGAAGTATCTTCTCGCGCATTTCCTTTTAAGACTGACGCGGTATTGGCTTCCATTATTTGCTCGTAAAGCTTTGCGATCTTTGGCGGGAAGTGAGTGCTTCCTGTGGGAACGGGATTGAATTCGGTGGGCTTTATCGAAGTGCCGGAAAGTCCGATGTAGATCATGTAGTTGCCTTGAGCGTCGCAGCACACGGGAGAGACGTCCGCTGGTGGACGACCGGTAACCGAGGTGACAGCCTTGTTGATTCCCTCCATCAACTCGAATGAGTCTGGAAAGAGATCGCCCACGCGGACAGGGAGTGCCGCCTTGATCTGCTCGAGATTGAGACCACCGTAACCGTAGAAATCAATAGATCCGATGCGACGCTTTTCGTCCTGACCCCAGGTGGCCCCGAATAGCAGTGCAATGAGTAAGATAGCGCGTACGATGGTTCCTTGCCTTATCATTCCAAACCCCCATAACAAAAAAATAATCGATCCACGACTGTGCTGTACAACCTATCTCCCTATGCTGCTCTCTAAGCCCGCGCGTTTCCTTGTCTGAATCGCCACAGAACGTCTTACTTTCCCCAAGACAATCTAATCCCGGCCAAACTCTATCGAGTGGTGACGCGTGCGAATCTGCTTACTCGTTGCGCCGCACGCTTCGGAGTAGGTGATCGTGTGCGTTGCTATGGGTAGGAGCGGAGTTCTTCAAGGGCAATAAGGGTTGCTCCGCTCCTGCCTGTTTCTTTGTTCAGCTCGTTAACTTCGGAGTGCCGATTATGAGAATCCTACACGTCGAAGATGATCAGGACACACGAACACTCGTCGCCTTTGTTTTGGAGAGCGAAGGGTGGGAGGTTGTCTCGGTGGAAAAGGCGAGCCCCGCGCTTGAGCTCGCGGCTGCCGGTGGGTTTGACCTCTATTTACTCGACAACTGGATCGAAGGCGACACTCACAACGTGTTGTGCCGCAGCCTGCGTTCAATCGATCCACACACTCCGATACTCTTCTATTCCGGCGCGGTGTTCCCATTCGAGGTTGAGACTGCGCTCGACTGTGGCGCGCAGGGATATCTTGAAAAGCCGTGTACTCCCGAGGCACTCGTTGCGGAGATATTGAAGCTGACGCGTCCTGGTTAAGTAAATTCGTATAATCTGTGTTGATGTTGACCAGGACACGAACACTCTTGCCACTCGGTGTTGCCATCGCTTTACTCATCGCGGTCTGGCTTGTCCTCACGCAAAATTGTCCAAGCGCGGGGATTGCCCTCACCAGCAGGGCCAGGCAGCTTCATCGCCTGAAGAATAGAACCGCACTTCCGCAAGCTGCTGACTTCGATACCAGAATCACGCTCGCTGAGTTACTTAAGCCGGGTGACGATACTAATCGCTGGTCCACCGGCCGTGCTGCCAGGATTCAGGGCGAAGTGATCGACGTCGAGAACGCCGGTCATGAAGCAACAAACTGCTTCAATCCCTGGGGCCGCGACGTCCACATTCTGATTGCGACTCGCAAAGGGGCGTCGAAGAGTGAGCACGTTGTGGTTGAGGTCACACCTCCAATACGAGATTGGGCCGCCAAACAGGGAATGGATTGGTCTGAAAAAACTCTACAGGCGCAGTTAGTGGGCCACTGGTGTGAATTTGAGGGCTGGTTGTATTTCGATGCCGGTCACGCGGAGGAATCCGAGAACATCGCTCCGGGCAATCCCAGTAACTGGCGCGCCACCGCCTGGGAAATTCATCCGATTACGAAGATCACAGTGCTCAGGTAGAGCTACTCGTTATCCAACAGCCGCGTTGTGTTTTCAGTGACACTCGGCGGTTGGGCCAACTCGTTTGTTCTCACTTGCTGCCGGCCAAAGTCGGGCATGGGCATGTTAGCTGCCGGAGGTAACGAACCGCGTGTTGTGGTTGGGTCTAGAACGGATGTTTGAGCGACTTGCTTGGAAGTGGGTGCAGTCTTGTCGCTGAAGAGTCGCGCGTAAAGCATCAACACCAGCCCCACAAAAAAGACGATGAACGGAACCGCCATCGGCCCGCCATCGTTCACCGCAAGGCTCCCCACAAGGAAGACAGGAAACAGTACCGCGCTAAAGAACATGACTTTTGCCGCCCGGCGCATTCCCTTGCGCCGTGGCGACAATGCGGCAACCTGTTTGTCATCGACATGTTTCGCAGGCACGCGACCACCCGCGAGCCACTCCGCCAACCCGCTCAGCGCGAGGCCACAACGCGAACAAAACTTCATCTCCTCCGAGATCTGTTGCTGACCACAATTAGGACAATACATAAACCCTCTTGACGATGATTTTAGCTGAACCCATGTCAGTACGGTAACAAGCTCGGCGATGTTCGCTGGAAGCTGAGTATGACAAATGGCTGCCGCGGGCAGAATAATCATCCACGACTCAAAATCCCTGTAGCTACGTGGCGGGCAAGTGCCATGATCGTCCAGGATGGATTTACTCCAGGCGCCGTGGGAAACAAACTCGAGTCCGCCACGTAAACATTCGTCGTTCCAAACACAAGTCCCGACGCGTTTGTTACTCCTCTCCGTTCATCGATCCCGAACTGATTGCCGCCGCTAGTATGGTCCGAATAGGAAATCAGATCGTTGTAAGTAAATTTCAGTTTCTCAATTTTCCCGAGGTCGGATGGTTTTTCGATTACCGGAGGCCGCAACAACGGCAGAAAAACGCGGCGCGCTCCCACTGCCAGCAATCCCTTAGCAGCCATTAAAAAGCAGCGTCGAAACGATTCAATATCGTGTTTGCTTTCCTCAAAATCGAGTTGTGCGCGTCCGTCCTTCAGCACAATTCGGGACTTTGCCGGATCGTCTTTCACAGTCACTGTGAGGCTCATCGTGTGGTGAAACTGCCGCATAATTTCGAAATGATCTCGTGGCGGAAGATACGAGACAAACGATGCCAGGCTTGCCGGATACAGAATACTGGCCAGCCACCAAAAGTGGTGCTCCTGCAGAAAACCGAGGAAGTTGTAGATTGCCGGAACGCCGTTATGCGGAACGTACTGACCATCCTCGAGCGTCCCTCGCGATGTCATTGGCTTGTCAAACAGCGCAAACACTTGTGCGTGAGGTTGCAGGTAAACCTTCTGCCCGATCGCCTGACGGTTGGGAAACTTCGGACTACGCAAAAGGACAGCGGAGGAGAAAAACGCACCGGCAGCAACGATGATCCGGCGAGCCTTGATCAAAGTTGCACTTCGGTTGCTAGCATCTCTCGGCGTCACCGCCAGAGCGGAAGCGGTCCAGCCTTCCTTGTCATCCTCGCCGACCACAGACCTTGCCTCACAATCAGTCAATACCGTGAGATTTCCGGTCTCGAGAGCCAGCGGCAGAAAGCTGTTGCTCATGTTTCCCTTTAAATCAACACCACACCCGAAATTGCAAAGGCCAATTCCCGCGCACGCGCTCGTATACCGATTAACAAACACAAGATCGTCTGGTTTGCCGAGTGCCCCGGCCATTTCACGCACCACCGCGTTTGGTCGATTCTCCAGATCCTTTGTCTGCCGTGTAACCGACATTACCTCAGCTATATGTTGGTAGTGAGGCTCCAGAGTTTCAGCATTGATTTCCGCTATCCCGCTTTTCTCCTTCCACTCGTCAAAGACAAATTGTTTCGGCTTCATTGCCACTGCGCCGAAAATCATGCTGCTGCCGCCGAGCGCGCTCCCCTGATAAAGCACCGTGCGATAACCGCTGGTTGTTTCGACATGACCAAACCTGTTCGACATGTCGAGTACACGGAAGTTGATTTGTTCCTGCGGAATAAACGGCCCTTTCTCGACCAGCAAAACTTTGAGACCCGCCTGGGTCAACGTTGCGGCAGCTATCGCGCCACCTGGACCAGAGCCAATCACGCAGGCATCGTAGTAGGTCTGCACGACTTGCCGGCACTTCTCGGAAGTATCCAGATCGCGAGCTGAAAAGATGTGGCTTCGATGTTTGCTGGTGAGCTTTCTGATCATGCGCTCTCCTCCGGCACATCGATAAGCGTGAGAGCTCGCTCGTCTGCCCAGAACGCGATCAGGCAGAGCGATGACAGTGTGCGCCCCATTTTACGGACCAGCATGAATCGCGAGCCTCGCGCGTTAAGCGCAACTTTTTCTCCTCCATACAGAATTGACGCCCGCTGCGACCAGGCAACAAACCGGGTGACCTTTCTACGATGATCGGCGTTCCCGCTTTGCAGAAGTCGATCGATATTTTGGCCCACATTTATGCCGGTGCTTTGTAGTGCCGTGGCGGGAATAAGCGTGGCGGCGACAGCATCGATGAACCGTTTGTCATCCTTACCCAATGAAACGTCTGCTGCAACCGCAATCAGTAACGCGGCTCCAATAAAGCTACGGCGACTCAATTGGGTTTCGAAAGAAGTGATTTCCTGAAGGATCTCTTCTAGTGGTTCCATAGACTTTATGGCAACACTCCTTCAGGCACCATCCACGGATGAATGTCCATCGCGAGTCTGCCCGCCTGCACTGCCGGATCGGTCGAGGTCAAAGTCTTTGCCTCTTCCAACGAGCCGACGCGAAATACGAAGATGCCGCGCAAGCGTCCATCGTCTCCGAACGGTCCCGCGGCGATTAGTTTTTTCATTTCCGCAAGACGGTTGATGTTGGCCATGTGGCCCTTTTGAATCTCTTCAGTTGCGGGTGTTTTTTCCGGCGTCCACTTTTCACCGCGCGTGAGGAACGCAAGGAATGTTTGCGTCAGCTTCATCGGCTTGGTTGGTTTGGCGAAGATGTCTTCAGACCACCACGGATGCATTTCCGCTATGCGGAAGCCCGATGCCACTGATGGATCAGCTTCGGCCCAGGCTTTCGCTTCCGCGGCGGAACTCGCACGAAAGATGAACACGCCATCTATCTCACCATCGTCAGTGAACGGTCCGGCGAGGACAGCCTTGCCGGAATCGAGTAGCGAAATGACGTAGTCGACGTGTTGCTGGTGCAAACGTTTCGTGTCCTCGTTCTCCGCGGCCGTCCATTTTGGCCCATGCTTCAGCAGCGCCATATGAAACTCGACCAACTTGTGCGCCGGCTCCGATTTCTGCTGCGATGAAACCAACGGCGACGCTACGACGAGAAGGATGATGCCGGTTACTAGACGGTAAAAAGTTTTCATTTTGTGCTCCTGATTTGTGGTGCGTCGAACGAAAAATTTGAGCCACAGATGAACGCGGATGGACGCGGATCAGATCTGATCTGTGTTATCCGCGTTCATCTGTGGCTTAATATTCCCTCAACGAGGTGAAATATGGAAGTAAGAACAACGTTGTTGCCGTCGGGACGCGAGATTCCTGTGTTGGGGCAGGGGACGTGGAGGATGGGGGAGGAGCGTTCACGACGGCAGGTGGAGATTGCTGCGCTTCGTTTGGGTTTAGATCTTGGGATGACGCTCATCGACACAGCCGAGATGTATGGAGAAGGTGGGGCGGAAGAAGTCGTCGGTGAGGCAATCAAAGATCGACCTCGTTCGGAAGTCTTCATTGTTAGCAAGGTCTATCCGCATAACGCGAGCCGGCGGGGTGCGGTCGAGGCGTGTAAGCGAAGCCTGCGGCGGCTCGAGGTTGATTACATCGATCTTTACTTGTTGCACTGGCGCGGCGACGTACCGCTCACGGAGACTCTCGAAGCTTTTCAGTTTCTGAAAGACAAAGGATCGATTCGAGACTATGGCGTAAGCAATTTTGATGTTGACGACATGGAGGAGGCGTACGCATTGCCGGGAGGTGATGAGATCGCCACGAATCAAGTGCTCTACAACCTTGCGTATCGCGGAATCGAGTGGGCTCTGCTGCCCTGGTGTCGGGAGCGACGCATTCCGACGATGGCGTATTCTCCGATCGGAAATAACGCGGCTGAGCAAAAGCGAATGTTCGGTAATCCCAATGTCAAAAGCGTCGCCGCACGACACAATGCCACGCCCGCTCAGATCGCTCTGGCCTGGTTGCTTCGGCATCCCGATTTGGTAGTGATTCCAAAATCAAGCAAGCCAGAGCACATTCGCGACAACCGCGCCGCACTCGACATCGAGCTCAGTGACAGCGATCTGAAGGAGTTGGACATTGCGTTTCCGCCTCCCCACCGAAAGGTCCCGCTTGAGATGCTATAACAACGTCAGCACCCCTCCTGTATGCCAGAACAGGACTTTGTCCGTCGGTTTGAATCTTCCTTCGCGGCAGTAGGCTAGCAAGCCTGCAGCTGCTTTGCTGACGTACACCGGATCCAACAGTATCCCTTCAGTCTCGGCAAAGAGTTGAGCGGCTGCGCGAGATTCCTCAGTGGATATGGCGTAACCTTCGCCGATGAAGTCGTCATCGACGAATAGCTCATCCGCAGCAGGCGCGTCTACTTTGCCCAGCATTGAAAGCATTGGTCCAACTGCCTTCAACACATTCTCTTTGATTAAGCCCGCGGGATCGTCGGCGCTGACGCCCAGCAGGCGCAGGTTACGGTAGTTGAATAATCTCTTTCCCACTTCGAGTCCTGCCTGGGTGCCACCAGAAGAAGTTGCAAAAACGATCGCATCGAATTGCTTGCCGAGCTCGAGTTGTTGAATGCCAAGCTCCTCGAACGCCGCCACCATTCCGAACGATCCGACGTCGTCCGATGCGCCTAAAGGAATCTGATAGACGCGCTCGCCACGCTCCTCCAGCTCGCGTGCGACTTCCTTCATTCTTGCCGGTCTTTCGTGACTCGCAGCCACGGAATGAATCTTCACGCCGAGCATTTCCGCCACGCGCCAATTTGCGCGAGCCGATTCCGGATTGCCGCCGCTCAATATAAGTTCACAGTTCAGTCCTAAACGTTTTGCGATCAGCGCTGTGTTTCGCGCGAGGTTCGAAGTGATCGAACCGGTGGTAACGATCGTCGTAGCTCCTTGCGATAGCGCATTGGCTATCACGTATTCGAGCTTGCGCAACTTGTTGCCTCCACCGAGATAGCCCGTGAGGTCGTCTCGCTTTATCCAAAGTTGAGGCGCGCCGGGTATCGTTCGTCCAAGCCGTTTGAGCGGTTCGATCGGAGTATTGAGATTGACCAATCGGAATCTCGGAATGTTAGCGAACAACTCGAGCGCCGAATCTTTAATAATTGCTGTACTCATAATTCGTCCTTCCTATACTGCCTGTGCTTGCACCAGTTCCTTTGCCTGAATCACTGTCTCTGCGAAGCGCTCCATCTCTTCCAGTTGCGGACTACACTGCAACAGCAGCAGATCGACTCCCGCATCTTCAAACTCAGCCACACGCTCCTGTACCTGCTCCGGTGTGCCCACCAGTCCCGAGCGAAGACCGCGATTCGAGACACTGTAGTCTTCGAGCGAAACACGTTGCTCCAGCTTTGTTCCCGCGAGCCATTGCTGGTAATTCTCGTAACCGGCTGCGTACTGTTTGACGTTGGTGACGCGTTCGAGCTCACGCTTCGCCTCTGCCTCACTGTCACGCACGATCGCGTACGCCGCCACACCAAACCTCATCGGTGCCAGGCCAATCCGCTCTCTCCGCTGCGACATGTCCCGCACCTTCTCGCTCACGCGTGCAGGCTCGTCGCCGTGCATGACGTACGCATCACACCAGCGCGCGATCAGTTCCTTCGCTGCTTCCGATTCGCCACCTGCGTAAATTGCCGGTCGTGGTCGTGTCGTGGGTTTGGGTTGCAGAACTGCGTCGTCCACTCGATAGTACTTACCCGAGTATGAGAAGTGATCCTCCTGCCACAGCCGCTCGACAATCTCCAGCCACTCACGCGTGCGTGCATAACGATTGTCATGTTGTTCAAACTCGACTCCGTATTTGCGAGCCTCGTCAGCCCACCATGAAGAGACGACGTTCAGCGAGAGTCTTCCTTCACCGCCGATGTGATCGATGTTTGCTGCCTGCTTGGCCAGCAGCGCCGGCTGGTGAAAAGTTGGACGCACCGCCACCATCAACTCGAGCGTGTTTGTGACTGCGGCAAGAGCGGCGGCGGTGGACCATGCGTCCAGTGAAGGAGCTTCGACGCCCTTGATGTCGTTGAGGTTGAGTTCGGCGATCAGCGTCAGGTCGTAACCGATCTGTTCACTGCGTCGAGCCAGGCGACTGACGTAGTTCCAGCTCGCTTCCATTCCTTCGTCTTCAACATTTCTCAACCAACCGCCGAAAACCGGGAGCCAGTAACCGTAGCGCATCGCGTAACCTCCTTCTCCAGAAAATCGACCAATCTCGCGTGCGGATCGAACCCGACGACGCGTGTCGCATCGGCGACAAAGTTCGAAAGCGCATTGATGTCGTAATAGAGCAACGAACCGTCGCGGTCGTCGACGATGTACTCAACACCGCCGACATCGATCTGCGCTGCCTGGACGATTCGTTCCACCGATCTGATCACGTCGCGAGGTGGTTCAAACCCTTCCACACGCAAACCCGACTTAGGCGCATCCACCGGACACGCTACGCGCGCGAGCTCAACGCCGTCCGTGGTTTGGCAGATGTCGGCCGGGCAGAGATTGAAAGTTTCGCCCGTAGTGAACACCCTGATCCCGTAGAGATACTTGCCGCCGAGTGTTTCGACTCTCGTGATGTATCCGCCTCGGGCCGGGATAAACTCCTGGACCAGCGCTGTCTGATCGATACCTAAATTAACTTTGCCTGCCTCGACAGCCGCGCGCAGTTCGTCTCTTGAATCAAAACGCACAATGCCGGCGCCGCTACCGCCGATGTTTGCCTTTACGACGATCGGAAAGCGGAGACCTTCCGAAGCAGCGACTGCCAGCGCCGGATGGTTAATCACGCGCGCTTTTGGGTAAGGCAGGTCGAGCGAGTCGAGAAGAGCGAGTTGACGCGCCTTTGAGATCTCGATCGCGAAGGCTTTCTGACCGTTGATGATTCGGGTGCCGAGATTCTCCAGGTGATCGAGGTATTGGAGTGTGTAGAAGATTCCGTGACCATGACCACGCAGGTATGCGGAGGGGCTCATGCGATTGAACACAACCGCGTAAGGGCTTTTGTTCTCGCTCGGATCGTAAGCGTGCTGCGTCGCGTCGAGCTTCACGTAGGGAAATGCGCGGCGGTCGAGTTCCGCAAAGAGTGGTCGAAACCAATCGGGATGCTCGTAGTAGATTGCCAGAGTTCTTGACATCGTTTTCTCCTCGCCTGATGGCGGTTTTAAAACACAAAAAAGGCCGCTCGAAAGGAGCGGCCCTGGTGAATGCTTATGATTGCTTGAATCTATGTCACATACACATCAGTCCGCTCATTCGCCGGCGTACAACAACACAAACAAGCACACATCTGATCGTTGCTACGAGCTGAAGTAACGAATTGATAAGACGCGGCTGTCATCACAATTTTTCCGAGGTGCTTAAAATACTTTAGCCCGCGAGTGGTGTCAAACTTATTTTAGCCGCAGATTTTGCGGATAGAAGCTGATGAAGATTGACTTCTCTCGAGGTTAAACGGAAAATAACAACGTTTCGGCCCACGCATTAATGCGAAGGTAAAACTCAGACCTTCGCCAGTTAGAGATCGTTCCTAAATAGAAATATGAATTCCCCCACACCTCCCTTCTCGCGCAGCAAGCGTGTTGTGCTCGTTATTGGAATTGTTTGTCTGGTCATAACGTTCGCTGGGGTGATCTTTGTTGCTGCCCGCAATGACGATACCAAGCCTAAGGCGGATCCGTCGTTGACAGCGAGAGTTGCCGACCGCTTTGGCAGACTACCGCTGAGCTTCGAGGCAAACAAAGGCCAGATCGAACAGCCGGTCAAGTTTTTCTCAAACGGTCCCGGCTATCATCTGTTTCTCACCGCCAACGAAGCGGTGCTTTCACTGCGAAAACCTCAAGCCGACACGAAAGTGCGGGAAGGTTCAGTCCTGCGATTGAAGATGATCGGCGCTAATGCCGCTTCGCAGGTCGAAGGCCAGGACGAGCTGCCTGGTAAAGTCAACTACTTCACCGGCAATGATCCGGAGAAATGGCAGCGCAATGTTCCGACGTATCGTAAGGTCTATTACAAGGACGTCTATCCCGGTATCGACGTCGTGTACTACGGAAATCAGCGCGAGCTCGAGTACGACTTTGTCGTGGCTCCGGGCGCGAATCACAAAGTCATAAAATTCACAATTGAAGGCGCGGACAAGATCAGTCTGGATGAGACCGGCAGTCTATTACTCAACTTGAAACACGGCGAAGTGCGATTGAACAAGCCCGTGATCTATCAACTGACTGATGCGGGCAGCCGGCGTGAAGTAAAAGGCGAGTATGTAATCAAAAAGAATGAGATCAGGTTCAAAGTCCAGGCATTTGATTCCGGCAAGCCACTGGTCATCGATCCTGTTTTGTCGTACTCAACCTTCCTGGGCAGCGCCGGCAATGATTCCGCTTTAGGTATCGCGGTTGATTCACAGGGTAATGCATACGTCACTGGTTCAACCGATCGCAGCACCTTCCCCACGACGGCCGGAGCTTTCAAAACAACCAACGATTCAGGCGGCGCATTTGTCAGCAAGCTCGACTCGACGGGTAGTACGCTGGTCTACTCCACCTATCTCAGCAGCAGCGCGACGGGAAGATCCATCGCAGTGGACGCGTCGGGCAATGCTTACGTGACGGGAAACACAACGGCGAATGACTTTCCCATCGTCAATGGCCTGAAGACAACTGTCAGTTCCTCGGACGCTTTCATTACGAAATTAAATCCGTCCGGCTCGGGGTTGCTGTTTTCGACTCTGGTGGGGGGAACTAACGACGACTTCGGCAATGGCATCGCCGTAGATAGCAACGGCAACATCGCCATCGCTGGATCAACCTTCTCAACAGACTTTCCGACAGTAAATGCAATCAAACCCGCTGCCAGTCTTATACATGGTTGCGCCACCGGATTTGTCACCAGGTTGGATCCGTCCGCGCCGTCCTACGTTTTTTCGACGTACCTGGGCGGCAGTAGTTGTGATGCCGCCAACGGTGTCGCGGTGGATCCGTCGGGCAACGTTTACGTGGTTGGTCAAACCAACTCCTCAGACTTTCCCACGGCAAATGCGTTTCAAGACACGGTAGGCAGTAGCATCGCTCGCGACGCCTTCGTCACGAAATTCACGACTACGGGAGCGCTGGCATATTCAACTTATCTCGGTGGCAGTGTTGACGATCTCGGTTTCGCAATTGCGGTGGACGCCTCCGGCAACGCGTACGTCACGGGCACGACTGAATCACTTAATTTCCCGACGCTTAATCCGATTCAAACCGCGAACAACTTTGGGGGCGCCTCCTTTGTTACGAAGCTCAACAGCCAGGGTTCGGGACTTGTCTACTCGACTTATCTTGGTGCAGCGAGTGCGCGCGGCATAGCGGTCGACTCGACCGGCAATGCTTACGTTACAGGGTTTAGTAGCTCCGGGGAGTTTCCGCTCACCGCGGGCGCGCTGCGCACCAGGAGTCCTATATATAAGAGCATTGATGAAGCGGCCAACTGGAGCAACGACAACTACGGCTTAGGGGAGGCAGTCGTAATAGATATCGTAGTGAATCCGATCCAGCCGTGGATTCTCTATGCGGGAACGGGAAAGGGTGTATTCAAGAGCACAGATGGCGGCAGAAACTGGGCGGCTGTGAACAATGGCCTGAACGCTCGACGGCTCAGTGCAATAGTTATCGATCCGTTGACGCCATCCACACTTTATGTGGCCACAAACGAGTTCAACAACGCCAACAATGGTATTTACAAGACTACTGACGGAGGAAACAGTTGGAACCTGCGCAAGAACGGGTTGCCGGGGAATAGTCTTCTCAGTTTAGATATCGATCCTGTAACACCAACGACGCTATATGCCGGGCTGCTTGGTACTCAGATTTACAAAACTGATGACGGAGCAGATAACTGGACGGCAACTGCCAGTCCTTCGTTTCTCGAACCCGTTGCGTTGGCGGTCGATCCGCTCAACCATACGAAAGTTTATGTCGCGGACTTTTCGATCAACGGCGGTATTCTCAGAAGTACAAACTCAGGGACGACCTGGCAATATCTTGCCGCGAGTCAAACAAGACCAGGTGCACGGTCGATCAGTATCAGCCCGGTTACATCGGGACTGCTGTACATTGGGACCAGCAATTTCATATTTAAGAGCACGGATGGCGGAGACAATTGGTCGCAGGTGTCACCTCTCGTCGGCATTGCAGGAAGGATCGTTGTCGACCCGGTAAGCTCATCGACTCTCTATTACCTGACAACTACCTTTTCAACTGACCCGATCCGGGGAGTGCTCAAGAGCACGGACGGTGGACAAACATGGAAGTCCGTGAATCGAGGACTTCACACGTTTTCTCCGTCGGCACTCGCAATCGATCCGCTAAAGCCTTCAACCCTGCACCTTGCCTCAACGCCACCGAGCGGTGACGATGCGTTCGTCACCAAGATCAACCCTGCGGGCAGCGCACTGGTTTACTCGACATTCATCGGTGGAACGATGAATCCGGGAAGTTTCCCCAATCTCAGCGCTCAAGGTTTTGGGATTGCAGTAGATTCGGTTGGTAATGCGTATGTTACCGGTCTGGCGTTCGCTTCAGACTTCCCGACTACTCCGAATGCCTTTCAACCGTTCAGTCATGGCGGCAACGAGGTATTCATTTCGAAACTGTCGATGTCATATCTCATCAGTGGTCACGTTGTGGACGGAAGCAATGCTCCGGTCGGTGGAGTAGATGTAGTTTTGAGTGACGGATCGTCGATCGCTTCGGTAACCACCGAAGGTGATGGCTCTTACCAATTTTCACGTTTGCGCGAAGGCGGAACTTTCACCGTCAGTGCGACGAAACCGCATTTCACAATCGCGCCGTCGAGTCAGACCTTCAACAATCTGAACAGCGATCAGGTTCTGGACTTTACCGCGACGGCAACCAACGCGCCGTTCTTCACGATCAGTGGCCAGGTAACTGAGAACGGCGTTGGATTGTCCGGCGTCGCCATTACTCTTAGCGGATCTCAACCCGGACTAAGAACCACGGATAGCAACGGTAACTATTCATTTGAGCTCGCCGGTGGCGGCAACTACACCGTGACACCTTCGAGACCTGGTTTCACTTTCGCTGCACCAAGCCAAGCTTTCGACAACCTGAGCGCTCCACAAACAGCTAACTTCGTCGCCTCTCGTCAGAGTTTCGTCGTGACGAACGATAACAATCACGGTCCAGGATCTCTGCGCGACGCAATCCTCAACGCCAACGCCAACGACGGCAAAGACACGGTTACGTTCAACATTCCCGGTGCAGGAGTGAAGGTTATCAGCTTGACGGCGGCGCTTCCGGAAATCACTGAGGCGGTCGTTATCGACGGCACAACTCAACCCGGATACGCAGGCTCGCCGCTCATCGAGCTCGATGGAACGCTTGTCGCCAGTGCCTCTGGTCTGGTTATTAAAGCAGGTGGCAGCACTGTGAAGGGATTGGCGATTGGCAACTTCAGTAGCGGCAATGGTATCTGGCTGAACAACAGCAACAGTAACGTAATTCAGGCAAACTACATCGGCGTCGATGCCGCAGGTACAACCGCGCGCCGCGACAACACCGGAATACTGCTCTCCAATTCGTCAAACAATCTAATCGGCGGCACAACTGCCGCGGCGCGCAACGTTATTTCCGGCAATGGATTTGCCGGCATTGAAATTTTCGGCACCAGCAACACTATTCAAGGCAACTTCATCGGTACCAATGCTGATGGAACAGCAAAAGCTGATAGCGGCGGCGAAGGAATACGTATCACTAGTTCGCAGTCCACAGATAATGTGATCGGCGGAACCGCACCGGGCGCCGGCAATTTGATCTCCGGTAATCAAACAGGAATCTCTACCAGCGCTACGCGAACCATTATTCAAGGTAACTTGATCGGAACGGATGTTACCGGCACGAAAGCGATTAGCAACGTGAACGGTATCCATGCCGCCGGTTCGGACATACTTGTCGGTGGTCTAACACCTGCTGCCAGGAACATCATTTCCGGCAACGATGGCACCGGCGTTACGGTGAGAGGTAGCGGGAGCAAGTTGCAGGGCAATCTCATCGGCACTGATATCACCGGGATGTTGGGGTTGCCTAACTTCAATGGCGTTGTTGCTGGTACCAGTGCTTTGGTCGGAGGAACTGTCCCCGGGGCGCGAAACGTTATTACAGCGAGTTTGCTTATAAACGTTGTGCTGGGGTTGCAAGGCAGCGGTGCAGCGGCCACTGTGCAGGGCAATTATATCGGCACTGACGTGACTGGCAATCGAGCGCTTAGCAACTCCACCATCGGCATTTCTGCTTCCGACGTCAATCACTTGATAGGGGGAACAACACCTGGCGCGGGAAACGTGATCTCAGGAAATCTCCTGGGCATACAACTCTCCGGGCAGGGACATA
>Ga0207643_10001126_pt1 | contig 15882 bp, 18 predicted proteins | sample KBSMisM62_FD_184313 | JGI IMG/M metagenome (GOLD analysis project Ga0207643, IMG submission 184313) | Miscanthus rhizosphere microbial communities from Kellogg Biological Station, Michigan, USA - KBS Miscanthus M6-2 (SPAdes) (version 2) | ecosystem: Host-associated > Plants > Roots >...
GCCGGCGTGCGGATCGCGAAGCGCCTGCGACGTCACCCAGTTCTGACAGTAGCTGCAATGCAGATCGCAGCCGAGCATGCCGAAGCTGTAGGCGAGGGCACCGGGGTATAGGTGAAAGAATGGTTTCTTCTCGACCGGGTCGCATTGCACGCCGCCAACGTATCCCCACGGCACGTGCAGCGTTCCACCCTTGTTGAACCGAACTTTGCAGACGCCCACCGCGCCGTCTGGAATACGGCACTGATGACCGCACGCGTGACATCGAACGGCGTGTTTCGCTGCGGTCGCGGAGGGCGTTTCAACCTGTGACGGCGGATCGACGATCTCGGGCGCAGCCGGGCGCGTGCGAGCCGACAACACGTCCTGAAGAGGAGTAGCCACGGGAGATCTCATCGTACGGCCTGGATGCCACAATGCCAACCATGTCCCCTCGACTCGGTTCGCCCGCTCAAGGTCAGGCCCTGCAATCGCGCACGGGTGATACGCGGGCCATTCCGCGGCCGGTCTGGTTTCTGGGGTTGACGAGCCTGTTCACGGATGCCGCGACCGAGATGATTTATCCATTACTCCCCGTCTATCTGTCTCGCGTCCTTGGCGCGTCGGCCGTCTCGCTCGGCATCATCGAGGGGGTCGCCGAAGGCGTCAACAGCCTGCTGAAGGTGATCTCCGGCTACTGGTCGGATCGCGCCCGCCGTCGTCGTCCGATCGTGATTGCCGGCTATACGTTGTCGTCGCTGGCGCGTCCGTTTATCGCGATCACCACGACGTGGCCGCAGGTGCTCCTCATCCGCGCGCTCGATCGCGTTGGCAAGGGAATCCGAGGTGCCCCGCGCGATGTGCTGCTCGCGCGTTTCGCGACACCGGCAACGCGTGGCCGTATTTACGGCTTTCATCGCGCGATGGATCACTCAGGCGCCATTGTGGGTCCGCTCGTCGCGACGGTGATCCTGTTGTTCGCGCCAGATCGTTATCGGCTGCTGTTCGCGCTGACAGCGATTCCCGGTGCGATCGCGGTCGCGCTCTTGTTTTTCGTCGACGAGGACGGTGCGCTGGAGCCCACGAATACGGGAACAGCGGCGGGAACCGGCGATCCTCGAACGACCACGAACCACCAACCACCAACCACCGACCGATTGCCGCCCCGCGTCATCGCGCTCCTCGGCGTCCTCCTCGTGTTCGGCCTCGGCAACTCCGCGGATGCGTTCCTGTTATTGCGTCTTTCGGACGCACTCGGCGGCGCGACGTACGTGCCGCTTCTCTGGGCCGCGATTCATGTCGTCAAGGCCTCGCTCTCGACCTGGGGAGGCGGACTCTCGGATCGCTTCGGCAGGAAGCAGCTGATCATCGCGGGTTGGATGGTCTATGCGCTCGTGTATTTCGGTTTCGCAATGTCGACGGGGGCGGCTGCATTTATCGCCTGGTTTCTGTTCTACGGCGTTCACTTTGCGTTCACCGAAGGGGCAGAGAAGGCGCTCATCGCCGACCTCACGCCGACGGCAGGTCGCGGTGCGGCATTCGGCTGGTACAACGCGGTAACAGGAATCGGCGCACTCCTTGCGAGCATTTTGTTCGGTGAACTATACGAACACTTCGGTGCGCCCGTCGCATTTATGACTGGAGCGGCGCTTGCAGGCGCAGCGGCTGTGTTGCTGCTGCTGATTCCCACCGATACAATCAAAGATTCCGATGCGTGAAATCCTGGTTACCAACGACGACGGTGTTCATTCAGAGGGCATCAAAGAACTTGCGGCGGCGCTCGCGCACCTTGGCAAGGTGACCGTTGTCGCGCCGATGCAGGAAGCGAGCGCAATCGGTCACGCGCTCACGCTTCGTCGGCCGCTCCGCATCGAGACGATCGGCGCCAACACGTTCGGCATCGACGGGACGCCGACCGACTGTGTCAACCTCGCGATTTCTCACGTCATCAAGCAGAAGCCCGATCTCATCGTCTCGGGGATCAATAAGGGATGGAATCTCGGTGACGATGTGACCTACTCGGGGACGGTATCGGGCGCGCTCGAAGGCGCACTGCTCGGGATACCGGCGATTGCCCTTTCGACGCAGAACTTCCATCGGCGGAACGAATTCGAATTCGGTCCGGCGGCGAGGGCGGCAGCGACCGTGGCCGAGCTCGTCCTCGAGCGTGGTATGCCGAAGTTCACCTTCCTCAACATCAACGTTCCGTTTGGGCCGAACAAGGGCTTTCGCGTGACCGTCCAGGCCAAGCGCAACCACGTGACCGTAGTGGACGAGCGGATCGATCCGCGCAAGCGGCCGTACTACTGGATTGAAGAAGGCGAGAACGAGTGGGAGCCGCACGACCGCTCGGACTACCAGGCGGTCCGCGACGGATATATTTCGATCACGCCGCTGCAGCCCGACATGACGGCGCACGACGCGCTGGCCTACCTGGAAGAGTTGCCGCTCGACGTCTCCTCGCCGGCGTTCATGAAACACCCCAAATAGGATCGGACCTACCCCCGTCGAGTACGCGGTTTAGTGCAATTGCCCGCTGCTTTCGCGGGAAATAACCTGTCGCCATCGTGCTACAGTGCGCGTCGCGTTTTTGGATCTCGCGCGGGCGTTGTCTTGCGCGTTGTCGCACTTCGGCACACATATCGTGAAGCTCGCGTTGATCCGCGAGTGACGCTCGGACAGGTGGAACATGGCTCGACAGGGCGACTCCAATCGGAAGGCCATCGCCATCGCAGAAGACATCACCGCGGCAATCACCAACGCTGATCGCGAGCGTGCCCACCTCGAGACCTTACATCTCGTAACGACACAGATGGCGGTAGCGGTGACACGTTGCAGCCGCGATTTCCGCTACCTCTGGGTGAACCAGGCGTATGCCGACTGGCTTCGGTGTCCGCTCGACCGCGTGGTCGGCCGCCCGATTTCGGACGTGCTGGGGCAGGCCGCATTCGAGGCGCTGTTGCCTCAATTCAATCGCGTGCTGACAGGTGAAAGTGTTCACTACGAACAGGAAACGGACTTTCGCGGCATCGGTACGAGGTGGGTTGTGGCGCATTACACGCCGACATTCGATCCCGACGATGCCGTAGACGGTTGGGTGGCGGTGGTGCTCGACATCACCGATCGGAAACGGGCCGAGGCGGCTGTCAAAGAGAGCGAAGCCCGCTTTCGAGCGCGCGAGGAGCTGCTGAAGATCTTTGTCAAGAATGTCCCGGCCGGCGTCGCGATGCTCGATCGCGAGATGCGCTATCTGCAGGTCAGCGATCGCTTCTGTACGGACTATGGAGTTGACAGGTCCGCCATCATCGGGCGTTCTCATTACGACGTCTTTCCGGATATCCCTGAGAGATGGAAAGAGGGTCACCGTCGCGCCTTATCCGGAGAAACAATTCGCGCTGAGGAGGACCGTTGGGAACGGGAACATGGCACCGTGTGGGTGCAGTGGGAGATTCGGCCGTGGAAGACTGTCGAAGGCGTTCAGGGCGGGATTCTGATCTTTGCCGTGGACATCAGCCGCCATAAGCGGATGGAAGCCGCGTTGCGCGACACCACCAGAAGACTGGTCGAATCACAGGAGCAGGAACGCACCCGGATTGGCAGAGAGCTCCACGACGACATCAGTCAGCGGTTGGCAATGTTGACTGTTGAGATCGACGACCTGAACGAGCATGTTCGGGCATCTGCGAGTGAACGAAAACAGCGTCTCGCCAGGATTCGGCAGCGGCTCGTCGATGTGTCGAGCGGGGTCCAGTCACTTTCGCAACAGCTCTACTCTCCACACCTCGAGTTCATAGGTCTTGCTGCCGCGATGCGCGCTTTCTGTCGGGATTTTGCGGAGAGCCAAAAGGTCGAAATTCACTTCGAAGCCGACAAGATCAACCGCGCCCCGGGCCCGGACGTGTCGTTGTGCCTGCTTCGCGTCTTGCAGGAAGCGTTGCACAACGGCGCTAAGCACAGTCAGACGCGCCGCTTTGACGTGAGACTGGCATGCTCGAGCAATGAGCTCGACCTTCGGGTGTCAGACCACGGAGCAGGCTTCGATCTCGAGAGCGCGATGAAGTCCGGCGGTATCGGGCTAAGCAGCATGCTGGAACGCGTTCGTCTGATAAACGGCACGATTTCAATTGATTCCAGGCCGCTTCGTGGAACGACGATTCGCGTCCGTGCACCGTTGACACTCACAGCCAACTAGAACAGCGTCAACGTGCAGCGACGTCGATGGCGCGTCGTCCTGTCGGACGTGGCATCGATCTGATAGGCTTTACAGGTTGTCGGGGCGTGGCTCAGCCTGGTAGAGCACTCGGTTCGGGACCGAGGGGTCGCTGGTTCAAATCCAGTCGCCCCGACCAGAGATCAAAAAAAATGGCCGGTTTTCCTTCGGGAAGATCGGCCTTTCGTCTTTATGGTCGTTGCCGGAAGTGGGCAGAAATGGGCCGCTCGTGGTCCTCGATGAACGGGTTTTGAGCAGGATCTCGCATAGCGCGCTTGTCCTGCTTTTTCAACCAACTTGTGGGGTCGGGTGTATGTGGCGGAATGCGTTGCCACGTTGCGTGAAGAATACCTGACCGCTGCCTACGTCACCATCAACTCCGGCCGCGTCCAGCGCTTCCGTCTTTCCGCTTGTCTCCGTTTTAGCTTGCACCGAGTCGCTTGTCTGCTTACAGTCAGTTTCGACATCCTCTCCGGGGCGCTCACAACGAGTCGTCCGCAACCCGGTCTGTATGCCATTCAGACCGGAACCGCCCCATGCGGCATCGTTGCGCACTCACGTAACTGTGTTGATTCAGAAAGCGAGCAGCGAACTTGCAGCTGACAAGAATTGGAATGCTGCTGATGGCGGCGTTGACGATCGCTGCGTGCGGCGGATTACCACCCTCACCGTCCGTGCCGTCGTCGCTGCCCTCACCGGGTGCATCGTCGCCGTCCAACCGGATCGATCCGGCCCCGCCACCAACCGGCCTGCGGCCTGCTATCGCGGGCGTCTCGCCGAATGTCGTAACCACAGCCGGAACGTGGGGCACGATTACAGGCTCGCAGTTTGAGCCCGGCGCGACCGTGACCATCGCAAACGTCGCAGTGTTCAGCACGGTTCGAGACAGCACCACGATCCAATTTTCCACAGGTGCACACGCCGCGGGTTCGGTCGACATCACCGTGAGCAATCCGGGCGGCCATACCGCAACATTGGCAAGCGGCTATACGTTCACCGCCCCCGATGCGTTCGACGCAGATGGCGACTGGATCGCTCACGCCGACGGCTCCAACCATTACCTCACCGATATGCGCTTCACCATCCAGAACAATGCGCTGATCAGCCTCTCGTGCGGCAGCGAAGCGGCACCTGTGACCACTCCAATCACCCTGACGGTTCAGAAAGGGGGCTTCTCATTCTCGGGCGTAGACGGGCTTTCGATGTCGGGAAAGCTCGACTCGATGACAACGTCAGAAGGACGGGTCAATGCGCCCGGCTGCGGTGACGGTCTTTGGTGGGCCGACAAGTCGGTCGGCTTTTGACGTCTGGTTGGCGTGGGTGGCCGGCGGATGCGTATTTACGCGAAGCGTTGAAGATTCGGGAAGGACAGCGTTTTTCTTGCACGTGGTAAAAATTTCCACCGTGCCAATTCCTCAGCCAACTGACCCGACGCCCATCACGTGCTGCGGGCGCGAAGTGCAAATCGTGTCGGCACGACCCGCCGTGACCTATTGGTACTGCATGCGGTGCGGCCAAATCGGTGGAACCCGTTGGAGAATGTGTTGACACGCCTCGGCGCATACAGGTACCTGCTCGCCGAATCGGTTCGTCTCGCTGAAGCCGCGAACGCTCTGCGCGACGAGTGTGAGGCGCTACGGGGCGCCACCTACAGCACAACGTATGGCTGGCGCACTCTCTCACTCTCTCAGATTGCGCTTGGCGAGCGGTCTATTGGCGAACCACATCATCGCAATCAGTTGGACGATCCACCATCGAGACAGGTGAAGGGTCGAACGACTTCAACCGGGCCCGCGTAAAAGCGATCCCGTCGTAATGACCAGCCGCTGAGAGCGCGGGCGCGCGCTCACCACATCTCGTTGCCGACCCTCCCCACGCTCCCTGCAATTCGATCGCGTCTTGCCCTCAACTCGTTGCAGCGGCATCGGATCGGTGCGTGTTGCCGATCTCGGTATGAGCGCCGCGATTTTTGCACGGGGACGTCCGGCGCACCGACGTTGTCAGAGACGCTGCCGCTCGCATGAACGGAAAGACGGAGGTGCATCGAGTAACGGAGGGGGTTAGATGGCGAAGACCAACAAGCCGAACATTCTGTTCATCATGAGCGACGACATCGGCTGGTTCAACATCAGTGCGTACAACCACGGCATCATGGGGTATCAGACGCCGAACATCGATCGCATTGGCAAAGAAGGCGCGATGTTCACCGATTTCTACGGCCAGCAAAGCTGCACGGCCGGCCGCGCCGCATTCATCACTGGTCAGGCGCCGATACGAACCGGCCTGACGAAAGTCGGCCTGCCCGGCGCAAAGGTAGGTCTGAGCGCTGACGATCCGACGATCGCGCAGTTCCTGAAAAATTTTGGCTACGCCACGGGGCAGTTCGGCAAGAACCATCTCGGCGATCGCAACGAGCATCTTCCGACCGTCCACGGATTCGACGAGTTCTTCGGCAACCTCTATCACCTCAACGCAGAAGAGGAGCCTGAAAACCAGGACTATCCCAAGAATCCGGAATTCCGCAAGAGGTTCGGGCCGCGCGGCGTGCTTCGCTGCAAAGCGACCGACAAGGACGACCCCACCGTTGACGACCAGTTCGGGAAAGTGGGCAAACAGACTATCGAGAACACAGGTCCGCTGAACAAGAAACGGATGGAGACGGTCGACGAGGAGTTCCTGGCATCGGCCATCGACTTCATGGAGCGCAAGACCAAGGAAGGGAAGCCGTGGTTCTGCTACTTCAACACGACCCGGATGCACGTCTTCACGCATCTCAAACCGTCGTCGGCGGGAAAGACGGGGCTCGGTCTCTATCCTGACGGAATGGTGGAGCTCGATGGATACGTCGGGCAGCTACTCAAAAAGCTCGAGGATCTCGGCGTAGCGGACAACACGATCGTGGCGTTTACGACGGACAACGGTGCGGAGGTTTGTACCTGGCCCGACGGCGGTTCGACACCGTTCCGCGGCGAGAAGGCCACGAATTGGGAGGGCGGCTGGCGAGTGCCGTTCCTGATGCGATGGCCCGGGGTGATCAAACCCGGTCGTGTCATCAACGACATCTGTTCGCTCCAGGACATGATTCCGACGTTCGCCGCCGCGGCTGGCGAACCCGATCTCGTCGAGAAGGTGAAGAAGGGTTACGAAGCCGAGGGCAGAACGTTCAAAGTCCATCTCGACGGCGTCAACCTGCTGCCGTTCCTCAAAGGCGAGCAGGAGAAGTCTCCTCGCGAGGGATTCCTCTACTGGAGCGATGACGGCGAGTTGCTCGCGATCCGGGTCGGCGACTGGAAGGCGCACTTCTTCGAGCAGCGCGGCGAAGGAATCGGCGTCTGGCGCGAAGCGTTCTCCGAGCTGCGGTTTCCAAAACTCTTCAACCTTCGCGCAGACCCGTTCGAGAGTGACACCTCGCTGCTGTATGACAAGTGGAACGCGGACCGGATGTTCATGCTAATTCCAGCACAGGTAATCGTTGCGAAGTGGCTGGAATCCTTCAAGCAATTCCCGATTCGTCAGAGGCCAGCGAGCTTCAACCTCGATTCGGTGATGCAGAGTCTGATGCCGCACTCGTAAGGAGAATCTCAATCGCTGACGGAAGCGAGGTAGGCCGTGATCGATCCATCAGGCCATTCACGCACGACCAGTAATGCGTGGTTGTCTTCGATGGAGATCATCGGCCACTCGCGCGTCGGCGTCTGCTGCTGCCGGGCAACCATCTGGCGAAGGTTCTTGAGCTGACGACGCAGCTCCGGATCGAGGTCGAACCACATGGATATTGATCCAGCTGTGTTAGGCGAAGCGACCCAGTATCACAGAAATCTGGCGCCGGAAGATAGGTGGGGGACATGGACGAGCTGTTGACCCGCTTCTGGTCAGACGTCGTCGGCCGATTTCATGGTCCCTTCTCCTTCCGCTTCGTGCTGCAGCCGTTGATGGCGCTGGTTTTTGCGGCGCGTGATGGCATCGTTGACGCGCGTCAAGGACGGCCCCCGTACTTCTGGACGATCTTCACCAGGCCACGAGAACGGTGGGAACTGTTGCGCGAAGGAGGGAAGGCCGTCGCGCGCGTGATCGCTCTTGGCGTCCTCATGGACGTCGTATACCAGGTGCTGATCTTCCATCGCATCTATGCGCCGCAACTGATTGTCATCGTTCTGGCGCTCGCGTTCTTGCCCTATGTGGTCTTTCGCGGTCCGATCAATCGGATTGCGAGGGCCTGGATGACGAGAAGAGTCCGCTCGTAAGTCAGAAGCGGAGGTGACGGATATGGCGACACAAGAGGCGACTCCCGTTTCCGCACCGCCTCGCCCGCCGGCGGAGAACATGGTCTGGATCCCGGGCGGAACGTTTCTCATGGGTTCCGATCGCCACTATCCGGAGGAAGCCCCCGCGCACAAGGTGAAGGTGGCCGGCTTCTGGATCGGCGCGTACGCCGTCACGAATGCAGAGTTCGCTCGCTTCGTCGATGCGACCGGCTATGTGACGGTTGCCGAACGCCCAGCTGACCCCGCCGACTACCCTGGGGCACAGCCGGAGCTGCTCGTGCCGGCATCCGTGGTCTTCAAGAAGACGCACGGCCCTGTCGACCTGAGCAATCCATACAACTGGTGGACCTATGTCGCGGGCGCCGACTGGCGTCATCCTCGAGGCTACGACAGCAGCATCGACAATCTTCTCGATCACCCCGTCGTTCATGTGGCATTCGAGGATGCAGAGGCGTACACCAGATGGCGAGGACACGAACTGCCGACTGAAGCCGAATGGGAATTTGCGGCGCGCGGCGGGCTCGAGGCCGCGGAGTTCACTTGGGGCGACGAGTACACGCCGAGCGGCAGACCGATGGCCAACACCTGGCAGGGCGAGTTCCCATGGCAGAACCGCGTCGAGGATGGCCATGAGTGGACCGCGCCCGTGGGGTCATTTGCGCCGAACGGATACGGTCTCTACGACATGGCCGGCAACGTCTGGGAATGGACGACCGACTGGTTTCAGGACCATACCCAAAATATCAAGAGCGCCTGCTGCACGATCGACAATCCTCGTGGCGGCGAGCGGGACCGGAGCTGCGACCCGAGAACGCCGACCATCAAGATTCCTCGCAAGGTGATGAAGGGCGGCTCGTTCTTGTGCGCGCCCAACTACTGCCGCAGGTACCGGCCGGCAGCGCGCATGCCGCAGCCGATCGACACCTCCACGTGTCACCTTGGCTTCCGCTGCGTCGTGCGAAGCGCATCGGTCGGAGGGTGAACCGATCCTCGATGGAAGCCGCGCTCTCGGCCTTCGGGCATTCGGTCGCGCTGGCAGTGGAGGCGATCGCGATCGTCATCATCGCGTTCGGCGCCGTGGAGGCCGTCGCCAAGATCACACGGACCATGCGGATGCCTCGCGCGACCGGCGTCGAGCGCCGAGCCGTGTGGCTCGACTTCGCGGGATGGCTGGTCGCGGCGCTCACGTTCCAACTCGCCGCCGACATCATCAGCACATCGTTTTCTCCGAGCTGGGATGAAGTGGGTCGACTTGGCGCCATCGCCGCGATTCGGATCTTTCTGAGTTACTTCCTCGACCGCGAAGTGGAGAACACACGCAGACTTCAGCACACCGTCGCGACAGATGCGCGGAGTCCTCGACCGATGCTGCGAGGCGTTCGCCCACAGGAGGGGTGACACGCATGGCAACGGCACCCAACAGACGAGTGACGTCGGAATCGCGGTCCGACGAGATTTCCGTCGAGCTCGCGGCGCGCCGCACAGGAATGTCGTTCCAACGCACGCGCATGAGCGCCGATCGAACGTTGATGTCGGTTATTCGGACATCGCTCTCGCTGATCGGCTTCGGGTTCACTATTTACCAGGTGTTCCAGAAGCTGCTCGAGGCGCAGGTGCTGAAAAGCAGCCAGGCGCCGCGGCACTTCGGTCAGGCACTTGTGTTTCTTGGCGTTGCGATGCTCGTCCTCGGGATCGGCTATCACATCGCCTTCATGATTGAGCTGCGCAGGAAACGCGAACAGCTGAAGCGTGATGGCCTCGTTCGCGCGGAAAGCGGGTTCCCGGCGTCGCTGACGCTGATCGTCGCAATCGTGCTGCTCGGTATCGGGATCCTGGCGGGCACGAGCATGACCCTTAGTGCAGGACCGTTCCGTTGAGAAGTCGTTTGGCGTGCGGCGTAGAATGGCACCGAGCCTATGTGCAGGAACATTCGAACGCTCTTCAATTTTGATCCGCCCGCGACTGACGAGGAGATTCGGGCGGCGTCGGTTCAGTTCGTCCGTAAGCTGTCCGGATTCACGCAGCCATCGAAGGCAAACGAGGCGGCCTTCAAGAGCGCTGTAGATGACGTTGCGGACGTTGCGCGACGATTGATCGATTCGCTGGTGACGACCGCGGCGCCGCGTGACAGGGAAGAGTGGGCGGCTCGCGCCAGGGCACGAGCCGCGGAACGTTTCGAAAAACACGCGGGCTAATGTCGATTCGCTAGTGGACGACGCGCGCCCCCCGTGGCGTCTTTTCCTGCTGCCGCTTCCAATCGTCCGGAAGGATTGACCAGAGCACCTGGTCCAGAAACTCGCCATCCCTGAGGAACGAATGGCGCAGGATGCCTTCGCGTTCTGCCCCCAGCTTTTTCATGGCTCCATTTCCACGCCCGTTGCAGAGGGCAGCGCGCGCTTCGAGGCGGTGGACGCCGAGTGCATCGAAGGCGAAGTCGAGGACGAGCGCTGCAGCCTCGGTGAAGACACCCGTTCCCCAGAATTCGGAACCGATCGCAAACCCCCAATCGGCGATCAGGAATGCCGGACTGAGGGCGCGGAGGTGAATGAGGCCGATTGGCGCATCGGCACCCACCGGCACGATGGCGAAACAGACGTACTGTCCGGCCGCGCGCTGCCGGTTCGTCCACGCGACGTAGCGCTCGAACCCTTCCACGGACGTGGGCGGCGGCGAAATAAATCGCGATACTTCTTCTGTGGACAGCAGTGAAAAGAGCGCTGTGGCATCACCAGCCCGCGGCTCGCGCAACATGACGCGTCGTCCGACGAGTTCGGGCAGGGTGAGTCGCCAGTCGATCGCTCGTTCGTCGCGAGAAGCGGCGGCCTCGGTCGTCTGATGTGTCGTTTCGATGGTGTCCGGTTTGTTCATGAGTACCGTCGCCTCTGCAGTTTGCTGGTCGAAAAGGTGGTCACCCAGATCGCGTTCGCGAGCGCCGCGCCAAGTGGCGGATCGACGTTGTGAGTCGGGTGCGCGTGGAGCGCAGCGGCGAGAAGCAACAGTCCGGTCGCGAGACTGGCGAACCCGTTGCGAGACAAGCTGAGCACGCAATGATCTTGAGCAAGCTGTCGGCCATGCTGAGCCGTTGGCGATGTAAGTGTCGGCGCGTGGGCGGCTTAGCGGTAAATAGAGGATCTGAGAGTTGCGACAAAACCCGTGCGGAGTGTTCAAGCCTCGCACATACGCCTGGTGGGCGCCGGGGCGTGTCCCGCTGATTTGCACCTTAAAACACGGAAACGATTCGTGTTCCATCTGCAAACGCCCGTCGCGGAATGGCACACGGCAATGTGCGCAAATTCGTGCGCGTTGACAATGTGTGTGATCACACGTAATATGCATTGGTGCCTTCGCCACTCCAGATTGAACTGAAACAGGCACGGGCTTTCAGGAGCCTGGAAGAGGAGGCTCACCTCAGCATCCAACGAACCGCGGCCCTGCTCGAGCACGCTTTCGAGGCCGCCCTGAAGCCGCACCGGATTACGGCGACGCAATACAACGTCCTTCGGATACTGCGCGGGTCGGAGCCGGACGGCCTTTGCCGACATGAAATTGGCGATCGACTCGTTCGGCAGGTCCCGGACGTCACGCGGCTTCTCGATCGCCTCGAAGATTCGAAACTCATCGTCCGGCAGCGGGGCGGCGAGGATCGGCGCTACGTGGTCACCCGGATTACCCGGAGCGGACTGCACTTGCTCGACCAGGTGCAACACCGGATTGACGAGATTCACCGCAATCAGCTCGGCCATCTCGATGAAGCACAGCTCCGGAAACTGATCTCCCTTCTCGCAGCGGTCCGTCATCGGGAATAATTTTTCCTTACTACGTGTTATCACATATATTGTTATGACAACCGAATTCACGAGCGTCGGCATCGAGGCACCCGGCTACCGGCTTCCGGGGCAAGCGCGGATCGGTCGCGTCCGACTACAGGTGAGCGACCTGACGCGGTCGGCTGCGTACTACACGGAAGTGCTGGGATTGACCGCGTCGGTCCGTGATGGCGGAATCGCGGTGCTGGCGACCGTCGACGGCATTCCGCTCGTCGAACTGCACGAACAAAAAGGAATTCGCTCGGTACCGCGGCACGGACGACTCGGGCTCTATCACTTCGCAATCCTTCTGCCCGATCGCCAGGCGCTCGGTCGCTTCGTGGCGCATCTGGCCCAAGTGGGCGCGTATGCAGGTTCAGCCGACCACCTCGTGAGCGAAGCGCTCTACCTCGCCGATCCTGACGGTCTCGGCATCGAGGTGTACGCGGATCGCCCGCGCGCACAGTGGAAGACCAACGGACGCGAGATCGCGATGGCCACCGAGCCGCTCGATCTGCGGGGGCTCGCCCGCGCTGGCGGTGGCAAGCCGTGGGTGGGCATGCCGGCCGGCACGACCATCGGCCACGTGCACTTTCACGTGGCGCGGCTCGCCGAAGCCGAGGCCTTCTATCACTCCGCCCTCGGCTTCGACAAGGTGGTCTGGAGTTATCCGGGCGCACTCTTTTTCTCGGTCGGCGGCTATCACCACCACGTCGGCACCAATACGTGGGCCGCCGACGCGCCGGTCGCCACCGCTCAGGATGCAAGGCTGATCGAGTGGGAGCTGCGGCTCCCGACAGCCACTGACATCGCGTCCGTCGCAGCGAGCGCTGGGCGTGCGGGATACGAGATTCATGAGGCGGGCAATGACCGCCTGATTACCGATCCATCGAGGATCACCGTTCGATTGACCACATAGGGAGCAAATCGTGACTACTGCCATTGCAACGACGACGACAACGTACAGCATTGACAAGGCTCATTCGGAAGTGACCTTCCAGGTTCGCCACCTCTTGACGAAGGTCCGCGGACGTTTCTCGGAGTTCAACGGCACCATCGAGTACGACGAGGAGAACCCCGAACGTTCACTGGTCGACGTGGAGGTGAAGGCAGCAAGCATCGACACGAATGAACCCGACCGCGACGCGCATCTCCGGTCGCCCGACTTCTTCGATGTCGAGAACACCCCGGTCCTCACGTTCCGCAGCACGGAGGTTCGCCGCCAGGCCGACGATCGATTTGCGGTGACTGGCGATCTCACGATTCACGGCGTGACGCGGCCCGTGACCCTCGAGACGGCCCTTCTGGGCACGGCGAAGGACCCGTGGGGCAACCAACGGATCGCATTCGAAGCGGAGGCGACAGTCAACCGGAAGGACTTCGGCCTGACATGGAATGCCGCACTCGAGACAGGCGGTTTCCTGGTGGGTGACGACGTGACAATCAGCCTGTCTGTGCAGGCGGTGCCGGCGCGCGTGTAACGCGCCGGCCACTGACATCAGACGGCTGCGGGAGCAGGCGAATCCGAGCCGGTATGCGCCCAGATCTGCTGGCACGACGTGCAACGGTAGTATTGGGCGCGCGAGGTTGCGTAAAGCGGCACCGCGACATCTGACTGACAAACCGGGCATGGCTCCGGCGTGTGCTCTGGTACCGGTGGGGGAGCGAACGTAAAGGGTGGCATATGTTCGATCCTTCGACTCCTCAGTCCGCGGTGTAGGCGGCGAGTGTCCACCCCGCGCCACGGAGTTCGGAGGCAATCATTGCGTGGCGCTGGAAAGCGCTCCACGCAGTCGTAAATGTTTCGGCGATGCCGAGTGCAGTTGGCGAGTGCGGCACAAGCGACAGCGTGAACCCGGTGCCGGGCTGCTGATCGACGCGGCATGTGAGCCGGTGATGACCACGCTGGAAAATCCAGCGGAGAAGTCGGCGATCGTGAACCTTCGATTCACTCATGCCGGCAGAGGTATCAATTTGGGTGCCAGCGAACCGTTGAGGTGGTTCTCACCTCAGCGGTTGGAGCGGCGCCTCCGTTCCGGGCGGCAACTCCTGTTCGAAGCCATTCATCACCATCGCTAACGTCGCGTAGGTACCACTAAGTGTGAGCAGATCCACCAACTGTTGCTCATTCAATACGCGCGCCGCGCGCGCATAGGTTGCGTCGGTGACCTTGTGCGTGGTCGAAATTTCCATGCAGAGGTCATAAACGGCTGCTTCGTCGGTCTTCATCGACGCGGGACGCCGGCCTGCTTTGAGATCGGTCAGGGTCGCCGCCGCGATCCCTTCCCGTAATGCAATCGGATAGTGCGCCAGCCACTCGACCTGCGACGTCCAGAGTCGTGCCTGGACGAGGATCGCGAACTCGTTGAGGCGCCGCGGTACCGACGTGTTGAATCGCAGGTAATCGAGCAGGGCGAACATCCGCGTTCCCAGTTCCGGGCTCCGCAGCAGCGCGTTGTACGGACCTCCAAGACCGACGCTCGATACCTTCAGAATGTCGTCAGCTAGCGGACGCTGCTGCGAGTTCAACTCATCGCGTGTGATCTGCGGCAGGCGCGCGGCGGTGTTCTTCGGCGCCGAACCCCTCGCTTGTGGAGGAGCGCTCGCACTCACTTCTTCGAGGCGGCTCACGCGAAGGAGCCGTACCGCACCACGCTCGACATAGTTGCGGGTGGTGAAGCTTCCTGTCACGCGTACGGTTGCATCGCTCCGTGCGCGGGCCATCAGCTCGCGCGGCAGCTCGACTTCGACTGAATGGTCGCCCGATGCGTCACGATATTCGAGCGTCCAGCCTGTGGTTTCACCGCCGATGGCGATCCGCCCACCGCGAAGCGTTCCGGTCAAAGTCACTTCCTGACCGGCCGCTTGCGCGAATGCGGTCAGTGGCAGGCCGAATGTGGTGAGGAGCAGCAACAGGGTTTTCATGGCTTTCCGCCTATACTGCTCGCGGTTGGCACGCATGTCGAGTCCATTTGTCGCCGCCGTCGTGCAGAGCTCACCCGTCGTGTTCGAAACGAAGGCGACGCTCGCCAAGGTCCGCGATCTCACTGCGGACGCTGCAAGCCGTGGCGCGCGGCTGGTCGTGTTCCCGGAAGCCTTCGTCTCCTCGTATCCGAAGGGACTCGACTTTGGCGCAAGAGTTGGTCTCCGGACGCCAGCAGGACGGGACGACTTCCGTCGCTACTTCGACAGCGCGATCGCCGTGCCCGGTCCTGCGACGGAGGAACTGGCCAGGACCGCGAAGGCACACAACGTCCACCTCGTGATTGGTGTGATCGAGCGCGACATCGGCACCTTGTACTGCACCGTGCTGTTTTTCGCTCCGGACGGCACGTTCCTCGGTAAGCATCGGAAGTTGATGCCGACGGCGATGGAACGACTGATTTGGGGATTCGGCGACGGATCAACGTTGCCGGTGTACGACACGCCGCTCGGAAAACTCGGCGCGGTCATCTGCTGGGAAAACTACATGCCGCTGATGCGGATGGCGATGTACGCGAAGGGGATTCAATTGTACTGCGCGCCGACGGCCGACGATCGTGAGACCTGGATGGCGACGATGCAGCATGTGGCGCTCGAAGGTCGGTGCTTCGTGCTGACGGCCTGCCAGCATCTGCGCCGGCGC
>Ga0207643_10001129_pt1 | contig 15875 bp, 11 predicted proteins | sample KBSMisM62_FD_184313 | JGI IMG/M metagenome (GOLD analysis project Ga0207643, IMG submission 184313) | Miscanthus rhizosphere microbial communities from Kellogg Biological Station, Michigan, USA - KBS Miscanthus M6-2 (SPAdes) (version 2) | ecosystem: Host-associated > Plants > Roots >...
ACCGAGCGTCTCCGATCAAGGCGATCAAGGGGTCAGAGTCGTTGATCCGATCAACGACTCTGACCCCTTGATCGGTTAAACGGATCGACGCGGACGGCGCGGAGCCTGGCGGAGGACGCGGAGGACTCCTCTCGGGGTCGAGCGCCACGCCCGGGCGCACGATCCCTCTCCAGCCACGCCTTCAAAGACTTTGGGGGTCCGGCGGAGGGATCCGTGCGCCGCGCTCCGCGGACTCGGAGCGCCCTCCGCGCGCTCCGCGTCGATCCGTTGCCGTTGCCGTTGCCGTTGCCGTTGCAGTTCTCTGCGCCTCTTCGGCCCTCTGCGCCTCTGCGTGAAACTCCGGCGCGACCCGCGGTCCAAGGGGTCAGACACCTCGGTTCAAGGTGTCTGACCCCTTGATCGGATCAACGACTCTGACCCCTTGAAGGGCGGCGTCCAAGCATTCGTGGGGCCGGTATGCCAGTCCCGGTACGGTGTCGTACGGGGTACGAAGTCGTACGGAAGCGCCGTCATCTCCACCTGAACACCTTCAACGCCACCGCAAAGCAAGACACTCCCCAGATCCCCACGATCAGCAGCGGCCCCGACACCGCACTCCAGCCGATGCCCTGCAGCATCGTCCCGCGCAGCGCATTGATCGTCGCCGTGAGCGGGAGCGCCTGGATGAACGGCTGTGCCGCCGAGGGGAAGTTGGTGGACGCGAAGAACACGCCCGACAGCACCCACATCGGCATCATCACGAGGTTCATCAGGCCCGACACTCCCTCGGTCGTCTTGGCGCGCGACGCGATCAGCAGGCCGACGCCGCCGAACGCGAGGGCGGAGACGATGCACACCGCGCCGAGCTGGAGCAGGGAGCCGCGCACCGGCACGCCGAACAGCACCACCGCGCTGCCGAGGATCACCACCACCTCGACGAGCAGGAAGACGAACCGCGAGAAGAGAAACGACGCGAGATAGTTCGCGCGCGACATCGGCGTCGAGACGAGGCGCTTGAGGAGGTTCCTCCGGCGCGCCTCGACGATCGCGAAGCCGAGCCCCCAGATCCCTCCGGCCATGATGTTCATGCCGAGCAGGCCGGGGATCACGAAGTCGATGTAGCGGGAGCCCTTCTCGCGCACCTTGCGCTCGGCCGACGCCACGGGGTCGCGACGCCCCGCTCCGCGCTGCACCGCATCGTCCACGAGGAAGCGCGCCGTTCGTCCTTCGGGGCGTGTGTCGTCGAAGCCGTACTCCACGCCGGCTGCCCCACGCGGCGTCGCCACCAATGCCACTTCGCCGGTACGCAGCGCGCGCGCCGCCTCGTCGGCGCCGAGCAGCCGCACACGCAGCCCGCCGGCGCGCGTCAGCCGCGCGGCGAGAGAGTCCGCGTCGACGGTGCCCCGCACGACGCTCACCGTCAGCACGTCCGCCGGCTTGTTGCGGAAGGCGATGCCGAGCCCGATCGCCAGCACCACCGGGAAGAAGAAGGTCCAGAACACCGCTTCCGGCTCGCGGATGAACTCGCGGAAGCGCACCAGCGTGAGCTGGGCGAGCGATCGCGCCGTCCACGGCAGCCGTGTGCTCGTCGCCTCACGCATCGCGCAGTTGTCTCCCGGTGAGCGATACGAAGACGTCTTCCAGCGTCGCCGAGTGCGTCACGAGCTCCTCGAGCGGAAGGCCGCGCTCGGCGAGCAGGTGGAGGATCGCCGGCACCGCACGCGCGAGCTCCACGGCCTCGAGCGACCAGCGTCCGTCGTGCAGCCGTGCTCCTTTCACGCCGTTCAGACGCTCGAGCGCCGCCGCGTCGAGCGCGCCGTCGGCGCCGCCCGTCACGGTGAACTCCACGACGTGCTCCGCGCCGAGCCCCGCGATCAGCTCGCGCGGCGTGCCGAGGGCGATCACGCGGCCGTGATCGACGATCGCCACGCGGTCGCACAACCGCTCCGCCTCGTCCATGTAGTGCGTCGTCAGCACGATGCTCCGGCCGCTCGCCTTGAGCTCCGTGATGAGATCCCAGAGCTGCCGCCGGGACTGGGGATCGAGCCCCGTTGTGGGCTCGTCGAGGAAGAGGAGCTCCGGATCACCGACGAGCGCACAGGCGAGCGCGAGCCGCTGCTTCTGCCCGCCGCTCAACTTCCCGACGCGCGCGTGTCGCTTCTCGTCGAGCTGCACGACGCCGATCACCTCGTCGACCTCGCGGCCGCGCGCGTAGAAGCTCCGGAACAGCCGCACGGTCTCCTCCACCGTGAGCTTCTCGGCGAGCTTCGTCTCCTGGAGCTGGATGCCGAGCCGCTCGCGCAGCGCGCGCTCGTCGCTGTCCCAGCGCTGGCCGAGCACCTCGACGACCCCCTCGTCGGGGGTGGTGAGCCCCTCGCAGATCTCGATCGTCGTCGTCTTGCCCGCGCCGTTCGGGCCGAGCAGGCCGAAGCACTCGCCGCCGGCGACCGTCAGGTCGAGGCCGTCCACGGCGACCACGTCGCCGAACTGCTTGCGCAGGCCGGTGACGCGCAGCGCCGGCCGTCCCGCGGCGGTGCTCATGACGCGACCGCGCGGGTAGAGGGGGAGGGCTGACAGGTCATAGACGAAAGTTACGGAGCGGTATCGCGAGGCGTTGCGGCTCGCCTGGGCTCGCCGTCGAACCAGTCGCGTCCGTCGACGAAGCACTCGCGCACGCCGTCCTCGCCCGCGGCGAGCCGTTCGCGGAAGAGCCGGAGCTGCTCCTCCATCGCCGCGAGCGCCGCGAGGATCGCCTCGGTGTTGTCGTCCACGATCCCCGTCCAGAGGTCGGGATCGCCGCCGGCGAGCCGCGTCATGTCGCGCCCGCCGGGACCCAGCGCCGAGCGCGGCACGTTCGCCTGCCGCAGCGCGAGCGCGAGCGCGGTGGAGACGGCCTGTGGAAGGTGGCTGCGCCAGGCCATCTGCTGGTCGTGCACCTCCGCGTCGAGCACCTCCACGCCGGCGCGCAGCGAGCGCCAGAACGACTCGGCGAGTCGCAGCGCCTGGGGTGTCGTGCTCGCGCTGGGGCAGAGGAACACGCGCGCCTCGTCGAACAGCGAGGCACGAGACGCGCCCCACCCCGACCGATGGCTGCCGGTGAGCGGATGCGCCCCGACGTACCGCGGGCCGAGCCCTGCGGCCTCCGCGGCCGCGACGATGCTCCGCTTGGTGCTCGCGACGTCCATGATCAGCGACGGGCCGGAGAGCCGATCGCCGAGCCGCGTCAGCAGCCGCGCCGTGGCCGCCACCGGCGTCGCCAGCACGACGATGTGCGCGCGCTCCACGCCCTCGAGCGAATCGTCGAGCGCCTCGTGCACCATCCCTTCGGCCACCGCCGCGTCCAGCGAGCTGCGATCGCGGTCGTACCCGATCACGTGCACTCCCCGCGAGGCCAGCGCGCGGGCGAGCGACCCACCCATCAACCCGAGCCCGACGACGCTGACGCGCCTGTCACGCATCACTCCGTCTCTTCCTGCGCGCGACGCGAGAGCCCGACGATGTGCCAGAAGATCTGCCGCACGGGCTCGATCGGGAGCCCGCGCTCGCGCGCCGCGGCAACGGCGCGCCGGATCACCTGCGCCTCGCGCTGCGGATCCAGGATCGGCAGCCCGGCCGCCTGCTTCAGTACCCGCGTCCGCTGGCCGAGCGTGAGACGCTCGGCCAGCAGGGCGATCAGCTTCAGATCGATCTCCTCGATCTGGGACCGGCAGTCCGCGAGCTCGGCCAACGGCTCGGTGACGCGGTCGTCGATACGGTCGGCCACGGCGATCACGCGCCCCGTCCGCCCGCAACGGCGGGAACCTCGAACGACTTGCCCGCCGCCGCCGCGAACGCGCCGATGCGGTCCATCAGCGCCGTGAATGCGGCCGGGTTGAGCGACTGGTCGCCGTCGGACAGCGCCGACTCCGGATCCGGGTGCACTTCGATGATCAGCCCGTCCGCGCCGGCCGCCACGGCCGCGAAGGCGAGTGGCGCCACGAGCTCCGAGTCGCCCCCCGCGTGGCTCGGATCGACGATGACCGGCAGGTGCGTCTCGCGCTTGAGCACCGGGATCGCCGAGACGTCGAGCGTGTTGCGCGTCGCCCGCTCGTAGGTGCGGATGCCGCGCTCGCAGAGCACGACCTGGTGGTTGCCGTGCGCCATGATGTACTCGGCGGACATCAGCAGCTCGGTGATCGTGGCCGACAATCCGCGCTTGAGCAGCACGGGGCGCTGCACGCGGCCGAGCTCCGAGAGGAGGGCGAAGTTCTGCATGTTGCGCGCACCGACCTGCATCATGTCCGCGTGCTCGGCGACGATGTCCACGTCGCGCGTGTCGAGCACCTCGGTCACGACCGGCAGCCCGGTCTCGGCGCGCACCTCGGCGAGCAGCTCGAGCGCCTGCTTGCCCAGTCCCTGGAAGCTGTAGGGCGAGGAGCGGGGCTTGAACGCGCCGCCGCGGAGGATCGTCGCGCCGGCGGCCTGCACGGCGTAGGCGGTCTCGTGCAGCATCGCGCGGTTCTCGACGGAGCAGGGTCCGGCGATGACCGTGAGGACGTCGCTGCCGATCGTAGCGTTCGAGCCGACCCGGACGAGGGTGTTGTTCGCCGCGAACTCCTTGGAGGCGAGCTTGTACGGCTTGAGCACCGGCATGACGCTCTCGACGCCGGCGAGCGACTTGAGCGGCACCTCCGCCAGCTTGGCCTCGTCACCGATGCACCCGATGATGGTGCGGCGCTCGCCCCGGGAGAGGTGGGTGTGGAGGCCGGCGGCCTCCACCCGCTCCCGGATGTGGTCGAGCTCTTCGTCGGTGATGTCTACGCGGGTGATGATGATCATGATGGAGGCCTGGTTGGTGAAGGGTGCCGTCCGGATCGACGGCAACAAAAAAGGCCAGTGGAGTTTTCCACGGGCCGTCTGGTGTCGTTGCGGTGAGCGGTCAGCTCTTACTCGCGCGTACGTCTCCAGTCACGGCCCGCCAGGGGAAAGCCGTAATAAAAGAAGCCGTAAAAGTAGGAGCGGCGCGAGATGTCGGTCACGCGTGCAGGATAGGGCCGGAGCGCGTGATCCGTCAAGTACGAAATGAAGAAGACCCCAGGGCGAGTGCCCTGGGGTCTCCGTCATGCTCCGACGACGGCTTACGAACGGTGGTACAGGTTCGTCGCGTCGCCGCTCAGCTGAGCGCCCCCGCCGAGCGTGAGCTCGCGGAGCGACCCGAAGCGCTGAACAGCAGGCTTCTCGTACTTCATCTCCTACCTCCCCCGGAAAAGAACTTGGGTGTACACCAAGTGGTGGTGCGGCGACCCGAAGGGCCGCCCACGTTCGAATTGCCAATCTTGTGCCCGCAATCGCGGTCCTGGTGAATGCGTCCAGGGCGCCCGAAGCGGCGTGGCCACTCGTCCGGTGTCCATAGTATGAAACAAACCCGTGCGGGTGCGCAACACTCAAGCGTTTGCAGTGCTCACTGCACGTAGCGGAGCACGTCGTACAGGAAACGGATGCCGGACGTGAAGCTGGCGACCGCGATCCGCTCGTCGTTGCCATGTACTCCCTGCTGGCGATCGACGTCGTTGGCTCGAAACGGGTCCACGCCGTACACCTGGAATCCCAGCCGGCGATACATGGGGCGGTCCGTCGCACCGGTCATCATCGTGCTCGTGACGAACGCACCGGGATCATGCTCGCGTGATGCGCGCTCCACGGCGCGGAAGAAGTCCGTGTTCGTCGCGCTCTCGAACGGCGCCTTCGGGGTGATGAGTGGCGTGAACTTCACCGCCGTGTCGGCGACGACGGCCTTGAGCGTGGCCAGCACCGAGTCAGGGTCTTGGTCCGGTAGCAGACGGATGTCCACCTCCGCCGACGCCTCGGGCGGGATGACGTTCGTCTTGTTCGACCCCTGGAGACCGGTGAGGGAGATCGTGTTGCGAAGGATCGCGTTCCAGTAGAGGTCCGAGAGGATCCACTCGCGGGCGCGCGGATCCTCGAGCGCTCGGGACACGTTCTGCAGCCACCGCGCGCGCTCTCCCGAATACTCACGACTGATGTCGCGGAAGTAGCGGTCCACGCCCGGCGTGACGTGCAGCGGCGTCTCGTAGCGGGCGAGCCGATCGAGCGCGGCGACGAGTCGCGGGACCGGGTTGTCCTTCGTCGGACGCGAGCCGTGTGACGGCGTGCCGCGCACCGTCAGCCGCTGCCAGAATGTGCGCTTCTCCGACACGCCGATGCCGCGAACACGAAGCGTGTCGTTGCGCACCGAGTTGCTGCCGCCCTCGGTGAACAGGAACTCGACGTCGCGCAGCAGATCGGCATGTTTGTCCGCGAAGGTGAGCGCACCGGTGCTCCCCAGCTCCTCGTCCGCGTTGGCGATGATGACGAGGTCGCGCGTGAGCGGAACTCCGCCGCGCTTCAGCGCCACCACCGCCATGAGCTGCGCGATGCCCTCCGATTTCATGTCGAGCGCACCGCGCCCGTAGACGAACCCGTCGCGGAGCGTGCCGGCGAAGGGAGGCGTCGACCAGGTGCTCGCCGTCGCGGGGACGACGTCCATGTGCTGGACGAGCGCGATCGCCCGCTTGCTCCCATTGCCCTTGACGCGGGCGTACAGGTTGGCGCGCCCGGGGCCCAGCTCGGCGGTGTCGAGGATCTGCGCCTCGATCCCCTGCTTCGCGAGGAAGTCGCGGAGGAACCGCGCCGCCTCGAGCTCGTTCCCCGGCGGGTTCGTCGAGTTCACGCGCAGGTAGTCGCGGAGGATCGTGACCCCCTCCCGCTCGAGCGCGGGCCAGTCGATCGGCTGCCTGGGGACGGGCGCACGCCCCTGCGCGGCGAGCGCGAGGGGGAAGGCACACGAGAGGAGAAGGGAGCGTCGGAGCAGGGGCATGGCGTGAGGCGCGACGTGGATTAGGGGAGCGGGCCAAGCTACGCAACGACGGCGGACCCGGCGATGGGAAACCTTCTTCCGAAGCTCGCGTACGAAGCCATACCCCCTCCAGCAAGGGCAGTCTCGCATGCTCGTGCATCTCGCCGTCGCTCTCCTGCAGGTCGCGACTCCCGCGCCGCCGCAGCCTCCCGCCATTCCTACCCCCGAGCGTGACTCCAGCACCGAGGAGCACCGGGACAAGAGGCCGCCCAAGCGAATCGTGGTCACGGGAAGCCACCTCGCGACGGCGTACCGGGATGCGACGGCCCGGTCCATCCTGCTGCTGGCGCGCGACGCGCGGATGCGGCAGGACTCGGCGCTGGTCGCGTACGACGCGACGACGTACCAGCGCGTGTCGGCGGGGATCGGCTTCCGGAAGCTCGGCCGCGACCGCCTCGCGTTCCGCAGCGAGGGCGCGACACGCGTGCGCTGGCGGCGTGGGATCGGCGCGTACGTCGACGTCACGGGATCGCGCACCGTCGTCCCGATCGCGGGGAAGTCGGGGCACGTCGACATCGAGGGGAGCCTGTCGCCCATCCCGTACTATCCCGGGAGCGAGACGCTGTGGATCGGCGCGAGCGCGGCACGGCAGGCGGTGGACGAGAACGAGGGGATCATCCATCCGCTCGCCGAGGGGTCCGAGGCGTACTACACCTACGAGAGTGGCGACTCCGCGACGTTCCGTCTTCCGGACGGCCGCTCGATCCGCCTTCGCGAGCTCAGGATCCGGCCGCGGACGCCGAAGTGGAATCTCGCCGTCGGCTCGCTCTGGTTCGACATGAGTGGAGGACAACTCGTGCGCGCGGCGTATCGCATGAGCGTGCCGATGGACATCGAGGCGGTCGCGAAGGAGGACGATCCTCACGACTTCGACGACGTGCCGCGCGTGCTGCGGCCGATGCTGTTCCCGATGAAGGCCGAGGTGAGCGCGATCGGCGTGGAATACGGCCTGTATCAGGGACGGTTCTGGCTGCCGCGCCTTCAGGTCGCCGAGGGCGGGGGACAGATCGGCTTCGTGCGCGTCCCGTTCAAGCTGGAGCAGAAGTTCACGTACGAGCGAGTGAACGCGGGTGAGCAGCTCCCGCCGATCCGGCCGGTACGGGATTGGACGCGCGATTCGACCGGCGTGGAGATCACGGTGGGCGCCGGCCGCGGCCGGGCGGCGCGCGACTCTGCACGTGCGGCACGCCGCGAGGCGCGCAACCGCTGCGACAGCACGGGGGTGCGCACCCGCGTGCGAAACCGCGGCGACCAGAACAACCCCGTCCTCGTCTCGATCCCCTGCGACACCTTGAAGCTGGTGAACTCGCCGGACCTCCCGCCGTCGATCTACGACAAGGGGGAGGACGTCGTGGCGTCGGCCGAGATCGACGATCTGGTGAATCGGGCGCTCGCGATGGGCTCGCAGGCGAGCTTCGCGCCGGCACCGCTGACGATGGGGTACGCGCCCCTGCGCTACAATCGGGTCGAAGGGTTGTCGGCGGGCGGGATGGTGGACCAGCAGCTCGGAGCGGGCTACTCGTGGCACGCCGTGGGCCGCATCGGAGTCGCGGACCGCGAGCCCAACCTCGAGCTGAGCGGATCGCGCAGCGATCTCCGTCGCACGCTGACGCTCACGGCGTACAACCGGCTCGTGTCGGCGAGCGATTGGGGGAATCCGCTCGGGCTGGGTCCGTCGATCGTCGCGTTCGCGTTCGGCCGCGACGACGGGTTCTACTATCGCGCGAGCGGTCTGGAGCTGTCTCGCGCGCCGGATCAGCGGGGCGCGCTGAACCTCACGTGGTCGCTGTTCGCCGAGCAGGAGCGAAACGCGCCGCAGCGCACGACGTTCTCGCTGGCCCGTGTGGTGAGCGGCCGGGAGTTCGAGCCGAACATCACGACGACGTCGTCGCTCTACGCGGGAGCGCGCGCGCGCATCGTGCAGTCGATCGGCGAGGACCCGCAGGGGTTCCGCCTGTTCAACGACCTCCGGTTGGAGGCGGCACACGGCGACACGGGCACGTACGGCCGGGCCGCGCTCGACGTCACCGCCTCGCACGGCATCGGCGATGGCGCGGTGTCGCTCACGGTCGCCGGCGGCACTTCGGCGGGGGTCCTCCCGATTCAGCGCAACTGGTTCCTGGGCGGCACGCAGACGGTGCGCGGGCTGCGACCGGGGACGGGGGTCGGCAACGCGTTCTGGATGGGGCGCGCCGAAGCCGGCTACGGCTTCCAGGCCGTGCGCCCGGTGGTGTTCGGCGACATCGGATGGGCGGGCGACCGCACGCAGTGGCGGGACATCGGCACGCCACTCGCGGGCGCCGGCGCGGGCATCTCGATCCTCGACGGCCTCGTGCGCTTCGACCTCGCCCGCGGGCTGCAGCCGGTCGATCAGCGCGGGTGGCGAGTGGAGACGTACCTCGAAGGGAGATTCTAGCGGGTCTGGGAAGGCACTGCTGTACTACTTCGTACTTCGTACTGCGACGTACCTGGACCCGCGCGACTGCCCCGACGAATGCACGGATGCCGCTCTGCCGGGACGCGCTGATCGAGCGTTTCAGTTTCAAGGGGTCAGTTTCAAGGGGTCAGAGTCGTTGATCCGATCAACGACTCTGACCCCTTGAAACTGCTTGTTGGTAGAGCGCCGTCCAATCATTCGTGGGGCCGGTATGCCGGTCCCGTTACGGCGTACGCGGTACGAAGTAGTACAGCAGCGCCCTCTCAGACCCCCGCGAGCTGTCTCCCTGCCTCCGCGATCTCTCGCCGCTCCCCGACCTGCTGCCTCCACATCGCGTAGTACAATCCCTTCCGGTCGAGCAGCTCGTCGTGATGGCCCTGTTCGACGATGCGACCACGCTCGAGGACGTAGATCGTGTCGGCGTGGAGCACGGTCGACAGGCGGTGCGCGATCAGCACCGTGATCACGTCGGCGCTCTCGGCGACGTCGCGCATCGTGCGGCTGATCTCCTCCTCGGTGAGCGAGTCGAGTGAGGACGTCGCCTCGTCGAACACGAGGAGGTGCGGCTCGCGGAGCAGGGCGCGCGCGATCGAGAGGCGCTGCTTCTCGCCGCCGGAGATCTTCATGCCGCCCTCACCGATCACGGTGTCGAGCCCCTTGTCGGCGCGGTTCAGCAGCGACGTCGCCGCGGCGCGGCGCATCACGGCGAGGCACTGCTCGTCCGTCGCGTCGGGGCGCACGAACAGGAGGTTCTCGCGGATCGTGCCGCTGAACAGCTGGGCATCCTGCGTCACGAACCCGATCCGCTCGCGGAACTTGTCGAGGTCGATGCGGTCGCTCGGCACGTCGTTGTAGAGGATGCGTCCCGCGCCGGGCCGATAGAGCCCGACGAGGAGCTTCACGAGCGTCGTCTTCCCCGCCCCCGACGGGCCGACGAACGCCACCGTCTGGCCGCGACGCACGCCGAAGGTCACGCCGGCCAGCGCGGGGGCCGCCGCCGTCTGGTGCGTGAAGCTGACGTCCTCGAACGCGAGCGTGCGCAGATCGCTCAGCGCGACCGGGCTCGCCGGCTTCGGGTCGATCGGGATCTTGAAGATCGCGTCGAAGTTCGCCAGCGACGCCTCCGTCTCCCGATAGATGTTGATGACGTTCCCCAGCTCCTGCAGCGGACCGAAGATGAAGAACGAGTAGATGAGCAGCGAGAAGAACTGCCCGACCGTGATCTGCTTCTCGAAGATCAGGTAGAGCATGAGGAACAGGATGCACGTGCGGAGAAAGTTCACCGCGGTTCCCTGAATGAACGACAGCGACCGCAGGTATCTCACCTTCTTGAGCTCGAGCTTGAGGATCTTCTCCGTCGTCGCGTTGAGGCGGAGCTCCTCCTGCTTGGCGAGCCCCAGGCTCTTCACGAGCTCGATGTTGCGCAGCGACTCGGTGGTGGCGCCGGCGAGCGCCGTCGTCTCGGCGACGATGACCTTCTGGATGGTCTTGATGCGCTTGCTGAGCACGGAGCTGAGCACGGCGAGGAGCGGCACCGTGAGCATGAACGCCGGCGCGATGGCCCAGTGCGCCTTGAAGGCGTACACCATGACGAAGACCACGCCGACGAGCGTGGTGAACACCATGTTCACGAACGCGGCGATGAATCGCTCCGTGTCGGAGCGCACCTTCTGGAGCTTGCCGAGCGTCTCACCGCTCCGCTGGTCCTCGAACGTCTGGAAGGGGAGGGCGAGCGAGTGGCGGATGCCGTCGGAGTACAGATCGGCTCCGACACGCTGCACGACGACGTTGACGAAGTAGTCCTGGAAGTTCTTCGCCACGCGCGACACGAACGCCACGCCGACCGCCATGCTCAGCAGGAGCGCGACCCCGCGGAAGAACTGGAGCCGCGTGTACTTGTCGTACTGTGTCGCGTAGCTGTCGATCACGTGCCGGAAGATCAGCGGATCGAGCAGCGAGAAGACCTGATTGATCGCCGCCAGGAAGAGCGCGAGGAGAACGAAGCGCCAGTAGGGACGCAAATAGCGAAGGAGGGTCTGCATAGGCGAAGTGTAATCCGCCGGCAGGGGCCCAGGGTTCCTGACACAATCCTGACAGCTCCCTGACGGCCCGAAAACCCGACCCGAGCCGGTAGTTGCTACTCTGCGGTAGAAATCCTACCGTCTCGACCATGGCCTCCCGTCTCCCTCGCTCGCGCGCGACGATTCTCGTCGCCGTGCTGCTGCTCTCGATGGCGCTCGCGGCCGCGCTGGCGCACGAGGCGTGGCGTGCCGAGCGCTCGCACCGGGCCACCACCGACCGCACGCTCCGCGACTACGCGGCGTTCGCGGCGTGGGAGTTCACCGTGGCGGCGAAGAGCAAGATGTACTCGAACATCCTGTACGTCTTCAGCCCGGTGATGCACGAGGAGGAGCTCGGGCCGCACGACCATCTCGATCCGCCACAGGTGATCCTGCGCCCCGCGGTGAAGGAGAAGCTCTGCCCCGATCCGCCGCCGTACGCCTTCCGGCTGGAGGTGGCCACGGGAGAGCTCACCTTCGCCGGCACGCCCCCCTCGCCCGAGCGGCAGCGCCTGATCCGCAAGGCGGTGCTCGAGGACCTCCCGGCCTACGTCCGCGACTGGGGCTATCGCACGATCATCGAGTCGTCGGGCCGCGTGCCGTTGAGCCTCGTGTACCAGGTGAAGTGGCGCATGGACGGCACCAAGGCCGCCGTCTACGGCATCGAGTTCTGCGTGCCGTCGATGGCCACCGGCGCGTTCCAGACGGTGATGGACAAGGGCAACGTGCTGCCACCGGCCCTCACCAAGGGTCTGCCGAACGACTCGCTGTTCTCCGTCGTCGTCCGCGACTGGGAAGGCAAGCCGCTCTACGCGTCGCCGAAGCAGTATCCACCGACGTACGCCGACGAGCACGCCCTCAACGCGTACGGCGGCCTGCGCACGACGATCGCGATCAATCCGGCGATCGCCGACCGGCTGGTGATCGGCGGTCGTCCGCACTCGCGGCTCGCGCTGCTCGGCGCGCTGCTCGGACTCACCGGCGTGCTCGTCGCCATCGGGCTGCTGCAGCTCCGGCGGGAGCACGAGCTGGCGCGGCTCCGCGAGGACTTCGTGGCGAGCGTGTCGCACGAGCTGCGCACCCCGCTCGCCCAGGTGCGCATGTTCGCCGAGACGCTTCGCCTCGGCCGCGTGCGCAGCGAGAGCGAGCGCACGCGGTCGCTGGACATCATCGACCAGGAGGCGCGCCGGCTGACGCACCTCGTGGAGAACATCCTCCTGTTCTCGCGCGCCGAGCGCCAGCTCGTGCGGCTCGCGCCGCGGCCGTGCCGCCTGGCCACCGAGGTGCGCGAGGCGCTCGTGAGCTTCGCGCCGATCGCGTCGGCACGGCACATCGACGTCGTGGAATCGCTCGACGACGCGGCGTGCGCGACGGTGGACGTCGAAGCGTTCCGGCAGGTGGTGCTGAACCTCGTCGACAACGCCATCAAGTACAGTCCCGCCGACGGCACGGTGTGGGTGACGCTCGGCACGCGTGGCGACGTCGTGCGTCTCGAGGTGGAGGACGAGGGGCTCGGCATTCCCCCCGCCGACGCGGAGCGCGTGTGGACGCCGTTCTTCCGACTCGAGCGCGACGTGAAGTCCGCCGTCGCGGGAAGCGGGATCGGGCTCGCCGTCGTGCGCGATCTGGTCGAGCGCCACGGCGGCCGCACGGGAGTGGAGTCGCGGCGAGGCGGCGACCAGCACGGGTCGCGCTTCTTCGTGGAGCTGCCGCACTCGGGGGTCGAGCCCGATCGCGCCGAACGCGTCGCCGACGCGGAGCGGCCGGATCTCGCGACCGCCGGTGCCTCGGGAGGCGACCGATGACCACGAAGCTGCTCGTCATCGAGGACAATCCCGATCTCGCGTTCGGCCTGCGCAACAACTTCGAGATCGAGGGCTACGAGGTCGAGGTCGCGGACGACGGCCTGGTCGGCCTCGAGCGCGCGAGACGATGGTCGCCCGACATCATCCTGCTCGACCTGATGCTGCCGGGGATGGATGGCTATCGCGTGCTGCGCACGCTCCGCGCCGAAGGGCTCGACACGCCCGTGCTGATCCTCACCGCGCGGGGGGAGGAGGCGGACAAGGTGATGGGGTTCCGGCATGGCGCCGACGACTACGTCACCAAGCCGTTCGGCGTGCTGGAGCTCATCGCGCGCGTCGAGGCGCTGCTGCGACGGACGCGTCGCGGACACGGCATCGATACGCTCGCCGAGCGGTTCGGCGAGATCACGATCGAGCGCGCGTCGCGCATGGTGCTGCGCGAGGGGGAGACCGTCGGGCTCGCGCCGCTGGAGTACGACCTGCTGCTCGCGCTGTACGACCGCCACGGCGCGGTGGCGACGCGCCACGAGCTGCTGCGCGAGGTGTGGGGACATCAGGCGACGGTGGTGAGCCGCACCGTGGACACGCACATCCTCGAGCTGCGCAAGAAGCTGGAGCGCGATCCGGCGCGTCCGCGGCACATCCTCACCGTGCGCAAGACGGGGTATCGGCTGCAGGCGTAGCGCGCGCTGACGAGACGCTGACGAAAGCTCGACGAGACCTTCACCCCGGCGCCACCTGCACCGCATCGGGCAATCCTAGCTTGCCGGCGATCGCTCCATCCGCCCGGAGGCCCGATGATTCGCCCCACCCGCGCCGCGCGCACGCGCCGCGTCATGCCGACGATGCTCGGTGCCATCGTCGCCCTCGCGCTCTCGTCCCGAGCCGTTCGCGCGCAGGCGCCGGCGGCGGCGGTGACTTCGCGCGCGTTCGCAGCCAGCGCCGATCGGCGCGCACTCGCCGCCGCGCGCGCGACCTCGGTACCGACGATCGACGGCCGGCTCGACGATGCGGTCTGGAGCACCGCGGCAGTGGGGCGCGACTTCGTGCAGCGCTATCCGGACGCGCTCGCGCCGGCGACACAGCGCACCGAGGTGCGCATCCTGTTCGACGACGCGGCGCTCTACGTCGCGATGCGGATGTTCGACAGCGCGCCGGACTCCGTCGTGGCGCCGCTCTCCCGGCGCGACGGCGACCCGTACTCCGACTGGGCGGAGATCTCGATCGACGGCTACCTCGACCGGCGCACCGCGTTCCGGTTCGTGGTGAATCCCGCGAACGTGCAGCGCGACGCGCTCGTCTCCGGCGACGACCTGTCCAACCAGGACGACGGCTGGGACGCGGTGTGGTCGTCCGCCACGCGGCGCGACTCGCTTGGCTGGACCGCCGAGCTGCGCATTCCGCTCTCGCAGCTTCGGTTCAGCGTCGGGCAGGGTACGAGGCGCTGGGGGCTGCAGGCGGGCCGCTTCCTCGCGCGACGGAACGAGCGCTCGTACTGGGCGCCGATCGCGCCGACGCTGCCGGGCTTCGTCTCGCAGTTCGGCACGCTCGACGACGTCGCGATCGCGCACCCGGTGCGGCGGGCCGAGCTGCTGCCGTACGTGTCGACGAAGATGACGCGCGCGCCCGTCGACGCCGGCAACCCGATCACCGGCACGACGAGTCTGCAGCGCACCGCGGGGCTCGACCTGCGTCTGGGGCTCACCCAGGACCTCACGCTCACCGGCACGATCAACCCCGACTTCGGCCAGGTCGAAGCCGATCCGTCGGAGGTGAACCTCACCGGCGTCGAGTCGTTCTTCGCCGAGCGACGGCCGTTCTTCCTGGAGGGGAGCGACCTGTTCGCGTTCGACATGGTGCCGACGTGGTACACCGGGTTCGAGCAGCTCTTCTACTCGCGGCGCCTCGGGCGGGCGCCGCAGGGCAGTGCGCCCGACGGTGCACGCTGGGTGTCGTCGCCGTCCGCGACGTCGATGCTCGGCGCGCTCAAGCTCACCGGCCGCACGGCGAGCGGGTGGAAGATCGCCGCGCTGGGCGCGGTCACGGACGACGCACGCGCGCGGTTCGTGGACGAGCGCGGCGACGTCGCCACCTCCATCGTGGAGCCGCGCACGCGCTACGGCGTCGCGCGCGTGACGAAGGAGCTCGCGGAGGGCGAGACGTCGCTCGGGTCGGCGCTCACGCTCGTGGACCGCGACGAATCGGTGCCGTCGCTCCGGTCGAGCGCGATCGTCGGCGGCTTCGACGCGAGCACGCGGTTCGCCGGGAAGCGCTTCGTCGCCTACGCCGACGTGCTGGGCAGCGTGGTGCGGGGATCGCCCGAAGCGATGCTCGCCACGCAACGCAGCACGACGCATCTCTTCCAGCGTCCCGACGCGTCGTACCTCGGCCTCGACTCGGCGCGCACCTCGCTGGAGGGGGTGTCGGCGACCGTGCGGCTCACCAAGCAGGGCGGGGGGCATCTTCGCGGCGGCACGCTGGCGAAGGTCGTGACGCCGGGGTTCGAGGCGAACGACCTCGGCCTGCAGCCGCGCGCCGACGCGATCACCGGGATTGCGTGGCTCGGCTGGGATGCCTTCGAGTCGACGCGGTTCGCGCGCAACTGGGAGAGCTGGGCCACGCTGTGGACCGGCTCGAGCTTCGGCGGAGACCGCGAGCGGCTCGGCGCGCGCCTGTACGGATACGCGAGCCTGCACAAC
>Ga0207643_10001133_pt1 | contig 15868 bp, 17 predicted proteins | sample KBSMisM62_FD_184313 | JGI IMG/M metagenome (GOLD analysis project Ga0207643, IMG submission 184313) | Miscanthus rhizosphere microbial communities from Kellogg Biological Station, Michigan, USA - KBS Miscanthus M6-2 (SPAdes) (version 2) | ecosystem: Host-associated > Plants > Roots >...
CGCCCTGGGCGAAAAGCAGATGGAGGATTTCGACGAGACCGGGTTCCGCAGTCGCGTCAGCGCGATCGTCGGGGACCTCGCGCAGAGTCGCCTCGCCGATGTTCAGCTGGGACGGGTGGTCATTGCCGTGGCTCGGGCGGCCGGGGAAGCGGGCGTGCGCATTCCGACCGAGCTCACGATGCTCGGCAAGACGCTCTGGAGCCTGGACGAGATCGGCAAGACCCTGGATCCCACGTTCGATCCGGCCGCGTCGATCCGCGGACAGGCCGCAGATCTTCTCCGCCGCCGGATGGCCGAGAAACTGTCGCCCGGGCACATCGCCGCCGCGCTTGTGGACGCCAAGGAGTTCGTCGAGGAGATGCCGAAGCGGCTCAACCGCATCCTCGACCTCGTGTCCCGCAACGCGCTCCGGGTCAAGATCGACGCCATCGACGAGAACGCGCTCATCACCGGCCTGCAGAAGATCGCCAACCGCATCGCCATGGGAGTCGTTCTCGCCGCGCTGATCGTCGGCGCCGCGATCGTCATGCAGATTCCGACGCGGATCCGGATCCTGGGCTACCCGGCCCTCGCGATGGTTCTCTTCGGGGCCGCGGCGATCGGCGGCATCGCCCTGATCGGGTCCATCCTCATGACGGACCGGAAACAGAAACAGCGCCCGAAGTAGCGGCGGCGACCGTGGGTTACCCCGGCGAAGCCGCTGAGTTCGCTCAGAGACCCAGGAAGCTCTTGGCGATCGTGAAGTAGATGATCAGCCCCGTCGCGTCTACGAGCGTCGCGATCAAGGGCGCCGACATCACGGTCGGGTCGATCTTGAACATCGTCGCGAGCATCGGGATCATGGCGCCGACGGTGTTGGCCCACGCGCAGATCACCAGGATGGAGACGCCGACCGTCAGGGCGAGGGGCATCGTCGACCCCCACAGCAGCGCCCGTCCGAAGCCCACGATGCCGAGCAGGATGCCGAGGACGAGGCCGCTTCCGCCCTCGCGCATCAGGACCCGTCCGAAGTCTCGCAGTCGGATCTCGCCGACCGCCAGGCCCCGCACGATCGTCGTGACGGTCTGGGAGCCGGAGTTGCCTCCGGTGCCGATCAGGAGGGGTATGAAGAAGGACAGCGCCACGACTTTGGCGATCTCGTCTTCGTAGTGGCGGAGGACGGTGCCGGTCAGCGTCTCCGTCACGAAAAGCAGGAGCAGCCAGTTGAATCGGAGGCGGACGTTGCGCCACGGTTTCGCCGCGAAGTAACCCTGCTCGACCTCCTCCTCGGTGGCCGAGACGCCGCCGAGGTGCAGGACGTCCTGGGTCTGCTCCTCGATCAGGATGTCGATGACGTCGTCGACGGTCACGATCCCGAGGAGCTTCTGGTTCTCGTCGACGACCGGGATCGCGTGGACGTCGTACTTGGAAACCAGTCGCGCGACCTCTTCCTGGTCGGTGTCGGGTCGCACGGTGATGAGGCGGCGCTCCATCATGTCGGCGATCTTCCGGTCCGGGGGCGCGGGGAAGAGCCGGCGCAGCGCGACGTAGCCGACGAGCCGGCCGGCGTCGTCGACGGCATAGAGGCTCTGGACGGTTTCGACTTCCGGGTCGATGCGCTTGAGGTGCCCCAGGGTCTCCGCGGCGGTCCACTCGGGGCGGATCGTCGCGAACTTGATCGTCATGAGTCGGCCCGCGGTCCGCGGCGGGTAGCGCTGGAGGCGCTCGACCTCGGCCGCGTCGCGCGCCGACATCCTGGCGAGGATGGCCTCGCGCTGTCGCTGGGTCAGGTGCTCGAGGAGGTTGGTGACGTCATCCGGCGGGAGCCGGTCGAGCATCGGCCCGAGCTTGGTGGGGGATGCGGTATGGAGGATCAGCCGGAGCGTTTCGCCTTTGAGCCCGGAGAGAACCGCCGCGCCCTGATCCACCGGGAGCGCCTCGAACAGGACGATGCGATCTTCGCGGGGCAGATCGTCGAGAAGCTCCGCGAGGTCCGCCGGGTGGATCGCGGCCACGGCGGAGGCGAGCTCTTGCGGGTTCTCGCGGATGAGCTCTTCGATGTCGGGGGCGATGACCTTCGCGAGAGACATGCGCCGCTATTGTGGCATCGGTCGCGTGAGGGACGGCGCGAAAGCGAAGGCGCGAGGGCCGTTTACGGGCAGTCGAAGGCGCTGGTGTCCTGGATGGGCGCGAAAGGGACTCCGAGCGTGTTCACGTAGGTCTTGAGCGTGTCGGACTGCGTGTCGGTGACGAAGAGCGTGACCTCGACGTTGGTGAGGCCGGTCGCGAACACCCAGTAGTGGTCGTTGATGCTGCAGGCGCCCAGGACCTTGATGACGACCTCGATGTTCGCGGGATTGAAGAACCAGAAGTAGCCGGAGTCGCCGGTGAGCTTCACGCCGGTCGCGTCGGTTTCGGCAGTGTCCGAGGTGCGGAAACGGGCTGAAACCGCGAAGCGGTTGTCGTTCAGACAGAGCGTGTGGTCGTCGGGGACGCAGGGCGCGCTCCCCGCGGAGGCCGGAGCCGCGGCGAGCCACAGAAGAGCCATCGCGAAACCCGTGGCGAGGATTCGGATGCGCATGATGCCTAAAGTCTACCTCTCAGCGCCCTTTGCCGGGGCACCCCGCAGCGCCCCTCGCCGGGGCGACTCTCAGGCCCCTCGTCGGGCCGACTTTCAGCGCCCCTCGCCGGGGTGACGGCTGGTGTCGACCCAGTCGGACGAGCCGTCGGGGTGGAACTCCTTCTTCCAGATCGGCACGGTGGTCTTGAGACGGTCGATGGCCGCGCGGCAGGCCGCGAAGGCTTCCGAGCGGTGGGGCGAGACGGCGGCGATGGCGACCGAGGCATCGCCCACGTCGAGCCGGCCGATTCGGTGGCGCATGCGAACCTGGACCTGGGGGAAATCGCGGGTGAGAGCCTCGGCGAGCTTCGCCATCTCGAGCTCGGCCATGGATCCGTAGGCCTGGTATTCGATCGCCGTCGTCTCTCGGCCCGCGTTCTCATTTCGGACCACGCCGACGAACAGGCAGAGCGCGCCGTCGCTCGGGCGGGTCTCGGCGATCAGGGACGCGACGTCGATCGGATCCGCTGTCAGATAAGTCAGGGAAGTCAGGTCCGTCGGATCCACGTCAGCCTCCGGCCACCGGCGGGAGGAACGCGACCTCGTCGCCGTCCCGGAGCACCGTCCCGGCCGGGACGTACTCGCGGTTGACGGCCGCCGGAGGCATCGCCGCAAAACGGGCGAAGAGGGGGACTTCGCGGGCGAGCGCCGACCAGATCTCCTCGACTCGCGAGCCCTCCGGAACCTCCCGCAGTTCTTCGTCCCGGCCGACGGCGTCCCGGAATGAGGCGAAATGGAGGAGGCGAACTCGCATGCTTGCAAGTCTATGAGAGAGAGCGGCTTCACGCTGCAGAGGCCTGCGTCGATGACCCTCTTGCGGATTGACTGACCAGTCAGATAGTATTCCGGATCATGACGAAACCGGCCAGCAGCTCCAAGCGCGAGCCCGAGCGGCGTCTCGCCCTCCTGAAAGCGGCGTTTCGAGAAGTGGCCGAGAAGGGATTCTCGGACACCACTCTCGACGACATCGCCCGGCGCGCCGGCGTGTCCAAGGGCGTCACGCTCTACTACTTCGAATCCAAGGACGAGCTGTTCCGCGACCTCTTCTCGTGGCTGATCGATTCGATCCACGAGCGGATGCGCGAGGCCGTCGCGCGCGAGGAGGACCCCGTCGCCAAGGTCCGTGCGCTCGTGGCGATGATCTTTCCCTCGCCATCCAAGAATCGCGCGTTTTTCCGGGCCTTCGTGGATTTCTGCGGCCTCGCGGCGCGGCACGAGCGTTTTCGTCAGGTCAACGCCCGCTTCTACGCCGGCTGCCGCGAGATCGACGGCGGGATCGCCGAGGAAGGCATGCGGCGTGGAGTCTTTGCCGTGCGCGATCCTCGGGAGGCGGGCTCCACGATGCGGGCCATCTTCGACGGTCTGATGATGCAGTGGCTTTCGGAAAGCGATCCGGAGGGGACTTTCGGCGCCTATCGGGAACGCTGCGAGAGGGAGCTCTTCAACTATCTGCGCCCCGCGCCGGGGCCGCTCCCTCCCGTCGGCGAGAAGAGGAGAACACGATGAACGCGGAGACCACGGAGACGAGGGAGCCCGCCGAACGGTGCACGAGCGACACCTGCCCGCGTCCGGCCGAGGCCGGCGAGGCCTACTGCGCGGAATGCGGCCTGGAACGCTCGCTCTATTTCCGCGACCGGCGCGAGGACCGCGGCGAGATTGTCGCGAGCGCCGTTCGGGACGCGCCGCGCCGCTGAGCTCGCCCGGCGGATAAGATCGCTTCGGGATGACGGGATGACGGGATGACCGGATGACCGACGCAAAACGTCTCTCGGGGAAAGCCGCGATCGTCACCGGAGCCTCCCGAGGGATCGGCGAGGCGATCGCCCGACGATTCGCCGCGGAGGGCGCCCGGGTTCTGCTGGCCGCCCGCGACGTGGCCGCGATCGAGCGCATCGCCCGCGAGCTGACGGCTCAGAACGCCGAGGCGTTCCCCATCGTCTGCGATGTGACGAAGGAGACCTCGATCCTCGACGTCGTGGCCGAGGCCGTCCGCCGTTTCGGGGGGATCGACGTCCTGGTCAACAACGCCGGGCTGGGCGGCCCGACACCTCTCGACGACCGCGACGTCGCTGCCGACGAGAAATGGGACGCCATCGTCGCGACCAACCTGACGGCCGTCTTCCGATTGACGCGCGCGGCATCGCCGCACCTGTCGCGCGGCGGCCGGGTCATCAATCTCTCGTCGGTGCTGGGCCGCTTCGGCGTCCCCGGCTTCGCCGCCTACTGCGCCTCCAAGCATGGCGTCATCGGGCTGACGCGAGCGCTGGCTCTCGAGCTGGCTCCGCGCGACATCACGGTCAACGCCATTTGTCCCGGCTGGGTCGAAACCGAGATGGCCCGCCAGGGCTTCAGCCGGTTCGGGTCCGTCGAGAAGGGCCGGGAGGCCGCGGCGAAAATGGCTCCTCTCCAGCGCGTGCTCGAGCCCGAGGAGATCGCAGGCCTCGCGGCCTACCTCGCCTCGGAGGACGCGCGGTCGGTGACGGGCCAGGCGATCGTGGCCGACGGCGGCCAGGTCATGCCCTGACCGCCGGTTTTCAATCCCCAGTTGACAGTCGCCAGTCAAGAATGAGGAAATGCGCGCCTACGTCGGCGGAGGTCCGCCGGCGACGGAGGCATGAAAATGACGCGTGAAGAGTTCCTGTCCGCCCTCGACGCCCTCATCGCCGAGAAGCATCTCCTCAAGCACCCCTTCTACCAGCTGTGGTCGCAGGGCCGTCTGACGACCGAGAACCTGCGCGAGTACGCCGTCTCCTACTATCCGCATGTCGCGGCGTTTCCGACCTACGTCTCGGGAGTGCACGCGGGCTGCGAGGATGCGTCGCTGCGGCAGGAGCTCCTCGAGAACCTGATCGAGGAGGAACGCGGCACCGAGAACCACCCGGCGCTGTGGCGCCGTTTCGCCGGCGCGCTCGGCGCTTCCGAATCGGACATGGCTTCGGCTCCGCGGACGCCGGAAGTGGCCGACGCGATCGCCGAGTTCCGCCGCACGACCCGCGACGGTTCGACGGCCGAGGGCCTCGCCGCGCTCTACGCCTACGAATCGCAGATCCCCGAAGTCTCGAAGACCAAGCGCGAGGGCCTCGAGGCCTTCTACGGCATCGTCGACGAGGACGCGACGCGGTTCTTCTCGGTCCACGAGAAGGCCGACGTGTGGCACCGGCAGGTGGAGCGCGAGGCGCTCGGTCGCGTGGCCGAGACGCCGGAAGCCCGCGCGAAGGCTCTCGAGGCGGCCCGGCGCTGCTGCGATGCGCTCAACCGCGCGCTCGACGGCGTGATGCGGGAAAACGCGCTCGTCTGCTGACGCGGTGATCCGCGCCGTCTGCTTCGACGCCGGCGCCACGCTTCTGCACCCGGATCCTCCGGTGGAGGAGATCTACGGCCGCGTATTCCGCGAGGACGGCGCGCGCGTTGAGCCGGAAGCGCTTCGCGAAGCCCTGCACGCGGGCTGGCTCCGGGTCCAGGCCGCCCCCGCCGGGGACCGGTACGGCGGGGTCTCCGGCGAGGAGGGTTTCTGGCGCGCCTTCCTCTCGGGCGTGCGCGCGTCGATCGACGGCGGAGTCGTGTCGGACGCGGCTTTCTCCCGTCTCGCCACACACTTCCGGGACCCCGGCTCGTGGGCCGTGTACGGGGACGTCCTGCCGACGCTCGAGGAGCTCGCAGGTCGCGGCCTCGAGCTCGCGGTCATTTCGAACTGGGACTCGCACCTGCCGCGGCTGCTCGATTCGCTCGAGCTGTCGCCGTTTTTCCGCGTCGTTTCGGTTTCGGCGATCGAGGCCACGGGCAAGCCCGCGCCCGAGATCTTCCATCGCACGTGCCGGAAGCTCGGCGTCTTGCCGTCCGAGGCGCTCCACGTGGGCGACTCGCTCCGGGATGACGTCGAGGGCGCGCGGGGCGCGGGCCTCGAAGCGCTGCTTCTCGACCGGGACGGGCGCCACGCCGGCGCTCCCGAGGCGATCGCGAGCCTGTCCCATATTTCGAGCCGGCTCTGAAGATTTACGGACGGCGGCCGCGGACCCGCTGATATCCTGCGCCCCACCCGCATGAGCAACCCGCTCTTCCGGAAGAAAACGCTCGATTCGATCCTGGCTGACGCGGAGGAACCCGCGCATCAGCTGAAGCGAACGCTCGGGCCGATCCAGCTGATCGCGCTCGGCATCGGCGCCATCATCGGGGCCGGGATCTTCGCCGGGATCGGCAGCGCGGCCGCCGGAGGAGCCCATCACGCCGGCGCCGGCCCGGCGCTGGTCATCTCGATCCTGATCACCGCCATCGGCTGCGGCTTCTGCGCGCTGTGCTACGCCGAGTTCGCCTCGCTCGTCCCCATTTCCGGGAGCGCCTATACCTACTCCTACGCGACGCTGGGCGAGTTCGTGGCCTGGATCATCGGCTGGGACCTCATCATCGAATACGCGATGGGCAACGTCGCGGTGGCCGTGTCCTGGTCGGGCTACTTCGTCGAGCTGCTCCGGGGGTTCGGAATCGAGATCCCGGCCTGGATGCGGACGGATCTCCTCACGGCCTCGCGCACCGCGGGGTTCTTCGACGCGGCCCCTCACATTTTCGGAGTCCCCATCGTCTTCAACCTCCCGGCGGTCCTGATCACGGCCCTCGTGACGTGGGTCCTCGTGATCGGCATCAAGGAGTCCTCGCAGTTCAACACCGGGATGGTCATCCTGAAGCTCGTCATCCTCGTCTTCTTCATCGTCGTCGGCGCCTTCTACGTGAAGCCCGCGAACTGGCATCCCTTCATTCCCAACGGCTGGGCGGGGATCGGTTCGGGCGCGGCGCTCATCTTCTTCGCCTACATCGGCTTCGACGCGGTCTCGACCGCGGCCGAGGAGTGCCGGAACCCCCAGAAGGACATGCCCATCGGCATGATCGGCTCGCTCGCGATCTGTACCGTGCTCTACATTGCGACCTCGCTCGTTCTGACGGGCATGGTTCCCCTCTCCGAGATCCGGGGCTCCGCGGAGCCGCTCGCCAAGGCGTTCTCGCTCCTCGGCATGAACTGGGCGGCCGGCATCGTGGCCTTCGGCGCCGTCATCGCGACGACGGCGGTCCTGCTCGTCTTTCAATACGGCCAGGCCCGGATCTTCTTCTCCATGGCGCGCGACGGGCTGCTTCCAGCGTCGTTCGCACGCGTCCATCCCCGCTTCCGAACGCCCCACGTCACCACGATCTGGATCGGGGTGGCGGTGGGGCTCCTGTCGGCCTTCGCCAACCTCGACGTGTTCATCGAGCTGACGAACATCGGCACGCTCTTCGCGTTCATCCTCGTCTGCATCGGGATCCTGGTCCTGCGCCGCACCGACCCGCATCGGAAGCGCGCGTTCCGCACGCCGTTCGTGCCCTTCGTGCCGATCGCCGGCATCGCGATCTGTCTCTATCTGATCGTGGGCTTTCCGTGGTTCCGCTCCACGCCCGAGGGCCTCAAGCTCACACGCTACGGCGGCCTTCCGGGCGACACGTGGCTGCGCTTCGTCCTCTGGCTCGTGATGGGCCTCGTCATCTACTTCCTGTACGGCTTCCGGAAGTCCCGCCTCGCCAAAGCCCGCACCTAGTCCCCTAATCCCGACGTCACCTGCTACACTCCTAAAGTCCCCGCCGGGGCGTCCCGGCGCGGCGTTTCGTTTTCTTCACATGGAGGTGGGAATGAGATTCGGCAGGCTTGCATCGGCAGGAATGTTCGCGGCGTTTCTGGGCGCGCCGCTCTTCGCGCAGGCGACGACCAAGAAGTACGACTGGGCTCCGATCAACGGCGTCCAGGAGGTCGACGTCCGGGACGGGGAGGTCGTCGTCAGCCAGCTCATCTTCAATCAGGGCAGCACGCTCAAGGGCACGCCCATTCGCAAGTCGAGCGCGGATGTGCGCGTGCGCATCGACAACAACGGCTTGACGGATCAGCAGGTCGGGGTCGCCGTCGTCGTCTTCGATGCGGAGGGCAACGTCGTCGCCGCCGGCTCGAACGGGACCAAGTGGGGCTACCTCAACAAGGGGGACCGGACCTACTACAACATCGACTTCCCCTACGTGTATCGCCGGATGGACCAGGCCGCGAAGTTCATCGTCACGATCGAAACGATGGGGAAGGGCGCCAAGACCACGACGACGACCACGACCACGACGACCGAGACGAAGGGCTCGGCGAGCGTGGAGTCCGAGCCGCTCCCGGCGCCGACGCCGGTTCCCTAGCAGAAGCCAGGAGCCAGGAGGCAGGAAGCGGGAGGCGGGAGGCCGGGGCCCGGGCTTCCGTCTGATAGGGTCCCTTCGAGCAGGAGGGACCCATGCGCCGGGCTCTCGTCACGTCGTTCGCAGCCGCATGTCTCGCATGCTCCGCCGTCGCGCCGGCGGAGCTGTTGACGAAAACCTTCGACTACAAGCCGGTCGACGGGATCCAGAACATCCAGCTCGTGGTCGACGACGTCAAGATCCAGCAGGTCGTCTTCCAGGTCACCCCGGGAAAGGACGGCGAAGCGCCGTCGCGTGTCTCCAAGAACGAGGCGGTCGTACGCGTCGACAACGAAGGCCCCTCTCCGGTGGTCGTCGGCGTGGCCGTGGTCGTCCTGGACGAAGCCGGCAACATCGTGGCGGCCGGCTCGGGAGCGACGCGGGCGGGGTGGGTGGCCGCGGGGAGCCGACAGCCCGTGCAGATGCGGTTTCCGTTCGTTTCGCGAAACTTCGCGAAAGCCAGGAAGTTCACGATCACGATGGAAGTCGAGTCGAAGGCCGGATCGGCCGTGCCGCCTCCGGAGGCCACGGGACAGTAACCGTCGCAGCCGTCGGCCGCTCCGGACGAACCGAACCGCCGATCCGCTGATCAGGCGTTCAGCGGTCACGGAGGCCGGGCACGTCCCGGCCGGCGTAGCCGGTCATCTCGACGTAGGCGCGGCCGCCGATCGGGGCGCCGCGCAGCCGGCCCGATGCTTTGCAGGCGCCTTCCCAGTACGTCACGTTGGTCGAGGCGGACGTGACGAGCTCCTGGTCCGCGAGCAGCGGCGCGATCGTGACCTCGAGACCGAGCGAGGCGACGCCGAGCTCCCAGACGGCGGGGTAGGTCGCCTTCGAACGAGGCGAGGTCCAGGTCGTCTTCGGCGAGAGTCGGACGTCCTTCCAGGCGACGGAGCGGGGCGGACCGGCCGGCGGCACGTAGGTGCCGGCGGAGAACGGCGATGCCGTCCCGTCGGTCTGCCGCATCCGATAGAGCATGAGCTCGGATCCGTCTTCGAGGATCAGGGCGAACCAGTCCCATCCCGAGATTCCGGCGGGAAGCCCCCCCGGCCCCCACTCGTGGTCGAACCAGGCGTGCCCGGTGAGGGCTTCCGTTTTCCCGTTCTTCTCGAGCGTGCCCGAGGCGTTCAGGCGCGTGATCGAGACGTAGCTCGAGTACTCGTCGGGCCCGGGCCCCTTGCGCGAGAGCCCCGACTCCCCGTGCAGGACGGGCGGCTTCGCGGGCGAGAGCGTCAGCGCCAGAAGCCCTTCGCGCGTACGTAACCGAAGTTTTTGGCCTCCTTTCTGGTCCGACGCGGACCAGTCCTCGTTGAAGACGTCGAGGTGCTGCTCCGAGGCGCCGGCGATGCCGGGCAGCGCGAGGTGCGTCTTCTCCTCGAACGTGAAACGTCCCGAGGCGACGTCCGACCAGGCGAAGTGGGCGAGGTGAATGTCGCGCAGCCGGAAGAACGTGAGCTGGAAGCCGTACGGTCGTCCCCCGGAGCCCTGCAGGTGTCCCGTCCAGTACCACCATTCGAGCGGGACGTCGGGATGGGCTCCGTGATCTCGCGGGAACTGGATCGGGCTCGCCGCGGCAAGCCCGAGCGCCAGCGCGGCTGTGCCCAAAGCGCCGAGGATGCCGAGAACCCGCCTCATTCTTCCGCCAGGGCCGCGGCCGGATCCACGGACGCGGCGACGCGCCCCGGACCGAGCCCGGCGAGGACCGACGCGACGAGCACGAGAGCCGCCGCGCCGAGCAGGGTCCGGAGGGGGACCGCGAGCGCCACCGTCCATCCGAACGACTGCGGGTTGATCACGGTCAGCAGGAGCCACGCAAACGCCGCGCCGGCGGCGGCGGCGGCGGCCGTGCCGGTGAGCCCGCAGAGAAGGGCCTCCACGAACGTGGCCCGGCGGATCTGCTCGCCGGAGGCGCCGACCGCGCGCAACAACCCGAACGCCCGCCTCCGTTCGACCGCCGAAGCCATGAGGGCGTTGGCGATTCCGAGCACCGCCACGGACACGGCGATGGCCTCGAGCGCCCGAGTCACGGCGAACGTCCGATCGAATATGACGAGGACCTCGCGACGGAGCTCACGATTCGTCGTGATCGTGAGGGCATAACGCCCCGCGGCCGCCGCGAGGACGCGCCGGCGCAGCTCCGCCGGCTCGACACCCGGGCGCGCCAGAACGGCCACGCTCGTGACTCGCGGGTCGGCGTAGATCGAGAGGTACAGCTCCCGGTCCATGACCACCGTGCCGCGATCGTTCGAGTAGTCGTAGTACACGCCGGCCACGCGGAACGGGCGCGGCCCCGAAGGCGTCGGCAGCGTCAGGGCGGATCCCTCGGAGGCTCCGAATCTCCTGGCGAACGGTTCGGAGACGAGGACCTCGCCGGCGGCGCGGGCCCGGGCCGCGGTCGCGCGCGGATCGCGCCCGTCCACGAAGGGCAGCCCGCCGGCGCGGGCGAGGATGCGGAAATCTCCGGACGCGAGCGTAAACGGCCGTCCGCGCGGATCCGTCGCGTCGCGCGCGCGGAAGGGGTCCACCGCGTCCACCCCATCGATGCCGTGGAGAAAACCGACGATGTCGGGAGGCAGGTCGCCGACGATTCCGCTGCGGCCGCCGGCATTGGCCTTGATCCAGAGATCGGAGCGCAGCGTCGACTCGACCCAGACGCGGACGGTCTGCCGGATCGACGCGACCGTGACGATCATCGCGAGCGTCATGCCGAGGGCCATGGCGAGCGCCGTGACGGCGATGCCGTTCTTTGCGAGCGCGCCGCCGAAGAAGCCGGCGCCCAGACGGCCCGCGGGCCCGAGCGCGCCGCCGAACAGGCGCGCGGGCAGCGCGGCTCCCGCCCGCACGAACAGGGGCGCTGCGGACGCCAGGGCCGCCACGACCAGAACGACCGCCGCGAAACCGAAGAGCGGAAACCCGTCGATCGGCCCGGCGCGCGAGGCGAGGGCCGCGAGGAGCAGGGCGAGGCCCGCGAGCAGCGCCCGCGTGCGGAGGCGCCGGCGAGCGATGCCCTCGATCGCGCCGGCCCGCATGGCCGGAGACGGCGCAATGCGCATCGCCTCGGCCGCCGGTGCGAGCGTGGCGATGAGCGAGGCCGCCATGCCGACGACTGCGGCCAGGGCCGCAGGCCCGGCCGCGTCGATGCCTTCGATCCGGGCGGTCGGGGCATAGATCGTGGACACCGTCCCGGCGACGGCTCGCAGGGCCGCGCGCGCAGCGGCGAAGCCCAGCGCTTCGCCCAGAGCGGTTCCCGCGAGGCCCACCACGAGGCCCTCGCAGAGAAACGCCGCGAAGATCGCCGAGCGGGAGGTTCCGAGCGCCCGCAGCGTCGCGATCTCGGGGCGGCGACGGAGGACCGCGATCGAGACGGCATTCGCGACGAGGAACATTCCGACGAGGAGCGTCAGGGAGCCCAGCGCGTTCAGGTTGAAGCGGAAGGCGCGCACCATGCGTTCTGCCGTCGCGGCCGCGCGGTTCGGCGGCTCCAGAGTCAGGCCCGGCGGAAGCCGGCGGACAATCTCACGGGTGATCGAATTCCGGCTCACTCCCGGATCGAGAACGATGTCGACGCGGTCCACGATGCCCGGTTTTCCCAGCAGGTCCTGGGCCGTGAAGATGTCGGTGAGGAGGATGTCGCCTCCCGAAGCGCGGGCGACGCCGGAGAGCTCCAGGATCCCGCCGACTGTGACGCGTCGAGGCTCGCCTCCCGCGATCAGCGCGAGCGTGTCGCCCGGCGCCAGCCGATGCCGGGCCGCGAAGGGGACCGAGACGAGGACGGAGCCGCGCGAGGCCAGCGCCGCGCGCGAAGGCCCGGCCTCGGCCGGCGCGGGCGCCACGAGGCGCACGTCGCGGACCGCGGCGTCTCCGCCCCAGTCGACGCCCAGGATCTCGACGACGTCGCCCGGGGCGGCATCCCCGGACACGATGCCCGTCCCGGTCACCGCTGGCGCGAATGCCCCGATCTCCCAGAGGAAGGCGAGCCGGGCCAGGTCCGCGAGCGGGACGCCCGCCGGACCCTTGACGACGAAGTCGCTGCGACCCGCGACCGTCGACGCCGCGTCTCGAAACGACTCCGTGACGCTGCGGTTCGCGTGATGGATCGCCGCGACGGCCGCGACTCCGATGGCGACGCCGAATACGGGCAGCACGACGCGCGCCGGCCTCCGGCGCGCCGGTCCGGTCACGAGGGCCCGCAGGACGAGAGCGAACCCTTTCACGCTTTCCGACCTGTCACGCTTTCCGACCTGTCACGCCGCCCGGCCGTCCTTCAGGCGGACGGTCCGGTCCGCGCGCGAGGCGGCCGCGGACGAATGCGTTGCGAGCAGAAGCGTCACGCCCCGCTCGCGGCGGACCTCGTCGAGCAGGGCGAGCACGCCTTCGCCGTTGCGGCTGTCGAGGTTGCCGGTCGGCTCGTCGGCGAGCAGGAGCCGCGCCCCGGAGCCCAGCGCCCGCGCGATCGCGACACGCTGCATCTCGCCTCCCGAGAGCTCGTACGGATGGGCCTCGGCGCGCGCCCGCAGGCCCACGCGCTCGAGCAGCTCCGAGGCCCGGGCCGCGGCGTCGGCGCCTCCGTCGAGGCGGCGCGGCAGCTCGACGTTCTCGCGGACGGTCAGGTGCGGCAGGAGATTGAAGAACTGGAAGACCAGCCCGACATCGCGGCGGCGGTAGAGGACGAGCTCGCGCTCCGGGAGACCGCCGACGTCGCGGGCGCCCACCCGGATCTCACCCGACGTCGGCCGGTCGATGCCGGCGGCGAGATGGAGGAGCGTCGACTTGCCGCTGCCCGACTCGCCGACGAGCGCCACGAACTCGCCCGCGTCGATTTCGAGGTCGAGGCCGTCGAGAGCGAGGACCTGCTGGCCGCCGGCGTAGATCTTCGTGACCGACCGAAAGGAAAGAGAGGGCGCGGCGGTCGGATCCGGCGGCACGATGCGAGAATACCCGACGGCGAATCCCGGGCTCCGACATCCGACAGCGCATAGAAGCAGAGGAGGAGAGACCGTCGGCCGAATGCATCCACTCCGCCGGGCGCTGAGCCAGCGCCCGCTCGTCCTGGCGCTGACGCGCCGCGAGCTCTCCGCCCGCTACCGCGGCGGCGCCCTCGGTTTCCTGTGGTCCCTCGTCAATCCGCTCCTTCTGCTGCTCGTCTACGCGACCGTGTTCCGTCTCGTCTTCACGCCGCGGGCGGACGTGCGGCCATACGCCCTCTTCCTCTTTTCGGGCGTCCTCGTATGGGGTTTCGTGTCGGCCGCGCTCCACGACGCCGTCGAGACGTTTCGGGCGAACGGGCCACTGCTGCGGAAGACCACCGTCGCTCCCGAAGTGTTCCCGGCCGCGTGCGTGGGCGCCCGCCTCGCGCATCTGCTGCTGGCGCTGCCGGTGCTCGCAGGCGCGATCGGGTGGGCCGCGGTCCGGGGAAGCGTGCGGCCCGGACCCGCGATGCTCGCGTTTCCGCTGGTTCTCGTTCTGCTGGCGCTGACGGTCTTCGGCCTCGCCCTCGCCGTGTCGGCGCTCGCCGTCCACTTCGGAGACGTCCGGGACATCGTCGCGAACCTCCTGACGCTGGCCTTCTTCCTGACGCCCGTGCTCTATCCGATGAGCTCCGTTCCGGAACGCTTCCGACCGTGGCTGCGGGCGAACCCGTTCGCGACGTTCTTCTCGGGCGTCCACGACACCCTCTTCTTCTTCCGGCCGATCCCGGCGAACGACTGGGCCTGGATGGGCGGCACGGCTGCGGTCTGCCTCGTGGCGGGCGCGGCAATCTTCGAGCGGCTCCGCGACACCCTGGCGGAGGAGGCATGAGCGCCGCGAACGCAGTGTCCGTGCGAGACGTCGCGAAGGTCTACCGCCGCTACGGAAGGCGTCCGCACGGCACCCTCAAGTCGGCGTTTCTGTCGCGATCCTCTGGCGCGGAGGGCGGCGTGACCGCGCTCGACGGGGTCTCCTTCGAGGTTCCCGCCGGCGAGACCCTGGGTGTCATCGGGGCGAACGGCTCGGGAAAGTCGACGCTGCTGAAGCTGCTCGCCGGAATCGTGCGGCCCACGCGGGGCACGGTCGAGGTGCGCGGCCGGCTCGCGGCGCTGCTCGAGCTCGGCGCAGGCTTCCACCCCGAGCTCTCCGGGCGGGAAAACGTCGAGATCACGGGCCTCCTGCTCGGGCTCACGAAAAAAGAGATCGCCGCGCGCTTCGAGAAGATCGTCCGATTCGCCGGCGTCGAGGAGTTTCTGGACGCCCCGGTGAAGACGTACTCGTCCGGGATGGCCGTCCGGCTGGGCTTCGCGATCGCGGCGCACAGCGATCCCGACGTGCTCCTGGTCGACGAGGTCCTGGCCGTCGGAGACGAGGCGTTCTCGCATCGGGCTCTGGAGAAATTCTCGGAGTTCGAGCGGGCCGGCCGGACGCTCGTGTTCGTATCGCACGATCTCGCGCTCGTCGCCGAGCGCTGTCGCCGCGCAATCTGGCTGGACGGCGGGCGCCTGCGGGCGGACGGTCCTGCGACCGAAACCGTCCACCGCTACCGGGAACGCGTCGCCGCGGACGAGGGCCGGCGCCGGCTCGACGATGGGCGAGCGGGCTCGCGCATCGGCTCCGGGGAGGCGACGATCGAAAGCGTGCGCCTTCTCGACGCGAGCGGAAAGGCGGCGGGAGGCCTGCGCGCCGGAGAGCCCGCCTCGCTCGAGATGACCGTCCGCGCCGCCGCCCCGCTCTCCGACTTCGTCTTCGGCTTCCGCATCTCCACCGTCGCCGGCGTCATGGTCTTCGGCACGAACACCGCGCTCGAAGGTCTGCGTCCGGAGCGCTTCGAGGGCGAGGGGCGAGTGACGCTCGCGATCCCCGCGCTCGACCTCGCGACCGGGGTGTACAGCGTGGATGCCGCGGTGCACGCGAAAAACGGGGCGCCCTACGACGCGCGCGCCGACGTCCTGCGATTCGAGGTGAGCTCCGACCGCGCGGGGGCCGGACTCTGGGGACCCCCGCGGCGCTGGGAGTTCACGGGCGGCATCCACTGGGGAGCGGGGCCGCCGCCAGCGAAGTGAGGTTAAG
>Ga0207643_10001138_pt1 | contig 15810 bp, 13 predicted proteins | sample KBSMisM62_FD_184313 | JGI IMG/M metagenome (GOLD analysis project Ga0207643, IMG submission 184313) | Miscanthus rhizosphere microbial communities from Kellogg Biological Station, Michigan, USA - KBS Miscanthus M6-2 (SPAdes) (version 2) | ecosystem: Host-associated > Plants > Roots >...
CGCCACCAGCACGGTCGCCACGCAACCGGCGAAGAACGAGCCGATCGCCGCGATCGACAGCGCGGCGCCCGCGCGTCCCTGCCGCGCCATCTGGTGGCCGTCGAGCGCGGTGACCACGGACGTCGCTTCGCCCGGGATGTTGACCAGGATCGACGTGGTCGATCCGCCGTATTGCGCGCCGTAATAGATGCCGGCGAGCATGATCAGGGCGCCCACGGGCGGCAGCCCGAAGGTGATCGGCAACAGCATCGCGATGGTCGCGACGGTGCCGATGCCCGGCAGCACGCCCACGAGCGTGCCGACCAGTGCGCCGAGAAGACAGAACAGGATGTTGTAGGGCTGGGCCGCGACCCCAAAGCCCAGCGCCAGGTTCGCGAGAAGGTCAGACATGTCTCATACCCCCCGCGTCAGAATCGCGGCCAGAGTTGGAAGGGCAGATTGAGCAGATAGGTGAACAGGAAAACACAGAACGCCGTCATGACCGCGGCCGCGATGATACTCTCCAACACCCGCATCTCCCTGGATCCCAGAATCGCGACCATAAATGTCACGTAACTTGCGATCACCAGGCCCACCGGCCGGATCATCGCCGCGAAGCCCAGGATCGCCGCGATGACCAGAACAGGCCCGCGAATCTTGTATTTCTCGATGCGGGGTCCGTCGGTCACGAGACCGACCAGCGCGACCAGAGTACCAAGTACGACGAGAAGGCCGGCGAACAGTCGCGGCGCAGTGCCCGGACCGAATGCAAATCCCCGTTGACCGGGAAGGTCCCGCGACGCCCAAATGGCAAGGATCGCCACCGCGACCAGAACCAAACCACCCCAGAAATCCCGCGGACTGCGGATCGAAAAACTAAAGCCCCGCCCCTTTGGGGACGGACTGACGCTTTCTGACATGCTCCCTCCGTCGGCCCCGCACTGTCGCGCGGAACCTCCCATCCCGCGCTAGCGCAGTTCGTAGCACATTCCGGTGGGCGACGGGAAGCAACTGCGTCCAATTTAAGTTCACAGCAGCCCGCCGAGTCCGAGCAGTGCCGCCGCGGCAAAAATCCACAGGGGATTCAACCGCGTCGTGTAGGTCACGACTGCCGTCGCCAACGTCGTAGCCACTGCCACAAAATTGTGCGCTGTCGCTGATGCCACCACGATGCCGCTCGCCGCGATCAGCCCGATCGAAATCGGGAGTAATCCCGCCTGGATCGCACTGCGCCACGGCGCGTCCTTGAAACCCTCCCAGACGCGGCCGACATAAAACGCGAACAGCGACGTGGGCCCGCACATCGCCAGCGTAGCGACCAGTGCGCCGACCAGGCCCGCCACGTGGTAACCGATGAGGGTGACGATGATGACGTTCGGTCCCGGCGTCACCTGGGCGATCGCGAATATGTTGCTGAACTGGCGCGCGGTCATCCAATGTTCGACCTCGACCGCCACGCGCTGCATTTCTGGCACCGCGGAGTTGGCGCCGCCGATCGCAAACAGCGACATCACGGCAAAATAGCCGGCCAGCGTCAGCAATATGCCGCCGTCGTCCTTCATCGCCGCACCCAGGCGATCGCGATGCTCAGCGGAATGAGCCCGCCCAGCGCCCAGTACAGCGGCCAGCGCAGCACGCCGACCGACACCAGGGTCGCGAGCGCCAGCAGCGGTGCGAGGCCGAGCGGATCCTTGAACAGCGGGAGCGCCATCTTGGCGCAGGTTCCCATCACCAGTCCGACCGCTGCCGCCGCGACCCCCACCAGCATGCGCTGCAACGCAGCGATCTCTCCGAACTGCGCATAGATCAGGCCGATCACCGTCACGATCACGAACGGCGGCCCCAGCAATCCCAGCAGGGCGACGGCCGACCCGAGCGCGCCGCGGATGCGTCGGCCGAATACGACCGAAAGATTCACGACATTGGGGCCGGGGAGGAATTGGCACAGCGCGTACGCGTCGTTGAACTCCTCGGGAGTCATCCAGCCGCGCTCCTCGACCAGCATGCGCCGCGACCAGGCCAGAACCCCGCCGAACCCGCACAGCGCGATGATGGCGAAGGCGGCGCATAGCTCGAGCAGGGTGGGCACTGGCGGGGAGGAAATCGGCGGCGGTGGGGCCGAAGCCGTGGAGATCGTCTCGGACATGGCAAAGTCTTAAGCCGGCCGCCCGGCCGCAACCAAATGATATTCCGGCATGGTGGCTATTGAGCTGCGCCCTGTCTTGCGCCCTCGTCTTGCGCGGCTGACCTGCACCGCTGACTTGTCCTGTTGTCCTCGACCGCCCGGCCGCGCCCTCCCGCGAGCAAGCATCTCCTGGGGTCATTTGCCCGGACCGCCCGTTGGGCGGTGCCCCTGATCGCCCCGGCGGACGCTCACTGCCGGGCGCCGCGACTGGGGATTGTGGGCTGGACCCTGCAAAGGCTCTTTTTTCGTCAACCTTCCACGCTTATATTCGTGGTGCCGGCGCAAGCCGGATATGGCGATAAATGGCCGTCGTAATAAACCTATCGGACCCGGGGGCAGTACCCGGCGCCTCCACCATCGGGGGGTCAGTGGTCAGAAGCCAATGATTGGACGCGTGCTTCTGATGGCTGGCCACTGATTACTGATCCCTGATACGGGGGCGAAACAGGATCGACGAGGGCGTAAAGGGCGTGCTTTTGCTCGGCATGGTTCCACCGTTATCGGGCCTATCCATAGTTGCAAACGACAACTATGCTCCGGTTGCCCAGGCCGCGTAACGCGGTTTGGAATACCGATCTTAAAGTCCTGACGGGTTAAGCTCCGGCAGGCGGGGTTCGGAGGCACCTGGCAACAGAAGCCTCCACTTCCATATTAAAGGTGCGAGATTGCGGACTTGCGTTCGCGCCTCATCTTCCAGTCCGACGTCTCGCGGCAATGCTGCTAGGAACGTCAAATCCGCCACGCTAGCATTCGTCCGGTGAGTCCATGGCGCGGGTCCGGGCAGTCCGCCCGGGACGTAGCGCCCTTTCAAGGCAAACGGATCACCCCATGGCCGTCGATCATATCCGCTACGATATCCTGGCCCAGGAGGCCCTGCGCGGGGTCGTGCACAGAGTGCTCGTCGACGCCGCCAAGAACGGCCTGCCCGGGGAGCATCATTTCTATATTTCCTTCGACACCCGCGCGGACGGCGTGCGCCTGTCGCCGCGCATGTTGGCGCAGTATCCCGAGGAAATGACCGTCGTCCTGCAGCATCAGTTCTGGGATCTGATAGTGACCGACGAAGGCTTCGAGGTCGGCGTGTCCTTCGGCGGCATTCCGGAACGCCTGAACGTGCCGTTTGCCGCCGTGAAGGGCTTCTTCGATCCATCGGTTCAGTTCGGCCTGCAATTCGAGGAGATCGGCGCCGCGGCGGCCGATGAAGCCGAAGACGCGAACGATCCTGCGGGCGCAGAGCGCGGCGCCGCGCGGCCACCGGCGGAGCACAAGGGCGTGGCGCCCAGCGTGGCGGCGGTGCCGACCCCGGCCAATCCCGATCCCGCCCAGGACTCGGCCGACGGCGCCGGCAAGCCAACCGGCGGCGGCGAGGTCGTGCGGCTCGACCGCTTCCGCAAGAAATAGAGGGGCACGACCCCGGACAGTGCCCCAGGGCTTCGCGCCCGTGTCGCCTGTCGCCCGTCGTCCGAGCAGCCATGGCCAACTCTTCAAAGAACAAGTCTTCACCGAACAAGCGTTCAAAGAGCAGGCCGGCCATCAAGTCGATCAAGACGCGCATGGAGAGCGACACGTTCGGGCCCATCGCGGTGCCGGCCGATCGCTATTGGGGCGCGCAGACCGAGCGTTCGCGGCACAATTTCAAGATCGGCGATGAGCGCATGCCGCGACCGGTCACCCGCGCGCTCGCGATCATCAAGCGCGCGTCGGCCGAGGTGAACCAGCGGCTCGGCTCGCTCGATGCGCGGCGCGCGAAGACGATCGCGCGCGTGGCGCAGGAAGTGATCGAGGGAGCGCTCGACGATCACTTTCCGCTGTCGGTGTGGCAGACCGGCTCCGGCACCCAGAGCAACATGAACGTCAATGAAGTGATCGCGGCGCGCGCGAACGAGATGCTAGGCGCCAAGCCGGGCGCAAAATCGCCGGTGCATCCCAACGATCACGTCAACATGAGCCAATCGTCGAACGACAGCTTTCCGACCGCGATGCATATCGCTGCGGCGGAGGAGATCACGCATCGCCTGCTGCCGGCGCTGGCGCATCTGCAGGCTGCGCTGGAGCAGAAGACCAGGGAGTTCGCGAGCATCGTCAAGATCGGACGCACTCATACGCAGGATGCAACGCCGCTGACGCTCGGGCAGGAGTTCTCCGGCTACGCGGCGCAGGTGAAACTGGGACGTGCGAGGGTGAAGACGGCGCTCAAGGAGCTATATCCTCTCGCCCAGGGCGGCACCGCGGTCGGCACCGGCCTTAACGCCAAGCCGCAATTCGCCAGGCTTGTTGCCGCCCAGATCGCCACGCTCACCGGTCTGCCGTTCGTCAGCGCGCCGAACAAATTCGAAGCGCTCGCCTCCCACGACGCGATCGTGTTCGCGCATGGCGCGCTGACCTCGGTCGCCACCGGTCTGTTCAAGATCGCAAACGATATCCGGCTGCTCGGCTCGGGCCCGCGCTCCGGACTGGGCGAGTTGATCCTGCCGGAAAACGAGCCCGGCTCCTCGATCATGCCGGGCAAGGTCAACCCGACCCAATCGGAGGCGCTCACGATGGTGTGCTGCCAGGTCTTCGGCAATGAAACCACGATCACGGTCGCGGCGAGCCAGGGCCATTTCGAGCTCAACGTCTACAAGCCGGTGATCGCGCATGCCATGCTGCAGTCGATCCGTTTGCTTGCGGACGCGGCGATATCGTTCACCGACAATTGCGTCGTCGGTATTCGCGCCAACGAGGTGCGCATCGCCGAACTGTTGAAGAACTCGCTGATGCTGGTCACCGCGCTTGCACCCAAGATCGGATACGACCGCGCGGCGGCGATCGCGAAGGCGGCCCACGCCAAGGGAACGACGCTGCGCGAGGAGGCGATCCGTCTCGGCCACGTCTCGGCGGAGGAGTTCGATCGCCTGGTGCGTCCGGAGAGGATGATCCATCCGGGGTGACGGCCGCGATAGCGTTCGAGCGTCGGTAAAACTTTTGTGAAGGGCATCGCCGGCCCGGGCACAGCCGCCGGCGGGATTTCCGCCCCGCCGGTCGCAGTCGCCGCCAGTGTTGGCGGAGAGTACGAAAGATAAAGCGTGTGGCCCCGCGCCGGGGAGACGTCGGCGTGCATCGGCGAATTCGTCGGAAATCAATAGGTTAGAATTTTTCTATTGTAGCGGCGGGATAAATAACATCAGATTACTGTGATTATTGTCGCCAGCGGGTGGGCAAGAGTCGATCCATCGTTTCCCCGGGCAGGAAATGCCCTTGGCCGTCCCTCTCGCCCATCGGCCCACGCCCCCGTCGCCACGTTATGGGCACATTTGGCACCGAAGCCACGGAAAGGGATCTGATGCATCACCCTGGATCACATGGTCGAGTGCAGGATGGGCGACGTCGTCAACCTTCGCAAAGCGCGCAAGAAGGCGCAGCGAGAGTTCGCTGAAGGCGAAGCGGCCGCCAAGCGACTACTGTATGGGCGCAGCAAGGCCCAACGCGATCTCGACTCCAAACGCGACGCCAAGGCCAGCCGGGACCTCGAGCGCCACCGGATCGAAACGGGAGACGAGCGATGAAATCTCGGGTGGTCAAACGCTCCATCGTCATTGCTGGTCACAAGACCAGCGTCAGTCTCGAGGATGGATTCTGGAAGAGCCTGAAGGAGATCGCGAGCGAGCGACACGTGACCTTGTCCGAGCTCGTGGCCTCGATCGACACCGACCGTCAATACGGCAACCTGTCGTCGGCCATTCGCCTGTTCGTTCTCGATTTCTATCGCAACCGGCCGGCAACCGACAAGGACGGGCGGGACGGCGCGCGCGACGCCATCGCTGTGCCCCCTGCTCCGACGGCTTAGCGTCGCGATTGCGAACTCCACCGCCGTGCCCTTTGATGCGACCTTTGGAATCAGTCGCGCGCGGTGGATTTGAAGCTCCGCAGCGCGCTTGCAGCTGCAATCAGTTGCCGAACAATATTTCCGACCACGTGCGCTGACGCGGAGGTGCGGGAGCCGCCACCGGCTTCTGCGGCTGCGGCTGCTGTTGGGTTGCCGCGCCGTGCGCCCCGGCTGCGGCGGCGCGCGGTGCGGGCGGCGTCGGCGCCGGACGAACGTCGATCGGCGGCGGCAGCGTGGGCGCCCGTTCGGCCGTGGGTACGGCGGGTTTCGGCTTCTGCGCTTTCGGCGTCGCCGGCTGGGGACGCGCCGCGGGCTGCGAATCGGCCGCATCCGGCTCGGTGTGCAGCGCTGCAGGCACCGCGGCGTCGGTCGCGAGCGCGGGCTGCGCCGGCGCCGTGCGCGGATTGGCGTTTGCCGTGGCTGCAGTCGCGGGCGTCGCCGGCGCGCGACCTTCGAGCGCCTCCAGCTTCTTCGACTGCTGCTCGACCGCGCGCAACGCGAGCCAGCTCGAGAGCGCGGCGACGTCGATGCTGCGCTTGGGCGTATCGACTGGTCCCTTCAGTCCGATGGTGATTTCCGGACGGGTATTCGCAGGCGCGTTCGTTCCGCCCATCCCGGACAAGGTCAGCCGTCCTTCGAGCGCGGCGTCGGCCAAGTTGACGCTACCGCTGACGGCGACATCGGCGCGCTGCGCGCGCACCGTCACGTCGCTCAACCTCGCCTGTCCGGCATTGACTGAAATCGCGCCTTCGGCAAGCGCGACGGACAGGACGCCGCTCGCGAGCGCCGCATCCATTCGGTCTCTGATTCGCGTGGTATCGATCGGAAGACCCTGGTCCACCGCCCGCATCACGGTCTCGAAGGCCGCGGGATCAAGACGCACCACGCGCCCATTCTCGAGCTTGAACGTGCCGTCCCCGGCAAGGGAGCCCATCAGCGCAACGGCGCTCAGTCCACTCCCTTCGACCTTGGCATCGAGCGTCAGCTTGCCGGTGACCACGCCGTCGCCGGGAAGCAGCTCGGCGGCGTTGACGCCGGCGACCTGCACGCTCGCGCGCGCTGCGAGCCCCTCGGGGCGGTGCGACAGCGTCAGCTCCGCGCCCAGCTTGCCGCCGGCCATGCTGCCCTCCACCGCCTGCACGGCCAGCTCCGATTCACCGAAGCGGACCACGGCGCGGACATCGCGCGCGGCGAGCTTGGGCGTGAGCTTGACCCGCGCCGATTTGACCGCGACCTGACCGCTCAGGCGTGGCAACGACTCGAACGGCTCCGACGGCCACGGCCCGAGCGCGCCCCCGCTGGCGGCTGCAGCGGTGCCAACGCTTGCGCCGGCGCTCTGCGCCGGCAGTCCGAGCGCGACGGCGATTGCGGCCGGAAGATCCACCGCGCCGGCATCGAGGTCGCCGTCGATCGTGATCGGTTGCTGCTGCAGTCCGACGGCGAGGCGTCCGGCGATCGTGGTGCCCGCCATCGTTCCGGTGAGGCCGGAGAAACCAAGGATGCCGTCGGTCCATGTGAGCCGCGCGTTCGCGGATGTGGGCAGCACCTCCGGCGCACGCCCGGCCGCCGCCGGACGCGGCGAGCGCAGGTTTGCGTTGGCGACTTTGAGATTGAGTGCGGCGCTTGGACTCGGGCTTCCCGTCAGACGTAGCGTGCCGTTGGTCGCGATGTTGAGCGAACCGGCGGCAAGCTGGCCATCGATGGCAAGCTCGCCGTCGAGCGGTCCCTTGGCCGTCAGCGTCAACCGTCCCGGCCGCTTGTCGGCCACGATGAAACGATCGAGCCCCATGAGCTCGACCAGGGCGGCGCCGTCATCGCCGTCCAGGCGGCCGCTGACATTCACCTTCGCGCCCGCGAGCGCCGCGAGATTGTCGAGCTTGAGAGCATCTGCGGCGGCGCCCGCATCGCCTTCCAGTGCGACCCGGAAGGCGCCGGCGCGGCCGACGATCTTGAACTTGCCGTTCGCGGCCCCGGTCGCGCCCGGCTCGACCGCGAGCGAGGCCCGCAACACGAGCGGGGTGAGACGCCCGGCCGAGCGGCGAAGCCGGTCCGCCGTCTGCGGAGCGAATTTTTCCAGCGCCGCCGTCACGCCGTCGAGCGCGCGCGCGTCGAGGTCGAGCGTCAATGCGCCGCGTGGCGCTTGCGCATTGGTGCCGATGCGGCCTTTGACCGCGAGCGCCGCGCCGCCGAAGTCGGCGACGGCGAGTTGCTCGATCGCGAGCCCGGTGGGGCCGAATTTCACGTTCACGTCGGCCTGCTTCGCCTCCACTCCGGCGATGAAGCCGCGGCCGATCTTGAGCGACAGCGCGCCTTCCCGCGGCCAGTCGAAGACCGCGCCGCCGAGCATTCCCCTGGCAAGAAGCTGAACGCGATCGAGGTCGATCTCCGTCGCGGTGAGAGCAGCATCGAGCCGCGCCGGCCGGTCGTCGACTGTCCAGGCATAAGCGACACGGCCCGCGACGGTCATGCGATCGAGCTCGAGCTTCATGCGCTCGATCGCGATCGCGTCGCTGCCGAGCGTAACATCGCCGGCAAGACGCCACGGCCCCGCGCTCGCGGACTGCTCTTCGGTGCGCTCGGTCAGCCAGGCAACGAACGCGCGCGGGTCGTTGGCCTCGACCTGGGTTGATCCTTGGAATTGTATTCCCGCCGGGGTCGTGCCGAGGCGCCCGCTGAGACGCAGCTGGGTGGCACCGGGCGCGCGCAGATCCAGCGCCTTGATCTCGAGGCCATCGGCGTCGGATTTCATCTCGACGTTCACCCGCGCCAGCATCGTGCCCGCGAGCGTGACGCTCTCGACCGCAACGCTCAGCGTCGTGGGAATGGGCAGCCGCGCCATGGGGACCAGGGTTTCGGCCATGGTCTTGATGGCGGTCAGGGGCTGGCGGCGCGTTGCGTCGGGCAGCGCCAGCACACGGTCCAGGTCGATCTGCGGCGACGACAGGACGCCGGTGATGTCCGGCCGCGCGCCGAACGTAAGATTGGCGTTGCCGCGCAGCTTGATGGCCCTGTCGTCCGGTCCGTACTGGAATTCGATTTGGTCGAGCAGCGCCGCCGTGCTGTCGCCCTTGATGCGGCTGGTCACGCGCCAGGCGTCGATGATGAGCGCCTGCGCGCCGACGGGAGCGCGGCCGACCGGCCGGACCATCTGCACGCTGCCCTCGAAACGCGGCGTCCCCTGCTCGGTCCAGATCGTGACGTCGGCGTCCGTGGTGAGCGGAGGCTGCGCCGACTCCACCGAGAGCCGCACCTTGACGCCGCCGTCCTCGGCGATGCGACCGGTGGAGATGCGATAAGGATAGCGTTTGCCGGAAACGACGAAGGAGCCGTCGCCTTTGACCGGCCCCCCCAATGAGCGCAACTCGCCCTTGAATTCAACCTTCTCGAGCGTGACCCGCGTGTCGCTCGCGGCGTCGGCGAGCACGGCGCGCCCGTCCTCGATCTGCAGGCGCTCGATCGAAACCCCTTCGAGGTCGAAGCCGAGTTTCGGGAGCGGCCAGGCCATATGACCGGAGCGGTCGAGGCCGGCCGCAAGCTCGGGCCCCTCCAGCCGCGCCTCGGCGATGCGCCACTCACCGCGCATCAGCGCTCCCAGCGCGAATTCGATGCGCAAGCCGCGCGCGCTGACCTTGCTGCCCTCGTTCGGCCGGCCGAACTCGACGCCGTGCAGCGTGATCGAAGGCGTAGGGAGCACACGGGCATCGATGGCGCCGGTGACGCGGAAATCGAGCCCTGTCAGGCGGGTTGCCCTGGCCTCGAACTCCCCGCGATAGCTGCTCCAATCGACAAAGAGGGGCCCTACCAGCGCCGTCACCAGCGCCAGGATGATCGCGAACGCGAAACCGAGCAGCGTCGTCTGCACGCCCTCTCCACCTCAGGCCTGGCCGAAGTCCTCGCACTGGGCGGTGGTGCGCAGGCCTCGGAAAAGCCTGATCGCAAAGGAGCTGAGCACGATCATGTTTACCGGCCGGAACGGCCGCACGTGCCCACGATCCCCTTCATAACGTCCTCAGGCGCCCCTTACGGCTGCAATGTCGGGCGGATTGACGGCAAATCTATGGCCACGGATAAAGGTGTAGTCCGAAATCTTAGCGGCCCGGCGAAGCGCTCATTCCACCGCCACGATCTTTCCCGGATTCATGATGCCATTAGGGTCGAGCGCCCGCTTGATCGCGGCCATTGCGGCGAGCGCCGGTTCGCCCAGCTCGCCGGCGAGATACTTCATCTTGCCCTGTCCGACGCCATGCTCCCCGGTGCAGGTGCCGTCCATGGCCAGCGCCCGCTCGACCAGCCGCTCGCACAGGACTTTCGCCGCCTTCACCTCCGCCGCATCCGCCATGTCGACCAGCAGCGTGAGGTGGAAATTTCCGTCCCCGACGTGGCCGAGGATCGGCGCCACCAATCCGCGCGCGGCGATGTCGCGCTGGGTTTCGGTGACGCATTCGGCCAGCCGCGAGAGCGGCACACAGACATCCGTGGCGATCGCCTGCACGCCCGGGCGTAGCCCGCGCCCGGCCCAATAGGCGTCATGGCGCGCCTGCCATAGCCGCGTACGGTCCTCGGGCTTGGTCGTCCATTCGAACGGGCCGCCGCCGAGATCGCCCGCAATCTCGCCGAACCGCTCGGACTGTTCGGCGACCCCGGCCGGCGAGCCGTGGAACTCGACGAACAGCATCGGGACCTCGGGCAGCGTCAGCTTGGAATAGAGATTGGTTGCCTTGACCTGCAGCTCGTCGAGCAGCTCGATGCGCGCCACCGGGATGCCGGACTGGATGGTCGCGATCGCGGCGTTGCACGCCGCCTCGACCGAGGGGAACGGGCACACGCCGCCCGAGATCGCCTCGGGAATGCCGGTCAGCTTGAGCGTGAGCTCGGTGATCACGCCCAGCGTGCCCTCGGAGCCCACCATCAGCCGGGTGAGGTCGTAACCGGCGGAGGACTTCTTGGCGCGGCGGGCGGTCGTCATGAGCTCGCCGTTCGCCAGCACGACCTTCAATCCGAGCACATTGTCCTTCATGGTGCCGTAGCGCACCGCATTGGTGCCGGAGCAACGCGTCGCGGCCATGCCCCCGAGCGACGCATCGGCGCCGGGATCGAGCGGGAAGAACAGGCCCTGGTCGCGCAGATGCTCGTTGAGCTGCTTGCGCGTGATGCCGGGCTCGACCACGCAATCAAAGTCCTGCGCGTTCACTGCCAGCACCTTGTTCATGTCGCGGAAATCCACCGACACTCCGCCAAGCGGCGCGTTGATGTGGCCCTCGAGCGATGTGCCGGTGCCGAACGGAATGACCGGCACGCGATGCGCGGCGCAGATGCGCACGATCGCCTGGACGTCGGCGGTGGTCTGCGGAAACACCACCGCGTCGGGCGCCTCGTTTTCGATCCAGGTAGTCGTGTTGGCATGCTGCTCGCGCACCGCCTGCGAGGTCACGAGCCGGTTGCCGAATTGCGCTGCCAGCGCGGCGATGACTGCGTTGACCGCGGCGGGGTCGCGCGGGCTTCGGACCGCTTCCTGCACCGCGGACGTTCCCTGCGCCAATGTCGTCGCCACTGATTGCTCAATAGACCTGGAGATATTTGGTGATGTCGACTTTCTCCGGCACGGTGCCGACCTCGGTCGAGAAGTCGATGAATTTCTGAAACTCGGCCTTGTGCTCGGCGGTCAGGTCGCCTGCCATGAAGTACCGCACCATCGGCACCGTATCGACGACGTCCTCGGGCGTGAGCGTATTCTTGGCGAGATACTTGCGCGCCTCCTGCGGGTTCTCGTTGACGAAGTCGATGCCCTTCTTCCAGACGGCGGCGAAGCGCCGGGCGACATCGGGACGCACCTTGATGAAGTCGCTGGTGAGGGCACAGCCGGCGGCGAACGCGTTGCCGTTCTCATTGCCCAGGATGTACTTGGTGATCACGCCAGCTTCGAGCGTGCGCGCAACGCCGAGCTTGCGCATGGTCGACGCCTGCGGCTCGAGCGTGTAGCCGGCATCGAAAGTGCCGGCCGTCATGACGTTGACGTGCTGGCTCATGTCGAGCTGGTCGATTGTGTAGTCGCCCTCTTTGAGCCCGGCCTTGGCGAGCACCGCCTTGGCGGCGACGACGTTGGCCGGTCCGGGAGCGGACATGATGCGTGCGCCCTTGAGGTCCTTGAGTGATTCCGCGGAATAGCCTTTGCGGACCACGAACTGCTCCATCTGGTAGGTTTTGTTCTGGCTGTGCACGCCGATATACATGGCGACGCCGGGCTTCTTGAGATTGGCGTTCATCGCCTCGATGGTGACGAGCACGATCGCCGCCTCGATCTGGTTGCTGATCATCGCCGCGATGTTGGGCGGGCCGCCGATCAGCCGGATCGTCTCCGGCTCGATGTTCTGCTCCTTGAAGAACCCGCGCTCGATCGCCACGAAATACGGCAGCGAGGACGCGGTCGGGAACACGCCGACCTTCACCTTGTCCTGCGCGACGGCAGCCGGGCCCGAGCCGACCATCACCGCGGCGACCAGAACCGCGATCGCGCCGAACGTCCTCAACAGCTTTGGCATCGTACCCCTCCGTCCATCTCCGGATCTGACGCGCGACCAGGCGTCGCGGCGTGCCGCTCCCCTCCGAACGGAGACAAGCAGACGAGATCGCGGCGCCACCCTACCCCAATGGAACCCGGCGCTCTAGTTAACCTGCCTTGAGCGCTGGCGAACTCTACCCTTCGATCCAATCCCCACACTTCTGCACCTCGCCGCTCGCTCCCCAGGGCATGATCGGCACCGACGAGGTGGAATTCTTCGGTGAACCTTCAATGATCTTGTCGGAATAGACCATGTAGACCAGCACGTTGCGCTTCACGTCGCAGCCGCGCACGATTTGCATCTTCTTGAAGAACAGCGAGCGCCGCTGGCGGAACATGTCCTCGCCCTGCGAGAATTTCTGCTTGAAACGAATCGGCCCGACCTGGCGGCAGGCGAGCGAGATGTCCGAGACCTCCTCGGCCACGCCGATCCATCCCTTCAACCCGCCGCGCTCCGGCACCGTGAAGTGGCACGCAACGCCCTCGACCTCCGGATCGTCGAGGCCGTAGGTCGCCAGCTTGTCGTTCGGGGTGAGCCATTTGAAGACCGTGGAGCGCTTGAAGATGAGGTCGGGCTCATCGGCGGCAGACGCCGGGCACGCCACGGCGATCGACGCCAGTAAGGCGCCACCAAGAGCAAGCGTACGGCACCAGCGGTGGAAGGTAGGCATGTGAGGGAGCTCCCGGCGAGAGGTTCGAAGCATTGCCGGGAGACTTAAGGTCGCCGGACCCGTGCGGCAACGGCGCTCGCGCAAAAGGCGCCCTAGGCCTCGCCTTCGCCATCCGGAGCGGCAACCCGCCTGAGATGCTTCGCCCGGTCCTGCGGTGACCGCCCGCGAACCTCCCCTGCGTTCCAAATTCGATGGCACGCCGTTCAAGCGAAAGCCCGCCCACGCGGGGGCGTGGGCGGGCTTTCGTTCGTGGTCCTTGGCTCGGCGGCCGATCAGGCCGCGGCAACCATCTCGGCCAATTTCCTGCGCGCGTAGAACATCCGCGTCTTCACCGTCGCTTCGGCGACCCCGACGATCTCCGCGACCTCTTTGACCGACTTGTCGTGATAGTAGACGAGGTCGATGACCTCACCGTGCTCCGGCGACAGGCTGGCCAAGGACTGGCGCAGCTGCGCGGCCCGGTCCTTCTTCTGCAGCACGACCTCGGGATTGTCGGCGGGATCCGCGACCGTGGCGGCGACCTGGTCGTCGAGCTCCGCGTCGGTCCGGCGGCGGCGGGCCGAGAGCGCCTTGTAGCGGGCGATCGCCAGCAGCCAGGTCGAAACCGACGAGCGTGCTTCGAAAGCGGCGGCCTGGCGCCACACGTCGAGGAACACCTCGCTCAGCAGGTCCTCGGCGAGCGCCTCGTCGCGCACCAGCCGGAGCAGCCAGCGATAGAGTGCCACCCGGTGTCGGCCGAACAGCGTCCGCATCGCAAGCTGATCGCCGTTGGCGATGCGCCCGATCAACATCTCGTCGTCGGAGGAGGTCTCGCAAGCCGCTGCCTTTGCAGGCGCGGCGGCCGGTCCCGTACGGGTGAAGGCCATATTCATCGTAGTCCCCTTTAGTCACGTCCCATCCAATCAACTCGATCCCGGAAGAAAGGTTGCAGAAAGTTTTGCCGATCAAGCGACCGTGAGGAACTCGCCGTGTTCCCGCCGCAACGGTTAAACACCGCGCTTCGCCTGTTAAATCGGCGCGTCTTGAAGAGGCGGGCCGCACGGTTTGCGGCCGCTCAATCCGTTTGGGCTTCCGAGCGTCGCCGGACCACGTTGCCGACCAGCGACGTCACGCTCGGAACGTCGTTCTCCTGGAACGGAATCGGCCGGCACAGGTCCATGACGATGATGCCGAGCCGGGCCATGCGGTACGAAGCGTAGAGCGCGTCAGCCGCGCTGGTCGCGAGCCGCTCGGTCACCGCGCCGCCGAGATGCTGCACCAGCGAAGCGCTGGCGATATCCACGGCGCCGAGCTTTCCGGCTTCGAGCACGAGCCGGCGCAGCAGGTGGATGGTGGTGGCGGCGGTCGGGCGGTGGCCGTACGAGGCCGCGATCCCGCGCACCATGCGTACCCCGCAGGCGAGAAAGAACACGGCGTCGGTCAAGGCGGTGGGACTGATCGCGGTGATGCCGAACGCGCGCAGCACCGCCGTGCGCACATGCGCCTCGGCACGGTGGTCGAGCGGCTTCATCACCGTGCGCGAGAGAATCTCGATCTGCTGCGCGGTGGAGTGATGAAGCTGGACCTGCCGCTGGAACGACTCGATGGCGGCGGCGATCTCCCGCTCGCGTGGGACCACGGCGAGCACGTCGGCGATCGCGCGGCGCGCGTCGGCCGGCGGTACGTGCTGGTCGGCAAAGCGGCGATGGATGGTCTCGACGTTCTTGAGGCGGAACAGGCTGCCCAATTCGCGCGCGATCACCGCGCCGGCGCCGGCGACACCGGCGCTGATCGCGACCGCGGCCATGACCCCCAGCGGGGCGCTGCGCTCGAAGGCCGCCGAAACCCAGGCCGCGGCGTCGACCACGAGCCAGCCGACGAAGAACACCGCGACGCTCGCGAGCCCGAACGTGATCACCCCATCGCGGCGGCGCACCGGCGGCGGCGCGGCCACCACCACCGACCGCTCGGTCGGCGTCACCGGTTCGGTTCGCTCCGTGGCGATCACCTGCGGCCCGATCGGGCGCGGCCGCGCGATCTCGTCTGCCGCGTCGATCTCGATCACGCGCGCGGTGATCGGCGCCCGGCGGTCGGATTGATCCGTCATCGCAACCGGTCTCCCAGCAGGAACTCGAGTGCCAGGTCGAGATTGATGTGCGCGATCCCGTCGATCGGCGATGGATCGATGGCGGGCGGCTCGAACACCGGCACGTTGAGGAACGGCGAGCCCCAGGCGTCCGCGCGCGGCGGACGGATCGGAACGTTGCCGACGAAGAATTTCGCCTGCTTCGTTGCGCCCACGGGCCGGCCGACCACCACCTGCAGGCGCTGGCCCTCGATCTCCTGGGTGTCCTCCGCGGTCGAGATGACCGACGCAAGCGCCATCACCTCGAACTGCGCGTTGCTGCTCTTGACCTCGATCGCCGGGAAAGCCGCCATGTTCCGCAACAACGCCGCGAGATGGTCGCGCTGAATGTCGGGCACATGATCCGCCTTGGTGGCGGCGAACAGGACCTTGTCGATGTGCGGCCCGAGCAGCAGCTTGGAGAGAATGCCGCCGTGACCGTAGCGG
>Ga0207643_10001140_pt1 | contig 15778 bp, 20 predicted proteins | sample KBSMisM62_FD_184313 | JGI IMG/M metagenome (GOLD analysis project Ga0207643, IMG submission 184313) | Miscanthus rhizosphere microbial communities from Kellogg Biological Station, Michigan, USA - KBS Miscanthus M6-2 (SPAdes) (version 2) | ecosystem: Host-associated > Plants > Roots >...
AGTAGCGCGCATTGACGTCCACGGTCGGTTGATCGCCGGCCGCATACACGCCAAACGTCATCTTGCCGCGAAAGTTCTCCTCAGTCTGGGCAGAGGCTGGTGCCGACGCGAGCAGTCCGATCCCGCACATTGCAATGAAGCAGACCGGAACGGACGGGAGCGGAGACAACTTCATATGAAAGATCGTCCTACGCACCTCTCCGGCGCGCCAATTCCGAAATGTGCACCACTTGACCTTCAATCGCAAGCTACACACTGTGACAAATCGGTCATGACCGTAGGTTAAACTGCCGCGCCGCTCACGTTTCGAACAGATCGATCCAAAGACGGCTTCTGTCGTTCGTCGGCGTGAGTGTGCCGCAAGACACTCGGCAATTTCAGGGCGGAAGGAGAGCTGTTCATGACACGACGGATTCCAGCATCGGTGACAACAGCAGCAGTGGCCTTCACGGGAATCCATCGCGGGCGCAGTGGCCAGGGAGTCGCGTCATCTCAGCTCAAAAGGCCAATACAGCGAATGCGTTCACCCTCAGCACGCTGGCGCTCTCGACGGCCAGTCTCTATCCGCTGGTTCAACCGGGCGGCAGCCTGTTCGGGCTGCAGGAAAGCAATCCAGTGGCTACTGACGTCGCGTACAAAGGGCCCTCGTCTGCGTACGGCCTGGCGAACGACCCGATGGTCGGCAGCAAGATCGGCGGCGTCAACGTTTTCGGCGGCGGACTCGGGCTGTATGCCAACGGCTCGGGAGTGATTGGCGGTCTTGGCGTGAGCGGCGACACATCGTGCACCGATCACAACATCGCGTGGACGATTCGTCAGCTCCTCGGACTGAACCACACGCCGTCAGCGGGCGCAGACAACATCAGCTACCCGTCGCATCCGCTGTGCCTCGGCGGCGAGACGCCGCCTTCGGGGCAATAGCCTGTAGCGACCGGGCCGTCGGTCGTTGTGCGGAGTCCACGTTTCCAACGACCGGCGATCCGGAATATCGCCGCTCGTTCCCCCGAGGGTGGCGCGATCCATCGCATCAGGGACAACGACAGCCTCGTGGTTGGGGGTGACCCACACCAACCGGTAAGGAGGCTGCCATCGTCCACATTCTTTACGGCGCCAGGTTTATGTTGCTACTGGTTTTCACAACGGGTGGCGTGTTCAAGTCGACGTTGAAGAGGCGGATCTTCATGAAGATTTCTTCCCCGCCCAACTCGGTATCGAGCGTGTCACCACTGACTGTGGTGGTTTTCGTCCGGACGACACTTGCGGCACCTGGGTTGAAATTCGCATCGTTACGCCAACCCGTCAATCGATCGTCATCGAAGGGATCGTCCTCCCACACCTGGATAGCGTCACGAAAATTGAAATTCGCGACTTCAAACGCGCTAAACGTCGCGGTGTAGGTGACGCTCAGGCGCCATTGATTCCCCGCCAATTTCTGGGCTGTCGGTGGTTGAATACTCGTGATATTTGGCATGGCCTTTCCTCCTTGCTTCCGAGCCGCTTTGTCTGTTTCGGCAAATGGCTCGTTCTGATAGTGACCGGCGAGCCAGAATCGCTTCAGCGGAAAGGCGAGAGCATGTCCTACACGTTCACGTTGGGTTTCTTCAGTGGCCTGAAGTGGTCGATGATGGTGGGATCGTTCTTATGGACCGCCCATACATGGCCGCATCGCTTGCAAAGGTAGTAGTCGACCACGGCGCTTAAACCGGCAAACGCCTGGACTTCTGTCTGATTGCCGCATACGGCGCACGGCTGGGCAGTCATACAGGGGATCGTTGCAGAGCTGCTGCCAATTGCTAACATCTCCGAATATTGGCGCGGAGATGTAACAAACACCTGCACCAGTTGATGACGACGGGAAATATTACGTTGTCTGTGGTTGGCAGCCCGCTACCCGATGAGCTGGAAGGCACCGAGGCGACTGGCCCGTGCGCAGCCTTACACATGAAATGGACCCGCGCGCGCGGGATGTCGTTTGCGCGAAGGTTTACGGAACGCGTCGCGACAGCATCGGTCGCGCGGATCGCCAACGCCCGATCACGGCGCTCGCGATGGAAGCCCAAAACTGACCGGACGATCCTCTGCTTATAGCAGGAACATTGCGCGTGACGTTGGCAATCCCACCAGCGCCATCATCGCCAGAATCTCGAATCATTCCGAAAAATTCGCCGCATCGCTGGCAACGACTCTGAGCGACCGGTGTGGCAGCGCTGTTGCTCAGTAGAGCGCCGAGGCGCACGCGCGGTGCGCAATCGAATAGGAGAGGCGAGTTGAAAGAATTGATTGCAAACCTCGTGTGGGAGGATGAGGGACACGACCTCCATCCTGATCGGTTCGTTCATGTGGACAGCGGTGTCGACGCCGGCTACGACCTCGGCGACGAGATCGAACGCTTCGTGTCAGAAGGTTACGACCTGGATCACTACCGTTTCCGCCAAGGTTCCCTGCGGTTCGAGATGCTTCGAGCACGCGAATAGCATCGGAGACGCAACCGCCAACTTTCGTCCTTACGCGCGCAATCACGCTTGACACGAGCGCCGCTCTTTGCGGCGCACACGCCCGATACTGCCCCTGAAGCGCCGCCGTCGCGCGGCGCTTACGCTTCCGCCAAGAGCACCCGCTTTCGTCTGTGCGCCAGGAGTGATTGGCCAGAACGGCGTCTGGGTATAGCCAGACGATCCGGTGCTTTGTGCGCCTCGCTGCGCATCGTTGCCACGTCATAGCTCTTGCAGCAGCTCCTCCTGAGCTTTCAACCAGCGATTGATGTCTGACGATGACTCAGTGGAATGAGCGGCGGCACCTCCACTTGGTGCAGTTCGAATGGGAGGACGAGCCTCAGTGGCGCGGCGTGCGGCTGACGGGTGAATCAGCGCAGGTCGGAGATCCGGTTCGCATCACCGTTGCCGGTGTCGAAGTGGAAGGCCGCATCCGGGCAATTGAATCATCGATCCTGCGTGTGCTCGTTGGGCGCCGGCTGTCGTAGCCGGTATGAGTCTTCTTCGCTGTCAATCCACAAAGTCTGCAACAATACGCCAGCGGCCTCGCACGTGAGGAGGCGAGCTACGTGCGCGTGTCGACTCATCCGGCCGGCGAATGTGGAGGGGCTATGCGCGCACGAATGGTCAGCGCGGCGTTCGTCATGGTGGCCGAGGCGATCGTCGCTGCTACCCCGCCCATGACCGAGCTCGAACGCCAGCACCTCGTCGCCCACATGCAGATGACCGCGAGCTGGCTCGAAGACGAAGTGTCCGGCCTGTCCGCAGCACAAGCGGCATTTCGTCCGTCGCCAGCCTCCTGGACGATCCTGGAAGTACTCGATCATATCGTTGTGGTCGGTCCGATCTATTGGAAGGATCTGCAGAGCGCCAAGCCGGTGGCGGAGGGCCGCGCCGGCAGAATGAACGATATCGACGTGCTGTGGTACGGCATCGATCGGACCTTCCGCGAAACCGCGCTCAGGAGCGAGGAGCCGTCACGCACGCTGAAAGACGTGCAGAGCGGGTTGATGGCGTATCGAACGCAGCACGCGAAGCTGCTCGAGTACGTGCGGACGACGAAGGACGATCTTCGCAGCCGCCTGGTGGAGCGCCAGAACTGCGACGGCTATCAGTGGGCGCTGCTGATTTCAACGCACGAACAGCGCCACATCCTGCAAATCCGCGAACTCAAGGCGCACCCGGAGTATCCGAAACACTGAGCGGGGCGGCACGTTCCGTCGAAACATCAGTGAGATGCCTCGAACAGTCTGGCGAGGGTGGGTCGCGTTGCTGGGCTCCTTCGGTGTGTACCTCATTCCGCTCATCGGCCCTCACGCCGCATGGTTGCTTGGCGAGTCGCTCGTCGCAGGTTTCAGAGGCGATCGGTCTCCGGCATGGATGGCCGCCGACATGCTGGTAGCGCTGACGTCACAGATTGCGGCCGGTCTTGCCCTCTACTGGTCACTCGGCGGCAGCTGGGCCCGCAAGATCATCTGGCTCGGGATCATCCCGCTGACGATGGCGCTGAACGTCGCGTATCTGTCGGCTATCCCCGCGTTCTTCCTGATCGAAGCAGATACGGCAAACGAGATGAATACATGGGCGGAGCACTGCTTCGTTCGAGCTGTGGAATTGCGGCCGGTCCGCTCGTCAGCGATACAGACGGAACAAGGCGCTCGCGCGTGGTGGGCGGCTCGCTCACCGGACGGACGAGACACCCTTCTCCGCGTGCCGGACTGCCTGACGACCGATGCCGTGCTGCCCACGGCAGGAAAGAGTCGCGAGGGCTTTCTCGACTTCTTCACCGGCCTCCAATTCGCGTCTCCTGATGGAGTCGCCATCGTCGAGCAGACTGACAGACGCAGCACGCAGAGAACGTGGTGGACCCTTACCGATCCTGTGGCGCCCCTGCAGCGATTGGCCGAGTCGAGCGAGACGCTTCAGACCCCTCCAATCATCTCGCGGCGCGGCGACGCGGTCGCTTACATAAGCACCGTCCCGGCTTCGGGCCCTCCGGTCCTCAGCCATGTCGTGGTACGCAAGGCCACTCCTGGATCAGTGGCCTTCGAGGCCGACATCGACCTCGCACCTTTCGGCCCGGCTTCATACGTACTGCTGGACGTCGACGCCGAGGCGCGAGAGGTTCTTCTGTGGCAAGGCGAGCGGCCGCTCATTGTCAGCTTCGACGGGGAAGGGCGCGCCGTGTCGTTCGAACCTGGAGACATTCGCGCGCAGAGCTCGACATACATACGCGTCGGCGACGGATGGGTGGCGTGGGATGCCTACAAAGAAGATGGCCCGTATCAGATCGCGTGGTCGCTCAGCGGCGGGTCCGGACGACATCGGACGAACGCGGGGCGCAGCGTGACATCAGCCGCGGTCGATCCAACGGGCTCGTACATCGCCATCAGTGAGACGACGACGCTGTCCATCGGGAACGCCAGGGACGTCGTCTACGTGCTGCGCACCGGGAATGGCGCAGCCGTCTTCCGCCGCTATCTCCCACGGTATTCGAGAAGCGAGGTTGTCTTCTTCGAGGGCGGCTTCCTTGGTTATTCAGATCTGGAAGGTACGCACATCCTGAAGATCCCGACGCGGTAGACTCATCGCTCGCTTCGCGAGCGAAGTCAAAGGTCAAAAGTATGGCGAACAAACAACGAGCAATCCGGCCACCGAGCAAGATGTCGATCAAGAAGCCGAAGGCAAGCGTGAAGGCCAAGCCAGCAGCAAGTGAGGCTGGCGACCTCGGGGATTGGCGCCAGGGCATTCTGGCTCGCATGCGGACGCTGATCATCGAGGCCGACCCCGAGATGATCGAGGAGCGGAAGTGGAGAAAGCCGTCGAATGGGATGGTCGGAGTTCCGGTCTGGTCGCACAACGGGATCGTGTGCACCGGCGAGACGTACAAGGCAATCGTGAAACTCACGTTCGCCCAGGGGGCCAGCATCCCCGACCCCTCGCGCCTGTTCAATTCCAGCCTCGAAGGCAATATGCGAAGAGCGATTGACATCCACGAAGGTGAGAAGGTCGACGCGCGCGCGTTCCGGGCGCTCGTCAAGGCAGCGGTGGCCCGAAATGGCCGGGCGGCCAAGAAACGGTAGATCATCGACGCCACAATTATTTCGCCGGCGGCGGCAAGGCGGCGGGTGAGCGCATGCTGGCGGCCGTCACGGCATGGCGTGATGCGGTTGCCGACATGATCCCCGAGGTGCCTCGGGGCATCGAGGCCTCGAAGAAGATCACCGATCAGCAGGTCCTCGATTGGATCGCGGCCGACCAGGCGAAGACTCCCGCTGAGACGCGAGAGTTAATCAAGTACGCGTCGTTCCATACGCTTCATAACGCCGGCGTCAGTGCGCTCAACCTGAATCACGCGCGCGTTGGCTTGTCGAAAGCGTTGAACACCACGGCCCGCTGGGCTCCGCGAATCGTCAATCCAGTCGATGTGAACGGAAAGGGGCCACTATGTATCGAACATCGGGGCTGTCGGGCGCGAGCGCGATTGCGTAGTCAAGGTCGGCCACGCCAGCGTTCACCGTGTGGCCTTTGAGCAGCCGGCTCGAGCCGCGAAACAGGTAACCGTAAGGGTTCGCGGGATCAATATCGAGGAGGTGATCGAGCACATTGATGGCTCCGAGGTAATCGAAGTAGGCCCATCGAGCAAAGCTCACGCCCACGAGCGCCGTGATGTCGTCGGGAGCGGTCTCGAGTCGAGCGGCGTAGCCCGCCAGAATGATGCTCTCGGCGTCGGGGTGCACCGGTGTCACGACGGCGCTCACGCGGGCGTAGTCGCGGAACGCTCGATGCCGGTCGGATCGGCGGCGATGACGCACGTGAATTCGTTGACAGCCTGTTTATAGCGTCCGGCATCGATGAGGAGCTGCCCCTGCTGCGCCGTGCAGGTTGGAGCAGCGTACGCCGATGTCGCAGATGCGATGCCGAGGACTGCACATGCAAGGACGAAAACCAATGAGCGCGTCGACTGATGAGACATTCAGGCCTCCACGAGCAAAGATGACGCGCGGCGCGGCGCACGAAATTGCCGACGGACTGTATCAGGAAGCTGAGCAGCGGCAAAAGAGTATCCTGAGCGCCGCCCCGGTAATGAGAGGAGGGCTCAATGATTCCGCATCTGGCGGCCGACCTGGCCGTCACCCTTTCCGACGATCGTCCCGGTATGCTCGCCCGGGCGATCGGGAGCGTGAGCGCGGCCGGAATCAATATCGATGGCTACACCGAGATGAACGGCGTCGTTCACGTGCTCACCACCGATCTACCAGCCACAAGGAAGTGCCTGAACGACGCAGGATTCCGCGTCGTGCAGGAACAGCAGGTCGCGATCGTGCCCGTGGAGGACGAACCCGGGTCAGCGGCGCGCGTGTTTCAACGAATCGCCGAGGCGCACATCAACATCCGCTACACCTACCTGGCAACGCGCAATCGCCTGGTGATTGCGGCCGACAAGCCGCAGGCCATCATCGATATTGTCGCGCGATGAACGCGGGCTCCGGCGTTTGCCGTGACCGGCTGTCAATTCCCAACTCCCAAGAACCAATTCCCAGGAACTCCGGTGCTTTTGGGAGTTGGAGCTTGGGCGTTGACGCGTTCTTCAGCATCCCGCTACAGATCTTCCTCGAAGAACTCGTGCTCACCGCGTTCGCCGGCGGCGCGCCGCGTCGCCTCGGCCTGCCGCAACTCGATGCGGCGGATCTTTCCTGAAATGGTCTTGGGCAACGAGGCGAACTCGATTCGTCGGATCCGCTTGTAAGGAGCGAGTGCGTTGCGGCAATGGGCAAGAATCTCGGCGGCGAGCTCGCGCGAAGGGTTGAATCCCGCCGCCAGCGTTACGAACGCTTTGGGCACTGCGTGGCGTAACGGATCGGGGCTCGGCACCACCGCGGCTTCAGCCACGGCGGGAAACTCGATTAGCACGCTCTCGAGCTCGAAGGGACTCAGCCTGTAGTCCGACGCCTTGAATACATCGTCGGCGCGCCCGACGAAGGTGAGGTACCCGTCGCTGTCTCGCGACGCGATGTCGCCGGTGTGGTAATAGCCGTCTCGCATAGCCACCGACGTCCTCGCATCGTCATCCGCATACCCGCCGGTGAGACCGAGCGGCCGATCGTCGAGGCGCAGACAGATCTCGCCTTCCGTCTCCGACACGTGACCGTCGGAGTCGAGCAGCACGACGTTGTAGCCGGGAAGTGGCCGTCCCATTGAACCCGCCTTCACGGTCTGGCCCGGCGAGTTGCCGATCTGAGCGGTGGTCTCGGTCTGACCGTAGCCATCGCGAATGGTCAGCCCCCATGCCTTCTGCACCCGTGCGATCACCTCGGGATTGAGCGGTTCGCCTGCGGACAGCGCTTCACGCAGCGCGACGCGATATTCGCCCAGCGGTTCCTGGATCAGCATCCGCCACACTGTCGGCGGCGCGCACAAGGTTGTGACCTGGTGTTGGACGAGTGCGTCGAGGACGGCCTTCGGATTGAAGCGCGAGTAGTTGAAGATGAAAACGGTCGCCTCCGCGTTCCACGGAGCGAAGACGCTGCTCCAGGCGTGCTTGGCCCATCCCGGCGAGCTGATGTTCCAGTGCCGGTCACCGGTCTGCAAGCCAATCCAGTACATGGTCGAGAGATGACCTATGGGATAACTCTGATGTGTATGGACGACGAGCTTCGGACTGGCGGTCGTTCCCGACGTGAAGTACAGAAGCAACGGATCGTTTGCGGCTGTCGGAGCGCTGGCGGCGAACGACGCAGAGCTGTGGTGCGCCGAATCGTATCCATGCCATCCCGCGATCTCGTCACCGACCGCGATTCTCGCGAACGGCCCACGCACAGCATCGAATTTCGCGGCATTGGCGACGCCCGCGATGACGTAACGGACCCGCCCACGGTCGATGCGATCCTGAATGTCATTGGTCGTGAGCAACGTCGAGGCAGGTGTGACGATGACTCCGAGCTTCATCGAGGCGAGCAGCGTTTCCCAAAGCGCGACTTCGTTGCCGAGCATCAGCATCAGGCAGTCGCCTCGTCGCGCGCCGAGATCGCGCAGGAAATTCGCGACGCGATTCGATGACGCCGAAAGTTCGGCGAAGGACCGGATGGTCTGCGTTCCGCCTTCGTCGACGATATGAAGGGCGGGTCGATTGTTTCCGGTGGCAATCGTGTCGAAGTAGTCGAGCGCCCAGTTGAAGTGCTCCTGCCGCGGCCACGCGAACTCGCGGACTGCCGTTTCATAGTGTGTCCGATGCTGCAGGACGAAATCGCGGGCAGCGACAAATGAAGAAGCGGGTATGTTCATCGTGAGCTTCATCAGACCCGAAAGGGCCCCACAACTCCACCATCGCGCTGAAATCGGTGCGCCCGTGCTGCGCTTCTAAACCTCATCCGTATTCACGCACGAGACTTGCATGGGCCCTTCGGATTTACTCTAATGTGACCTCTTTGTCGTAAACGTTACGCGAACAGCGCGATTCGCGTGGTCTAAATTGTCAAATGGAGGGGGCTCTGCCTCTAGGAGTCGTACCCGATACCGGGCAAGGCACGCTACCACCTGACGAGATCACCGCGCTCGTTCAGGAGATCGACCGCGGGGTGCCCTGGCAGCGCGCCATCTCGACTCTTACCTTACCCACGCTTTCCCATAAGCGCGACTGGTTCTCGGATCCCGCGAAGGCCTCCTTCTACCTCTCGCTCGAGGTACCGACCCGTGGGCTCGCGATGGACATCGGCGGCGGCTCGGGCGTGATTGCCTGCGAGTTGGGACGCCGTTTCGAGCGGGCGATCGCAGTTGAACAGGATCAGCGCTGGTGCCGGTTCATGAGGCACCGTTTCCAGCAGGACGGGCTGCCCGTCGAAGTCATTCATGGTGATGCCCTTCGATTGCCTTCATCGGTGACGAACGTGGACCTTGCCGTCGTCAACGGAGTGCTGGAGTGGGTTGCCACTGGTAAGTCGGCGGATGCGCAAGCGGGTTCGCCGCGGCAGGTGCAGCTGGCGTTCCTGAGAGCGATCCGGTCGGCGCTGCGCCCGGGCGGCCGGATCGGAATCGCGATCGAAAATCGACTTCATTTCGAGTACTTTCGCGGCGCGATCCCTCACGACGAGTTGCCGTACGTCGCCGTCATGCCACGCTGGCTGGCTGACGCCGTCACCCGATGGCGCCGGGGCAAGCCGTACCGCACGTGGATCTACAGCGCGCGCGGCTACAGGCGACTGCTCCAGGAGGCGGGATTCACAGGGATCGAGTTCTTTGCCGCGCTGCCGACCTATCACCACCCGGAAGTTTTCGTCCCCCTGGATCGCGACGACGTGATTCGCCCTTATCTGAACAGGGGCTCGCGTTTGAGGTGGCTCGCGTTACAGCCACTTGCGGCCGCGGGACTTCTGGGCCAGACCGTCAATTCGTTTTACATCGCTGCGGAGCGGCCGGCGAAATGACGCACGCTGCACACGGGCATGCGTCCCACCCGACGGCGGATGCCGAAGCCCGGTTGAATCCTGCCGCTAACTGGCTCTGGTTTGCCCCCGCCATTGGCCACACGAGCGCGCTCGTGATCGGAGACATTTCACCGTCGTACCTCAGGGGCCTGTCGCCACACTTCGAACGCATCGAGCGAATACCGGTCGCGTCGCTGTATCGCGCCGTCGTGCGCTCAGACCCCAGGGCTCCGGGCAGCATCCGTTTCGTGTTCGGTGAAGCGAGCATGGATTTCGTGATCGCCACCGATCTCGTGAGCGGATGGTCGGACTCGGGGCGTTCACCATTTCGCGATCCTCGATTCGTCGCAGCGTTGACCGACATCCGGCGTCTGCTGCGGCCTGGTGGCGTGCTCTTCCTGAGCGGCCACAACGCGCGATGGCACAGAAGGTTGTTGCGCAGGCAGGGGCCCGGCTTGCGCCTGGGCGAAGCGAAGCGCGCGTTGATGCGCGCCGGGTTCGCCGAGACGCGCGCATATTTCGTGGAACCCTCGGTTGGTGACGTGGCCGCTGTCGTTCCCGCCTGCCGGCAGGCGGCGGTGGCCTACGAACGAGAGCGGGCACCACGGCACGGTGTCCCCTGGCGAGCGTTATGGGCGGCCGGCGCCTTGTACGAGTCGCTGTACCCGGACGCGTTCGTTCTCGCGATCACATGAATTCCGATTTCGCTGCCCTTCTCGAGCGAGCGGGTCTCGACACGCGCGAGCGCGGCTTCTGGAAGCGCGTCGTCATGGTCGACAACCGGGGTCTGCTGCCCGCCCCGCGGCTCGATGAAGACGACGTGATGGGGCTGCGCGGGTTCAACGCGCTCGTGCTCGATCGCAACGGAGTCCCGACACACTACTGCAAATGCCGGCCAGCAACGAGGGAATGGATCCGGCAGACCGAGCTGTGGGCGCGAATGAGCATGGAACCGGCTCTGCGGCAGATGATCCCGTGTGCATGGGGAGTGGGTTCGGCCGACGTGCACATGTCGATCAGTAACTACGTGCCCGGTCGAGTATTCGAGTCAACGGTCTCGTGGATGCGTCTGGCCAAGCTTGGCGTCGCGCTTCACGAGATTCTTCAGGCGATGGAGACGATTTCGCAATACGGCGCGGTGGTCGATCCCGATGCGTTCCAGGGACAGACGCATATCGATATGGGAGCCGACGTCGAGTGGGCATTCGATGCGATCCCGCCTCCGTTGCTCGCGCGCGATCAGGCAGCCGTCGTGCGTGACGCTATTGCCGAAGCGGGCATCGTTCATCGCGTGCTGCAACATGGCGATCTGTGGCCGCGCAACATCCTGAGACACGACGGCCACTGGTGGCTGCTGGACTTCGATACGTTCGGACGAACACAGGCGCCGATGTACGACGCCTTTCATCTGGTGCGCAGTTGTTGGGCACTGCGTCAGGGGCGACTGCAGCGAGTGAGCCGATTGACGCAAAGCCCCGTGTGGTTTCCGAGCCGCCTGCCCAGTTGGATCGATTGTCTTCGCTCGTCGGCAATGAAGCAGGTGGAGCGGCACACGCTGGCGTGGGCCCGTGCTCGTCAGGGGCTGACGCGCACGGAGGCGGTAGGGGCGCTCGCGTTCTACCTGATCGACATGGCGGCACGGATGTACCGCCGTCAACTGCGCATGCAGTACGTCGAACCCTACCTGAACGATCTCAGCGCGCTGGCCGAATGCCTGTCAGCCGGTGAGACGTTTGCCGGCGCCTTCGGGGACGCGGCCAGCTAGCGCGAAAACCGCAAGACGCCGCGCGTAGATGACAAGACAAGCGAGTTGCCCGACAGCGTCACCGTGCTGTCGCCACTGAGCAGACTCGTGTAGATGCTTTCGAACTCCATCGTGGGGCACGCAGCCCGGGTACACGCCAGGGCGGGACCGGCGGTCAGTGTCTCACCGGCGAGTTTGAATGCGCCGCCGCACATATTGCAGTCCGCGCGCGTCGACAGGCGACCGTCGGCAAACGTGAGCGCGTAGGCTGCCCCGGAAGGCACGGTTTGTTCGGCCTGGCCGGCGCGCTGAATCGAAACGAGATTCCACGCGCCAGCAAGTTGATCGGATGTCAGGGTGTTCTCGGCGTTGCTGACTGACGACGGCGATGTAGGCGCCAACGAGGAATCGGCGCACGCGGAAACGAGTGACGTGAGTGACGCGACAACGACGAGCGCAAACGAAAAGCGTGCAGTGTTCATATCGAGTGGCATCAGAGCAAGTCTTTGGCCACATCGACAAAAGGCTCGATCGCGAGAGAAAACCCGCGTTCGTCTCTTACAGGTGACGAGACCGGATGATCTACGGATGACAGTGATGGTGGCGCTTTCTCGTCAGGTGCCGACGCAACGTCATTCGTTGCGTCGTTCGGTATCCTCCGGTTTGAACGAGCTGCCGCGTGGCAATTGTTGCGCGAAATCAAGTCGCAACGTCTTCAGCGTCTGCGCGGTCGCCGACAGCGGCGCGCCGGCGTGAATGTCGGTGAGCAGGTTGGCGGACTGGCCGACCAGGACGCGATAAAACTGCCCACGCGAGCCAAATGGGAACGCGCGCTGCGCGGTGACGATCGCGGCCACGAGCCCGCCGAGGAGCGTCGTCAATCGTGACATCTCGAACGCGCCGGACGCGATGATGGCGACCGAGAGCAGGATGCCAGCGACATTCAGCACGTTGTCCCAGCGGGTGTTGAAGGCGAGCCGGTGCTGGCAGTCCTGATAGAACTCGTTGACTTCCGCCAGTAATGCCTGTGCGTCTGGACTACGGGTCGAATCGAGCACACCGACGGCGGAAATGGTACTCAAAGCCATACTTATTTTCCCGGTTGTGGAGAGAGCGGCGACCTGAACATCTTGCCAAGGTCTCGCTCGTTCTCGCAGAACGTTTCGATGAGATCCGAATCGGGAAGTAGATCCTGCGGTACCCGTGCGGTCCAGGGTTTTTGGTATGCGCCTGGATCGTCGATGGTGATGTCGATGTCGAGGTGTCCGAAATCGCGGCGCGTGAAGCGCTCGGTGACCTTGGCTTTCTCCGTCTGCGGATGGCCCGACCCAGTGTCCACCCACGCGCGACCGTTGAAGCCGGTGGTCTCAACGACCAGCGAGTCCCCTTGCCAGCGTCCGATCGAATAGCCCAGCCATGTCGGCTGCATGTCGTCGGGGAAGGGACGGCCGTCGAGGAAGACCTGGCGGAACGTCTGATTCGTCGATGTCTCGTACAGCAGAACGACCAGCGTCGGTGTCTGGACGATCTTGAAGGGGTGAGGCATGGCGCGACTCCCGCCGAGGTTGACTCGAGGCACTCCGGGAGGCATGCATGCGACCATCGGGTCGTTCTTGTGCAGGTTGTCCTGGTTCTCCTTGACCCGCGCTTCCGCCCACGGGAGCATCATCAGCTCTCCGGGTTTCAGATCTTTGGCGATGTTCCCGAAGTAGCCCTGTCCGGCATGCCACGTCCCTGAGAGGTCGGGTTTGCCGTCGGCGGCTTTGGGTGTCGGCGCCGCGAGGTTGACCTTGCCATCCGCGGTGCGCGGCACTCCCGGAATCTTGTAGTTCAACCACTGTGCGTGAAGGGCAGGCGCAGCGAGACAGAGCACGGCGATTGCACCCAGGAATCGGTTGAACGACGCGCGATTCTGTACGGCCATACGTCCTCCGTTCGATGACGGCATCACCGACCCGACAATGCCGCGCGTGATGCAGCGGGCCAATAGTATCCCGGCTGAGGCTCGGGGCCATCACGGTTTCAGCAGACGGATCAACTGATTCGCGCAACGCGCGAAACTTGGTAAGCTCATCGCCGGTCGCCTCCCGCCCACACCATCAACATGAATTGTCTGACTCGTAATGCCTGTGACCGAGGCATCGATGTGCATACGTTTGGAGGTCAGCATGCGTCGAATCATCAATGTGGTGTTCTTGTTGCTCCTGGTATCCGCCCCGGCGGCAGCTCAGGCTCCGATCACGAGCCCCCTGGATCCAAGTGAAACGTACATTCCGGTCCTTCAATTACAGAGTGGCGACCTCTGCCCGGCGGCCTCGAGTGGGATGTGCATCACGTCAGGCGCGGGAATCAATATCAACACGCTTGCGACCGTTACGCAGCTGAACGCCTTGAGCACCCGCGTCGATGGACTGGTGAGCTCGCTGGCTGCGCTTGGCCCGCAGCTCCAGGCGTTCGGCACGCGTTTAACGGCGCTCGAGGGGCAGGTGGGCGCCCTCAACACCAATCTCGTGGAAGTGAACAACCGCCTTGCGACCATTGAAGACGACCTCGGGAAGGCGCTGGAAGGCGCGGCACTGGCAGCCGCCGTCAAGGACGCATTGCCGAACCCGGGCGATCGATTCGCCCTCAGGTTCAACGCCGCCGGAGCCAGTGGTGAATTTGCCGGAGCCGTCGGTTTCTCCTACAACGTCGCCGAGCGAACGCGCGTCCACATCAACTACGGACGCAGCGCGTCGGAGAACGCAGTGAGCGGCGGTGTGAACCTGTCGTTTCGCTGAGTGCGCGCGCGGCCGCGCAACCCTCGGTCGCGCGCGCACGCGCAGTCCTCGGTCGGCGCTCGCGGGGCTTCGTTCCGCGAGCGTTGCGCGGCCGATCCTACTTTCGGGCGAACCGGTAGTTGCCCGAGACGTGCTTCACGTACAGCCCGCCGGCGCCGCCCTGGATGAACTCGACACCGAGACCATACAAGCCAGTGAATGCGGCGTCGGATGTGGCGATCAGCGGGACATCCCCGCGGCCGTCCATGTTGGCGACGAGCTTGCCATCAACGACGGTGATCTGGACGACACGCGCGACGGCCCTCCAATAGGGCTGCTGCTCCACGTACGTGCCGACGTACTTCGACAGAATCTCGGGCGCGACCTGGACTTCGCCCTTTCGTTCATCTGATGCCTTGCCGACCCAGTGTTCGAGGCCGCTGCGTCCCTCGTTGCAGACCCATTCGATCATCTCGGTGTCGGCGGCAAGCTCGGCCCGCACGGCGGCAGTCCAAGACCTTGCGTAAGTCCCTGGATCAGAGAACGTCACCTCGATATCGAGGTTCCCAACGTTGCGACGGCGGTAGCGTTCGGTGACGCGCAGCGCTTCAGTGTGCGGATGGCCATCGTGATCGAGCCAGGTCCGATCGTTGAACCCGAAGCTCTCGACGACGAGCGTTTCTCCATCCCAGTGTCCGACCGAGTATCCCATCCAGCTCGGATTGGGCGCCGCCTCCAACTTGCGGCCATCGAGAAAGATTTGACGGTAGGTGAGGTCCGGATTGAGGATGATGATGAGACCAGGCGTCTGGACGATCTTCATCATCTCCGCGCCCGTGCTGTCGGCCGCCGTTGCGTAACCCGGTCCGAGCGGCACGCACTTCACGTTCATGTAGTCCTTGCCGAGATTTTCGCGGCGTTCTTCGACGAGCGCTCGCGCCCAGGGTTGCACCTCGTCTCGCTTCAGGTCGGCAGCAATATTCCGCGAATACTTCGGGGAGATCTTCAACCAGAGACCGGAGAGATCGGGTTTACCGTCCGCTGCGCGCGGTGTTGGGGCGGTCAGATCAGGTTTGCCGTCAGGCGTGCGCGGCAGTGCTGCCGTCGGCTGGTTCAACCACTGGGCCGACGCCGGCGTGCTCAGCGCGATCGCGGCGACGACGATGAAAGCGGCCTTCACGATGGGGACCTCCTGCAGAGCTGTAACCGGCAGCAAAATAGATGCACGCTCGACGGACTTCGGTGACGAAGAAGAGGAGTTCCTCATATGAGCGGTACGCATCGACACGAGGGTGCAGTTGTGCTGGGGTGGATTTTACTCTTGCTGACAGTTGGCCGTGTCGACGCGCAAACGGTCGA
>Ga0207643_10001142_pt1 | contig 15745 bp, 16 predicted proteins | sample KBSMisM62_FD_184313 | JGI IMG/M metagenome (GOLD analysis project Ga0207643, IMG submission 184313) | Miscanthus rhizosphere microbial communities from Kellogg Biological Station, Michigan, USA - KBS Miscanthus M6-2 (SPAdes) (version 2) | ecosystem: Host-associated > Plants > Roots >...
CAGCGCATCGCGAGATTGGGATACACGGTTCACGATCTCGGCGACATGCGACTCGAACGTCCACAGACATTCCCGGAAGTTGACGACAAACTCAAATACGTCCGCGAGATCAGCAATACCTGCGAACAACTGGCGAAAGAAGTTGAAGCGATACTTGAAGCCAGGCAACTGCCGCTGGTACTCGGTGGCGATCACTCGATCGCGATCGGATCGTTTGCCGGTGTCGCCTCTCATTACAAGAAACAAGATCAGACCGTCGGCTTGCTCTGGTTTGACGCGCACGCCGACATAAACACGCCGGAGACAACTCCGTCTGGCAACATTCACGGGATGCCTCTGGCCGCGCTGCTGGGATACGGCGCCCCTGAGCTCACGAACATCGCTGGTTTTGCTCCTAAGCTCGACCCGCAGTTGTGTGTTCATGTTGGCGCGCGTGACATCGATGCGGGCGAAAGGGAAATGATCAGGAAACTGGGTATCCGTTTCTTCACCATGCGCGAGATCGATGAGCGCGGCATGAGCGCTTGCATGGACGAGGCCATTGCCATCGCTTCACGTGGTACTGGAGGTTATGCAGTCACGTTTGACGTCGACGTTTTGGATCCCGGTGATGCTCCGGGTTCGGGAACGCTCGTTCGCGGTGGACTCACGTACCGCGAAGCACATCTCGGAATGGAGAAGGTTGCGGAAGCGGGCGGCATGCGTTCACTCGAAATTGTCGAGATCAATACCGCTCTTGATGTTAATAATAAGACGGCGGAATTGGGTGTTGAGCTGATTCTGTCGGCGTTGGGCAAGACGATTCTGTAGATGTTGGACGAAAAATATTTCTCGCGCAAAGGCGCAAAGGCGCAAAGCGCTACCGCGTTTTTAAAGGTCCTTCTTTGCGCCTTTGCGCTTTTGCGCGAGTAATATCTTCACATGGAGTTGTAGGGTGGCGAAAAAGCTTCGCGTCGGTGTCATCTTCGGTGGGCGTTCAGGTGAGCACGAGGTTTCGATCCGCTCCGCGCGCGCGATCGTCGAGGCTATCGATCGACGAAAGTTTGAGGTCGTACCAATCGCCATCACCAAAGAAGGGAAGTGGCTGGCGCCGGCGCAGTCGGCCCAACTTCTTCCCGCTGCTGTTCACTCGTTACTGCCTTCGAAGACTCACTCTGTCACGGGCGACGTTGCGCTGCTCGGCGATCCTTCACACAAAGGATTAATTTCTCTCGGCGGCAACGAGCAACCGTTTACGGGAGAAAAGCTCGACGTCGTGTTTCCGGCTTTGCACGGTACGTACGGCGAAGACGGCACTCTTCAAGGATTACTTGAGATGGCCGATGTGGCATACGTCGGCTGCGGGGTGCTTGCTTCATCGTGCGGCATGGACAAGGTGGCGATGAAGTCGCTGTTTGTGCAGGCCGGCTTGCCAATCTGCAAATACATCTGGTTTCTGCGGTCCCAGTGGCGAAGCAATCCAGCTAAAGTAATACGTAAGGTGACGAGCGACATCGGGCTGCCGTGTTTTGTTAAGCCGGCGAACCTCGGATCGTCAGTGGGCGTGTCGCGGGCGACGGACAAGAAGTCTTTGAGTGACGCGATCGACCTGGCTGCTGAATACGACCGGAAGATCATTATCGAGGAAGAACTGGTCGCTCGTGAGATCGAATGCGCCGTGCTCGGGAACGATGAACCGAAAGCGAGCTTGCCGGGTGAGTACGTGGTCTACGACGAGGCAGCGAGGTTTCTCGACTACACGGAGAAGTACACGAATACCGGCAACGTGAGTTTTGTAGTGCCTGCGCCTCTGTCGAAGTCGATGACGACGAACATTCAGCGGATGGCGATTCGCGCTTTTCAGTCGATCGATGGAGCGGGGCTGGCGAGAGTCGATTTCTTCCTGCCACGTAACGGCGGAGATTTGGTGGTGAATGAACTGAACACGATGCCTGGACTGACTGAGGTCTCGGGTTATCCGAAGATGTGGGAAGCGTCAGGATTGCCGTTTGCGAGACTGCTCGAGACGCTCATTGAATTGGCGTTTGAGAGGCATAAAGACAAGTCACTAACTAAAACCTCACGATGAGAACGCTCCTTGGAAGCGAACAAGTCAGGAAGAGGGGCTTGCCCCCGCTGTTGCGAGAGCGGGGGCAAGCCCCTCTTCCTGACTTGTTCGCTTCCAAGGCTTTATTTCTATTTAGGAGCGCGATAGCCTTTGCGTGTGCGCACAGTGAGATCCTCGCGCGATAGCTTCACGTCCAATGTGCGCCACTTCCCATCGCGCTTTTTGTTCGCGGGACGATACGCGATCGTGTATTGATGACCAAGTTCTTCGGCAATGCCGGAGAAAGCATCGCGCAATGCTGGTCCACCGGGAGTCGCAACAAATCTTCCGCCTGTCTTTTCTGCAAACTCCTTTAAAGAAGCGGCGCTCTGATGTTTTGCCGATCCCCCGACATCAAGGGCTGACATGTCGACTGCATAAATAGTTGCGCCAATGGCCAATGCGCTCTCGAGCGCCTTGCCGCTTGATGCTTTACTGTAAGTATCCATCCCATCCGAGAGAATCACGATCGCTTTGCGTTGCTCTGGACGATCGGCAAGCGTCTTCGAAGCTTCAACAATCGCGTCGTTAAGAGTTGTCATCCCTTTCGCGCGAATCGCGTAAGCGGTCGGCGCCAGATCTCTTCCACCCGAGAACTCCTGCACGCGCTCAACCTTCGAATCGAACCTGTAAACCGCCGCCACGTCCTCGGGACGCAACCCGTCGAGAAATCTGATCGCCGCCGAACGCGCCAGCGAGAACCGCTCTTCCATGCTCCCCGAACTATCCAACAGCACCACTGCCGCATAAGGAGACTCGTGAAGCGTGAAGCTCGCGATCATGTCCGGCTGAACTTCAACTCCATCTTCATAGATCTTGAAGTCTGACTTCTTCAACGCTTTTACGTAATGACCTTCATGATCGGTAACGGTGAGGTTCAGCACTACGAGCTCAGTGTTCACACGAACCACGTCGTCGTCCTGCGCGACAACGGTTAACGCGCTAACGCACAAGATTGCGAGCAGGAAGGGAAGAGTCTGGCGCATGATCAGTTCTGATGAACGAAACCGCGGACCATCTTTAGCAGCTCAAGTAAAACATTAGCCTTAACGATCACCGAAGCTGACACGACTTGCCTGGGAGTGTCGTGAACATTCTCTGACAACTCTTTACTCGCCTCGGCGATTTTTGTAACAGCACCGCACAGATCAGAGGGCTTGTTCTCGATCGTCACCTCCTCATCTTCGCCGCCTGCTTCGCTGCGAACTTTCTTGGTGAGTTTCTCGAGACGTTCGAGCTTCTTCAGCGAGTCGCGATCAATAATTGACTTGTCTTTGAGAGTATCGCGAAGTTCCTCGCCAATCTGTTTAATCTCTCTCGCGCGCTTAAGGTTGTCTTCATGCTCCTTTTCAGCCATCTGGATCGCACGTTTCGCGCGGAGTTCTTCTTCAAAGGTTGTGAGTGGCCGATCATCGGAGCGTTGAATAATTCCGTCGAGTGGACGTGGCTGAGGAGTGGGAGCCGGCCGTGCAGAAGAAGGAACCTGAGCGGCTGCGACAGTGCCACCAAACAGAACGACGAAGATCAAAATCGAAACCGCGCGCACCCGGCTGGAGACTTCCTTCATTCGGCTATGAGAGTTCACTTTAACAATCGGCACGCCGACCCCTAAACCAAAACTTAAATTACTGGAGGGAGACTACGGTACGCGCCCCGGATTGTCGGGTGAGTTTAGAAACTCTCCGGGCTTGCCCGAACGCTTCACTACGATCGTTCGCGGCTCGAGTCGTTCGGGAGTTCGCTTCTTTCCCTGTGAAGAGCTGTAAGCAATCAGAGCTGATTGGGGGTCCGCCTTCAAACCCACAAGACGGATTGAAGCGACATTCTGAGCCGGCATTGTTACTGAATAAGAACCCTCTTGTTCAGGTTGTAGTTGAGCTGGCGTAACCGGTAGCACACTCTCTTCGAGTCCGCCATTTTTTCGACTGCGCAATTCAATCACGACAGAAATATTGGTTAATTCCTGTTTCGAAATGTTCTTTACGACGCCACCAATCGTCGTCATGCCTTTTGCTAAAGAAGGCTCATCGATGACGATGTGCGCGAGTGGCGGTCCCTTTGGACCAGACTCGACCACGGGCGGCGGTGTGTTTTCAGCGATAACTTTTTGCGCGTGATACTTGCGAATGAAGCCATAGCCTACGAGTAGCACTGCAGTGACCGCGACAGCGCAAACGACCGCGAGCAGCTTTCGCTTGTTTGACTCCTGCTCACGGGCAATAGCTTCTTCTGGATGAAATGGATCGTTGATCATTAATACCTTAGCTCACGTATTGCGTTAACTCATGGCTGCGGATTTCGGCCCGGGGGAGGCGCACCGGTTACAGCCGCTATCAAACCTTCGAGAAACTGATCCTCTGCAAGACCACTGCTGCGCAATGTGGTCCACTCAGCGCCAGTCGCTCCGTCAGTGCGTCCTTCAACCTTTGCATTAACTGCCACGTTCGCAGTCGAACCGTCGATCGGTTGAATCTCGACTGTCAACGTGTAACGACCGCGGGTCCAGCCGCGCCCGCTCGACGCAGGCACATCAGAGTACCTGCCGAGATCAGCTTCCGCGACGACAGATCCCTTCGTAAACGTGAAAGGCTGACTGACGATTATTCCGTCCGAGAGCCGCGATGCCGCCTCATCGACGACCAATTTGCGATCGCGCATCAGCTCCTGTACCGCAGTGATGATCACGTCGCGGCGTCCACTCAAACGATAAGGATTCGGGAGTGGTGGTGTTTCCGGAGTGCGGCCACCGCCGAAGTCCATTCCGCGACCGGCGCCGACGTCGGTCTTGTTGCCGTTGTTAGCCGGCGTTCGATCCGAACCGCTGTCTCGAACGCGCTCGTTTTGCTTGTCAACACCCTTGGCTGCCTGAGCAAATGCCGGAACTGAACAGACCATCAAAATCAGCAGACCAGTAATTATGCGCAACATGGCAACACCCTTCGCTTTCACTTTGCAATGAACTTCACCGGGGACTCGTAAACTGAGAATAGATTAACGGTCAGTCAAAGACAAGCTAGACTTTTGAGTAATTAAGGGCAGGATCTGTTGCCACAAAAATGCACAAAAAGCTCAAAATAATTTTTGTGCCTTTTGTGCCTTTTTGCGGCTACTTCCTTTCTTGTGCATTTCTCGCGTCGCGCTCGCGTTCCCACTTGCGTAATGCCTGGACGCCTGTCTCAAACTCGGCGCCATTCGAGTAGAAGTTGTGCGCACCGTCGTCGCGATCAGGATTGCGGACGTAGTAGAGATAGTCAGACGTGGCCGGGTTCAATGCCGCTTTAAGCGAGCTCTCACCAGGCGAGGCAACTGGTCCCGGCGGCAGCCCCGCAAAGATTCGAGTGTTATATGGAGAGCGTCTCTGTAGATCGCTCATATAGACTTTGCCGTCGTAGCGCCACTTACCCTCGAGTTTCGACGCATAAATAACGCTGGAATCGACTGCGAGCGGAATGTCCTTGCGCAGGCGGTTGTAGATAACCGACGCCACCACCGGACGCTCGTCGGCGAGCTTAGCCTCGGTCTCAATGATCGATGCAGTAGTCACGATCTGGCGCGGAGTGAAGCCAAGACTACGCGCGCGATCAGTCCAGTCGGGTTTCCAGACACCGCGAAAGCGCTTGACCATCATCTCGATCAATTCCGCCGGGGTCGTTTCAGGAGAAAACTCATAGGTATCAGGAAAGAGGTAACCTTCGAGGTTTTTCGCTTCCGGGTCGAGGTCGCTGATCAGGCTCACGTTATCCATTAACTCTAACGCCTGAGCTTCGCCGGAGAGCTTAAACTCCGGGACCTGCGCCATCGCGCGCGCGATGTCCCAACGAGTCCAACCTTCGATAATGGTTAGCCGGTTGAGTCGTCGCTCACCTTCCTGAAGCTTTGCCAGAACGCCAAGAGGCGAAATGGGCGAAGGGAAGTCGTATTCACCTGCTTTTAGCGTCGATCCGGCTCCGGTGCTCTTCAAGTAAAGCTTTAAGGGCCACTCGTTTTTGATCACGCCTTCAGTCGCAAGTTTCCGGATGATTGAGCTCGGGGATGTTCCTTTCGGAATCTCGATGTACTGTCCGGTTTTCGTGTGGGCGATGGGTTTGTGGAGGTCGTAGTAGGTCCAGGCTCCAAGAGCAGCCGTGGCGAGCAGGCCCACGAGGATTATCAGAATTATTAGCCGCTTCATTCGTCTGTTGTGTCCTGATTTTTAGTGGCCTCTATCAGCAGGTATTAGCAGGGGACCGGAGGCGGATCGACGCGCATTCTTTCCTGATCGGTTACCAGAAAGTCTCGCAGGATCGTGGCTGCCGCTTCGCCATCTACGAGTGCCGGGATGTCTTCAGGCTTCAGGCCCTCTGCCTTTAAATTCTCCGTGGCTTCGAAGGATGTCAAGCGCTCATCCTGAAGATAGACTGGCTGCACGACCGATTTGGCCAGGTTCGACGCCAGGCGGCGGACGTTTTGGGCCGCATCTCCTTCAGTTCCATCCATCCTTAACGGCAAACCAACTACTATGGTTTTGGCGTCAAAGCGCTCGACCAGATTTCGAATGTCTTGAAGTAGTTTTTTCCAGCTCGAACGTTTGAGCGGCGGAAGTCGTTTAGTTGTTATCAGCCTCTCGTCCGAGATTGCTGCTCCGACAAGTTTTTCGCCAAGATCGAGAGCGAGAATTGGTCCCGTAACCTGAGATTTATCTTTTGATCTTTGCACAACTGCTCGAAAGTTTATCCACAGATTACACAGATTATTTTGGCGAATCTGCGTAATCTGTGGATTAGCTTGCACCCCGTAAATACCGCCTGTATCATACGTTTCGATTCGCAAAACGTGCGATCTTTTGTTGATCCGGGCTCTAACGTAATCGATGAGGTAGGTAAATGTCATTTCGTACCAAGTTCATTCTGACGCTGCTGTCCGCCACGCTGACCCTCTATACCGCTGTGGGTGGTTGGATTTCGACACGCGCGCAACAGCCTTCAAACGACCCCAATGCGCAGTTGCGTATCTTCGAGAGCGTGCTCCAGCACATTCAGGCTGATTACGTAGATGAACCAAACATGGAGAAAGTTCGGGCAGGCGCTTTGCGCGGCCTCGCTTACGGACTCGATCCTTATTCGACCTACCTGACGCCCGAGCAAGTACGCGAGTTCAACGCCGCCAATAAAGACAATCAGGCTGGTATAGGAGCGGAGCTTTCACAGTACGCTTCTTACCTGTACGTAATCGCGCCGATGAAAGGCTCGCCGTCGGATCAGGCTGGAATTAAACCAGGCGACATCATCGAGTACATCGATAACAAAGCCACGCGAGACATTTCACTCTACGACGCCAAACAGCTTTTGAACGGCGCCGCCGGCACCGAAGTTAAGCTGCGAGTGCTGCGTGCGAATTCCAGCCCGCTGACGGTGACTGTGAAGCGTGGTTCGACGCGCGCCGCGGCTGTGGAAGCACGAATGGAAGCCGGACGCGTGGGCGTCCTGCGAATCAACAGTTTTGCTGACGGTGAGTCGGCCGATGTACGAAACCGCCTTCAGGATCTAATGAAGCAGGGCGCGCAGAAGATCGTGCTCGACCTCCGCGACACTGCGGGTGGATCGCTGACCGAAGCCGTCGCAGTTACGAATCTCTTCATCAAAGATGGTGTTCTTGCTCAAACGATCGGTCGTGAAGGGAAGCCGTTGAAGACGTTTACAGCAGATCCGGAGTTGGCAAAGTTTACAGGCCCGGTGGTGGCGTTGATCGACACCGGCACGGCCGGCGCGGCGGAAGTGGTTGCGTCAGCGTTGTTGGATCGGAACCGTGGACAAGTTGTGGGCGAGAAGAGTTTTGGCGCGGGAACTGAACAACAGCTCTTTTCACTGCGCGGTGGCGATGGTCTGCTGCTGACGACTGTTAAGTGGGCGAGCGCCAACGGCAAGACATTCCTGGGCGAAGATCGCGCTCATTCGGGTGTTACACCGACAGTTGAAGTCAAGGGTCCCGAGATTGCCGAAAGCGTCGACCCTGACGATCTGACTGGTAACGATGACGACGACATCGTCAAACCCGAAGCAGGGAATGAAAAGCGAGAAACGACACCGGCTCCTGCGGTCAAGCCCGCTGCCGAGGATCTGCAATTGAAGAAAGCGCTCGAACTCTTGAGTAAACCAGCCGCACGCGCTGCTGCCTAACGAAATCAGGCCACAGATGAACGCGGATGGAGTACGGATTAAATCCGTATCCCATCCGCGTTTTTCTGTGGCCGATATCGGGTATTCATCATTGGACTTCGTTTGTGAAATTGTTGCAAATCACCATTTTGAAGCATTGATTGGTAGAATTACCTGTCTTCTTAAACCACCCGACACTGAGGAATAGCGCTTGCTGAACTCCCGACTAGCGTTGAGAAGTACTGGATCTTTTGCAAGGAGAACAGAGCGATGATTATGACAAACAAATTACTCCCGGTGGCCTTGATTGCCGCGCTCGTCGGTGGTTCGGTAGGCGCACTGGTGATGCACAAGAGTCAGCCGGCCACGGCTGAAACCAGAGTAGCCGCGGCTCAGGAAACCGCGAAGACCGCTGAACCGGTTTCGGACAATGAAATGGTTCCGGCAGACTTCAACACAGCAGGCGAGCAAACAGCGTATAAGACAGGTTTCGCGGACGGATTCGCCGCAGCGACACAGGCCGAACAGCGAACGGTAACGACGACCAGACGCACTCCGACTCGAGTCGTGTATCGCAACAGCGGCAGTAGCCGCACGGCGTCTAATCGGGTTTACTACGACTATCAGCCGCGCAAGCGCAGCTTCTGGGACAAGCACCGCGATAAGTTGACGGTTGCGATGGGTACCGGTGCGGGCGCTGCTATCGGCGGACTGATTGGTGGTAAGAAGGGCGCTTTGATCGGTGGGCTGTCGGGTGCCGGTGGTTCAGCGTTGTGGACCTACAAACTGCGCAACCGAGATCGTAACTACTAATGAGCAAAGCTAAACTTGCTATCGCTCTAAGTACTCTCAGTGTTGTATTAGTTGCATGGGCGGTTCCGATTAAGGGAATCGCCCATCAACGTGTTCAGCAACCGAGAGTGAACGAACCGGTGGCGCCGATACGCCTGCGTGATGAAAGCAGTGGGTTGTTGGCGAGCGGATGGATCAATGGTGCGGGTCCGTTTGTCTTTGCGATTGACACGGGCGCTGGAGTTTCGCTTATCAGCCGCAGCGTGGTCGAGCGGGCGCGGCTCCAAGTGACAAAATCTCGCAGGCCGCTCGTGGGTGGCCTCAGCACGTCGCCGATTTCTTCAGATCAGGAGACGCGCATCGCGGGGCTGGCGTTGGGCGGGCGTGACAATCACGTGCCCGGGAGTTTTTCGGCTGCGATAGTTGGTAACTTGCCGGGCTCGATTGATGGCGTCTTGGATCCGACTGAGGTTTTCAGATCGTTCGGATATTCATTTGACCTGCCGAATCACGAGTTACATGTTTTTGACACGGCGACGTACCGGCTGCGCTTGAGTGACGTGCCACCTGAAGGTGCTGTGGTGCGTTGGGTAGGGAACGATCGACCGTTCGTAAGGCTCGGTGATGGACGCCTCGCACTGATCGATACCGGATCGGGATTTGGTCTCGCGTTGAACGAGGTCAGTGGAGCAAATCACCGGCGTAGTGGAAACACGACTCATGACCTGGGCGGTGGAACAGTTCAATCGCGGAAAGTCGCACCACACACAGTTAATATTGGCACACTTGTTCTGAACAACGTGCCTACAGATGTGTTGACGGGAGTTGCACCGGGAACACCGATCATCATCGGGCGCCGCGCGCTCTTTCCATTCCGCATCACCTTCGATCCCGCCTCAAGGCTCATCGCCTTCGAGCCGGCAGAATAGTTTCACGCAAAGGCGCAAAGAAAGGCGGCTGAGTAAAAGGTGGCGTCTTTCTTTGCGCCTTTGCGTGAACTAAAGTGGGATGTTGCCGTGCTTGCGGGGCGGGTTGGTGTCGCGTTTGTTTTCGAGGAGGCTCAGGGCACGGATCAGCTTGGGTCGTGTTTGCGCCGGCTCGATCACTTCGTCAACGAATCCTCTTTCCGCGGCGATGTAGGGGTTAGCGAACTTGTCTTGTAGCTCCAGGATCCTGCTGTTGCGCGCTGCTTCTTTGTCCTGTGCGTCGTTGAGCTCGCGCCGGTAGAGAATTCCAACAGCGCCCTCAGCCCCCATCACTGCGATCTCCGCTGAAGGCCACGCGAAGTTCACGTCGGTGCGGATGTGCTTCGAAGCCATCACGCAATAAGCGCCGCCGTACGCCTTGCGCGTGATCACAGTGACCTTCGGCACGGTCGCTTCGGCAAAAGCGTAAAGAAGCTTGGCGCCGTGAGTGATGATGCCGCCGTGCTCCTGCGAGACACCCGGCAGAAAGCCCGGCACATCTTCAAACGTGATAAGCGGTATGTTGAAGCAATCACAGAAGCGAACGAAGCGCGCGCCTTTGACGGACGCAGCGATATCCAAAACGCCGGCGAGGAAAGCAGGCTGGTTCGCAACGATGCCGACAGCACGCCCACCGAGTCGCGCAAATCCCACACAGATGTTCGGCGCAAACATCTGCTGCACTTCAAAGAAATAACCATCGTCAACAACTGCGTTTATGACCTCGCGAATGTCATACGGTTGATTTGAAGCTTCCGGAACGATGTTGTTCAGCTTCGGCTCGAGACGGTCGATGGGATCGCTGACCTCAACGCGCGGCGGATCTTCAAGGTTGTTAGAGGGAATGAACGAGAAGAGCTCGCGCACGATCCGCAGCGCATGCTCATCCGAATCAGCCGCGAAATGCGCGACACCGGAAACGCTGTTGTGCGTAACCGCGCCACCCAGCGCCTCTTTTGTGACCTCTTGATGCGTAACGGTCTTGATAACGTCCGGACCGGTGATGAACATGTACGACGTGTCCTTCACCATGATGTTGAAATCAGTAATCGCAGGACTGTAAACAGCGCCACCAGCGCACGGCCCCATGATGCAACTGATCTGCGGCACCACTCCGCTCGCGAGCGTGTTGCGCAGGAAGATATCCGCGTAACCACCGAGACTGACAACACCCTCCTGAATGCGCGCGCCGCCCGAATCGTTCAGACCGATAATCGGAGCGCCGACTTTCATCGCCAGGTCCATCACCTTGCAGATCTTTTCAGCGTGCGTCTCGGAAAGGGAACCACCAAACACCGTGAAGTCCTGCGCAAAGACAAACACATTGCGCCCATCGATCAATCCGTGCCCGGTGACCACGCCATCGCCGGGATAAAGCTGCTTGTCGAGTCCAAAGTCTCGCGAACGATGGACCACCAGCTTGTCAAACTCTTCGAATGAGCCTTCGTCAACCAGAAACTCGATCCGCTCACGAGCGGTCATCTTTCCGGCCTCGTGCTGTTTTTCCACTCGCGCCGTACCGCCACCCTGTTCAGCTTGCACGCTTCGTTCGCGCAAGACGTCGAGCCGGGATTTTGACTGTTTCGGTTGTTGTTTTGAGGCCATATCTACTCGTTGAACGGAAACGCCCGCGTTTCGATAAGTGAGATCAACTCCGCCAATGCGACACGCGCGTTCGCCTGTACCTCGTCCGGATAAGCGTAGCGTTTGGCGTTCTCTTCGAAGTCGTCCACGTCGAGAATTTTGTAAGTGAAGTCGGGCGCCACCAGCACGTCGATGTCCAAATCAATGTAGCTCAAAACGTGTCCGTCAAAACTCGGCGGCTGATTAACGTTGCAGTAAAAGTTCTGCAACGTCTGATTTGAGTCACTGAAGCGAAAGACGTTGTACCAGCGATCGAGCCAATAGTATTCCGTACTGATCGTTCCCGATGAAATCGTGCCCAGCAGCTCGTGTTCGATCTCCTCATCGAAGACTGCGTCGAGCACGAGGAGCGACCCTGAGTTTTTTGCAAGTCGAGCCGGCCAGCGTCGATGTTCACGCCCATCGTATTTCAGCACGCTGACGACTATTTCGTTCGGCCTATTTTCTCCCACTCTTCGCCCAGTCGGCCAGAAACTGCGCTTGTCCCTTGTCGGTCAACGGGTGATTGAACAGTTGATCGATCACCTTGAACGGCATCGTCGCGATGTCTGAACCCATGCGCGCCGCTTCGATTACGTGAACCGGGTGGCGCAAACTCGCGGCCAGCACTTCTGTTTTCCAGGGGTAGTTCTGATAGACCTCGATGATGTTTTGCAGCAACAGCAATCCGTTCTCGCCGATGTCGTCCAAACGACCCAGAAACGGGCTGATGAACGCTGCGCCAGCCTTTGCCGCCACGATCGCCTGTGCGGGTGAGAAACACAAAGTGACGTTCACTTTGATTCCTTGATCCGTCAATTGTCGCGTCGCCTTGAGGCCTTCGCGCGTCAGCGGGCACTTGATGACGACGTTTGGAGCAATCTTCGAGTACTCCAGTCCTTCACGAACCATGCCGTCTTTGTCCTGGCTCGTCACTTCAGCCGAGACGGGCCCCTGGACGATTTCGCAGATCGCGGCGATATGTTTCTTGAAGTCGACGTCGCCTTCCTTCGCGATCAGCGACGGGTTTGTTGTCACACCATCAGCCAGACCCAACGACGCGCCTTCGCGTATCTCGTTCAGATTTGCAGTATCAAGAAAGAATTTCATAGCAAGACTCCTATCATATGGCATTCACGATCTGGTTGCGGAGAATGCCGATCCCATGCACTTCCACTTCGACTGTATCGCCGTGCTTCATGCGGGAAACACCTGCGGGCGTTCCGGTCGCAATCAAGTCGCCGGGATACAGTGTCATGATCTCAGAGATGTACCTTATAAGAAAGGCGACAGGGAATGCCATGTCAGCCGTGTTGCCTTTTTGTTTCACTTCGCCGTTTAGACGCGTCTCGACTGCAACATTGGTCGGATCGATGTCGGTCTCAATCCACGGACCCACCGGACAAAACGTGTCAAACGATTTGCCACGCGTGAATTGAACGTCTTTGCGCTGAAGATCACGCGCGGTGACGTCGTTTACGCAGGTGTAACCAAAAACATAGTTCAGCGGATCGTCGCTGCTCGAAATATTGCGCGCAACTTTTCCGATTACGACGCCAAGCTCACCTTCGTGCTCGACTTGTTGCGAAGCGATCGGTAACTCAATTGAATCACCCGAGGCAATCACTGCCGACGGCGCCTTGAGAAAGAGCAGTGGTTCGTCAGGCATCTTGTTGCCGAGTTCCGCGGCATGTTCGCGATAGTTTCGCCCAACGCAGACGATCTTCGAAGGTGTGACTGGTGCGAGCAGTTTTACTTCGTCTAATTCGAACGTCCCCTCACGGCCGAGGTAACCGCGATCGTTTCCAAATTTGTAGTCGTCCGTAAGAGGGTGAACAGACTCTTCCAACACGGCATATCGAGCTGTATTAAAGCTTTCATGTGAAATGCGACAGAGTCTCATTGCGTTTAAGGCGCTTTCTCCGAGCCGACTTCAGACGGAGGACTGACGTTTCCGGCTTTGTCGACTGCGGTCACGTAATAATAGTAAGTTTTGCCAGACTCAACCTTGTCGTCCTGAAAAGTCGTGCGAGTCAACAGTGTCTGATTGAGCATCGTCCAATTCTGTTTCGGAAGGTCCGGATCGGTCGAGCGATAGATGTTGTAACCCGCGATGTCCGTCTCTTTGTTTGCCGCAAAAAAGATCGCAAGCCTCGCGGATCCCGGTTCCGGCGCTGCGATGCTCGGTCGTTCGGGCGCAGCCGGCGCGAACACATCTTTCGGCGTAACTACGACAGGGTTGGAGTTAAGACTCTCTACCTGCGCGCCTCCCGTGCCGAGTGAAACTGAACGAACGATGTAGCGATAGTTGTTTCCAAATTGAAAATTCTTGTCCGCATACTCCGTTCCAAGGATCGGCTCAGGATTGAGCGGCTGATTGCCCGGCGCCGTTTGCGACTCATCGGTACGATAGACGTTGTAGCCAAGGAGATTCACCGGCGTCGAGCCATCGATATTGGCTGCCGGTGGCTGCCACGAGAGAGTGATCGCATCTTCCGCGATTTTGACGTCTGCTGCGAGCGTGGGAGCCTGTGCGACGCGCGCCGCCGGCTCGATACTCAGGAAGTTGGAGAACGCTGCGCGTTGGCCCGACGCGTTTACATAACGAATCGCGTAACGCAGCCGAGTGGGTTGTCCGGCAAGCTCGAGCCTGTCTCGATAACTCAGAGTGTCTCCCGCAGTCTGGATCTCTTCGAAAGTAACCGAACCCACTAGCGTGGCCCGCGCCGCGAATTCATCTTCAGTAAGAGCAAGCGGCGCCCCCGGTTTTTCCGCGAGCCGGTAAACATCGATTCGCCTGATGCTCTGAACGCTGCTCTCTGGCGCATTTCGCTGCGGGGCCGGCCAACTGAGTATGACTTCATTCCCTTGCTGCGCGCCCGACAGAAACTCCGTGCGCTGCTGGACACGCTCCACGGGAGGTAATGGCGGCCTGCGCTTGCCGCATCCGAAGATAAAAACCAGAAAGACACAAAGACACAAAGCTTTGGTTAGCCTTAATCCGATCTTTTGTGCCTTAGTGCCTTTGTGATTAGGCCGATGCTTCACAGAATATAACGACTGAGGTCCTGATCCTTCACAGTTTCGGAGAGCATGCCGGATACGTAAGCCGCGTCGATGCGCTGGTGCTTTGGATCGAGATCGGGGCCTTCGAAGCTGATCTCTTCCAGAAGCTTCTCCATGATCGTTTGCAGACGACGCGCGCCGATGTTTTCAGTCTGTTGATTGACCTGCGCCGCGTAGTTGGCAATGGAATCGATCGCGTCGGACGTGAACTCCATCGTGACGCCTTCAGTTTCCATCATCGCCTGGTACTGCTTGATCAACGCGTTGCGCGGCTCGGTCAGAATCCGTTTGAAGTCTTCGACCGTGAGCGACTCCAGCTCGACACGAATCGGGAAACGACCCTGAAGCTCCGGAATCAAGTCAGACGGCTTGGAAACGTGAAACGCGCCGGCCGCAATAAAGAGAATGTGATCCGTGCGCACCATTCCATAGCGACTGTTGACTGTCGTTCCTTCAACGATCGGCAGGATGTCGCGCTGTACACCTTCGCGAGAAACATCCGGACCATGTCCCGACTCTCTGCCCGCAATCTTATCAATCTCGTCGAGAAAGATGATGCCCGAATTCTCGACTCTCTCGATCGCCGCTCGCGCCACCTGGTCCATGTCGATGAGACGCTCTTCTTCTTCCTGCATCAGGTATTCCATCGCTTCGTCGACGCGCAGCTTGCGTCTCTTGGTGCGACCCTGAAACAGGTTACCCAACATGTCTTTCATGTTGATGCCCATCTCTTCGACGCCTTGTGGACCAGCCAACTCGATTACGGGAAAGTTTTTCTCCCTTACTTCGAGCTCGACGAGGCGATTGTCGAGCTTGCCACTGCGTAGCTGTGTGCGAAGCTTCTCGCGCGTACGTTGAAATTGCTCATCCCGCGCCGGGCCGTCGATTTCGGTTGATTGTTCTTCGCTGGTGTCGGCGTCGAAGTCGTAAAAGCCCATGCTTGAGCGCGGTGGCGGCAGGAGCAAATCGAGAATTCGTTCCTCCACATTCAACTCCGCTTTTTCGGCAACCTCTTCGCTCTTCTCCTGGCGGGTCATCTCCACCGATATCTCAGTGAGATCGCGGATCATGCTTTCCAC
>Ga0207643_10001144_pt1 | contig 15739 bp, 16 predicted proteins | sample KBSMisM62_FD_184313 | JGI IMG/M metagenome (GOLD analysis project Ga0207643, IMG submission 184313) | Miscanthus rhizosphere microbial communities from Kellogg Biological Station, Michigan, USA - KBS Miscanthus M6-2 (SPAdes) (version 2) | ecosystem: Host-associated > Plants > Roots >...
CGGGTCGTGATCGGCTACACACCCGGCACCCTGGACCAGGGCCGGTGGACGGTGACCAACCACGACGCGCACGCCTGGGTCGAGGCCTATTTCGCCGGCGTCGGCTGGACCTACTTCGACCCGACACCGCTGACCGACGGGCGGACGGTCGCCCCGGCGTACGCGCCGCGGCCGCAGGCCTCGAACGGGGCGTCGTCCGGGGCGTCGGCGTCGGCGAACCCGTCCGCGGGGCCGACGGCGAACCAGATCCCCCAGCAGGACCTCAACCCAGGCTCCTCCGGCAGCGGGTCGCAGGGTTCCGGCCTGATCACCCCGCGCCGGCTGCTGGTCACCGCGATCGTCGTCGCGGTGCTGCTGCTCCTGCTCGTGCCGGCATTCGCGCGGGTGTCGGTGCGTCGGCGCCGGCTACGGTCCGCGGGCGGCGCCGATGCGACGGCGGCGGCCAGGGCGGCCTGGGACGAGGTGGTCGGCACCGCCGCGGACTACGGCGTGCCGGTGCGGGCCAGCGAGACACCGCGCGGGCTCGCCCGCCGGCTCGGGCACGATCTCGACCTCGACGACGACGCCAGCCGGGGCCTGCGGCTGGTCGCCCTGGCCGAGGAGCGGGCGCGGTATGCGGCGCACGCCGGGGTGGACGGCGACCTGCCGGACGCGATCCGGGCCGTACGGCACGGCCTGCGCGGCGAGGCGGACCGGCGGCGGCGCTGGCGGGCCACGCTGCTGCCGCCGTCGACGGTGCGGGCGGCCCGGGCCGGGTCGACCGCTCGGGCGGAGTCCGCGTCCAGCACGCTCAACCGGCTCGGCGAGTCCCTCCGCCGCCCCGTAACCCCCCGCCGCCGCTAACCCACCCGTCCCGGCGCCGGCGACCCGAACAACCGCCGACCCAACAGCCGGCGACCCGGACGGCTCCGGCGTCCCTGACGGCCAGCGACCCGGGCCAACGACCCGGATGGCTCCGGCGACCCGGACGGCTTCGGCGGCGCCGGCTGCGGGCGAGTCGGACGGCTGGTGAGACGGACGGGGACTGGCGGACCGCCGGGTCTGACGACGCCGGGTGGCCCGGCCCGGTGCGAGGCGACTGCCGCCGGGCTCGGGTCAGTCGGAGGGGGAGATGCGCCGACGCCCGGCGCGGGGCGCCGAGCGTCGGGGAAGGGAGTCGGTCAGCGGTCGTCGAAGCGGCGGCGGAAGCGCTCTTCCATGCGCTGCAGGAGCGGAGTCTTCCGCTGCTTGCCGCGGCGGGAAGCAGCCGGCTTCCCTTCGGTGCCGGCGACGCGCAGGTCGGGGCGTCCGGCGGCCTTCTTGTACTGGGAGGCCGCGTACACGAGGGCGAACAGCATGAAGCAGAACCCAGCCACGCCGAGCGCAATCGTGCTCGTCATGACGCCGGCGAGCAGCCCACCGAGGCCCAGGACCAACAGGACGACGGCACGGCGAATCCGCCGGCGGGCGTGCGTGCGCAGATCCGTCGAGCTGACCGTCGAGGCGAACTTAGGGTCCTCGGCGTACAACGCGCGCTCGATCTGCTCAAGCAGGCGCTGCTCGTGGTCCGAGAGCGGCACGGCGCCCCTCCTGACAACAGGTGCTACCGCAACGGCAGGGGACCGCCGCGGGACAACGTGGCGACGGCCGCAGCGGGCCGCCACCACGAGGATACGAGGCGATGTCGTACGGGGAAAGGTGGGCGGCCGGCCCCTGCGACCCGATGTCGCACAAGATCGCGCCTCAGCAGGTCAAGCCGGGTCTCAAGAACGCTCGACACGCCCGGAATCAGGCATTTCTCCGGGCGTGTCGCCAGCGCCGCCCCCCGTATTTTGGGTGGTGCGTGAGACCAGCGTCGCAGGCCGCACCGCGCCGGACCCGAACCGGTCGACCGCACGGTCGACGGCACGGTCGGCGTCCCGCCAGCCGCGCTCACGCGCGCCGAGCTCCAACTGCCGGGGCGACTCCTCCGTCGGGGCGATCCCCTCGACCCGGACGCCGACCAGCCGGATCCGCGGCCGGTCCAGCTCCAGCCCGTCGTAGAGGGCCCGGGCGGTCGCGTAGATCTCGTGCCCGGCGTCGGTCGGCGCGGGCAGCGTGCGGGCCCGGGTGATCGTGCCGAAGTCGGCGAACTTGATCTTCAGGCTCACCGTCCGCCCCGCCTGCCCCGCGGTCCGCAGCCGGGCCGCGGTCTTCTCGGCCAGCCGCAGGAGTTCCCGGTGGATCACCGCGTGCTCGTCGACGTCGGCCTCGAACGTCTCCTCCGCGCCGATCGAGCGGTCCGGCTCGTCCGGCACGACCGACCGCGGGTCCTCGCCGTTGGCCAGCGCGTGCAGGTGGGCGGCGACGCCGTCGCCGAGCGCCCGGGCGAGCGCGGGCAGCGGCAGCGCGGCCAGGTCGCCGACCGTCCGAAGGCCTAGCCCGGCCAGCTGCGCCCCGGTCCGCTCGCCGACCCCCCAGAGCGCGCCGACCGGCAGCGGGTGCAGGAACTGCCGCACCCCGTCGACCGGCACGACGAGCAGCCCGTCCGGCTTGCACCGGGACGAGGCCAGCTTGGCCACGAACTTCGTCGGCGCCACCCCCACCGAGCAGGTGATGCCCTGCTCGTCGGCGATCCGGGCCCGGATCCACTCGCCGATCCAGCCGGGCCGGCCGAGCCGCCGGCGGGCGCCGGTGACGTCCAGGAACGCCTCGTCCAGCGACAGCGGTTCGACCAGCGGCGTCACCGAGTGGAATACGGCCATCACCCCGGCCGAGGCCACCGCGTACCGGCGCATGTCCGGCGCGACCACCACCGCCTCCGGGCACATCCGCACGGCCCTGCCCATCGGCATCGCGCTGCGCACGCCGAACTCCCTGGCCTCGTACGTCGCGGACAGCACCACCCCGCGCCGGCCGCCGCCGACGATCACCGGCCGGCCGCGCAGCTCCGGGCGGCGGCGCAGCTCCACGCTGGCGTAGAAGGCGTCCATGTCGACGTGCAGGATCGGGCAGCCGGAGTCGTCGGCCGGCGGACCGGTCGGCGGACCGGTCCGGCCAAGCTCCTGGCTGCGACCCACAGCGACCCCTGGCGGTTCAGCGCCGGGCGAGCAGGTGCAGCTGCGCCGCCACGTCCCGGTATGGCGGGCGGCCGGCAACCGCCGCCTCCAGCTCCCGCAGGGACTCGATCGCCCCGGGCTGGCCCTCCAGCACCGCGCCCGGCACGAGGTCGGCCACCACTCCGACTCCGTGCAGCTGCTCGACCCGCAGCCCGGCCGCCGCCACCAGCTCGCCGAGCTCGATCGCGTCGAACCGGCGCAGCATCGGGTCGGCCGGCCCCGACCGCCCGTCCGGGTCGGTGGCCAGCCGGATCGCGTCGGCCAGACGGCCGCCGAGCGCCCGGGCCAGCACCGCCGCCGCCCGACCGGCCGCCAGCACGCTGGCGCAGCCGCCGGGGCGCAGCGCGCCGGCCACCGCGGCCAGCGTCTCGGCCGGCGAGTCGACCACTTCGAGCAGCCCGTGGCACAGCACCAGGTCGTACGAGCCCGACGGCACCGCCGCGGGCAGCCGCTCGACCTCTCCCTGAAGCGGCGTGACCCGCTCGGCCACCCCGGCCTCCTCGGCCCGCCGGTGCAGCGTGGCCAGCGCGTCGGCGCTGACGTCGAGCACCGTCACTCGGTGTCCCAGCTCGGCCAGCGGCACCGCCGACACTCCACTGCCGCCGCCCAGGTCGAGTACGTCCAGCCCGGCGGCACCGGCCGCCGACCGGCGATCGAGCTCCGCGCCGAGCACCGACCACACGACCCCGCCCCGGGCGAGGCCTCGCGACCTGACTGTCTCCGCGCCCATCTCCGGGCCCACCTCCCGACGCTCAGCCAGGCGAGCGTAGGCGAGAGAGCCGGTCGCAGCCGAGCCACCGGGTCAACCGGCCCGCGGCACGCCGATGGGCATGGTCGGCACCAGGCCTAGCGTGGTCTCCACCAATGCCAGGAACGTGGCCGCGTCGCGCAGCAGGTCGTCGGCCTCCCGGCCGGTCACCGCCCTGGTCACGCCGGCCTCCGCCGCGGCCCGCTTGGCCGCGCCGGCGGCGAAGAACGCGGCCCACTCCCCCAGCTCCGGGGCCACCTCGGTCAGCAGCACCCACGCGCTGGTCGGCCGGCGGCGGCGCAGCCGCGGGTCGGTCGGACGGGTCCTGGCCGCGAGCACCGCGGCGGCGCCGCGCAGTGCGGCCAGGTGGGCGGTCGCGTAGCGCTCGGCCGGCAGGGTCAGCGTCGCGGCCTCCCGCAGCCCGCGCCGGGCCTGGTCGAGCAGGCCGAGCGCGGACGGCAGCAGCTGGGACGGCACCCGGGACGGGCCGAGCCGCCGCACGGTCGGGTCCATCTCCCTCACTCCTCCACCAGCGTCGCGGTCCACCGCGGCGGACCGGCCGCCACGTCCCGGCACAGGTCGAACACTTCGACCCGGGCCGACATCCCGGCCGCCGCCTCGACCCGCCACAGTTGCCGGTCAGCCAGCTGGACCGGGACGGAGTGGATCACCGCCACGGCCCCGGAGCCGGCGCCGGCGGCGGCCGGCCCTGCGGCCCGGGCGGGCCCGGACCAGCGCCAGCCGCCGGGCTCGCGCCAGCGGGCCAGCACCGAGCGCACCACGTAGAGCCGGCCCCGCAGCAGGAACATCTCGGGGTCGCCGGCCGTACGCGCGACCTCGACCTGCTCCTCGAGGACCGTCTGGACCGAACGCATCTGGTGATCTCCTCCGACGACGGCGAGCTGGGACGGGTGCGGACGACCGGGCTGCCCGCCGGGCGGCGCGGGGGTCGAGGGCCGCACCGCCCGACGGGAGCGTGTTCGAACTGGTGTTCGAACACGCCGAGACTATCCAGTGATCAGGCCGGTCCGCAACGGGACTGCGGCGTGTCGCGCGAAGATCTTCGAACAGATTCGAACGCGCAGGTCAGAGGCTGAATCACGACGGCGGTGAGCCGGCCCAGAGCCGGTCGCGCAGGCCGACGACCTCGCCGACGACGACCACTGCCGGCGGGCGCAGACCTGCGTCCGCGACCGCCGCGGCGACCGTGTCCAGCGTCGCCACGAGCACCTGCTGGTCGGGCAACGTCGCCCGCCGGACGACGGCCACCGGGGTCGAGCCAGGCCGGCCCCGCTTGACCAGCTCGGCGGCGGCCGCCCCGACCCGGTCGAGCGCCATCAGCAGCACCAGAGTGGCGGGGCCGTCGGCGAGCGCCTGCCAGTCGATCACCGAGCCGGACGACTCCCGCGCCGCACCGTCCGCGCGGTCCGGGGCATGATCCGGGGCACCGCCCGGCGGTGGCTCGACATGGCCGGAGACGACCGCGAAGTCGGCCGCGACCCCCCGGTGGGTGACCGGGATCCCGGCCGCGGCCGGGCCGGCGATCGCCGAGCTCACCCCGGGCACGACCGTGACCGGCACGCCGGCCCGGACGCAGGCGGCCACCTCCTCGCCCCCGCGGCCGAGCACGAACGGGTCGCCGCCCTTGAGCCGGACCACCCGCTTGCCGGCCCGGGCCCGGTCCACCAGCAGCGCGCTGATCTGCTGCTGGGTCGGCCCGGCACCGTGCGGCACCTTGCCGACGTCGACCACCTCGACGGACGGGTCGAGCCGGTCGAGCAGCACCCGCGGGGCCAGCCGGTCGACGACGACCACGTCGGCCTCGGCCAGCAGGCGCCGGCCCCGGACGGTGATCAGCTCCGGGTCGCCCGGCCCACCGCCGACCAGCGCGACCGAACCGGCCGCGGGACGGCCCGCCCGCAGCGGCAGCTCGCCGGTCTCCAGCAGCAACGCCACCGCGTCCCGCACCGCGCTCGCCCGGGTGGGATCCGGACGCCCGTCCGAGCCGACCGCGACGACGAGTCCGGCGCCGCGGGTCACGGCGGGGGTGCGGGCCGAGCCCCCGGCCGCATCGTCGGCACGCACGCACGGGATCCGCCGCCGCTCGGCCTCGGCCGCGACCGCCGCATTCACGGCGGGATCGTCCGTGCAGGCGTGCACCACCCAGGCCCCGTCCAGGTCGCCGTCCACATAGCCACGGAGTGAAACAGCCACCTCCGACAGTTCCGCGAGCTCCGGCAGCACCGCCGGCGCGATCACCGCGACGGACGCGCCGGCCGCCAGCAGCCCGCGGGTGCGGCGCAGCGCGACCGCACCGCCGCCGACCACGACGGCCCGGCGGCCGCTGAGGTCCAGCAGCAGGGGGTAGAAGCCCACCGGGCCATGATCCCAGTCACCGCACGGTGGCCGTGGGCGACGAGATGTGCGACCGTGGTGGCGTGACTGGCAGCGGGCGCGTGGTCTCCGTGCTCCTGGTGTCGCGTCGCCACATCGACCTCCGCCGGGTCGACAGCGCGGTCTGTCAGGGCTGACGACAGCCCCTGCGGCGTCCCTGACGCCGCGCCGCCTGCCCCCGGAAGGACCAGACGTCCATGCCGCCCCAACGCGGCCAGGGCCAGTGGGCCCTCGGCCACCGCGAGCCGCTGAACCAGAACGAACGGGTCAAGCGCGACGACGACGGCCTCAACGCCCGGCAGCGGATCATCGACCGCTACCAGTACACCGGGTTCGACAGCATCGATCCCGCCGACCTGCGTGGCCGGTTCCGCTGGCTCGGGCTCTACACCCAGCGGGCGCCGGGCATCCCGGGCGGCCGCACCGCGGTGCTCGACCCGGAGGAGCTCGAGGATCGCTACTTCATGCTCCGCGTACGGATCGACGGCGGGACGCTGAGCACCGAGCAGCTGTTGACGATCGCGACCATCGCGACCGAGTTCGGCCGGGACGTCGCGGACATCACCGACCGGCAGAACATCCAGCTGCACTGGATCCGGATCGAGGACGTCCCGGAGATCTGGCGCCGGCTGGAGGCGGTCGGCCTGGACACCACCGAGGCCTGCGGCGACACCCCGCGGGTCATCCTCGGCTGCCCGTTGGCCGGCGTGGCGAAGGACGAGGTGTTGGACGCGACGCCGGCGCTGCGCGAGGTGCGCGACCGCTACATCGGCGACCCCGAGTTCTCCAACCTGCCCCGCAAGTACAAGTCGTCGATCTCCGGCTGCGCGCACCACTGCACCAACCACGAGATCAACGACGTGTCGTTCGTCGGCGTGATCGGGCCGGACGGCCGGCCCGGATTCGACCTGTGGGTCGGCGGCGGCCTGTCCACGAACCCGAAGTTCGGCCAGCGGCTCGGCGCGTTCGTCGAGCCGGACCGGGTCGCCGAGGTGTGGGCCGGGGTCACCGGGGTCTTCCGCGACCACGGCTACCGCCGGTCCCGCCAGCACGCGCGGTTGAAGTTCCTGCTCGCCGACTGGGGCACCGAGCGGTTCCGGCAGGTGCTGGAGAAGGACTACCTGGACACGCCGCTGCCGGACGGACCGGAGCCGGAGCGGTACGCCGGGGCCCGCGGGCACGCCGGGCTGACCGAGCAGGCCGACGGCAGCTACGCGGTCGGCTTCGCGGTGCGGGTGGGCCGCACCTCGGGCACCCAGCTGGCGCGGATCGCCGGCCTGGCCGACGAGTACGGCCGGGGGCGCATCCGGACCACCGCCCAACAGCAGCTGATCATCCTGGACGTCCCCGGGGACAGCACGGACGCGCTGGTCGCCGAGCTTGCCGCCGACGACCTGCCGGTGCACCCGAGCCCGTTCCGGGAGGGCACGCTGGCCTGCACCGGCATCGAGTTCTGCAAGCTGGCGATCGTCGAGACCAAGACCAGGGCGCAGGAGCTCTACCGCGAGCTGGAGCGGCGGCTGCCGGACTTCCCCGAGCCGGTGAGCATCACGGTCAACGGCTGCCCCAACTCGTGCGCCCGGTTCCAGGTCGCCGACATCGGGTTCAAGGGCTCGGTCGCGCGCGGCGCCGACGGCGAGGACGTCGAGGTCTACCAGGTGCACCTGGGCGGGCATCTCGGCGCCGAGGCCGCCCTCGGCCGCAAGTTCCGCGGGCTCAAGGTCGAGGCCGATCGCGCCGCCGACTACGTCGAGCGGGTGCTGCGCGGCTACCTGGACCGCCGGGAGCCCGCCGAGAGCTTCGCCGCGTACGCGGCGCGGGCCGACGAGGGGTGGTTGTCGTGAGCCACGCCTCTGCGCCCTTCTTCTGCCCGTACTGCGGGGACGAGAGCCTCCGGCCGTACGGCGAGACGCACGGGGAATGGCGGTGCGAGTCCTGCCGGCGGGCGTTCGCGCTGCGCACGGTGAAGCAGGCGCCGGCCCCGCAGCGGGCGGAGGTCGGGCGGTGAGCGCCCCGCAGGACCAGTGGCCCCGGCTCGCGCGGCTCGCCGAGCAGGCGGCGCGCGACCTCGAGGGCGCGCAGCCGCTCGAGGTGCTGCGCTGGGCGTCGGACACCTTCGGCGACGGGCTGTGCGTGTCGTCGTCGATGACCGACGCGGTGCTCGCGCACCTCGCCGGCCGGGCCCGGCCCGGGGTCCCGGTGTACTTCCTGGACACCGGCTACCACTTCGCCGAGACGATCGGCACCCGCGACGCGGTCGCCGCCACGCTGCCGGTGGACGTGCGCACGGTCCTTCCACTGTGGACGGTGGCGGAGCAGGACGCCGACCTGCTGCCGCGGTTGCACGACCGCGACCCCGACCGGTGCTGCTGGCTGCGCAAGGTCGAGCCGCTCGGGCGGGCGCTGGCGCCGTTCTCCGCCTGGGTGAGCGGGGTGCGCCGGGACGAGTCGCCGACCCGGGCGGAGACGCCGGTGGTGGCGTGGGACGTGCGGCGGGCGATCGTCAAGGTGCACCCGCTGGCCTGCTGGACCCAGGACGACGTGGACGCGTACGTCGCCGAGCACGGCGTGCTGGTCAACCCGCTCGTGTACGACGGCTACCCGTCGATCGGCTGCGAGCCGTGCACGGCACGGGTCGAGCCGGGTGCCGATCCCCGGTCGGGACGCTGGGCCGGGCGCGCCAAGACCGAGTGCGGGATCCACGTGTAGGAGTGCGGCCCGGCGGCGTCAGTAGGCTGGCGTGCGTGCCGGTGACGATCGACTTCGCGCAGGTGAAGGCGGCGGACATCCCCGAGCAGGTCGCCGCGCTGTGCGACGAGCTCGAGGCGGCCGACGCGGCCGGGTTCTACGGGGCGCTGACCGTCGAGCGCCCGTGGTCACGGCACAACCCGGTGCTGGAGGGCGAGTTCGCGTGCCCGGGCGCGATCCGGCCGTACCTGGACCGGGAGCTGCGCCGGCTCGCCGCGGCCGGCGCCAGGGTCTCGGCCGACCGGTCCCGCCCGGCACTCGCGCTCGACGACCCGGCCACGCTCGACGCGCTCGACGAGGGATCCTGGGACCTGCGGCGGAAGAAGCTGTTCCTGTTCCGGCCGGAGCGGATGGCACTGTCGATCGACCGGCTGGCGCACTACACGGGTACGCCGGCAGAGGCGTTCCAGCGGTACGTGCTGTTCACGAACTACGCCTGGCACGTCGACGCGTTCCGGCAGGCGTTCCCGGACGCGATCGGTCCGGCGGCCCCCGGGCGGCAGATGCCGGCCTGGCACGTCTGCCGCCCCGGCCGCGACGGCGTCACGCTGGTCGACATCGGGGTCGGCCCGTCCAACGCGAAGACGATCACCGACCACATCGCCGTGCTGCGCCCCGACCTGATGCTGATGATCGGGCACTGCGGCGGGCTGCGGAACCACCAGGACATCGGCGATCTGGTGCTGGCCACCACGTATCACCGGGCCGACGGCGTGCTCGACGACGTGCTGCCGACCTCCGTCCCGGTCGCGTCGAACCACCGGCTCAACAGCTACCTGCTCGACGCCCTCGTCCGCCGTGACCTGCCCTACCGGCTCGGCACCGTGTACACGACCGCCAACCGCAACTGGGAGTTCGAGCAGGGCTCGGTGCTCGCCGACATGCGGCTGTCCCGGGCGGTGGCGGTGGACATGGAGTCGGCGACGGTGGCCGCGAACGGCTTCCGCTACCGGGTGCCGACCGCGACCCTGCTCGCGGTCAGCGACAAGCCGCTGCACGGGCGGCCGAAGCTGTCGGAGGCGGCGCAGGAGTTCTACGCCGCGACGAAACGCTGGCATCTCGAGGTCGCGCTCGAGGTGGTCGACCGGGTGAGGGAGACGCACCCGGACGGGCTGCCGGCCGCCGACGTCCGCTCCGCCGACGAGCCCCTGCTCGGCCGGGACTGACGGCGGGGCGAAAACCAGGTGCGCCGGTCCCCTACGGTGGCCGGGTGACGAAGTCGCAGCATGCCGGAGTCCTGCGGGTCGCCGACGCGCTGGCCGCGGCCGGTGCGACCGGCGAGGTGGTCGAGCTGGCGGCGGAGGTGCGGACGGCGGCGCTGGCCGCCGCGGCCCTCGGTGTCGAGGTCGGCGCGATCGCCAACTCGCTGGTCTTCGACGCCGACGGCGAGCCGCTGCTGGTGCTGACCAGCGGCGCCCACCGGGTCGACACGGCGAAGGTCGCCGCGCTGGTGGGTGTCCGGGAGCTGCGCCGGGCCACTCCGGACTTCGTCCGGTCCGCGACCGGGCAGGCGATCGGCGGCGTCGCCCCGGTGGGGCACCCGACGCGGCTGCGCACGCTGGTCGACGTCGAGCTCGCCGACTACGACGTCGTCTGGGCCTCCGGCGGGGTGCCGCACGTGGTGTTCGCGACGACGTACGACGAGCTGGTCCGGATCACCGCGGGGACCCCGGCCGAGGTCGGCTGAGCGGTCCGCCCCGGTTCCACTTACGCTCACGCTCATGCGGGAAGCGGGGCCGGAGCTCGTCACGCTGCACCTGTGGCGGGTGCCCCGGCTCGCCGTGCCCGCGGCGGTGCTGCGGATGGCGGTCGACCGGCGAGCGGTTCGGGGGGCGGCGGGGGTGCGGTTCGCGAAGCTGCTGGGGACCGGCGACGGCGGCTCGTTCCGCGCCCGCGACGCCGACCCGCGCACCTGGGGCCTGCTGGCCAGCTGGGCCGACCGCGCCTCGGCGCTGGCGTTCGAGAGGTCCGCGGTCGCGGCCCGGTGGCGCCGGCTGGCCGAGGAGACCTGGCGGGTGGAGCTGCGGCCGCTGTGGTCCCGCGGACGGTGGTCCGGGCAGGAGCCGTTCGGCCGGCCCGCCGGCGGCCGCGCGGGCGGGCCGGTGGCGGCAGTGACCAGGGCCCGGCTGCGCCCGTCCCGGGTTCGCTCGTTCTGGCGCGCGGTGCCGCCGGTGTCCGCGGACCTGCGGGCCCAGCCCGGACTGCGGTTCGCGGTCGGCATCGGCGAGGCGCCGGTCGGGCTGCAGGGCACGTTCAGCGTCTGGGACTCCGCGGCCGCCCTGCGCGGGTTCGCGTACGCCGGTGCAGCGCACAGCGCGGTGATCGAGCGCACGGTGCCCGAGCGGTGGTACGCGGAGGAGCTGTTCGCCCGCTTCGCGGTCGAGGCGGCGGACGGGACGGTCGACGGCAGGGACCCGCTGGCATGAAGGTGCTGCGACTGTCCCCCGCCGAGGCCCGCGAGCGGATGACCGAAGCCATGTCCGTGTACGCCGAGGCGATGGGCTACCCGCCCGAGGCCGGCCAGCACCGGGCCGGGTTCGCGATCGCGCACACGCGGCGGCCGGCGTTCCGGGCGGTGGCCGCGGTCGGCGACGGCGACGGGCTGGGCGCGCCGGGCGAGCTGCTCGGCTTCGGCTACGGGTACGCGGCCGCCCCCGGCCAGTGGTGGCACGACCAGGTCCGGGCCGCGATGCCGGCGGCGGTGGCCGAGCAGTGGCTGCGCGGCGCGTTCGAGCTGTCCGAGCTGCACGTGCGCCCGGCGTACCAGGGGCACGGCGCCGGTCGGGCGCTGCTGTGCACGCTGGTCGACGGGCTGACGCAGCCGGCGGTGCTGCTGTCCACGCCGGAAGGCGACACCAGGGCCTGGCGGCTGTACCGGTCGCTCGGGTTCGTCGACCTCATCCGGCACCACCTGTTCCCCGGCGACTCGCGACCGTTCGCCGTGCTCGGCCGCCGGATGCCGCTGCCCCCGGATGCCTGAGCAGTCCCGCCCACCGGCTGCCCCGGCTGTCGGGCGCCGCGCGGTGGCGGCCGAACGGCTCCGCCGGCTGCCGGCCGTGGCGGCCGCGGCGGTCGTGCTGGCACAGATCGCCTACCCGCTGACGCCGGAGGGGACGGCGCGGGACCGGCTCACGGTGGCGACCGTGTTGCTGTTCGCGGCGGCGTCAGTGCTGCACGCGGCGACCAGCCGGGGCGTCCGGGCGGCGGTCGCGCTGGTCGTCGTCGCCGGCGGTGGCGGCCTGCTGGCCGAGGCGGTCGGGGTCGCGACCGGCGTCCCGTTCGGCTCGTATGCCTACGCCGGCACGCTCGGGCCGACGCTGCTCGGTGTGCCGCTGGTGATCCCGCTGGCCTGGGTGATGATGGCGTGGCCGGCGTACCTGGTCGGGCTGAGGCTCGGCCGCGGCGCGGTCGCCCGGGTCGCGATCGCCGCGGCGGCGCTGGCGTCCTGGGACCTGTTCCTCGACCCGCAGATGGTCGACGCCGGCCACTGGCGCTGGTCCGGCTCCTCCCCCGCGCTGCCCGGCGTGCCGACCGTGCCGCTGACCAACTACGCCGGCTGGGCGCTGGTGGCGCTCGTGCTGATGGCGCTGCTGCACCGCACCGTCCGAACCGAACCATCCACAGTGGACATCGTCCCGTACGGGCTCTACCTCTGGACGTACGCGTCGTCGGTGCTGGCCCTGGCCGCGTTCTTCGGGCTGCCGGCCGCCGCGTTGTGGGGCGGGATCGGGATGGGTGCGGTCGCCCTCCCGCTGGTCTGGTCGCTGCGCCGGCCGGCGGCGCGATGAGCCGCTGGGGGCGGGCACTGGTCGCGACCGGCTCGGCGCTGGTCGCGGCGGGCTCGGCGATGGCCGCCGCCGGCACCGTGCACGCCGCGGTCAACGCGGTCCTGCTGCGCCGGCCCGACGTGGCCGCGCGCCCCGGACCCGAGCGGGTCTCGGTGCTGGTGCCGATGCGGAACGAGGCGGGCACGGCCGCGGACTGCCTGGCCGCCGTGCTGGCCCAGGACGGCGTGACCGAGGTGCTCGTGCTCGACGACGGCTCCGCCGACGGCACCGCGCGGATCGCCAGGGCCACCGGCGCCCGGGTGCTGGCCGGTCGCCCGCTGCCGGCCGGCTGGCTGGGCAAGCCGCACGCCTGCCAGCAGCTGGCCGACGCCGCCGACCCGGCCGCGGACGTGCTGGTCTTCCTCGACGCCGACGTGCGGCTGCGGCCGGGCGCGATCGCCGCGACCGTGGCGCTGCTGGGCGAGCGCGACCTGGTCTGCCCCTACCCGCGGCAGGTCGCCGGGACCGCGGCCGAGCGGCTGGTGCAGCCGCTGCTGCAGTGGTCCTGGCTGACGTTCCTGCCGCTGCGGCTGGCCGAGCGCTCGCCGCGGCCGTCGCTGTCGGCCGCGAACGGGCAGCTGCTCGCGGTCCGCCGCGCCGCGTACGAGCGGGCCGGCGGGCACGCGGCGGTCCGGGCCGACGTGGTCGAGGACGTCGCGCTGCTGCGGGCGGTGAAGCGGGCCGGCGGTCGTGGCGGGGTCGCGGACGGAACCGCGCTGGCCGAGTGCCGGATGTACGCGAGCTGGCCGGAACTGCGCGACGGCTACACCAAGTCCCTGTGGGCCGCGTTCGGCTCACCGGCCCGCGCGGCCGGCGTCGCCGGCCTGCTCGCGCTCGGCTACGTGGTGCCGCCGCTAGGCGCGCTGCTCGGCTCCAAGACGGGTTTGGCCGGATACGCTGCCGGGGTGATGGGACGGGTGCTGACCGCGCGCCGCACCGGCGGCCGCGCCTGGCCCGACGCGCTGGCACACCCGGTCTCGGTGGCCGCGTTCGGCTGGCTGACCACGCGCTCGCTGCACGCGCACCGGGCCGGCACGCTGACCTGGAAGGGACGGCGGCTGCCGTGAGCCGGGTGGTCGTGGTCGGCGCCGGGGTCGGCGGGCTGTCCGCCGCCGCCCGGCTCGCCGCCCGCGGCCACGAGGTGACCGTCTGCGAGCAGGCCGACGTCGTCGGCGGCAAGCTCGGCCGGCTGGAGCGGCACACCGCGGCCGGCACGTTCCGGTTCGACACCGGCCCGTCGCTGCTGACCATGCCGGAGGTGTTCGCCGACCTGTTCGCGGCGACCGGCGACCGCTGGCCGGCCGGGCTGGAGCTGCAGCCGCTCGACCCACTGATCCGGCACCGGTTCGCCGACGGCACCCGGCTGGACACCGCCGGCGACCTCGACGTGACCAGCGCCCGGATGGACGCCGCGTTCGGCCCGCCGGCCGGGGCGGACTGGCGCCGGCTGGTCGCCCGCAGCGAGCGGATCTGGGAGGCGGTCCGCCGCCCTTTCCTGGAGTCGCCGGTCGCCGGCGTCCGCGACCTGGCCCGCCAGGCCGTCCACGTCGGCGACCTGCGCACGATCGCGCCCGGCCGCTCGCTGCGCTGGCTCGGTGAGCACTACCTGACCGACCCGCGGCAGCGCACGCTACTCGAGCGGTATGCGACCTATACCGGCTCGGACCCGCGCCGGGCCCCGGCCGCGCTCGGCGTCGTGCCGTACGTGGAGCAGCGGTTCGGCGGCTGGTACCTGCGCGGCGGGCTCGGCACGCTCGCGGACGAGCTGGTCCGGCGGGTCATCGCGGTGGGCGGGAAGATCCGCACCGGCACCGAGGTGACCCGGATCGAGACCGCCGGCGACCGGGTCAGCGGGGTGCGGCTCGCCGCCGGCGGCCGGCTGCCGGCGGACGTGGTCGTCGCCAACGCCGACGCCGACCACGTCTACCGCGACCTGCTGCCGCGGCCGTCGTCGCTGCGCCGGCTGCGCCGCTCGACGCCGTCGCTGTCGGCGTTCGTGCTGCTGCTCGGCGTCCGGGGGCGCACGCCCAACCTGGCCCACCACAACGTGCTGTTCCCGGCCGCGTACGACGACGAGTTCGACGCGATCTTCGGCGACCCGGCCGCACCGGTGGCGGACCCGACGATCTACATCAGCGTCCCGGACGACCCGGCGGTCCGGCCGGAGGGACACGAGGCGTGGTTCGTGCTGGTCAACGCGCCCCGGCACGGCAGCGGCCCTGGTGCGGTGGACTGGGACTCGCCGGCCCTGCGCGGCTCGTACGCCGGGCGGCTGCTCGGCCTGCTGGCCCGCCGCGGACTACCGGTGGCCGACCGGCTGCTGTTCTCGCACGTGATCACCCCGGCCGACCTGGCCAGGGCGACCAGGGCGCCGGGCGGTGCGATCTACGGCAGCTCGTCGAACGGTGCCCGCTCGGCCTTCTTGCGACCGCCGAATCGGGCGCCGGTGCGCGGGCTGTTCCTGGTCGGCGGCTCGACCCACCCGGGCGGGGGTCTCCCCCTGGTCGTCCTCTCCGCCCGCATCGTCGACCGCCTCATCGGCCCGGCCTGATCCGCCCCGGTCCGCCGGCGGCCGTCCCACCCAACCCACGCGGTTGGCTACGTCTCTGCTCCGTCGACCGCAGCAGAGACCTGGGTAGTAGGCATCCCCGCTCTGCTCTCTGGGATCGGAGCGCCGAAGTAGTCCCGCTCCTACGCGACCGGGCCAGCCAAACCATCCTCGGCCGGCTACGTCTCTGCGCCGCCCGTCGGAGCAGAGACGTAGTCCGACGCCGAGCTACCGCTCCGGGCAGACGATCTCCGACCGGCTACGTCTCTGCGCCCCGAGCCGGAGCAGAGACGCAGTCCGACGCCGAGCTACCGGGCCAGGCAGACGATCTCCTACCGGCTACGTCTCTGCGCCCCGAGCCGGAGCAGAGGCGCAGTCCGACGCCGAGCTACCGGGC
>Ga0207643_10001146_pt1 | contig 15734 bp, 13 predicted proteins | sample KBSMisM62_FD_184313 | JGI IMG/M metagenome (GOLD analysis project Ga0207643, IMG submission 184313) | Miscanthus rhizosphere microbial communities from Kellogg Biological Station, Michigan, USA - KBS Miscanthus M6-2 (SPAdes) (version 2) | ecosystem: Host-associated > Plants > Roots >...
CGAAGAAATGGAGTCAAGTTTCAGGATAGTAAGTGATCTTCAAGATCGGCTTCAGAAGAGTCCGCGAAGCGGACGAAGGCATAAAGCCTGGGGCGCAAGCCCCAGGATCAATTCATTAATAGCGAGCCGAGCCCGCGAAGCGGGCGACAGCGCTCTAGCCCCTGCGGGAAATTCAACTCCGCTGCGAAATACCTCGCATCCTCAACCTCCCTTCTCCCGAAAATCCAATAAAAACAACGTGGTACGGGTCGTGCACACACGGCGATTTCGAGAGAGGGTTGTGGCAATGGCAAAGGTTCTGATTCTTGGTGGCGGGTTCGGTGGCGTTGTAGCCGCGGAGCGCCTGGCCGAACGACTCGGCGATGAACATCAGATCACGCTGGTGTCGCGTAGCCGGCAATTTGTCTTTTACCCGGCGCTCGTGAAGGTCGCCTTCGGCAAGTGTGAAACAAAAGACGTCTCCTTTGACCTGCGCCACGCGATGTTGGGCAGACGCGTAAACTTCATCGAAGCGGAAGTCGCACGTATCGATCCATTCGAAAGAAAAGTAACCATCGCACACGGTGAGATCGAGGGAAATATTTCCTACGATTACCTCATCTTTGCGTTGGGACGGCGCCTGGCAACGGAGCGCATCACCGGCTTCTACGAGCACGCGCATCACCTGCTCAATCTCGATAAAGCCCTGAAGTTCGGCAAGGCAATTTCGAACTTTCACGAGGGCCGGGCCGTGATCGGCCAGTGCGCCGGCACACGTCTTCCCGTCCCTGTTTACGAAACCGCATTCGCACTTGCACGCCTGCTGAAGGAACGAGGCGAACGCGACCACGTGAGAATAACCGTCGTTAGTCCGGGCGAGTTCGGCTCTGAATTAGAAGATCGCGATGCGGCCATCGCGCTTGAAAAAGCTTTCGACGCCCACCAGATAGAGTTTCTTTCCAACTTCTCGATCGAGACTGTGAGACAAAACTCAGTCTCAACAAAACGCGGACAAACCATCAATCACGACTTGCTGATGTTACTGCCTCCGTTTCGAGGTCCTTCAGCCGCCTCATACGTCGGAATAACTAACGACGAAGGCTACATCAACGTTGATTGGGCGATGCGAACCGATCACGAACGAATCTACGCAGTCGGCGATTGTGTGAATTTCAATGGACCCAAGATGGGCCACATGGCCACGCGTCAAGGCGAAGTTGCGGCAATGAACCTCGCAGCCGAAATCGATGGGCACGAGCCTGTCTCACACTACTCCCACGAGCTGAAACTGGTGATCGATGAGGCCGGAAGCGACAGCATCTACCTGCAAAAAGACATTTGGAAAGAGGGGCCGGCGACGATCAAGCGCGGGCGCTTCTGGAGCTTGGCCAAACGCGCGCAGAAAGAGTACTGGCAACTTTCGCATGCGTGATTATTTGGAGGCACATCATGAGCGAAAACCGCACGATTCATTTGATTGAAATCCCGATCGGAGGCAAAGGCGGGTTCACCTGGAATCGTTTGCATAGCGAACGCGAAGACATCTGCGAGGCTCTGTCAAAAAACGGTGTAAACGAGCGCAACGAGTTGCTTCAGGCGCGCTTGCGCAAGGTCGACGATGCTCTCGATCGACTGATGTCGGGTTCTTATGGCAACTGTTCCAACTGCGGTCAAGCAATTGACGACCAGAGGCTCGATATCGATCCGGCGCTGGAACTCTGCCTCAAATGTTGGGGCCGCGAACCAGGCCCGGGCTCGAGCGACGTCATGCTGGAAAGCTTAAACGCCTTCGATACGATCATCGTCAAAACACACAACAGCGTGTATCGCATCCTGTTGCTCGATCCAAAGACCGGACGGGTATTGGTTGACGGCGGTGAGTACCTGGTCGAACCGAGTGAAGCCTTGTTGAAAGGTTCTGCGTCTGTGGGATCCGAATTCAAGGTCGGAACAATTTCTGTTGGCTGTCGCCTGGAAATGTGGGTCGACGAAAGCGTGTTCCTGACGTCGCCGATCGAGTCATTGCAGGTAAAACACGAACACCCGAAAACCGTTGAAACGGTTTCCTAGCTACGGCCGCATCTGCCACCGGGCTAAAGCCCGGTGTGAATGAGACAACAGCGGCGTGAATAAGGCAACGAGCGTGAAAACAATGAGTGTCAATAGGACAACGAGTGTGAACAAGACAACGAGTGTGAATAAGGCAAGGAAGGGCGAAATGAGAGCGAATGTTTTCCATGGCAAGAACAAGATTCGAGTTGAAGAGGTAGAGAAACCACGCGCCGGCGTTGGCGAAGCCGTTATTCGCGTGACGCTGACGACGATTTGTGGAACGGATCTGCACATCGTCAGAGGCGAGTATCCAGTTGCTCCCGGTCTAGTGATCGGACACGAACCGGTCGGTGTGATCGAAGAGCTCGGCGAAGGAGTTTCCGGATACAACATCGGCGACCGCGTACTCGTCGGCGCGATCACGCCGTGTGGTCAATGCCGCGGGTGTTTATCGGGCCATTCAGCACAGTGCGGGCACGGCGAGGGTTACGAAGCGCTTGGTGGCTGGCGATTTGGAAACACGATCAACGGCGCCCAGGCTGAATATCTAAGAGTGCCTTACGCCCAGGCGAACCTCGCGAAGATCCCCGATGAGCTTACGGATGAACAAGTGGTCCTGCTGGCCGACATTGCTTCCACCGGATTCAGCGGCGCCGAGTCGGCCCGAATAAAAATCGGCGACTCAGTAGTTGTGTTTGCCCAGGGCCCGATCGGTCTGTGCGCCACGGCCGGAGCACGATTAATGGGAGCATCGTTGATCATCGGTATCGATGGCGATGAGCATCGACTCGCGATGTCGAAGCGCATGGGCGCTGACATCACTCTTGATTATCGTGACGTCGACGTTGTCGCGGAAGTCAAACGTTTGACCGGTGGCGGAGCTGACGTCGCTATCGAAGCACTCGGAACTCAGCAAACCTTCGAGAGCGCATTGCGCAGTTTACGACCAGCCGGAACGTTGTCGAGCCTCGGTGTTTATTCCGGCAAGCTCGAGATTCCTTATACGGCATTCGCAGCCGGCATCGGAGATCATCGCATCGTGACGACGCTTTGTCCGGGTGGCAAAGAACGGATGCGCAGGTTAATGGAAGTTGTTCGTCACGGTCGCGTCGATCTCACGCCGCTGCTCACGCACACATTCCCACTGGACAGAATCGGTGAAGCTTACGATTTGTTTGGCGAGCGACTGGACGGAGTAATGAAAGTCGCAATCAAGCCTTAACGGAGGGACGGTCCATGATTAGCATAAAACGAATTCTTTGTCCGACTGATTTGGCGCCACACTCAGGTGATGCCGTGCGTTATGCCCTGGCGCTGGCGCGGGCCCATGAAGCCGAATTGATTTTGCTTCACTGCACTAATGACCTTGACGGTGAAGAAAAGCTTGCATCGTCTCTCATGGACTACATCGAGCCTTCTGACTCGCGTTGGCGCCTCGTCACTGCATCCACTGACCACATCGACGGCGAGATAATGACCCAAGCTCAGCAGAGGCACGTCGATTTGATCGTGATGCGGTCGAGACGACGACCACATCGTGCGGCCCTCCTGGGTTCCACGGCAGAGTCGGTTTGCCGCAGCGCTCCGTGTCCGGTGCTGGTCATGCATACTGACGAGCGCGAATTTGTTAGCGATGCAATGAGCGTGGAGTTGAAACGCGTGCTCGTGGCTTATGACTTCTCCGATTATTCCGAGCTGGCTTTGAAGTACGGGTTGTCGATTGCGCAGGAGCACCAGGCGGAATTGCACCTGCTGCATGTGTTGCCACCGCGTTCCTTGAATGAGCCGGAGATTGCCTGGTATCCGATGAAAGGCGAGTCCGCTTATCACACTGCCGCGTATCGCTTGCAGAAAGTTGTGCCGGACGAGGCCCATCTCTGGTGCGGCGTCAGGACCGTAATAAGCGAAGGACTTCCCTATCGCGAGATCCTCAATTACGCGGAAAATAACGAAATCGATTTGATAAGTGTCGGAGCACACGGCGCCGGATTCGGAATGCGCGCACTGTTTGGATCGAATGTCGATCGAGTTCTGCGCCAGGCGCCGTGTCCTGTGTTGGTCGCACGTCCGTTGAGACCGTATATACCAATAATTCAGGCTTTGCCTGAGAGCCGTCTCATTTACAGCGAGCTTTAACCCTGCTAGTCAAAGGAATCATGGGAGAACAAAACGTCGAGCAACACGTCGATGAGAAACAGTCGCAGGTCTTCATGAAGGCACTGCTGGAAGATCTGCGCGCCCTCGCGTTCATGCTCGAGGATGGCCGTTTCGAGAGCGGCGTCAGGCGCATCGGAGCCGAGCAGGAGATGTTTCTGATCGATCGTTATTTGCGGCCTGCTCCGGTCTCGTTGGAAGTGCTGAAACACGCTAACGACACGCGACTGACAACTGAAATCGCCCGCTTCAATCTCGAAGCTAATCTCACGCCGCTAAAACTCGAGCACAACTGTTTCAGCCGGATGGAACAGGAGCTTGCCGAACTGATCGCGCTTGCGCGCAACAGCGCCGGAACGGAGGGCGCCGATGTGCTTCTCTCCGGTATTCTCCCGACGCTACAAAAGTCAGATTTGACTCTCGACAATCTCACTCCAGTGGCGCGTTACCATGAACTTAATCGAGGCGTGATCCGGCTGCGCGGCGGTCCACTCTCAATTCACATCAAAGGAGTGGACGAGCTACACCTGACGCACGACAACATCATGATGGAATCGTGCAACACCAGTTTCCAGGTCCACTTTCAGAGTAACGCGCGCGAGTTCGCCAATCAGTACAACATTGCGCAGGCTATAACCGCGCCGGTGCTGGCTGTTGCCGTCAATTCACCGCTGTTGTTTGGTCAACGTTTGTGGCAGGAAACACGCGTGGCGCTGTTTCAACACTCAACTGACGAGCGCTCGCGTCCGCAACTCGCACGCAACCAACCAACGCGTGTCAATTTCGGCGATCAATGGCTGAGAAATTCCGTCGTCGAGCTCTTTCACGATCAGATCACTCGTTTTCGTCCCATCATGATCGCGCCACCGGAAGAAAATCCGTTTGCCGTTCTGGCGCGTGGTGAAACACCGTCGCTTGCAGCTCTACGACTGCACAACGGTACGGTTTGGCGTTGGAATCGTGCGTGTTACGGAATAACTGAGGGCGTTCCACATCTGCGAATTGAGAATCGCGCTTTGCCTTCCGGGCCGACGATTGTCGATGAGATTGCCAATGCCACGTTCTTTACCGGCTTGATGTTGGCGTTGCCGCAAGCATACGGCGATATCGCGACGCGAATGGCGTTTGACGATGCCAAGTCGAACTTTTTCCGCGCCGCGCGCCACGGGCTCGATGCTCAGTTTCAGTGGATTGATGGGCAGAGCCATAGCGCGGCTTCACTAATTCTGAACGAATTACTCCCGCTTGCGCGCCAGGGGTTGAGTAGTTCGCAAGTGGCGAGTGAAGACATTGATAAGTATCTCGGGATCATCGAAGAGCGTGCGCTAAGCCGGCAAACCGGTGCGCGTTGGATAATGAGTTCCCTTTCCACGAGAGGCGCCTCGGCTGCGAAAGACGCGAGCCGTAGAAGATTGACGGCGGAGATATTGGCAAACCAGAAGCAAGGTTCTCCGGTTCATCGTTGGTCGATCGTCGAGAAGGCTGATTCCGAGGATTGGGAAGATGGTTATCGTACCGTCGGCCAGTTTATGTCGACGGACCTCTTCACTGTCAAACCCGACGACTTGATCGATCTCGCCGCCAGCGTGATGGACTGGCGACATATCAGGCACGTACCGGTTGAAGATGCTGATGGGCGGTTGGTAGGTCTGGTGACTCACCGTGGCTTGCTTCGCATGATGATCAGCCGCGCTGAGAGCAATTTCAAACCAATCACGGTGCGAGAGATCATGGTGAAAGAGCCCGTTACGGTCTCTCCCTCGACCTCATCGCTGGAGGCGATGGAGCTTATGCGCAGCCACCGGGTTGGATGCCTTCCGGTTGTTGATGGCGATCAGTTAGTAGGCATCGTTACTTCCTACGACTTTCTCGAAGCCACCGCGAAACTCTTCCAGCAACACCTCGCGGCACCCACAGAAGTGAAAACCCTTCTCGCAAAGGCGCAAAGTGGGCAAAGTAACTCTTAGAAATGAGGTAGCGCTTGCTCCTTTTGCGACTTTGCTGCAAGGTGCTAAGGGCAAGTCACGCAAAAATCCGCTTGTCTGCGCAAATTTCCCGAGTGCCTGGTTACAAGGATTATGAATTCTACAAGGAATAGACCACGCTCGAATTGGCATAGGCATTGCGCTTACGAAGGACTGACTGATCTTTTCGTCGGAGCCAATTTATGCCCAGCGCGAGACAGATAGAGGTTGAAGAGCCTAATGCCGATCTACATTCGCTGATACGCGAATTTCACGGGTCGAATATTCACAACCTGAATTCGCTTCATCGTCGCGGAACCGTCCTATTTGCCGAAAGTGAGCCTGTCCGAGGCGTTTACATACTACTAACGGGCCGAGCTACCGTTTCGATCGCGTCAAGCGAGGGACGGATCGTGATGCTTCGCATGGCGCAGGCCGGCGCTGTGTTGGGATTGAACTCAGCGCTGCAAAACGGTTCTTACGACACGACGGTGAAGACGCTCGGGCCATGTCGTACAGACTTCATCTCACGCGTTGAATTAATCGAGCTGATGCAGCAGAGCCCGGCCGGTGCTCAGGCCATCTTGAAGATATTGAGCCGAGAGTTAACTGAGCTCACGGATCGCGCGAAGTTGTTACTGCTGCCACAAACAGCAAGCGGCCGTTTAGCCAAACTGTTGCTTCACTGGAGTAACGGCAACGGCTCGGTCGACCGGATTCTTACTCATGAAGAGATTGCTCAAATGATGTGCTCGTCACGCGAGACAGTGACCCGTCTGCTGGCGATTCTTAATAGACAAGAGGTAATTCGCGTCACCTCAGACAGTATTCTGATTCGCGATCGACTGGCCCTGGAGGAGATCGCGCGTGGTTGAACCTTGACGTTTTCGCGCGGGGAGTCCATGATTTGAGTCCCCAAACGTGACGGTTGTCACATGAAAACAACCGCTTAGAACCTAGAATACTCTCGCACGCTCTCAGGGTCAGTTTCTTAATTGAAGGAATCATGGAGGCCGGGATGTATAAGCTCTTCAAAGCACTCCTGATCTGTGGGTTTATACTTTCCACGATCATCTGGACCAGTTTCGACAACTCCTCCCAGTCTGCTCCGTTCAACCGGAACGAACAGGCGCAGGCGAAATCTGACGACTACGTCGGTAGCGAGGCTTGTAAAGACTGCCACGAGGATCAGTTCAAGAACTTCTCGCACACTTCCCATGCCCAACTCACAAAGATCGGCTCCTGGAAAAATAAGGTGACCGGTTGCGAGTCATGCCATGGCCCGGGGAAAGCCCACATCGAAGAAGGTGACCCGAAGAAGATCATCTCGTTTAAGAATAAGTCTTCCAAGGAAACCTCGGAAACATGTTTAGCCTGTCATGCAGGCAGAGAAGAACACAACAACTTTCGTCGCGGCGAACACTGGCGCAACGACATCGGTTGTACCGACTGTCATTCAACCCATTCTCCAACGCGCGGAAGACAACTGGCTGCTTCGAATGTGTTCGTCTCCAGCGCCAACGCGCAAAAGCCCGGTCTCGCAGATCTGAAATTGCTCCGGAACAGCGAACCGCAGCTTTGCATGGGTTGTCACAGCGAAACCAAGCACCAGTTTAACTTGCCCTTCCATCACAAAGTACTGGAAGGGGCGATGAAGTGCAGCGATTGCCACAATCCGCACGGTGGTTTCGAGCTCAAGCAAACGCGACTCGCAACCGGCGCGGACGCAGCCTGTATCAAGTGTCACGCAGACAAGCAAGGGCCTTTTGTTTACGAGCATGCTCCAGTAAAGACTGACGGCTGCGTCGCTTGTCATACACCGCACGGTTCGTCTAATCCGCGTTTGCTGATCACGAGCCGCGTCGCTCAGCTCTGTTTGACCTGTCACAGCGTGGCCCATGGTGTGGGAGCGGAGGAGCCCGCTGGTCCGCAGCATAACCTGAACGCGCAATACGCGAACTGCACGAACTGTCATATTAAGATCCACGGATCGAGGACGAGTCCGGTCTTTTTCCGTTAACGATCGCAACATCAACTGACTGAGGTTGGATCAATGAGCACGAAACAGAAGATTACGGCGCGCTTAGTGGGATTAGTGCTGGTGCTGATCGTGACGATGTGTTCAGTTGCCGCGCAAACACCGTCACCGTCACCATCACCTTCTCCTAAAACATCCGCTTCGACCGATACTCCAGATACGCCAGTTGAGAGCGGCGAAGGCGCCGGCGACTTCACCGTTATCTCCAGTATCGAGTTTGGATATCGAGGCCTTAGTGTCGATGGCGATCTCAATAAATATAAAAGTGATCTGAACTACCGGGCGGGCCCGCGTCTTTTCGACAGCTCGTTCCTGTTGAGATCAAAAAACGGAGAAGGAACTTTATTCGAAACGTTCCTGGTGAATACAACGGGTTGGGGGGCCGATCCGCAAGGCAATGTCCGCGTCAATCTCGAACAACCGGAATGGTATCGCTTCGACGCCACTTACCGTCGCTTCAAATACTTCCGATTTCTGAACAACTTCGCCAATCCAAACTGGGTATTTAGTCCGCCTCAATTCAGTGTGCCACCCAAGTTGACGACTGGAGAGCATGGCTACGATACCGAAGTAAAGTTAGGAGACTTTGATCTCACCATCCTGCCGAAGAATGAGTATATTCGCTTCAATATTGGATATTCACCGGAACGTTACAGTGGGCCGGCCTTTACTAACTATCACGTCGGCGGTAATGAATTCATGCTGCTCTCAGAGGTTAGATCCCGTGCCAATGATTTTCGCGTGGGCGCCGACGGGAAACTCGGTCCAGTGAACCTTTCTTTCCTGCAGGGATTCCGGCGCTTTCGTGACGACAGTGTTATCGATCTCGGAGTTACCCCGGGAATAAACGTCAACCCGACCGCAGCGAGCTTAACCACTTTTGACCGCAATGAACCGGCGCGTGGCAGTGTTAACTACACTCGTTTCAGTTTGCAAACGCTCGTCGCCCGGAAGCTCGACATTACCGGCCGCATCATCTATAGCAAGGCCGAGCAGAATTATTCGTTCCTTGAAAACTTCAGCGGACGAAACTGGAACCCCCGAATTACAGGCTTTCCGCCCAGTCCGCCCGCCGCCACGCCAAACATTCTGAACCTGGGCCAGTACACTCTCAATGGCGACTCAGAGCGACCGAATTGGCTCGGCGACGTGGGCCTCACGCTGTTTGCGACGAATAAGTTCCGTTTGTCGAACACCTTCCGCATCGAAAAGTTTGAAATCACCGGTGCTGCTCTCTTTAGTGACTTTTTCTCTCTCACTCGAGGTACCAGGACAGACACGATAGGCTTCAGTGACCGGAACGTAGACACACGCACGGAGTATCGAAAGATCCAGAACACTATCGAAGGCGATTACCAGTTCAATAAGGATTACTCGATTCACCTCGGCTATCGCTACGGAAGACGTCGCATCACCGAAGCGATCAGCGGTTTCAATCTTGGCGCTAACCAGCCTACGGCGCTCGTGCCTGAAAGTGAGACTGAGCTCAATCACACGCACACGTTCCTGGGCGGTTTCAAGGCGCGCCCGTATGAAAATTTGGCCATCTACTTCGACGCCGAACACGGAACCGCGGACAACGTCTTTTTCCGCATCGGCAATTACGACTACACCAACCTGCGCGGTAAGGTCAGGTACAAGCCCAGCTCGCGGTTCGGTTTCAACCTGGGAGTGATCGCCAAAAACAACTCCAATCCGTCCGAGATCGCTGGAGTTTCTTTGGAAGACTTTGGCGTGAGTATCAAGTCGAAGATCTTTACCTCGTCACTCGACTGGAGTGTGACTCCAAGATTTTCAGTGAGCGCCGGCTATAACTATCACTGGATAAACAGTAGGGCTATAGTCGATTACTTCTTCAATAGCATTCAACACCCGACGGGTAACAGCTTGTATTTTGTGAGGAATAACTTCTTCTTCATAGAGACCGTTAGTCGTATCGCTCCGCGAGTGACGCTGTTTGCCGCCTATCGCATCAACAAGGATAACGGCCAGGGAAATCGAGTGGCTGATCCGACCGGAAGGCCCGGAACGTTGATCGCATCGTATCCGATGTCGTATCAATCGCCGGAAGCACGGCTGGCTATCAAGCTTCATCACCGGCTCGATTGGAATGTTGGCTATCAGTATTACAATTACAACGAAAGCACTATAGTTGGCCCACGGCCGCAGAATTATCATGCGCATCTGCCTTATACGTCGTTGCGTTTGTACTTTGGCCGGCGGGAGTAGACGGCGAGTTCTGTTTTCTTTTTAGAAAGTTTGCACTCTGTGCTCTCTGGTGCCTCTGCGATCTTTGCGTCAATCATCATTTAGACGCAGAGCTCACAGAGGTACGCAGAGCTTTTGTTATCGGGGCGTGATCAGACTAAAAATATTCCTGGCAACATTCCTGGTGAGCAGCTTGACTTTACTCATGGGGGCATCCCTCGCTGCAAGCGAGCCTCAAACACGCGCGCAATCCCGCAGGCGTCCGGCAACCAACAGGTCGCAGCCCCGTCCCAACTACTCGGAGTTTTCTCACGTCACTCACGTAACGAACCAAAAGCTCGCCTGTGATTCGTGCCACAAGTTTCCCACTGCGAACTGGAAAGAAGTGCGCAAAGGCGATGCCGCTTTCCCCGACATCGCCGAGTTTCCCCAACACGCATCGTGTCTGAATTGCCACCGGAAGCAGTTCTTCGCGCGCGAGCGGCCCGCGCCGCGCATCTGCTCCAATTGCCATGTCGCCGTAACCCCGCGCGATACCGCGCGGTTCCTGTTTCCGAGTTTGGGCGACGTCGCTGAAGCTTCAAAGCCACGGCGCGATTTCGTTAGCGAGTTCAGGGTAAATTTCCCGCATGAGACTCATCTCGAAGTGGTCAGTCGCAACCTATCGCCCGTTGGACCGGAGTTCGTTACTGTCTCTTCGAACCGCCAACAGCAGAAGCAGCCCGCAGCAAACTGTGGTGTTTGTCACCAAACGTATCAGCCGCAAGGTAAATCGAGTGAAGAGTACGTGACTAAGCCGCCCAAAGATTTAGGCGATCAATTCTGGCTGAAAAAGGGCACGTTCAAGACTATTCCAAACAGTCATGCGGGATGTTTTACCTGCCACAATGCGGAGTCGGGGATTGCGCCTGTCTCGTCTGATTGTCATGTATGTCACAAGCTCGCTAATTTGACTGTCAAAATTAACAGTGACTTCGATGCCGGTATTGCTGCCATTATGGGAGTTGATCGCGTCATGCTTAGCGCCTGGCAAAAGCGCGGTTCGGCGGGCGCGTTTCGCCATGAGGGCGGCGCGCATCCGGATCTCGCTTGCGCGGATTGCCATTCGCCGGCGCAAATGAACACGGCGGATCCGCAGACCCTGAAAGTGCCTGTCCGCTCGTGCGGGGGAGCGGAAGGCTGTCATGTGACGGCGACGTTGGATGAAGGTGGAATACTCAACTACGAGATCGATCAAAAGAAGAAGAGTGCGAATTTTGTTTGCACCAAGTGTCACGTCACTTTTGGTAAGCAAAGTGTGCCGGCAAGTCATGTCAGTGTGATTCCGAAGGCCAAGACAGGATTGACAGGACTGTACAGGATTGACTAGCCCGTCTAGCAGATTTCCGGCGCGCTGCTTTCTGGCGCTTCTCGTTGTCCTTTGCCCGATCTCTGTTTTTGCGCAAGGCTCGAATATAGATTTTTCAAAATTCAGACATGACAATGCGAATCACGCGCGGCTGCCGTGTCTCCTGTGCCATCGAAGAGAGACAGATGCGCCTCGTCCAGCGATGCCTGGAGCTGCGAACCACGCACCTTGTGCCGGATGTCATGCGAAGGAATTTGCAAATACCGGACACCCAATTTGTACGGTCTGCCATACAGACGTGCAGGCGGGGACGGTAAAACCCTTTCCGAGACTTTCGAGTTTCGGAATGCGCTTCAATCATGCACAGCACCAGAATACAGGCCGTCTGAGTTGTGCGAGTTGTCATCGGCCGGCGCGTCGAGGAGTCGCGCTCTCGATCCCTGCAGGATTTAATGCGCACACAAATTGTTTTGGATGTCATACATCGCGTGCGCAGTCAAACGGGCGCGACATTTCTTCTTGCGGGACGTGCCATCGGATGGAACGTTATGCGCGTGCATCGCAAACTGCACCCGCGTTTCGGGTTGGTTTCAGTCACGCAAAACATGACCGAACTGAGGGGTTAACTTGCAACGAGTGTCATCGGATCCAGGCAAACCGTGTGAGCGCGCCGCAACCGCTTAATCATCATGCCGCACCACGCGCGTTCAGTTGCATGTCGTGCCATGACGGGAAGCGCGCTTTTGGGGGCGACGACTTTTCAGTTTGCAAGCGCTGCCATACGGGAACCAGATGGCGGTTTTGAGTTACCGAGGGGGTAAAGATGAAAGTATTAACTGTTCTAGCCTTGCTTATCGTCTCTGCGATCTTCTTCTCGAGTGGTTCGATTAGTGCGCCGGCACAGGAGGGACGCAAGCCGAAAGACGAGTACGTGCTTGCGCCAAACGCAAAGTTGGGCAGCGTGAAGTTTAGCCACGTCGATCACATTACAAAAAATCGGAGTGTCGACGGAACCAAGCCCATCGCCTGTGTCGAGTGTCACCACACGGCGCAGCCGGCGTCGGAAGTAGTCAAGCAGCCGCTGCATAAGACTGCCTGGCCTGCGGATCGCACTACAACCTTGACGGCGGATCTTCTCGAGAAAGATCCAAATGCACCGCCGGTTACGGTTTGCGGCGACTGCCATGCACGCGCGGACATGAAGCCGAAGCTTTTGCCGGAAATTCCCACGATCAAAATCGAAGGCAGTGCTGAACCTGTCGTATTAAACAACCAGCAGGCTTTTCATCGAAACTGTGCGGGCTGTCACGATGAAGTTGCCAAAACTGGGCGGGCTAGCACCGGTCCGACGTCCAAAAAGTGCGTGGCGTGTCACAAGAAAACCAACGCCTGAAGCTGTGGGAAGTTTCGCAGGGCGCTGGGCAAAAGTCCGCAAGATATTGGTTTTTAAGGCTAAATAGTTGAAGTTTGGCTCGGCACAGACGTTGCTCCTTCGCTCACGAGAACAACGGCGATGCCGAATTGAGAGAAAGGGTTGGGACTATGAAGACGTTTAAGATGATGATGCTGGCCACCGTCGCGGCGGTGCTGGTTGCGGGCCTTGCGCTGATTTCGGCAGCGGCCCGAGCGAATAGCGCAGACGATTTTGATGCAGCCGCCACTTACAAAACGAAGTGCGTCGCTTGCCACGGAGCAACGGCTGAGAAGAAGTTCAATGCGACGCTGAGTGATGCCGAACTCGTGGAGGCGGTGCTCAAAGGGAAAAAAGGCGAGAAGCCACCCAACATGCCGGCTTATCAGGAGAAAGGCATTACCGAAGACCAGGCTAAAGCGCTCGTCGCTCACATGAAATCGCTAAAGCAATAATACGCGCCGGCTTTGAATCTCGGTTGCACCGAGAAGACAGTTAAGATTTACAACCTGGACGCCTCTTGTGTGAAAGAACACAGGAGGTGTCTATGTGTGATCTCTAATGAAACCCTGCGCAACCTTTCTGGTAGTGTTCATTGCCTGGCTAATCTGCCTGGCAACTCCGGTTATTGCTCAACAGCCATCGCCATCGCCCGCTGCTTCACCAGACCTCCAATGTCAGGGCTGTCATGCTCCGGGCAAGACTTTGCCTTATCTCGGCGGCGCCAAGTTTCACACACAGCCGCACGATGCTTACGATCGCGGTTTCCACGCGAGGGCAATTCAAAGTGGACGTAAGGCTGCCAGTTGCATCGATTGTCACGCCAAAAACGGCGACATGACGACGATGCTTTCGGCAGCGGATCCCAACTCGACTATCAACCGGCATAACATTGCGGAAACCTGCGGACGCTGTCATGGCGACAAGTCAGTGATGCGAGGGAGCGGCATCAGCGATCGCCCTTTCCTTTCGTATCGTGAGAGCGTGCACGCAAAAGCGGTTGCGCGAGGCAATACAGCCGCGGCCGTGTGTACTGACTGTCACAACAGTCACGACATCCTTCCGGCATCCGATTCCCGATCGCCGATTGCGAAGACCAACATCCCGGCGACGTGTAGTAAGTGTCACCAGTCAGAGAGTGCGGAGTTCATGCAGAGTGTGCATGGACAAGCCGTTGCGCGTGGCGTATCGCGTTCACCAGTTTGCACTGACTGTCACGGAATCCACGGCATCGTCTCGCCGGTGGAACAGGCAACTGCGACCGCCTCAACCGCAGTGGCAACTGAAACCTGCGCCGGTTGTCACGAGGGTGTAGCTCTCACCAGGGAATTTGGTGTCGCTACGGAACGTGTCAGTAGTTACAAGGACAGTTATCACGGTCTCGCATCGAAAATAGGTTCAAAAGTAGTTGCGAACTGCGCGAGTTGTCACGGCGTTCACAACATTCTGCCCTCATCCGACCCAAGATCGATGATTAGCGCCAACAATCTGCCGCAGACGTGCGGACAGTGTCACATCGGTGCCGGCGCTAACTTTGCGACCGGCAAGATCCATTTGACATCTGGATTGATCGCCACAGCGAGCGCGCAGGATGCCGGAGTGATCGGGACACGAATAGTTCGCTGGATTTACGTTCCCTTGATCATTTTAGTGGTGGGCGGTATGGCAGCTCACAACGCGCTTATCTGGATTCGCAAGGCTGCGGTAAAGAAACGGCAGACACGTCAGATCGTGCGCCTGACCGCCAACCAGCGAGTGCAACACTGGTTATTACTGACAAGCTTTATCGCACTGGTCCTGAGTGGCTTTGCGCTTCAGTATCCGGATTCCTGGTTGGCATCGTTGTTGGGTGGCAGTGAATACGTGCGACGGATCATACATCGTGTTGCCGCGGTAATCATGCTCGTCGCCGGAGTTTATCATCTCGCGTATCTACTGCTTGCTAAAGAGGGCCGGTTGTGGTTGAAAGATATGCTCATCCGAGCAAAAGACTTCACGGATGTGATTGGCAATTTGCGCTACTATCTTGGGGCATCAAAAGTCAAACCGAAGATTGCGCGATTTGGTTATGCGGAGAAGGCTGAGTATTGGGCCGTTGTATGGGGCACCATAATCATGGGTCTGACGGGCCTAATGATTTGGTACAAGCTGGGATTTTTTGCATTTCTGCCGCGTTGGGCCATCGACATCGCCTTAGCAATTCACTTTTACGAGGCGGTGTTGGCAACGCTGGCGATCATTGTGTGGCACTTCTATCAAGTGATCTTTGACCCGGACGTGTATCCCATAAACTTTGCCTTTCTCGACGGCCGTGTCTCGGAAGAGCATTACCGTGAAGAGCATGAGCTGGCTTACGAAGAAAGACAGCGCAACACGGTTGAGGAAGCAGAAGTGAAGGAAGATGGAGCGAAAGATAAGGCTCTTTAACCGGAGCGATGAATAACGTTCAATTAGGAAACCATTGATGAGCGCAACCGAGGAACAATCGAACCCGAAGCCGCCCAGTCTTTTTCGTAACTATATTAGTTTCGTGGGCGCCGCCATTGCCAGCGCATCACTGGTAAGTGTGGTGCTGTTATT
>Ga0207643_10001148_pt1 | contig 15724 bp, 13 predicted proteins | sample KBSMisM62_FD_184313 | JGI IMG/M metagenome (GOLD analysis project Ga0207643, IMG submission 184313) | Miscanthus rhizosphere microbial communities from Kellogg Biological Station, Michigan, USA - KBS Miscanthus M6-2 (SPAdes) (version 2) | ecosystem: Host-associated > Plants > Roots >...
GAACGAAGCCGCTGGCGCGGCGGCCGACGGGCAACGGGGTAACTCGTAGCAGGGTAGGGTGCTCGGTCACAGGAGGTGTCTGTGACCAAACTACTGCAATGCCTGCGCGATGAGTTAGTGCAGGGGCCGACGCGGCTGGCTCGGGCGCTGGCTTATGACAAGTACTTGAAGGACAAATACGCGGGACGGCAACGAACCATCGTCGTCGCCCTCTGCGGCCACAACGCAAGATGTATGTTCACGGCTGAACCGGTACTTCCGATCATTTTCCCCAAGCTGGAACCGGGCAGTCGATAAGAAACGGCCCAACAAAGTGCTGGACACGACGCCGGCCACTTGCTCGAGCCGCAGCCGGCGCAGCGAGCGCTGCACTGCGGCTAGAGCGCCAACCCTCGGGCGGCAGCATCGGCGCTATCATCCGGCCGCGTATTGAAGGCAATCGCCGCGCCTGGGGCAGCTTTACGAACCGCGTTGATGACAACTTCGAATAATGCAAGGCCCCGGGGCGGCAAGCGGACGCCGGCTCCGACGACAACACAATCGTAGCGCGTCGAACCTAACTGACGTTCCACGGTAGGCCCAGCGGTTTCATCAGGCCGGATGTAACAAACGTCAGACTCCCATCCGCGCTCAGTGAACTGCTTCAGCGCAACCGCGATGCCAGCGTGCACCTTCTCAACTGTCATACCTGGTGGCAAAGCAGGGTCAGAAAAATCCACAGTATCCGGCTCGTAGCCTAGCAGCAGAATCCGCGTCATGAGTCCTCCATTGTTTGGGGGCCTACCGCCTCATCTTACGTCTGAGAACTACCGGCACCTCATCGAAACGTTTCGTTAGGTCCTGGCCGCAGCCAACGCATCGTCCAGGGCGCATCGCACGGTGTAAGATGCGTCGCGTTCGGCTCCCCGATAGCGGCGAATGGATGTCAGATGGAAAGAAAACGTGTTGGCATCGTCGTGTTCGAGGACGTCGAAGTTCTCGACTTTTGCGGGCCGTTCGAGGTGTTCTCCGCAACGCGAGTGAACGAGGAGAAGCGTCGCGAAGAACCCTCACCTTTTGACGTACTGTTGATTGCAGAGCGTTCAGCCCCGGTCACGACAACGGGCGGCATGAAAGTGTTGCCGCACTACACATTCGAAAACTGCCCACACCTCGACATCATCCTTTCTCCCGGGGGGTTGGGGGCCCGCAATGAGTTGAAGAATCCAAGGATGCTCGATTGGCTTCGCGCCCGCGCCGCTCAGGCGGAAACTGTGACTGCAGTTTGCACCGGCTCGATGCTGCTGGGCGAGGCGGGCCTTCTGGACGGGTTGCACGCAACCACTCACTGGCGCGCGCTCGATTGGATGCGTGATTCCTTGCCGTCGGTGACGGTCGAGTACGGCAAGCACTTCGTAAAGGATGGCCGCGTGTTTACGTCTGCCGGCATCTCGGCGGGCATCGACATGTCGCTCACAGTCGTGGCGCACTACTTCGGCGAGGATGTCGCAAGAGCGACCGCCCGGCACATGGAATACCCCTACCCGGAAAGCGATGCGCGCCGAATTGTGATCGGAGCCTGAACCTGTCATGAACAAACCGCCACACGGGCGACAGGAGGTTGCCATGCGTAAACATGCCTTCGCCGTAGCACTGTTCATCGTCGTCGCATACACAGTCCAAGGTTCTCCGGTTCTTCCGTCCGCGGCGCCCGCGGTCCGAGCGGCGAGTGATGCGGCTCCCTTCCCCGACCTGATTCCACTACCGGCCGGCTTTGGCCCAGAGGGGATCGCCGTCGGGACAGGCTCGACGTTCTATGCGGGTTCGCTCACCGCACCGACGCTCGGCCAAATTCTTGTCGGCAACCTGCGAACTGGAGAGTTTGCCCAACTTGTGGCGCCGACCGGAAGACCCGCAGTCGGCTTGAAGTATGACGCGCGCAGCCATCTTCTCTTTGTAGCTGGCGGTCCGAGTGGCCGAGGAACGGTGTATGACGCGGCGTCTGGAGAACAGGTCGCGTCCTACCAATTCCAACTGCCGTCGCCACCCGCCCCGTCACCCCAAACAACAGGGATTAACGACGTCATCGTGACCCGGGATGCGGCCTACTTCACGGATGCGATCGTCGCTTCGCTCTACCGCGTGGGCATCGGGCCTCATGGCGAGCTGTCGGCAGGCTTCGAGCCGATTGCGCTTCCGGCGAACTTTGGCGCGACGGGCGGTTGCATAGGCCCGCCGCCCGTGCCCGCGATTAGAAGCAACGGGATCGCCGCCGATCCGAGCGGAAAGCATTTGATCGTGGTCCACACCAGCGAAGGCCAACTCTATCGAATCGATACGGCGACATACACGGTGGTTCCGATCGATCTCGCAGGAGGCAACGTGTGCAGTGGCGACGGTCTGCTGCTCGACGGGAACACGCTGTACGTGGCGCAGAACTTCAAAAATCAAATCGCCGTGGTGGAGCTGTCACCGGACCATTTCTCCGGTGCGGTGACGCGCACCATCACCGAGCCGTTCGCCTCGAACCCGGCGACGAAGGTGCCGACCACGATCGCTGAGTTCGGCAATTCGCTATACGCGGTCACTGCCGGCTTCGCTCCGCCGGCGCCGGATTTCGTGGTGCGCCTGGCGAAGTAACGGCTCGTCACGCTGAGTCTCGACGATCCGACCAACGCGGACGGTTAGTCCCGCTCGAGGCTCTTACGTGAAGACCGGCGTTCGAGTTGTAAGCGATTCGAGTGCTGTCTGCGGACCAGAGTGGAAAACGCTCGATCGCATTATCGTTCGTGAAGCGGGCTGTCCTCGCCGAGTCGACCAGCCAGATGTCGACGTTGTTCTGGACGGACCGCTCGACGGCGGCGCGGGTGCCGTCGGAACTCAGCTCCACGTTCATCAGGCCGGCACGGTCAGGCTCGCCCATGGTGCCGAGCGCCTACGGGGATCGGCTTGCATGCTGGCGTGATGGAACCGCCGAAATCACCGCGCGCCTCCGCGACCTCGACGACGACCTCGCTGGTGTAAACGTCCCGGAGATCGTCGTGCGGACCGACGACCAGGCGGTCAGCCTCGGGTGCAGTACCGCGGCGATCGCGAAGGCTAACGGTGGATTAGGGCGATGACCAACGCTTAGCGACTTTTCGCCACAGGCGGGCGCGGCTGCGTGGCGTAGTGCTAGCATTCCGGTCCTAGATCATCGATGGCTGACAGGCGACGGAACCGCGAAGATCCCTCAGCGGTTGCGAGGTTCGGGTGGCGATACCACCATCTCGGCATCCCACACTTCTCGCCGCGAGACGGCGAGCTGCACCTGACGAAGCTCGGTGTTCATGTCTGCGGCTTTGAGACCAGTCCATACGGCGTCGAATGGATGCGCTTCGACATGCACTGCCAAGTGCCAGAGATCGTGAAGACCGTCCCGCACCTGGCGTTTGTCGTCGACAACTTGGACGCCGCACTCCAAGGAAAGCAGATCCTCATTCCGCCGAACTCGCCGTCACCCGGGGTGCGGGTCGCGTTCATCCTGGATGATGGGGCGCCGATCGAACTCCTGGAATTTGCTCCAGATTCCGACTAGCCGAGCGATCAAAATGCCGCAGGATTTCGATTCCGATCCGGCACCGCTCCCGAAGCGGCAGCGGCGATCGTGCGAAGAGGATCTCGTCTGTCGAGTTGACGCAGCAGACGTTCCGGCGCGACGCTGAGTCACTCGATGCGGATGATGCCGCGGCGGATCGCCTTGGCCACGGCGGCGGTGCGGTCGTGCACGTCCAGCTTCGTGTAGATGTTCTTCACGTGCATGCCGGTGGTATCGGTGCTGATGCCGAGCGCCGCGGCGATCTCCTTGTTGCGCATGCCCTCGGCCACGAGTTCCAGCACCTGCCGCTCGCGCAGGCTCAAGGCCGGGTGGCGCGCCCGCTCGTCGAGCGCCTGCTGGATGTCAGGCGCGACGACGCGGCGGCCGGCGTGCACTTCGCGAATCACGTGGATGAGATCGTCTGAAATCGTATCTTTCAGCACATAGCCCATCGCACCGGCCTCGAACGCGCGATGGATGTCTTCGTCGCCGCGGTACATCGTCAGCGCGATGATGCGCGCGCAGTCATCAAGTTGCCGGATGCGGCGGATCGCTTCGGGACCGCTCGTGACCGGGAGTTGGAGGTCCATGAGCGTGACGTCGGGCCGGCTCGCCAGGAACTGGGCGACGGCCTGGTCGCCGTTGCTCGCCTCGGCGACGACCTCCATGTCAGGCTGGACGCCAACGATCTTCGCGACGCCCTCGCGCATCAGGCGATGATCGTCCACGCACAGCACGCGAATGGTTCGGCTCGTCATGCCCATTCGTTCGTCATCCCCGCCACGGCGTGCACCGTGGTCCCGGAGCCCGGCGCGCTCTCGATCCGCAGGCCGCCGCCAACGTGCTCGGCGCGCTCGCGCATCGTGACCAGGCCGAAGTGCTCGCTGTCACGCGATGTGCTCGTTTGCGCCTCGGCGTTGAAGCCGCAGCCGTCGTCGGCTATCGTGAGCGCGACCTGGCGTTCATCGTACGAGACTTTGATGTCGATGCGAGTCGGGCGCCCATGCCGGATGGCGTTGGCTACCGCTTCCTGTGCGATGCGGAATAGCTGCAAGTCCACATCCGGCGATGCGTTGTCCGGCCGCCGGCCTGTGACTGCGACCGTCGGACGGACACCAGAGCGCGTTTCCGTGTCGTCGGCGAGTTGCAACAGCGACTCGGCCAGTCGCGGCGTGCCCATTGGGTGGCGCCGCAACTCGAGGATCGACTCGCGCGCATCGCGCACCGACCGATCCACCTGCCGGCGGAGGCGGCGCAACTCCGACGGCACGTTGTCTTCGTGTAACGGGACGCGCGTCGCCAGTGCCTCGAGTTCCGGACCGAGCGCGGCCAGACTCTGGAGCAGCGTGTCGTGTATCTCGCGGCCCACACGCGCGCGCTCGGCGATCACCAGCGCATAACGGGCTCTGACTGCCCGTACGCGCAACCTCGCCACCGCCACGATTCCGCTCACCAGGACTGCGCCTCCGGCGATGAGAAACGATGGACTCACATAGAGGGGCGGATCGACCGTGAACGCCCACAGTGACGGCTCGGTCCACTCTCCACCCTCCGTGGTGCTGACACGAAATCGATAATCTCCGGCCCGCAGGTTGCCGTAGGTGGCGCGCCGGCCGTCTGCGTCGTACACCCAGTCCGCATCGACGCCATCGAGCAAGTGACGGAAGCGTAGCTTCGACGTTGTCGAGAGGCTCAGGGCGGCGTACTCGAACTGCACAGTGCTGCCGTTTGCGAGGCGCTGGACTGCGGCCGGGTTGACACGCTCGCCGTCGACGATGAGGGCCTCCAGGCTCGCTGGCGATGAACGGCGGGCTTCGCGGAGCTGCCGCGGGTCGATGATGGTCATCCCAGGACTGTTGACGACCCAGATTCGCCCGGCCATGTCACGCACGCCGGCGGCCCCGTTTTGCCACATCTGCGTGCCGGGCTGCAGTCCATCGCTCTCGTCGTAGAGCGTGTAGGCGAGACGATGGCGCGGATCTTTCTCGATCGTGTCCATCTCACCCGCATGGAAGCGCATCAGCGCCGCTCCTGAGTGCACGCCCAGCCACACGTAGCCGAGCGCATCCTCGACCAGTATCGGGACGACGCCAGTGATGGGTGCATGCGCCGTGGTGACGGACGTGAAGCGGCCATGCTGGTAGCGGCTCACGCCGCCCGACGTCGCAAACCAGACGGCATCGTCGTTGCCCTGGACGATCTGCCACACCAGTCCGGGTGCCACGCCATCCCGTTCCGTGAACGCTTGTACGCTGCCATGGTCGTGCAGCGCAACGCCGCCACTGCTGAAGCCAGCCCACACACGGTCCTGTCGATCGGCGAGCACGCTGCTGCACTGTCCGCCGGATTCTCCGGCCTGGCGATGAGAGATGAGAGTGGTCCCATTCCACGACAGCAGGCCGCTCGACGCCGTGCAGAGCCAGAGCGCATCGGCCGTTGTGGTGAGTCCATTCACTCTGCTCGCCTGGACGTCCGGGATGCGCTCCTTGTGGAGACGGCCCATGACATGGCGGCCGACGAACTCGTCGGTCGCGACCCACATGGTTCCCGAGCGATCGGCATGGAGCGCGCGCGTCTGAGTGACGGCGAACGTTTGCCGTCCGCTGCTGGTCAGTCGGTTCAAAGCCTGAGTCGTGGCGATCCAGATGCTGCCGTCAGCGGCGACCGCTGCCGTTCGCACGCCATCCTTGTTGAGACCGTCGAGCGGACCAGCGGATTGGAACGTGTGCTCGGACAGGCGCAGCAGGCCGCCGCGCATCCCGACCCAGATGTTGTCGTCGCGATCGCGATAAAGCGCCCGTGGCGATCCCCGCATGCGATGCTCGTATTCGACCGGCTCGAGCAGGGGATGTGAAGCGGTCGGATTGGTAAGGCGAAACAGGCCGCCGCTGAACGAGGCGACCAGGAACCCTCCATGGTGATCTGGAATGATGCGATAGCCTGGCAGCGGGAGATGGATGCGTGGGTCGAGGCGCACGGGACTCGGCGCGCCGAGCTTCTTGACAATCGTTGCGCGGTCCGTGACCCAGAGGTTGCCCGCGTCATCTTCGACAAGGCCTTCGACATGCGTCGCGGTTGTGTCGACGAGGCGCAGCTGTGTGCCGTCGTGACGATACAAGCCGCGAGCAGACCCAACCCACACGCGCCCCGCGCGGTCCTCGTACACGCTGGACGCTTGTTCGCCGTTGTAGCCGTCGGCCTCCGTCATGCGCGACCAACGGTTACCGGCGTATCGAAACAATCCGTGACCGGTTGCTGCCCATACCGTCCCGCGCCGATCTTCGAGGAGCGCGTTGACGCCGGACGGTGCACCGTCGGTGGGGGAGTAGCGCGTGATGCCGTCACGATCGATGCGAGCCACGCCTTCGCTGCCTGCGAAGGCGACCCAGACACCCCCTTGCGAGGAACCAGCAAGCGCGGCAACTGCATGGGCCGGCAGCGCGCTGCTGCCGCTTCGTGCCCAGGGCAGGAATCGCGTACCGTCGAATCTGACAGGACCATCCGGGGTACCGAGCCAGAGATAGCCCTCGCGGTCCTGGGCGATCGCGAACACGTCGCCAGACTGCTCGGTGGACCATGCCGCGAGCGCGTACCGGACCTCCGCCGGAGCGTCCGCGCCGGCGATGGCGATCGCCGGCCCGCATGCACAGAGAACCACCGACAACACGCCGATCCGTCGAGCGATGGTCAGCGGCATGAAATGGGTGTTGCAGTCTACCTCACGGACGCTGGCCAGGGCGTGCCCTGATACTGCTTCGTCACTGGTCCGAGCCCCCTATATGTGAACTTCTGAATGCGCTTTCCGTCGTAGGTTTCGGTCGTATAGATGTTGCCCTGCGAATCGGTGGCGATGTTGTGCACGCCATGCCACTGGCCTGGTTGGCGGCCGCCCTCGCCGAACGCCGTCAACACCTCGAGCGTGTCTCGTCGCAGGATGTGAATGAGCGAGTTCTCGCCGTCAGCGACGTAGAGGAACGTCTGCTGCGGATCGCTCGAAAACGCCATGTCCCACACGGAGCCGGCATTCATGGTGTTGGGGAGGATGAGTTTTTCCTTCACGAACTTTCCGTCCTTCGTGAAGACCTGCAGACGATCGCCCTGCCGATCGCACACATACACCAGGCCGTCCTTCGAGATGACGACGCAGTGCACGGGATTGCGGAACTGCTGTTGCGGAGGCGCATTTGGATCGTGAGCCGCACCGCGATCAGCAGGCTGCGCGGCGTTTGCATTGCCGCGGTGCGGGTTGAGCGGTCCCACTACTGGAGTATCGTCCGGCTTGTTGCCGTATGCGCCCCACACGCGTTTGAATTTACCGGTATCTGCATCGAGCACGACGACGCGGTGATTGACGTATCCGTCGGACACGAAAGCCTCATTGGTCTTCGGGTCGACGACGACCTTTGTCGGGTGGCCGAAGCTCTCCATGTCCAGGCTGTTGGGATCGTTGATCGGGCGAGCGGCTCCAGCACGAAGGCGCGCGCCTTTCTTGCCGACCTGCATGACGAACTTGCCGTCCATCGTGTACTTCAGAATCTGTGAATCGCCTCCGCCCCCTCCGGCGAGCCATACGTTGTTCCTGTGATCGATGTGGATGCCGTGCTCCTGATCCATCCACGGATCGTTCGGCCCGGGTCCCCAGTGGCGGAGGAGGTTGCCTTTCTGATCGAACTCCAGCACGAGCGGCGCCGTCGCACAGCACACCTCGCTGAAGGGCGGTTTCATTTCAAGGCCTTTGATCGTGTTGGGGTTATCGCCTCGATGAATCATCCAGACGTGGTCCTGTGAATCGACCCACACGCCCACTGAAGCGCCGAGGACCCAATGATTCGGAAGCGGTTTCGGCCAGAAGGGGTCGACCTCGAACATCGGAGCCTGCACGCCGCTGCGAGTCTGGGCGGCCACCTCAGAGCGGAGCAGACGCGGAGTGAATCCGAGTCCAACGCTCAACGCGAACAACCCTGCACCAATCGCGACGTGGCGTTTCCGGTGTGACGGTGTCATCCGTGACTCCTCGTGTGAAGACAAGTGCGTCCCGCTGTCGATCCTCAGGCGCAGCGGAGCATATCGCGCGCGCCGTCAAAGTCAGACACACCTGATCGCGTGTATTGACTAGCCGTTTCAGGGGCCCCAGAATCCGCCCGCCAAAAACTGTTAGTCGGTTCTCGCGCCACTCTGGGCGAAGGCGAAGGAGAAGTGTATGCGTTCCCTGAAGGGAATCTTGTTCGCGATCGTGTGTCTCGTGCTCTTCCCGGCGGCGGCATACGCGCAGGCATCCATTGCGGGTGTCGCGAGAGATTCGTCTGGTGCGGTTCTGCCCGGCGTAACGGTCGAGGCGGCCAGCCCGGCGTTGATTGAGAAGGTCCGGTCGGTAACAACCGACGGGACCGGCCAGTTCAAGATCGTCGATCTTCGTCCCGGCACCTACAGCGTGACGTTCACGCTGCCCGGTTTCAACACGTTCAAGCGAGACGGTATCGAGCTGGCGGGAACGTTCACCGCTACCGTGAATGCCGACATGCGCGTGGGCGCTCTGGAGGAGACAGTGACGGTGACCGGGGAGGCGTCGGTCGTTGACGTCCAGAGCGTCACGCAACAGGTCACGCTCGGGAAAGACGTCCTCGACGCCATTCCGGCAGGGAGAAACCAGCACAATTTCGCCAACCTGATCCCCGGGATGAACGGGCCACTCGACTACGGCGGCACGAACAACCTGAATCTGAACACGATCACCGTCCATGGCAGCCGAGCGGACGACCAGCGCGTGATGGTGGACGGGATGTCGATCAGCGCCACCTCCGGCAACGGGCAGTTGAGCAACTTCATTCCCGACATGACGTCCACGCAGGAAGTGGCGGTCAGCTACTCGGCAGGCACGGCCGAGCAGGCGTTCGGCGGCGTCCAGATGAACCTGATTCCGCGTGAGGGAGGAAACCGGTTCAAAGGATCCTTCTTCGCGACCGGTGCCAATGAGTCGTGGCAGTCAAACAACTACACGAAGGAATTGGAGAGTGCCGGCCTGCGGACGCCCAATGGCCTCAAGGTGGTCTACGACGTCAATCCGGGAGCCGGCGGACCGATCGTCAAGGACAAGTTGTGGTTCTATTCTGCCGGGCGCTGGCAGACGTCGCAGACATACATCGCCGGCCTCTACGAGAACCAGAACGCAGGCGACCCGACCAAATGGACGTACGAGCCGGATCTCAGCCGACGGGCCTTTACGCCGCTGATCCAGCAAAGTTTCAACACTCGCGTGACGTGGCAGGTCAGTCCGCGGAACAAGGTCGCGTTCTTCGGCGAGCATCAATATCGAGTCTGGGAGCAGCTCACGCCCACCATCTCGTACGAATCGGCCACGAAGTACGACTTCCCCGAAAACGAATTCTTCACTGGAAGCTACACGTCGCCGATCAGCAACAAGTGGCTGCTGGATGTGAAAGTGTCCGACATCATTCAGGGCTGGAAGGACCGCTACCCCTCAGGCGGAGATCAGCTGGCGTTCACCGAGCCCCTTCCGGACGTGTACAAGACGCTGATTGCCGTGACCGAACAGGGAGGACTCATTCCGGGCCTGCTCTATCGGGGCGCCGGTCAGACGGGCCTTGGACCGTTCATCCGCGTGAAGGGGTATATCGCGTCCGCCCAGGCCTCGGTCTCCTACGTCACCGGCGCTCACGCGCTCAAAACGGGATTCCTCGATACATTCGGTACACGCCGCGAGGACTACAACAACATTCCAGCAAACGTGCGCTACCGATTCAATAACGGCGTTCCGAACCTCATTACCGAGATCGCCACGCCCTACGGCTTTCGGAGCAATCTGGGAGGGGAGCTCGGAGTGTACGCGCAGGACAAATGGACGCTCGACCGGCTCACCCTCAATATGGGCGTCCGCTTCGACTATCTGAACATCAACTTCCCCGAGCAGAGTCTCGAGCCTGGCGGGCTCGTGCCCAATCGAGACATCACGTTTCCGAAGAACGACTATCTGGGCTGGAAGGATATTTCTCCACGGCTCGGAGCCGTCTACGATCTGTTCGGCACGGGGCGGACGGCTCTCAAGGTCAACCTCAGTCGATACGTCCTCGCCCAACGTTTGACCAGCAACTACACGAACCTGGGCAATCCGGTGAATGCGATGGCCAACTCGGTGACGCGCTCCTGGAACGATCGCGCGGGGTTGGGCATCAACGGCGACTACATCCCGCAGTGCGATCTGGTGAATCCGCTGGCGAATGGCGAATGCGGTACCATCAGCGACCTGAGATTCGGCCAACCGATTCCCAGCACGGTCTCCGATCCCGCGATGTTACATGGCTGGGGCAAGCGTCCCGACCAGTGGGAGTGGGAAGTCGGCGTCCAGCACGAGCTGATGCCGCGAGTTGGCCTGGACGTCGGTTACTTCCACCGCACGTATGGCAACTTCACGGTGACCGACAACACGCTGCCCGGTGTCGCTGATTACACCCAGTTCAGCATCACTGCGCCGACCGATTCGCGATTGCCTGATGGCGGCGGGTACACAGTTGGCGGTCTGTATAACCTCAATCCGAACAAAGTCGGTCAGGTCAACAACCTCTTCACGTTGGCCGGCAATTACGGGAATTACAAAGAGACGTGGAATGGCGTGGACGTCAACCTCAGTCTGCGGCTGGGCAAGGGAGCGATCCTGCAGGGCGGAACGAGCACGGGCCGCACCTCGCTGGACGTCTGCGATCTCCGGGCACAGCTGCCCGAGCTGACAGTGACAGCTCCCTACGTCGTCGGCCCGACGTCCCCCGACTGCAATATTCCGGGGCAGTTCCAAACGCAGGTGAAATTTCTCGGCACGTATGCGGTGCCGAAGGTGGATGTCCAGGTCGCCGCGACGTACCGAAGCCTGCCGGGCGTGAACATCGTGTCGAACTACGTCGCCACCAACGCGGACGTCATACCGTCTCTTGGCCGTCCGCTCTCGGGAGGCGCTGCCAACGTGACAGTGAATCTTGTCGAGCCCGGCACGTTGTTCACCGAGCAAACCAACCTGCTCGATCTTCGCTTCTCGAAGCTGTTCCGGTTCGGCGGCTATCGGACATCGGTGAATCTCGATCTGGCCAATGCCTTCAACTCGAGCGGGATCACATCGGTCAACAACAACTACGCGGCCTGGCAGGTCCCGACGGGCATCCATCAGGCTCGCATTGTAAAAATAAGTGCGCAGTTCGACTTCTGACACGCACGAAGGCCACGAAGAACGCGAAGGTCACGAAGAAAACGAACTCCTCAGGGTTATCCTCTGTGCCTCGGAGCCTCGCCCCTCGACTGGCGCTCGGGGCGCCCTGAGCAAAGTCGAAGGGCGGTATGTCGTGACCCGTTAACACTAGCGAATTGCGTATAGGCGCCACCCAACGAGTCCCAGCGGAGGTTTGATAAATGTCACCTGCAAGTCGTCGCGCGTTTCTCGGCACGCTCGGGGCAGCAACGGTTGTTCTCCCGGAGCTGTCCTTTGCGGCAGGCCAGGCGGCCGCTTCCTACGATCTGTTGATCAAGGGCGGCCGCGTCATCGATCCCTCGCAGAAGCTGAATGGCGAGCTCGACGTCGCGATCGCTGGCGGCAAGATCGCCGCCGTCGCGGCGAACATCCCCGCCAACCGGGCGCGCGAAGTCTTTGACGCGAAGGGCAAGCTGGTGACGCCAGGACTGATCAATGTGCACGCGCACCTGTACCGGTACGGGAACACCATTACGGTGGACCCGGACGGTGTCGGATTTCCAGCGGGGGTCACAACGGCCATTGACGCGGGATCTGCTGGCGCGAACACCTTCCTCGGATTTCGAAAGTACGTCATCGACCCGCAGCCGCTTCGCATCTACGCGATGTTGAACGTCGCGATCATCGGGAATTACGGCAACGAGCTGTACCTCAACATGTCGCTGATCAATCCTGCGGCGGCCGGTCGCATCATCAACCAGCATCGCGATCGGATCCTCGCGCTCAAAGTGCGTATCAACGGCAAGCACGACGAGCTCGCCCACGACCTGGAAGTGTTGAAGCGGGCGCGCGAAGCCGCCGACGCCGCCGGTCTTCCGATCATGATGCATTGGACGACCGAGCGGGATCTGCTGGCGCTTCTGAAACGTGGTGACATTCTCACCCATCCCTTCAACATTCCGAACGGGAACCAGGACAACCTGTTTGGCGGCAAGCCGGGCGCAGTGCTGCCTCAGATTCTGGAGCTCAAGGACCGCGGCATCTTTACGGACGGTCAGGCCGGCACTTCGCACCATCTCTGGGAAAACTCCGAGAAAGCGTTCAGCCAGGGCTGGTCCCCCGATTTGATTTCAACGGATATCGGTGCGCAGACTCCGCAGACGCCGAACGGTCAGCTACTTCCATGGGTCATGACGCAGTACCTGCATCTCGGCCTTACCGTCGAACAGGTCATCGAGCGCGTCACGCTGACGCCGACCAGGATCTTCAAGTTCCCGGAAAAGCATGGGACGCTCGAAACGGGCGTGAACGCCGACGTGACCGTCCTCGATCTGCAGGAGGGCAACTTCGAGCTCATCGACCAGCAGATGAACAAGCGCACTGCCAAGCGCAAGTTCGTGCCGGTCGCCGTGGTCCATGGAGGTACGCTCATGAAGATCGATCCTGCAATACACGAGGGAACGTACGCCGGCTTGAAGATCTAGCAGACTGTTCGTCTGTGTTGCGAAACGCCTTTCGCCCATCACGACACACAGAGGCATCGAGGCACAGAGGATTCTTGAATCCTGGCCTCTGTGACTCTGCGTCTCGGTGTGTCGTGATCATGAATTGCGTCATGTTGGCGGTCTTCGTAACAGCATTCGCTCAAGGTTCAACGAGCGTGCTCGACGGCGTGTACACACGTGCGCAGGCTGAGCGTGGCGAGGCCGTGTACTCGGCATCGTGTATCGGCTGTCACGAAGGGCAGGATGCGGATGGACCGGAGCTGACTGGACGGGTGTTTCTCGATCGGTGGCGTGAGGACACGCTCGAACCGTTGTTCACGTTCATCAAGACCACGATGCCTGGCAATGCCCCGGGCAGTCTCGACGATCGCGCGTACGCGGACATCATTGCCTTCCTTCTCGAGACTCACGGTCTTCCTGCCGGCAACAGGGAACTGAGCGCCGGGATGGTCGGCAGCATCCAGCTGGTTGGTCCGGACGGACCTCGTCCACTGTCCAATCTCACCATCGTTCGCGCGGTGGGTTGTCTCAGCGCCGAGGCCAACAGTACGTGGGCCCTGGTCAAGGCCGCCAGTCCGCGCCCGGTTCGAGCGCGGATCGTTGACGGCACGACACCTGAGGAACTGAAAGTATCAGCGGCACAGCCGCTCGGCACACTGACGTTTCCGCTTCTGAGCGTCACCGGGCAGGGCGCTTCGTATGCGGGGCATAAAGTGCAGGTGAAGGGTGTGCTGACGAGACAGAACACATCCGAGCGGATCAACGTCATGTCGCTCGAGTCGGTGTCCCCGGCGTGTGGAGGGTGAACGGATGCGGGCTTTCATCACGCTCGTCAGTGGCATCGTCGCCCTAGTGGCGACACACGCTGTCTCGGCCCAGTCCGCCTCCGCCAAGGCGACGGTGGACCAGCTCGATCCAGCTGCGGTCGTTCGGGCGGCGAACAATCGATTCGCCGGAGTCTGGAAACTGGTCGGCGAAGAAACCCGTGATGCAAAAGGAGAGGTCGTTCCCGGTCCAAACGCCAGGAGCGGTGGCCGTATCGGCTACATCGTGTATGACCCGGCCGGCTACATGTCGGTCAATCTGGCATGGCCTTCACGGCCGGAGTTGGCTGGCCGTCAACCGACGCCGGACGAAGCGCGCGTCGCGATGAGCACGTACAACTCGTACTGGGGATCGTTCGCGGTGAATGAAGCGAGCAGCGTCGTGACGCATCAGACTTTCGGCGCGCTCAGCCCGGCGTTCTCCGGAACCAATCAGGAGCGGAAATTCACGATTGCCGGAAACCGGTTGACGCTGAGACCGCCGACCGCTTCAAACGGGGATCAACGCACGCTGATCTGGGAACGCGTGCCCGATTTGCCGAACCTGACGCCGCTGCATCGCAAGTTGATCGGGTTCTGGAAACTAATCTCCTTCGAGCGGCGCAACGCGAAAGGGGACCTCCTCTTGTCGTATCCCGGCCAGACGGGATTCCTTGTTTACACGGCGTCGGGGCACGTGATGGTCCACATGATGCAGCCGTACCGACGACGAAATGTGGGTCCGTCACCCACGCCCGAAGAGACGATGGCCACGTATCTGAGTTACACGAGTTACTTCGGGCCGTACACCGTCAACGAGTCCGATCAGTACGTCGTACATAACATTGCCAGCGCGTTCAATTCGGGCAGGGCCGGAACCGACTTTCAACGGTTCCTCGAGTTTCCCGGCAGGAGATTGATCCTGAAGCCGCCGGTGACGAAGAACGGCGACGGCGAAGAGGTGCGGACGACTATTGCGTGGGAACGGCTGAGTGACTGACTCATGCTCGTAGGCCGGGTCCTGATGTGTGGACCCGGCATGGATCTCAGAGGCCTATTACACGCGAATAGGTGGGTTGACCACCCCGAAGGCGAACCCTAAGATCACGGCGCGCGGAGACAAAAGCTGTTGAGAAAGGCGGGCATGTCCAATAGGTTTCTGATCTGCGGCTTCCTGGCATTTCTGGCCGTGGCAGTCGTTTCCGGCCAGGGCCCCCAGCAGTCACCCTCCGCGCCGCGCGCCGCCGCGATCGACAAGCAGAACGCGACTGCGCAGCGGGCGGTGCTCGACAAATATTGCGTCGGCTGTCACAACGCGCGCGTGAAAGCTGGCGGCTTGCTCCTCGACCAGCTCGACCTGGCGCGGTTGGCTGACCAGGCGGCCATCGGCGAGAAAGTCGCGCTGAAGCTGCGCGCCGGAATGATGCCACCGCTCGGGGCACCGCGACCGGATCGGCCCACGCTCGACGGCCTGATCACGTGGATGGAGAACGAGCTCGATAGCCACGCGGTCACGAGCCTGGCTGCGCCGGGGATCCACCGTCTTAATCGGACCGAGTATCAGAACGTCATTCGCGATCTCGTCGGCATCAAGATCGAGGCCGCGAAATTCCTGCCTTCTGACAATTCCACTCACGGCTTCGACAACATCGCGGGCGCATTAACGATG
>Ga0207643_10001154_pt1 | contig 15672 bp, 12 predicted proteins | sample KBSMisM62_FD_184313 | JGI IMG/M metagenome (GOLD analysis project Ga0207643, IMG submission 184313) | Miscanthus rhizosphere microbial communities from Kellogg Biological Station, Michigan, USA - KBS Miscanthus M6-2 (SPAdes) (version 2) | ecosystem: Host-associated > Plants > Roots >...
CCTGCATCTCCTCCCGCGTCGGAACCGCGATGCCGACCTTACGCTCGACGATCTTGTCTTCCGTGGGGGATGGATTGACGAGGTCGAACCAGACCGCGCTTTCCGGCACTTCGCCATCCGACGCGACCGGAAGGCGCTCGAGCGAGGTACCGCGCGGCACGTAAACCCACAGCATGATCCCTCCGCGCCCGACGCTCGCGGGCCGGCACTTTCGCCGGCCTATGGTTGGCCAGTGATGGCCAATCGCATCCGGGCTTGCAAGGGCAATGAACAGACCGACGTCAGCGACCCCCACGCGGCTGAGGCCGAGCGGATCGCGGACACGTCCAGCCGTGGAAAGGAAGGGTTTGCGCGAGCCGGCAGCGACGCCCGCGCCAATAGATCAAACCGCCGCCATCTCGGCGGTCCATTTGTCCAACTCGTGGACAGCCGGCGCATAGGCGGGGTTCTTCACCGCGCTCTGGAACTGCAACGCCGCGGCGACGGCAGATATCCCGATTTCCCCGTAGCGGCTGTCGAGATTTGGCTCGCTGCGACTGACGTTTTCGCGAGATGGCGCCGCGTTGCTTTTGGTCATTTTCTTCTCCGTGGAACTCTTACGTCTTGGGACATTTCTTCGTGTAGTGGGAACGTTTCGCGGTTCACTGGGATGACGGCCGAGTGCGGCCGAAATACGCAACAAATGGTGTCCTATCGTGGCATTTCAGACCGGCACAAATCCGGATTTATCTTGACCGATCAGGGGACAAGCCACTGCTACGTTCCCGCATCCCGCACCCCGCCAGACGCGATCGTAGCGCGTTTTAGGCCGCGGGCTCCGATAGAGGCCGCGCATGGTAAACCACGGGTTAACGGATTGCGCGTAGGCTGCGAAAGCGGCTCGGCGAGATCCATTCCGCTCCGCAGCATGAGCGACTTTTGCAAAGCATGGGTCCAAACTGCGGCTTTCCTGCAACAGGTTCAGAAGACTATCGAATTGGGCCTGTCATGGCTCTGGAAGTGCCGAGTCGTTTTGGTTAGCTAGTGGGGGCGTTGAAAGATTCGGGGAGCCGATCGTAGGGGCGCGCCAGACAGCGCGAAGAGGGGCGGGTATGGCGGGACGGGGAATCGCACTGGTTCTTGCCGGGCTCTTGCTCGGCGGATGCGTGCACGCACAGTTGGAACCTTCATCGGAAGCCAACTTCACTCAACGCGACAAGAAGCTGCTCGCCAACGCGCCCTACGCGAAGGCCAGCATTCCGACCGCGTATCAACGGGCAATCGTTCAATATCACCGCAAGGAAGCGCCAGGTTCGATCGTGGTCGATACCGACGCGCGCTACCTCTACTATGTCCTGCCCGACAACAGGGCGATCCGCTACGGCGTGATCGTCGGCGAAGAGGCGCTGTCGTGGTACGGCATCGCCAAGGTCGGCCGCAAGGAAGAGTGGCCGAGTTGGACGCCGACCGCCGACATCAAGAAGCGGCTCGACGTTCCCAACTTCGTCGAAGGCGGCGCGCACAATCCCATGGGCTCGCGCGGGATCTATCTCTACCAGGCGAACAAGGACACCTTGTTCCGCATCCACGGCACCAACCAGCCTGAATATATCGGGCAGGCGATCTCGTCGGGCTGCATCCGCATGACCAACGAGGACGTCATCGATCTCTACAATCGCGTCAAAATGGGTTCGATCGTGGTGGTGCTGGCACCGAGGTCGGGCGACGCGCCGCCCAGTCCGCAGGTGGCAGCAGCGGGCGACCCGCGTCTCAACTAACGCTTTGAGGGGGCTGGGAGCGGCGTCGGACGCACGTCCGGCGCCACTTCATTTCTTGGCTGGCCTCAGGCAGCCACGAGCCGCTCACGCCTTGCCCAATCCAGCATGCGATCGAGCGCGCGGCCGAGGCGATCGAAGAGCTCGTCGATCTCGGCCGGCGCGATGATGAGCGGCGGGCAGATCGACAGGATATCGCCGACGATGAATCTGACGATCAGCCCCTCCTCTTCGGCGAAGCGCACGGCGCGTGGTCCGACGCCGGCCTTCGGGTCGAACGAGCGTTTGGCTTTCTTGTCGGCCACCAGCTCGACGGCACCGATGAGCCCGAGGCCGCGCGCGTCTCCGACCAGCGGGTGCTCGCCGAGCGCCGCGAGCCGGGCCTGGAACTGCGGCGCCTTGCGCGCAGCCTGCTCGGCGATGCGCTCACGGGCGTAGATGTCGAGTGCCTTGAGCGCGACCGCCGCTGCGACCGGATGACCTGAATAGGTGAAGCCGTGTGCGAACGTGCCGATCTTGCGGCTCTCATCCAGCATCGCCTGGTACATCGGCTCCGGCACCGTCACCGCGGCCATGGGCACATAGGCCGAGGTCAAAGCCTTCGCCACCGTGATGGAGTCGGGCTCAAATCCGAGGGCGGTGCAGCCGAACATCGTTCCCAGCCGGCCGAAGCCGCAGATCACCTCGTCCGAGATCATGTACACGTCGTATTTCCGGCAGACCCTGGTCACCTCCCGGAAGTACGTTTGCGGGGGCACGATCACGCCGCCCGCACCCATCACCGGCTCGGCAATGAAAGCGGCGACCGTGTCCGGGTCTTCCCTTCGGATCAGCTCTTCGAGCTCATTTGCCAGGCGCAGGGCGAACTCGTCTTCGCTCTCGCCCTCATACGCCACGCGATAGTGGTACGGACAGGCCGTATGCAGAATGCCCGCGATCGGCAGATCGAAATCGAGATGATTGTTGGGTAACCCCGTCAGTGACGCGGATGCGACGGTCACGCCGTGATAGCCCCGCAGCCGGCTGATGATCTTCTTTTTCCGCGGCCGCCCGAGCGCATTGTTCATGTACCAGACCAGCTTGACCTGGGTGTCGTTGGCTTCCGACCCCGACGAGCAGAAGAACACCTTTGAGGTCGGGACCGGCGCGATTTCCTTGAGCCGTTCCGCGAGCTCGATCGCGGGGTCATGGCCCTTCCCGGTAAACAGGTGGCTGAACGGAAGCTTGCGCATCTGCGCGGTCGCGGCCTCGACCAGCTCTTCATTGCCGTAGCCGAGCGCCGTGCACCACAGCCCGGCCATGCCCTCGATGTAGGCCTTGCCGTCGCTGTCATAGACGAACACGCCCTGGCCGCGCTCGATGATCAGCGGGCCGGTTTCGCGCAACGCCGCGAGATTGGTGTAGGGGTGGGCCACGGTTTCGATGTCGCGGACGGCGAGGTTGCTGAGTGGAGCCATGGCTTTGCCTTTGGTTGGCGGCGATCGTGCTGGCGTCGTACCCTGCTCGCGACGAAAAGTGCGAGTACTCGATCGTGGCGAATAGCGCCGGCGACGAACGGCGCTGGCACAGCTTACGATCGATCAGTCTTTGTCGTCATGGTTGGCGGATGCCGGCCGGGGCACCGGCAGCGGCACCGCCGCCACAGGCTCCTCGCCAGGCTCGCGCACGTCCCACTGGCACATGCGGTGGCCGCCGGTTCGCTCGGCGAGGTCCACATGCACGTGGTCCTCGTGATAGCCGTCAGAGCCCGGACCCAGGACCGTGGTGAAGCGCGCGCAGGTGCTCTTGCGCAGGCCGAGACGAAGATCCTTGCCGACTTGCGGATCGGTCAGCCCCACGACGATGCCGTTGGCAAGCTTCACCGATCGGACGTCAATAGCGTTTGCCTTACCGTGTTCGGAGAGCTTTGCGCCGACGATCCGATTGCGGCCGCGGCAGTCATAGGCGGCGTAGTTGTCGAGGCTCCTGAGCGGCGCGCCGAGGTTACGCACCGCGGGGGCCAGGTCCTCCCGTACCCATTGCACGATGGCCTCGGCAAACGTGCAGCGAACGATCGCGGGCGGCGTCAGCGCCACCCGCGTTTTGTCACGCAGGAACACCGCTTCGAGCCGCACGCCGTCCTCAACACCGCACTCACCGCGTGCGACCACCGGTGGCGCCGACTGTGCAACCGCCAATTCGGCGGTGAGCCGCAGCCGGCAGGCCGACGGCGGCGGCTCCTCCGGCTCGGACGCTTCCGCAGCCGGCGCAGCCGGCCGCTCTGCGCCGGGAGCCTGGGCCGGCCGCGACCGCGGCAATGGGACCGCCTGCGCGGCCACCACATCGGCTAGCGCCAAGGCGCAAAGAGCCGCGCGAATAATGAGGGAGGGAAGGACCTTCACCGTCGGGATATCCGGGAGGATTGCGACCTAATCGCGGCCGATGGGTCGAACGACTTATCAATCATGCTAGAGCAGGACAACGGGTGGCGCGCAACTGTGACAGTCTTGGACTATGGCCCATTTCGATGTCGTCGTCTGCGGCCTCGGGGCCATGGGGAGCGCGGCGCTCCATCACCTGGCACGCCGGGGCAAGCGCGTGCTCGGGCTCGAGCGCCATTCCCCTGGCCATGACCGCGGCTCCTCCCACGGATCAACGCGCATCATCCGACTGGGATACTTCGAGCACCCCTCCTACGTTCCGTTGCTGCGGCGCGCCTACGCGCTATGGCGCGAGCTCGAAACAGCAGCCGGCCGGCGCCTGCTCCACGTGACGGGCATCGCAGAGATCGGCCCGCCCTCCGGCACTTTGGTGCAGGGAACACTGGCCTCTGCCCGCCTTCACGAATTGCAGCACGAGCTGCTGCCTGCGCCGGAGCTGATGCGGCGCTTCCCGGCTTTCCGGCTGCCGCGGCACTACGTCGCCGTCCTCCAGCCGGATGGCGGGTTTCTCGAAGCGGAGCCTTCGATTGCAGCCCACCTCGCGCTCGCGAGCGCCGCAGGCGCGGACATTCGCAGCGGAGAAACCGTGCGAGCGATCGAACCGGGCACGGGTTTTGTGCGGGTGATCACCGATCGCGGCACGGTCGAGGCCGGCGCGGCCATCGTAGCGGTGGGCGCATGGACCAATTCCCTGTTGCCGAAGTTCGGCGCGACGCTGCGAGTGACGCGGGAGGCGATGGGTTGGTTCGCCGTGGCGGACAACGATCTATCGTCTGCGGGTCAGCTCCCGGTGTTCATTATCGAAAGCCGGCATGGCATGCATTACGGCATCCCGGCGCCGCACGGCGCGAGCGGGCGCACGGCAATCAAGATCGCCAAGCATCACCACCGCAACGAAACGGTCGATCCTGACGCGCACGATCGAACCGTGTCGGCGGACGACGAGGCATTGATCCGCTGCGCCATTGCGGAGCATCTCCCGATGGCAAATGGGGAGCTCATCGCCGCCACGACCTGTCTCTACACCATGACCCCCGACGGTCACTTTCTCATCGACCATTTGCCCGGCGCCAGCAACGTCATTGTTGCCTCGCCATGTTCGGGGCACGGGTTCAAGTTCGCACCGGTGATCGGCGAAGTGCTGGCAGACCTCGCGACCACCGGCACAACACGCCATGACATCAGCCGGTTCTCGCTGCGGCGATTTGGCTGAGCGCAAGCGGCACGCCGAAGCCCATGATTCTCGGGTTGCACGGCCCTCGCACGCGGGTAACCTTGTGCAAGTTTCAGGCGCTAAAGGCCGCTGCCATGGATGCAACCAGGCCGGCACGGTTTGCGTATAGTACATCTGTGGTGCGCTGCAACGCGACAAGACAAGAACCAGGGGAAACGCCATGCTTGGGCTGATGCAGGATTGGCCGCTGCTCTGCCATCGCATTATCGATCATGCCGCTACGAACCACGCGGGGCGGGCGATCGTGACGCGCTCGGTCGAAGGCGCCATCCACGAAACCACCTACGCCGAGATCCGCGCCCGAGCCTTGCGCTTGGCGCAACGGCTGGTGAGAGACGACATCCGGCTCGGCGACCGGGTAGCGACGCTCGCGTGGAACAGCTGGCGTCATCTGGAGGCCTGGTACGGGATCATGGGGATCGGCGCCGTCTATCACACGGTCAATCCACGGCTGTTTCCAGACCAGATCGTCTGGATCGTCAATCACGCCGAGGACCGCGTGATGCTGGTCGACCTCACCTTCATCCCGCTGCTGGAAAAGCTCGCAGACAAACTCCCGACGATCGAGCGCTATGTCGTGCTGACCGATGCCGCGCACATGCCGCAAACCTCGCTGAAAAACGCGGTCCCCTATGAGGAATGGATCGCCGAAGCCGACGGCGATTTCGCCTGGAAAACATTCGACGAAAATACTGCCGCCGGCATGTGCTACACCTCCGGCACGACCGGAAATCCGAAAGGCGTGCTTTATTCGCACCGATCGAACGTGCTGCACGGGTTGATGGCGAACACTTCCGACATGAAAGGTTATTCGTCACGCGACGTGGTAATGCCGGTCGTGCCCATGTTCCATGCCAATTGCTGGGCCATGGCGTTCGCCGCTCCGATTGCCGGCGCCTCTCTCGTCATGCCGGGCGCCAAGCTCGACGGCGCGTCGGTGTTCGAACTGCTCGAGCGCTACAAGGTCACCTGCACCGCCGCCGTACCGACAGTTTGGCTCATGCTGCTGCAACACCTCGAGGCAACCGGCAGCAAGCTGCCCCATCTCCGGAAAGTCGTCATTGGCGGCTCCGCGTGTCCGCGCGCCATGGCCAAGACATTCCAGGACGTCTACGGCGTCGAGGTGATCCACGCATGGGGCATGACCGAGATGAGCCCGCTCGGCACCGCATGCACGCTCAAGCCCGAATATGCCGCGCTCGGCGGCGATGCGCGGCTCGACATTCAGCAGAAACAGGGTCAAACGCCGTTCATGGTCGAGATGAAGATCACCGACGATGCCGGCACGCGGCTGCCTTGGGACGGCAAGACTTTTGGCCGGCTCAGGGTGCGCGGGCCCTCCGTCGCCAGAGCCTATTACAAAGAGGACGACACCATCCTCGACCAGGAAGGATTCTTCGACACCGGCGATGTCTCGACCATCGATCGGCACGGTTACATGCAGGTCACGGACCGCGCCAAGGATGTCATCAAATCCGGGGGCGAATGGATATCATCGATCGACCTCGAGAACCTCGCCGTCGGTCACCCCAAGGTGGCGGAAGCAGCCGTCGTCGGCGTAAAGCATCCCAAATGGGACGAACGGCCGCTCCTCATCATCGTTCTCAAGAAGGATCAGGCAGCGACCAGGGACGAGATCTTGCGGTTCATGCAGGGCAAGATCGCGAGCTGGTGGATGCCCGATGAGGTCGTTTTCGTCGACGAGATTCCGCACACAGCCACCGGCAAAATTCTCAAGACCGTGTTGCGGGAACGGTTCAAGGATTTCGTTCTGCCCAGTGCCGTCGCGGCGCAGTAGCGCAGGCTTGCCGGCCCCCGTCCAACGGGACGCTTCCCCACCTTCGTCCGCGGAGCCGGAGGGAACTTTCCCCAGCCGTCCGCGGCCTGGCGCCGGGGGCAGAACCAACGCCCGATCGCCGCTCGCTCCTCACATGAGGCCATTGTAGTTGGCCCTCGATTGGCGTTATCCGTTCTGCAGTGTCGTCCCCTTGCGGCCCGTTGCGGTAAGCTGGAGCACAATCACCGCGGCGTCTCCGGGAAGCCAACGCATGACCACCTTCGATGCGACCGTACCCGCGGCGCAGATCGGCGCGGTTGCGCCCGCTGGAGGCTTCGTCCGCTTCCGTGGCGAGCCCCGCCCCTTTTGGCGCCTGCTTGCCCATGGCGCCGTATTGCTCATGTTCACGCTGGGCATCTACCGATTCTGGCTCACCACGGATATTCGCCGGTTCCTATGGTCCAACACCGAGCTCGCGGGCGAGAGCTTCGAATATACCGGCACTGCACGCGAGCTCTTGCTCGGCTTCTTAATCGCGATCGCCATTCTGCTGCCGCTCTATGCCGGGTTCTTCCTGGTTGCGCTCCGTCTCGGAGAACTGTCGAGTTTGCTGGCGCTCCTAGTCCTCACCGTGCTGGGCCACTACGCAGTCTATCGCGCACGGCGTTACCGTCTCACCCGGACCGTCTATCGCGGCGTGCGCTTCCATCAGAGCGGATCGGCTTGGCGCTATGCTATCTGCGCCGTGCTTTGGTGGACATTGATCCTGTCGACGCTGGGACTTGTCTACCCGTTCGCCCAGTCGCGCCTCGAACGCTTCAAGATGCGCAACACGTTCTTCGGAAATCTGCAGGGCCGTTTCGAAGGCTCCGGCGCTCGCCTTTTCCTGCGCGGCTGTATCCTGTGGCTGATCGCCGTCGTGCCGTTCGGCATCGGATTGGTCGCGACCGTGCGCGCCGTCGACTGGAGCGCGCTCGCGGACGCGGCGGGCGGGGACGACCTCTCGAGCTGGCTCGAGGCCAGCGGGCTTGCAGGAGCAATGGTCTATGCGGGCTTGACCGGCATTTGGGTCCTGCTCGCGTTTGTCCTGCTCTATCCCGTCTTTCAGGCCATCGTGCTGCGCTGGTGGACATCCGGATTGCGCTTCGGCGAGGTCGCGGTCACATCGCGCCTGCGCACGGCGCAGGTGCTCGGCGTCTATGCCCGCTTCCTGTTGTGCGCGTTCCTGTTCAGCCTGGCGGCGGCCGCAGTGGTGATCCCTGGCGCGATCGTGATCCCGAAGCTTACGGGAGAGCTTGATTCGATGCCCAAGGAAATCGTCACGACGTTCGCCGGGGTTGCCGCCTATGTCGCGATCGCGCTCGGCTACTCCGCGATCTATCAGGCAACCGTCAAGCTCGGGCTCTGGCGCTGCGTTGTAGAATCCCTCGACATTTCCAATCCCGCCGTGCTCGAACAGGTGACGGCTGCCGGGCAGCCGGCTTCCCCGGTCGGCGAAGGTCTCGCCGATGCGTTGAGCGTGGGCGGAATCTGAGCGCGTCATGACCACTTCGGGATCGGGCACCTTCTTCGACGGAGCGACCAGCGCCCGGCATGCCGTGGCGGTGGAACTCGCCCCCGAGGGGTTGCGAATTCGCTCCGCCGACGGAACCCTTCTCGGCGAGTGGCCCTACGACGACCTCGAATCCGTACCCTCGCCCGCGGGTGTGCTTCGCCTCGGCCGGGCCGGCAGCCCGGTGCTCGCACGGCTCGAGATTCGCGACCGGGAGTTCGCCGACGCGATCGACAGCCGATCGATCCCGGTGGATCGCAGCGGCCGCAGCGAGCGACGCATGCGGACCAAGGTGATCGTCTGGAGCCTGATCGCGACCGCGTCCCTCGTCGGGGTTGCGGTCTGGGGCGTGCCGCTCATCGCCACCCGGCTCGCGCCGCTTATTCCCTATTCCCTGGAGCTCAGGCTGGGTGAGCTGATCGAAGCGCAGGCCCGCGCGAGCCTCGACACCCGCCACGCCGGCGCCGCTTTCGAATGCGGAAATACCGCCAAGGAGAAGCCAGGCCGCGCCGCGTTCGACAAGCTCATGAATCAACTCGAAACGGCTGCCGGCTTGCCGATTCCGCTCCATCCGCTCGTGGTGCGGCAGCCTGAAGCCAACGCGATCACGCTACCCGGCGGATACATCTATGTCTTCCAAGGTCTCATTGATAAGGCCGAGTCGCCCGATGAACTCGCCGGCGTCATTGCGCACGAGGTCGGACATGCCGCCCATCGCGACGGCACACGAGCGGTGCTGCAGGCCGCGGGGCTTTCGCTGCTGTTCGGCATCTTGCTCGGCGATTTCGTCGGCGGCGGCGCCGTGGTCTTCGCCGCCAAGACCATTCTGCAGACCAGCTACAGCCGCGTGGTCGAGACCGCGGCGGACGCATATGGTGTGCTGCTGATGGCCAGGATCAACGCCGATCCACGCGCGCTCGGCAGATTTCTGTCGCGAATCGCGGGCACCACTCATCCCGGACCGAAAATTCTGCTCGATCATCCGGAGACCCGCGACCGCGTTGCCGTCATCGAGGCGATGTCGGGAACAGCGCCGACGCGACCTCCGCTCGATCAGGCCGATTGGGCGGCGCTCAAGAGCATTTGCTCGAGTTCGTGAGGCAGGAGACCGATGGCGCGGCGCTTCATCCACTCTGAGCCCACTTCGCGGCTCGCCATCTGGGCGCGGCGCACTGCTGGATTCGCCCTGCTCGCCTCCTTCCTCGCGATCATCATCGTGCGGTCGGGCCTGCTCGAAATCTGGCCTGCGCTCGCGACCTTCGCAGGCGCGCTCGCCATCGCCATCGTCGCACTCCTCCTCGCCTTCGCCGCCTTCGTCGTGATCTGGATGGAGGGTCTCGCGGGCATGGGCGCTGCGCTGACGGCAATGGCGGTCTCGCTCGCGCTGCTCGCTTATCCGGCCTATCTGGGCATCAAGGCTTCCCGCCTGCCTTGGATCTACGACATCACCACCGACCCCATCGATCCACCGCGCTACGACGCCCTGTCGCGGCTGCGGCCGCGCGACGCCAATCCGATCGCCTATGCCGGCCTGTACGCCGCCGAGCAGCAGCGCAAGGCCTATCCCGACGTCGGGCCGCTGGCGACCAATGCCACCCCGCAGGCGGCCTATGATGCCGCGCTCGCGGTGGTCAACAAGCGGAAATGGCGCGTCGTCGATGCGCGCGCACCCCAGGCCGGCCGGCGCGAGGGCCACATCGAGGCGGTGGCGCGCACCCCGATCATGGGTTTCCGCGATGACGTCTCGATCCGCGTGCGGGCCGAGACCGACGGCGCGCGCATCGATGCGCGCTCCTCCTCGCGCTACGGCTCGTTCGATTTCGGCACCAATGCATCCCGTGTGCGCGGGTTGATGAATGAGATCGAAGATGCCATCCGCGCCCAACGGCCGGAGCGTCCGCCGGCGCAGCCGTCGGCAAAGAAATCGATACCCGGCAAGAAAGATCAATCCAAGAAGTAGCCAAGCCGGCGCGGACACCGGCCAGCGCCCGGACAGCGTGCTGACCTCATAACCAAACCATCTTTCGGTTACGGCGGTCCAAGTTCAAATCTACCGCGCCAGCCGGTAGCGCCCCTCGATCGAAGGCGGGCCGTCGCAGGTGATGATCCCGCGCGTCATCAGATCCTCGATGTGGGCGAGCACCGAAAGTCCCGCCGCCTTCACCAGCCGTGGATCGAGACCGATATAGATCGCACGTACAAGGGTGGGGATATCGGCTTCGCCCTTGCTGAGCCGGTGCAGGATCGAAGCCTCGCGGCTCTGGCGATGGCGGATGTAGTGCTGCACGAAGCGCGGCGCCTCGCGCACGGCGCCGCCATGGCCGGGCAGGTAGATCGACTCCGAGCGGCCCGCCAGCTTCTGCAGCGAGGCCATGTAATCGCTCATCGCGCCATCCGGGGGCGCGACGATCGGCGTCGACCATGCCATCACATGATCGCCGGAGAACAGCAGGTTGCCCTCCTTCAATGCGAACGCCATGTGGTTCGCGGTGTGGCCGGGCGTCGTGACCGCCTCGATGGTCCAGCCTCGGCCGGTGACGACCTCGCCGTCGGCCAGCGCGCGGTCGGCCTGGAACTCGGTATCGTTGCTGGCGTCGAGGCGCGGCGCCTCCCCGATATTGAGCGGTCGCGCGGGGCGATGCGGCCCTTCGGCGAGCACCACGGCCCCGGTCGCCGCCTTGATTCGCGGCACCGCGGGGGAATGATCCCGATGCGTATGCGTCACGAAGATATGGGTGACGGTTTCCCCGCGTACCGCATCGAGCAGGGCCGCAATGTGCACCTCGTCGAGCGGACCGGGATCGATGATCGCAACGTGGCCTTGGCCGACGATGTAGGACAGGGTCCCCTTGAACGTGAACGGGCTCGGATTGTTGGCGAGCACCCGGCGCACCCCGGGCGCGACTTGATCCACGATGTCGGGCGCAAGGTCGAAGCTCTTGTCGAAGGGAATGTCGTCGCTCATGCACACCAGCCTTGGGAAAAAGAAGGGCTTCTCCCGATGCTGTCACGTACATCAGGATCGAGAGCCGAGGTCAGCAGTCAGTGGGTCAGCCGAGCTTGCGCCCGATGATGTCTTCGCAACGGGCGTCGCCAGCCAGCGCGTTGCTTAATTCCCGGTCGCCCAGGTAAAGCGCGCCCGACATGGCTGCGCGCATCCGGTTCGACGGCGGCCCGGCCAGCCCCCAGCGGTCCGGATTCGGCATGATTTTCTGCCAGTAGCTCGCATCCTGAGGAACGTGCGTTGCATCGTCGAGCTGATCCAGCTCGGTCGTGTATTCCGCAACGAAGCCATTGGGCTCGATGAAATAGGAGAACACGTTGCTGCCCGGGCCGTGACGGCCGACCCCCCACTCGACGTCGAAGCCACTCCGTTTGAGACGGCCGGCGCCGCGCATCAGCCCATCGATATTCGGCAGCTCGTAGGCCACATGATTGAGCGACGGCCCATTGTTGCGGAAGATCGCAATGCTGTGGTGATCCGCGCTGCAGCGCAGAAATTCCATCATGTGGGTACTGTCGGAAAGCTTGAAGCCGAGCACGTCGATGAAAAACGGAACCTGATCATCGGTGCGCGCGCTGTTGAGAACGACGTGACTGATCTTGGTCGGCCGCGAGCGATCCACGACCACATCCGGATGCTGCGCGCTGTCCGATGATATCGTCATCGGCAGCCCGTCGGGCGTCTCGAAGCGGAAGCCGTAACCGCCGCCGGCGCTGGCGTCGAGCGGTGCCGGATCGTCCGCAATGGCAACGCCATAGCCCTTCGCCTTGGCGCAGAGCTGATCGACGGCACCCCGATCGGCGACAGCGAAGTGCACGCCGAGCAGGCTCGCCTGCGGCCGCTCCCGGATGGTCAGCACATGATGCTCACCCCCGGTGGCGCGGAAATGCATGGTGTCGCCTGCGGCCGAGACCTCTTCGAGCGACCACACCTTGGTGTAGAACTCCGCCGATTGATGCAGATCGCGCACGCCAAGCTCGATGCTGCGGACGCCGGTCACCGTGCTGTTCGCCATGGGAATAGACCTCTCGTCATCGCTTGGCCGGAATTTCGCACAGTCCGGCACCCGGAGCCAGCCTGCTGCGGGCCGGATTGCGCCTCAGAGATGCTCCAGCTTGGGCATCACCTCGGTCGAGAACAGCGCCAGCGAGCGCAGCGCTTCGGCGAGGGACATCGCGCCCAGGAACATATACGTGAGCAGATAGTTCACGCCGAGCTCGCTCACCTGCCGCTCGATCTCTTCCCGCACCCGCTGGGGCGTGCCGGCAATCACCGATCCATCGGCCACGCTCTCTTCGAATGTCGCGCCGCGCGGCACATTGAGCCGCGAGGTCAGGCCGGTTACCCCGTGCTTGGCACGCAGCCAATTCAACTGCGCAAGATGCAGCTCCATCGCGGGCTTGGCGAAGCGCTTCGCTTCCTCGTCGGTATCGGCAACGAAGATGTGACGCAGCACGCCGATCGCGGTGCCGCCGGGAAACTCGGCTTTGGGCTGAGCCGCGCCGCCGCGTTTCGCCAGCGCCTGCTTGAATGCGTCGATGTTGGTTTTGGCGAACGGGGTGGGCCCGAGGCTCACGAAATGCATGCCGTGCTCGCCGGCCCAGGTCGAGCCGATGGTATTGGAGGAGCCGTACCAGAACGCGGGATGCGGCTGCTGCAACGGCCGCAATGCGATCGGGACGTTTTCGTATTGATAATGTTTGCCCGAATAGTTGAGCAAGTCGGTGGTCAAGCCGGCGCTGACGCAGTTGAACGCATCGATGAAGATGTCGCGCGAATCGTCGTGCTCGATCTTGTGATATTTGAGCTCGAACGGCGACACGCCCCGGCCCACGCCCACCTCCATGCGCCCGTAGCTGAGATGGTCGAGAATGCAAATCTCCTCGATCAGGCGCAGCGGGGAATAGAGCGGAAGCAGATAGACCAGGGGCCCGAGCCGCATGCGCTTGGTCGCGCGTGCGACCGCGCCGAGATAGATTCCCGGCACCGGCACCATGTTGAGCGGCGTGGCGTGGTGCTCGGCCACATGCAGGCAGTAGATGCCGGCATTGTCGGCGGCTTGCGCGAATGTGAGCCGTTCGTCGAACAGGGTCGCGAGCGGACGCTCGGCGTCCTCAACGTGGTCGAAAAGTCCGAATTTCATAGATCCTCGGCTGGGGCGTCTGGGGCGGTGTCAGGGAGGGTGAAGTCTAGTGAATTTCCGGCTCGGGAATCTGCCCCGCGCCGGCGAGGAAATCGAAGTCGCAGCCTTCGTCAGCCTGGCCGATATGAGCGGAGAACATGGCCCCATAGCCGCGCAAGTAGCGTGGTGGCGGCGGCTTCCAAGCCGCCTGGCGACGAGCGAGTTCTTCCTCGCTGACATCCAGATGAATGCGGCGCGCCGGCACGTCGATCTCGATGGCATCACCGGTGCGCACGAACGCCAACGGCCCGCCGACGAAGCTCTCCGGCGCCACATGAAGAATACAGGCGCCGTAGCTGGTGCCGCTCATGCGCCCGTCCGAGATCCGCACCATGTCACGCACGCCCGCCTGCACCAGTTTCTTGGGGATCGGAAGCATGCCCCATTCCGGCATGCCGGGTCCGCCCTTGGGGCCCGCGTTCTTCAGCACGATGACGTGGTCGGGCGTGACCGCGAGATCGTCGCGCTCGACCTCGCGCGCCATGTGGTCGTAATCCTCGAAGGCGAGCGCGAGCCCGCGATGCTTGAGGAAACGCTGGTCGGCCGCCGCCGGCTTCATCACGCAGCCGCGCGGCGCGAGATTGCCGGTGAGCACCGCCGTTGCACCTTCGGCGTAGATCGGGTCGGCAAGCGAATGTATGACGTCACGCAGGTAGACCTCGGCGCCCGCGATATTCTCGCCCAGGGTGCTTCCCGTCACCGTGAGAGCGGACAGATCGAGCCTGTCCTTCAATTCAATCATCAGCGCGCGCAATCCGCCGGCGTAGAAGAAATCCTCCATCAGGTATTTTCCCGATGGCCGGACGTTCGCGAGCACCGGGATCTCGCGCGAAATCTGGTCGAACCGCTGCATGTCGAGCGCAATCCCGGCACGGCGCGCCATTGCAATGACGTGGATGATGGCATTGGTCGAACCGCCCATCGCCATGTGGACCTTGATGGCGTTGTCGAAGGCGGCCGGCGTCAGGATCCGATCGGGGGTCAGATCTTCCCACACCATGTCGACGATGCGTCGCCCGGCGGCGCCGCACATGCGCGGATGGCCGGAATCGGCCGCCGGGATGGACGACGCGCCTGGTAGCGTCAGGCCGAGTGCCTCGGCGATCGCCATCATGGTCGCCGCCGTGCCCATCACCATGCAGGTTCCGAAGGAGCGCGCGATGCCGCTCTCCATCTCGTTCCACTGCTCCTCGGTGATGTTGCCGGCGCGCTTCTCCATCCAGTATTTCCACACGTCGGAGCCCGAACCGAGAAATTCGCCCCGCCAATTGCCGCGCAGCATGGGACCCGCCGGCACGTAGATCGCCGGGATGCCCATGCTGATGGCGCCCATGACCAGACCCGGCGTGGTCTTGTCGCAACCGCCCAACAGCACCGCCCCATCGAGCGGGTGACTACGCAGCAGTTCCTCCGCCTCCATCGCCAGGAAGTTGCGGTAGAGCATGGTCGAAGGCTTCACGAACGGTTCGGCCAGCGACATGGCCGGCAATTCAATCGGAAAGCCGCCGGCTTGCAGCACGCCGCGCTTGACGTTCTCGGCGCGCGCACGCAGGTGGGCGTGGCAGGCGTTGATCTCGCTCCAGGTGTTGATGATGGCGATGACGGGGCGACCGCCCCAGTCGTCGGAATCGTAGCCGAATTGACGCAACCGTGAGCGATGGCCGAAGGACCGCAGATCATTGACGCCGAGCCAGCGATGGCTGCGCAGTTGTTCGGGACGTTTACGATTCATGGATGCGATCCGGAGGT
>Ga0207643_10001155_pt1 | contig 15671 bp, 18 predicted proteins | sample KBSMisM62_FD_184313 | JGI IMG/M metagenome (GOLD analysis project Ga0207643, IMG submission 184313) | Miscanthus rhizosphere microbial communities from Kellogg Biological Station, Michigan, USA - KBS Miscanthus M6-2 (SPAdes) (version 2) | ecosystem: Host-associated > Plants > Roots >...
TCGGGGCTGAGGACGAGCAGCTCGCCATGCTCTGGGTCCTCAACCAGTCCGACGGCGAGCACTCGCTCCTCGACGTCGCCTCGCGCTCGGGGCTGTCGCTCGACGTGGTGCGGACTGCCGCGGACCGCTTGCACGACGCGCAGCTGCTGGACGAGGCATTGTGACCGGCGCGAGCGCGAGGACCTGCGTGGTCACCGGTGCGACGGGCGGCATCGGAGGGGCGTTCGTGCTCGCCCTCGCGGCGTCCGGAGCCAGGGTCTGGGCGCTCGGCCGACGACAGGATGCGCTCGGTGCCCTGGCCGAGCGCGCCGCTGGAGACGGTGCAGTCGTCCCCCTCGCGGTCGATCTCGAGTCCGTCGACGAGATCGAGAACGCGGCCCGAGAGGTACTCGCACGCGACGACGAGGTGCACCTGCTCGTCCACTCCGCCGGCGCGATTACACTCGGTTCGATCGATGCCGTCACCACGGAGAGCCTCGATCGCATGTACGCGGTCAACCTCAGAGCCGCGCACGCGCTCACGCAGCGGCTCCTCCCGGCGCTCAGGCGCGGAGTGGGGCAGGTCGTCTTCGTGAACTCGAGCGCCGCGGTCCGGTCGTCGGGCACAAATGCGCTCTACAGCGCATCCAAGGCTGGTCTGAAGGCGCTTGCCGACGGTCTGCGCGACGAGGTCAATGCGGACGGCGTCCGAGTCACGAGCGTGTACGCAGGGCGCACAGCGACGCCCATGCAGGAGGCAGTGCACGCATTCGAGGGGCGCGAGTACTCCCCCGAGCTGCTCATCGCTCCGGAAGACATCGTGACGATGGTCCTGGCCGCCCTCGATCTTCCCCCGAGCGCGGAGGTCACGGATCTCCACCTTCGTCCGCTGAGGAAGCTTCCGAGCCCGTGAAGGTCCTCGTGACCGGCAACGGCGGGTACATCGGCTCCGTCCTCGCGCCGATGCTGCGAGACGCGGGGCACGACGTCGTCGGCCTCGACACGTTCTTCTACCGCGGGTGCGACTTCGGGACTGTCACGGAGCTCGAACCTTCGCTTGCCCGCGACGTCCGCGACGTCTCGGTCGCCGATCTCGAGGGCTTCGATGCGGTCGTCCATCTCGCCGCGCTGTCGAACGACCCGCTCGGAGACCTGAACTCGTCTTGGACGTACGAGATCAACCGCGACGGTTCGGTCGAGCTTGCTCGCGCTGCCAAGGCAGCCGGGGTCGGTCGGTTCGTCTTCGCATCGTCCTGTTCGATGTACGGCGCATCGGGGGGAGACGAGGAGCTCGACGAGACCTCGGAGCTTCGACCGATCACGCCGTATGCCGAGTCCAAGGTCGAGGCCGAGACCGCCGTGGGTGAGCTCGCAGGCGACGGCTTCTCGCCGGTCTTCATGCGGAACGCCACCGTTTACGGTGCCTCGCCGCGGCTGCGGCTCGACATCGTCCTCAACAACCTTGTCGCCTGGGCGCACACGACGGGTGCGATCCGGCTCCAGAGCGACGGCACCCCCTGGCGGCCGCTCGTGCACGTGCGCGACGTCGCGTCCGCGACGGCGGTGCTGCTCGACGCGCCGGCCGAGCTCGTGTCAGGTGAGGCGTACAACATCGGCAGCGTCGAGCAGAACTACCGCATCAGCGACCTCGCTGACATCGTCCAGCAGCGGCTCCCGGAGTGCGAGGTGACGTTCGCGGAGGGTGCCTCGCCCGACCCGCGGAGCTACCGCGTCGACTTCTCGAAGCTCGGTGCCGCGTTCCCGGATTTCCGCTGCGAGTGGACGGCCGAGCGCGGTGCCGACGAGCTCGCGTCGGCGTACGAGTCGGTCGGGCTCACCTTCGACGACTTCCAGGGCCACCGCTACGTCCGCCTGAACCAGCTCAAGCGGCTCATCGACGCGGGCGAGGTCGGCGACGACTTGCGCTGGGCGTCCGCCGCCACGGCGGCCTAGTGGCGCCGGTCTTGGCCGACGGGGCGCCGCGCGCCGGGTGGACTCGAGGCTCGCCTACGGCAACGAGACGTACTGCCCGAGGAACGATCGCGCGGACGGTGTGTCGAGGCGATAGACCACGTTCGTCGCACGGCACATGAAGTCGCCGGTGACGGTCGTGGCGGCCACGATGTTCGTCGCGGTGCTCCCCGCGCCGAGGAAGTTCGGGCCACCCGAGTCCCCGTAGCACCCCGCCGCGTCACCGAGCGTCGGGTTCATCGAGATCCGGAGCCACGCCTTGTTGATCGCGAACAGCGTGTCGCTCGTCCCCTCGTAGCGGATGTCGGCGTAGTGGAACGTCGGCCCGTGGTCGATCGTCACCGACTGCGCGCCGTAACCGACCGTCGTGAATGCCTGCGTCTGCGGGAGGTTCGAGAGTGCGTCTGCTGCAGGGAGTGAAGCCGGCGTGATCCCTCCGACCGGCTCGTCGAACACGACCACTGCGAGGTCGTAGGGGTCGCTCTGCGCGCCGCGGTAGCGCGGGTCCGCATGCCAGGTCCCCCAATGGGTCGTGCCGGTGCTCGCGACGTAGTTGGTGTCGAACGTGACGGCCATGCGGCTCAGGCCCCAGTCGCAGTGTGCAGCGGTCAGGAACACGGTCGGTGAGATCAACGTGCCGCTGCACGACGCCCAGGTCCCGTCGGAGTACGCCTGCGGCGCGAGCAAGGCGCCGACGTTCGGATGGTCCTGGCCGTCCGGCTGCCCGTAGACCACCGCCGAAGCCGTCCCTCCGAACGCCAGTAGCAGACCGACCGCAGCCATCACGGCAATCGTCGCGCGCATGTTCCGTCTCCCCTCGGGACGTAGGTGCATGGACGTGAGTCGAGGAGACCGTACCCATTCAAGGCCCACACGAACCACAGCGGCGGGGCTGGGATTCGAACCCAGGAGGCGCTTGCACGCCCAACGGTTTTCAAGACCGCCCCGTTCGACCGCTCCGGCACCCCGCCGTGGCGGGACTATTCTGACCCGACGGCCGTAGGCGTCGGTGAGCTGGCGTCGATTGGAGGGTCCGCGGGTCCCGATCCCGCGAGGATGATCACGCGGACGGCGGCCCCGGTTGCGATGAGGATCCAACCGGCGAGTTCGATCCCTTCCTCGAGAAGGGCCTCGACGGTGCGTGGCCAGGACTCCGGCTCGTAGTCGAGCTTGTCCAGGCCGATGCCGGCGACCTCGAGCACGACACCGAGCGCCAGGCAGCCGAGACCGACCAGGATGAGCCTGCGCGCGGCCGGCGTCCGTTGTCCGAGCTGCAGGAGCAGCAGCGCGACGCCGGCGAGCAGCGGGAAGTAGAAGATCGGCCACACCGCCTGGTCGTAGGACTCGGCAATCCCCAGTGCGTCGGTCACCTCCGAGGCGAGTCGCTCGTGGAGGATTTCGGCGTCGTCGAACGACATGTAGGCGGTCCCGGCGGCGAGGGCGACACCGCGCCACCGCTGCGTCGGATCGATGAAGCTCAGGAGGAGTGCGATGACCGCGACCGCGAACGTCGCCGAGGACGAGGCCCACGTGACGAGCCCACCCTCGTCCAGGTCGAACAGCTCGATCGTCCGATCCCCGGCGTAGATGTCGACCAGGAACATGAGGTCGACGAGGATGGCTGCGCTCACGGCCAGAGCGATGCCCAGCCGCGCCGCCCGACGCGCGGATGACGTCTCTTTCGTCATCGTCGAGCGCCCTGGTGGTGCGCTGATCTAAGCGCGTACATCGGTTGGTGCGCCGTACTGCGCCAAGACGTCGGGTACGGCGCCCTGGAAGTTCTCGAGGATCGCGAGCAGCGCGCGATCCGTGACCATCGTCCCGTTCAACGTGTGCGGCGTCTCGAGGCCGCCGCCCTCGGTTCGGTAGCGGATCCCGAGGCGACGGGCCTGGAAGTCCGTCGTGTTCGAGCACGAGGTGACCTCGCGGTAGCGCTCCTGGAACGGGAACCACGCCTCGATGTCGTACTTCTTCGCCGCGGGTGCGCCCAGGTCGCCGGCGGCGACGTTCATCACGCGGTAGGGCAGGCCGAGCGCCTGCAGGAAGCGCTCCTCGAGCTCGAGCATGCGCTCGTGCTCGTCCCACGACGTGTCGGGCTCGACGAAGACGAACATCTCGACCTTGTTGAACTGGTGCACGCGGAACATCCCGCGGGTGTCCTTGCCGGCGGCGCCCGCCTCGCGACGGAAGCACGTTGACAGGCCCGTATAGCGAAGCGGCAGGCTCTCGAGGATCTCGCCCGTGTGCAGCGCCGCAAGCGCGACCTCCGACGTCCCGGTGAGGAAGAGCCCGTCCTCCTCGAGCGCGTAGATGTTCGAGCGGTCGGTCGGGAAGAACCCGGTGCCGTACATCGCCTCCTCGCGGACGAGGACCGGGGGGATCACCGGCGTGAAGCCGGCCTGCACCAGGTGGTCGAGCGCGAACTGGTAGAGGGCGACGGCGACCCGTGCCGCGTCGCCGATGACGTAGCCGAAACGCGCGCCTGAGACGCGCGCCGCCCGCTCCATGTCGAAGCGGCCGATCTCCGTGTGCTCGCGCGCTTCCACGAGGGCGGGAGGCTCGCCGACGCGCCGGAGCTCCTCGGCGTCGTCTTCGGTGTCGCCGTCCGGCGCGGACGGATGCGGTGGGCTCGGGACGAGCCCGAGAGCGGCGTCGCGCGCGGCCTCGGCGGCCGCGAGCTCGTCCTCAGCGGCCTTGAGCTCCTCCTTCACGGTCCGCAGCGCCTCGAGCTGCTCCGGCGTCGGCTTGCCTCCGACTTTCATCCGGCTGCGCAACTCGTCGACCCGCGGGACGAGCTCGCGCCAGCGCTCGTCGGCCTCGAGCAGCGCGTCGAACTCCTCCGCGGCGCCCTTCCGCGCGAGCGCCTGACGCCAGGCGACGGGGTCGCTGCGAGCGGCCTTCAGATCGATCACGGTCTGAAGTCTAAAAAGGTGCCGGCGCTACTTGCCGGCGACCGAGGAGACGTACGCCGCGACGTCCGCGCGCTGCTGGTCGGTGAGGCTCGTGGCGAACGACGGCATCCCGCCCTGTCCGTTCGTGACGCGGTCGTACGCGAGCTCGAAGCTCGGCATCGCGTCGTCGAGGTTCGGGCCCACGGTGCCCGTCGATCCTGCGTCGGCGAGGGTGTGGCAGCCCGTGCAGCCGGAGGCGCCGAGGAAGACCGCCTTGCCGGCGACCGGGTCGCCCTCCGTGGGAGTTCCGCCGCCCGTCTCGGTCGTGGTCGTCTCGGTCGTGGTCGTCTCGGTCTCCGTTGTCTCGGTCTCCGTCGTCTCCGTCTCGGTCGACTCGGTGGTCGTCGTGACCTCGCCCTGGACCGTCTCGGGAGTCGCGCTCTGCTCCTGCTCCTGGCCACAGCCGGCCGCAACGACACCGAACGCAGCAACGAGGAGGCACAGAAGAGCCGTGCGGCGCATCGAGGCGATCCTATATGCGCCGCACGGCACGGACATGACGAACGTCAGACGGCCGCGAGGCGGCGACGGAGGCCCTTGAGCTTGAAGGCGACGAAGATCTCGGTGATGCCTCGTGCGAGGGCGATGATGCCGACGTAGATCACGAGCAGGATCGCCTTCTCCTTGAAGTCGCCCGCCACCCAGAAGGCGAGCAGGATCTCGATCAGGCCGATCACGAGCTGCATCCACCAGAGCTCGAACTCGTCCTTCGTGATGAAGGCGGCGCTGATGTCGAATATGCCCTTGATCAGCAGGAAGACGCCGACGAGCGCGGCGAGCGTGGAGAACGTGTCGTATGGGTTCCACAGCGCGTAGATCCCGACGAGTACGAAGAGCACGCCGAGGAAGCCGTGCACCCACTTCCAGCCGGTCGTCGAGTAGCTGATCGCCATGAACTCGTTCATCCCGGCGACGATGGCGACGATCCCGAAGAGAATCGAGATCGCGTAGACGGTCGTGTAGTCCCACTGGAACACGAGCAACGCGAAGACCAGCCAGGCGATCCCGGTCACGAGGAAGATCCACCAGCGGTCGGCGGCCTCCTCGAGGATCTCGCGCGGCCCGAACATCTCGTTCATCGCTCCTCCCTCACTGGTTGTGCGGTCGCGGCGCGATTCTTCCAGGCCGGCCGGACTCCTCCCGTAGGATCAACGGCGGTGATCGTCGAGCGGAGCATGCACCCGGGCTGGCTCTCGAACGCCTTCCTGCTCGCGGACGAGCCGGGCGGTACCGCCGTCTTCGTCGACAGCGGCGCGCCCCTGGAGCCGCTGCTCGCGGCGGTCGAGCGCGAGCGGGTCACGCCCACGCACCTCCTCGTCACGCATGGTCACGCCGACCACGTGGCCGGGAACGACGAGCTCGTCGAGCGTTTCGGTCTCCAGATCGCCACCGGCGCGGTCGAAACGGGCGGGCTCCGCATCGACGCGCTCGCCACGCCAGGTCACTCCGACGACGGCGTCTCCTTCGTCGTCGGCGATCTGTGCTTCTCGGGCGACACGCTCTTTCGCGACGCTGTCGGCGGCGGCCCCGCCGACGAGATGCGCCGCTCCGTCATGGACGTCCTCATGACGCTGCCGCACGAGACGCGCGTGCTCCCGGGCCACACGGACGAGACCACGATCGGCCGCGAGTGGGAGGAGAACCCGTTCGTCCGCTTCTGGCGCGGGGTCGACGGCGAGGACGGCCGTGCGTGCACGGTGCACGGCGATCTCGCGACCGTCGTCGTGTGGTCGCCGGACTACGACGGCAAGGGAAAGGCGCTCGTTCGGCTCGCAGACGGTTCCGAGGCGATCGTCGGCGCGTCTCGCATCGAGCTGCACTAGATACCCTGAGGGGGTATACTTCTCTCAGAAAACCGCCGAGAGGAGAGCAGTGAGCGAGACCGTCACCTACAACGTCCCCGCGATCCATTGCGCCCACTGCGCGATGTCGATCCGCGAGGAGGTCTCGGAGGTGGACGGCGTGGAGGACGTCGCCGTCGATCTCGAGACGAAGCTCGTCACCGTGAGCGGACGCGCGCTCGACGACGCTGCGCTGCGCGCGGCGATCGAGGAAGCGGGGTACGAGGCGGCGTGACCTCGGTCGAGACCCCGCGGAAGGAGGTCCGCCTCGACCTCGAGGGCATGACGTGCGCGTCGTGCGTCGCACGCATCGAACGGAAGCTCAACAAGCTGGACGGCGTCGAGGCGTCCGTGAACTTCGCGACGGAGCAGGCGACCGTGCGGTGCGACCCGTCCGTCACCGCGGACGAGCTTGTCTCGGCGGTCGAGGCCGCCGGGTATCACGCGCATCCGGTCGAGGAGGGGCGTCACCACCATCACGACGAGCCGGTCGCGGTGCTTCGCCGTCGGCTCGCGGTCGCGATCGCTCTCACGGCGCCACTCGCTCTCATCGCGATGGTGCCTGCACTGCAGTTCACCGGCTGGGAGTGGGTTGCGCTCGCGCTCGCGACGCCCGTCGTCTTCTGGAGCGGGATCGGCTTCCACCGCGCCTCGTTGCAGAGCGCAAGGCACTTCGCAGCGACGATGGACACGCTCATCTCGATTGGAACGCTCGCCGCTTGGGGGTGGTCCACCGTCGTACTCGTCGGAGGACTGGACGAGGACACCTACTTCGAGGTGGCGGCGGTCATCACGACGCTGATCCTCCTCGGGCGCTACCTCGAGGCCCGGGCCAAGAGCCGCTCGTCCGAAGCGATTCGCCTGCTGCTGGAGCTCGGCGCCAAGGAAGCGCGAGTCGTCCGTGACGGCACCGAGGTGCTCGTCCCGCTGGAGGAGGTCCGCGTGGGCGACCGCTTCGTCGTGCGCCCGGGGGAGAAGATCGCGACGGACGGAATCGTCGAGGAAGGCGAGTCCGCCGTCGACGCGTCGATGCTGACGGGTGAGTCACTCCCGGTCGAGATCGCAGCCGGCGCAGAGGTCGCGGGCGCCACTCTGAACACCTACGGACGACTCGTCGTTCGAGCGACGAAGGTCGGTGCGGACACTGCACTCGCCCAGATCGCACGCCTCGTCGAGGCAGCGCAGTCGGGAAAGGCGCCTGTTCAGCGTCTCGCCGACCGGATCTCGGCCGTCTTCGTGCCGGTTGTCATCGCGATCTCTCTCGGGACGCTCGCGGGCTGGCTCGCATTCGGGGCATCCGCTGCGGAGGCGTTCACGGCGGCGGTCGCCGTGCTCATCATCGCCTGCCCGTGCGCACTCGGCCTGGCGACCCCTACTGCGCTGATGGTCGGGACCGGGCGCGGTGCGCAGCTCGGCATCCTCATCAAGGGACCGGAGATTCTCGAGCAGACGCGGCGGATCGACACGATCGTCCTCGACAAGACGGGCACGATCACGGAGGGCCGGATGGAGCTCGCCGAGGTCCGACCGCTCGACGGCGCGACGCGGCCGGACGTCCTGCGCCTCGCCGGCGCGGTCGAGGCGGCGTCCGAGCACCCGATCGCGCAGGCGATCGCACGGGCCGCCAGGCTCGAGGTCGGAGAGCTCCCGGCTGTCGAGGGTTTCCGGAACGTCGCCGGCGTCGGCGTGTCGGGCCGTGTGGACGGCCATGCTGTCGAGGTCGGTCGGGGTGCGGGCGGGATCACCGTCACGTGGGACGGCGAGCCCCGCGCGACGCTCGTCGTCCGTGACACCGTCAAGCCGACGAGCGCCGAGGCGATCGCCGAGCTCAAGCGCTTGGGGCTGACGCCGGTCCTGCTCACCGGCGACTCGAGCGAGACGGCCGAGCGCGTCGCGCGCGAGGTCGGGATCGACCGCGTTCTCGCCGAGGTCTATCCCGAGGACAAGGTGGCAGAGGTCAGACGGCTGCAGGAGGCACGCGAGGTGGTCGCGATGGTGGGCGACGGCGTCAACGACGCGCCCGCGCTCGCGCAGGCCGATCTCGGGCTCGCGATCGGCACGGGGACCGACGTCGCGATCGAGGCGTCCGATCTCACGCTCGTCTCCGGCGACCTGCGCGCGGCGGGCGACGCGATCCGGCTCGCGCGCCGCACCCTTCGCACGATCAAGGGCAACCTCTTCTGGGCCTTCGCATACAACGTCGCCGCGATCCCGCTCGCGGTGGCAGGGCTGCTCAATCCGATCATCGCGGCGGCTGCGATGGCGTTCTCGAGCCTGTTCGTGGTCACGAACTCGCTTCGGCTGCGTCGGTTCCACTCCGAACGGGAGGCGGCGTGAGCGAGCACGAGCACGGGTACGCGGCCGACAAGGAGGCGCTCGTCCGGCGCCTGCACCGCATCGAGGGCCAGGTGCGCGGGATCGAGCGGATGCTCGAGGACGACCGCTACTGCATCGACGTCCTCACGCAGATCGCCGCCGTGAACACGGCGCTCGAGAGCCTCGCCTTCAAGATCCTCGACGACCACGTCAACCACTGCGTCGCGGGCGCCCTCGCGTCCGGCGACCCGGCCGAGGCCGAGACGAAGAGCAAGGAGCTCCTCGACGCGGTCCACCGCTTCGCGCGCGTGCGCTAGCGGTCTTCGGCTGCCAGCCGCACCCCGAGCGAGACGAGCACGACGCCGGTGACCGCGTCGAGCACGCGTCGGGCCGCTCCGGTCAGGAGGCGACCGAGCCGGGCGACGGCGGCCGCGTAGCAGCAGAGCCACACGAACGTCATCGAGCAGAAGAGGATGCCGAGCGAGAGCAGGACCACGAACGTCGCCTCTCCTTCCGGCGCGAACTGCGGAAGCAGGCTCGCGAAGAAGACGGCCATCTTCGGATTCCCGAGGTTCGAGAGGACGCCCTGGCGCAGGGCGCGCGTCGCCGAGAGCGGCGTGCTCCCACGGAGTCGGCCCTGATGCGCTCGCTTCGTGGCGGCGGCCCAGAGTGACTGGGCTCCCAGGTACACGAGGTACGCAGCGCCGACGAGCTTGACCGTACGGAACACAGGCTCGGACGCCGTCAGGAGCGCCACGACGCCCACGCTCGCCGCGATCGTCCACACCGTCTGACCGAGCGCGACGCCGCCCGCCGTCGCGACGCCGGTCCGCCTCCCCGCGGCCAGCGTGTTGCGGATGGTGAGCGCGGTGTCCTGGCCGGGCGTGCAGATGACCACGGCCGACACGGCCACGAAGGCGAGCAGGCTCTCCAGCATCGTCGAGGAAGTATCGCCGAGCGCATGTCGTTGACCTCACGGTGCGGACGACTCGCGCGTTCGAAGGACTGGTGAGCGCAAGGGCGCATCTCTCGCTGCTCGTCGTGGTCGTCGTGTGGGCGGGCTCGTTCTCGGTCATCAAGGAACTGCTCGACGACGGCGTGGCCGCAGGCGACATCGCGATCCTGCGCTACGCGATCGCAGCGCCCGGCTTCGCGTACATCCTCTGGCGCGCCCGCGGGCTTCCGGGTCTGACGCGGGCCGACGCGATTCGGGTCGTCGCGGCGGGGTTGCTGGTCGTCGTCGGCTACCACATGTTCCTGAACGTGGGGACGCGCTACACGACGTCGGGCATCGCCGCCCTCGTCGTCGCTCTCGCGCCCGGGCTGACCATGCTCATGGCGTTCGTGCTCGGGCTCGATCGCATCAGCGCGCGCCGCATCGTCGGGCTCGCGGTTGCGTTCGTCGGGGTCGCGATCGTCGTCGCCTTCGGCTCCGGCAGCCACCTGACGTTCGAGAGCGCCAAGGGGCCGCTGATCGTGCTCGGCGCACCGCTCGCATTCGCGCTCTACAACGTCCTCCTCAAGCCGCTGCTCGGCCGGTACGACCTGCTCGCCCTGACGGCGGCCACGAGCCTCGTCGGCAGCGTGGGCTTGACACCGTTCATTCGGGGCTCGACCGTCGACACCGCCGTCGCTGCGACCGCCGGCGAGGCGGCTCTGCTCCTGTATCTCGGTCTGCTGGCGACGCTGCTGGGCTACATCCTCTGGAACGCGGGCCTGAAGGGTCTCGGCCCGACGCGGGCCGTCACGTACGCGTACGCGATCCCGCCGCTGGCGGTGACGTTCGGCGCGATCTTCCTCGACGAGCCGGTCACGATCTGGCTGGCGCTCGGTGGTGCGCTCGTGGTCGGCGGGATCGCCGCGGCCCAGGGCATGCAGCTCTCCGGACGGCTGGTTAGCTTCAGGCCGTGGCGGAGCGCACGCTCACACAGCGCGAGCTGAACCGCGCGCTCCTGGCTCGACAGCTCCTGCTCGAGCGCGTGCGTCTCCCGATCCCGCGCGCACTCGAGCGGATCGGCGGCGTCCAGGACCAGTACGCGCCGAACGCCTACATCCGGTTGTGGTCGTGCCTCGAGGGCTTCCGGCGCGACGACCTCACGCGGGCGCTGGAGCGGAGGACGGCCGTGCAGGCGACGCTCATGCGCACGACGATTCACGTCGTCTCGAGGCGCGACTTCTGGCCGTTCGCGGTCGCGATTCGCAGACCGCAGCGCGAGTGGTGGCTCCGCGTGAAGCAGCCTCGCCCGCAGGAGCGGGAGCTCGAGCGCAGGGCGGCCGCACTCGATGCGCTCATGGCAGAGGGGCCGTGTCGCCACGAGGAGCTCGTCGAGGCTGTTGGGGAGAGCTGGGGCCTGTCCGGGCCGTGGCTCGAGCTCGTGCGTGTTCCGCCGTCGGGCACGTGGGAGAAGCGCCGGGCACACCTGTTCCAGACGGCCGAGCGCTGGGTCGGCCCGGAGGACGTCGGACTGGATGAAGCCCTCGACCATCTCGTTCGGCGCTACCTCGCGGCCTACGGGCCGGCGTCGCGCACCGACATCGCCCGGTGGGCCGGCATGAGGCCGCCAGACATCGCCCCGGCGCTCGACCGGCTGACGCTGCGGCGTTTCCGTACCGAGGACGGCGGGGAGCTCCTCGACCTTCCGCGCGCACCGCTGCCGCATCCCGACACGCCGGCGCCGGTGCGCTTCCTCCCGACCTGGGACGCCGTCCTCCTCGTCCACGCGAGACGGACCGGCGTTCTCCCCGAGGAGCATCGACCGCGCATCTTCCCGACGACGATGCCGCAGTCGGTCGGCACCTTCCTCGTCGATGGCTCGGTCGCCGGCACGTGGCGTTTCGAGGATGCCCGCATTCGCTGGCAGCCCTTCGCCAGGCTCGACCGCGCGACCCGCCGCGAGGTCGACGACGAGGCGTCACGGCTTGCGGCGTTCCACAGTTGACCTCCACAATGCGGCGGTGACCGACCCGGTCGCCGAGCAGGATCACGAGCACGTGTACGACGTCGACCCGGAGGTCGAGGCCGCCTGGCGAGCAGTCCTGAACGGCGACCTCGGGCAGCTGAGATACATCCGCGCGGTGATGGGGAGAATCCCATCGGGCCCGCGCTGCAAGCTCTGTCTCTCGCCGCTCAAGCCTCCCGGAAGCCTGCTCATGAAAGTGCTCGGCTTCGGCCCCACCAAGCTGAACCGCCGCCTGTGTCGAGCCTGCTTCCGATCGCTCGACAAGCGCCCCGGCGGAGCGGAAATCGAGCTTTCGCTCATGTTCGCCGACGTCCGAGGATCGACCTCGCTCGCGGAGCACATGCAGCCGCAGGAGTTCTCCCGCCTGATCTCGCGCTTCTACGGCACCGCCGCACGCGTCGTCGACGAGTGGGACGGCATCGTCGACAAGTTCGTCGGCGACGAGGCGGTCGCGCTCTTCATCCCCGGCTTCGCGGGGGAGGAGCATGCGTCACGTGCGGTTGAGGCGGCCCGCTCGCTCCTGCGCGAGACGGGCAACGACGCGTCGGAGCCATGGGTGCCGATCGGGATCGGCGTCCACACGGGGATTGCGTACGTCGGCCGCGTGGGGGAGGGCGACGCATGTGACTTCACCGCCGTCGGAGACGCCGTGAACACGACTGCGAGGCTGGCATCGTCCACCGCAGCGGGGGAGATTCTGGTCAGCAAGGCTGCGGCCGACGCGTCCATGCTCGATGCGTCGAGCCTCGAGTCGCGGACGCTCACTCTGCGAGGGAAGGACGAGCTGATCGACGCACTCGTCCTCGCCGCCTAGGTCCGGACCCCCGCGAAGCGGCGCAGCTCCTCCTCGACGAGATCGGCCCAGCGGCGAGCCTTGGGCAGTGGCAGGAGCTTCCCCCACGGGGAGCGCAGCGCGACGCCATGGAGGGCTCCGGGAACGAGGACGTAGCGGCCCTCTGCTCCGCGTTCGCGCGCGCGGTCGAAGCCCTTGCGCGAATGGGCGGCGGAGACGCCGGGGATCCCCGGCAACCAGCGGTCGAGTGATCCGTGGATGACCGTCAGCCGCTTCCGGCGCAGGGACGATAGGTCCAGCTCGTCCGGGATCCAGGGAGCGAGGCCGACCACCTCCGCAACCTTCGGCTCGCTCGCGACGGCGATCGAGACCGCGCCGCCCATGGAGAACCCGAGAAGCACGACGCGTGGCGCACCGATCTCGAGCACGGCCGCACGGGCGTCCTCGACACACGACTCGAGGCGCCGCCACGACTTGACGCGGTACCGCACCTCGGCGAACGCGAGCGTCGGCAGTCGCGGAGCGACGGCTCTGACGAGCCACTCGACCGATGCGCTCCAGGTCCCGTCGACCTCCCGGTGCTGCCCGCCGTTCACGCAGACGACGGCGCACTCACCGACGGTGCCGGTCACGCGCATCTCCGCTCCTGTCGCGAGCCTCACGCAGCGAGACCGAGCGTGAGGTCGATCCAGTCCGGCAGCTCGCGGAAGAACGCCGGATCGATCGAGTGCGCCAGGTGTGGCGACTCGTGATACGTGACGTCGGCCCCCGCTTCGGCGAGCGACGCCTGCGCGCGCCGACCCCATTCGACGGAGATGACCGGGTCGAGCGCACCGTGGCCGACGATCACGCGGGGGAGAGGCTGCGCGAGATCGACCTCGAGACCCGGGACGGTCGGCACGAAACCGCTCAGCGCGATGAGCCCTGCCGGGCGTGGACGGCTCGTGCCGAGCCCGAGCGCATACGTCATGACCGCGCCCTGCGAGAAGCCGCCCAGCACGGTTCGATCGGGCGCGACGCCGGTGTCGGCCGCGAGTGCGTCGAGCCAGTCGGACGCGAGGGCGAAGGTCTCGGTGAACGTGGTCGGGTCCGGGTAGCCGATCTCGTGGACCGCATACCAGTGGGCGCCCCCAGGTGGTAGGTGGAGCGGGCCACGAGGCGTCACTCCGAGCAGGCGGCGGGCCGGGTCGAGCGCGTCGAGAAGCGGGAAGAGGTCGTGCTCGTCGGCGCCGCGACCGTGGAACAGGACGAGCAGACCCTCGGGATCCGCGACCGCCGGGCGCTTCAGGAAGTGCAGGGAGTCCGCGGGCACGTCCTCGAGGACGTTATCTGCGGAGGCTCCGCTCCCTTACGAGTCGGTCGAGCTCTGCCTGGTCCCACCCGTTCATGAAGTCCGCATGCGCCGCAAATCTCCCCGACGCAACCTGCGAGCCGCGAGGCACGGGCGGATAGAGCACGACGAGGACGATCGTCGGCATCGCCACCGGATGCGAGGCCGGACACACGCCGCGCGCCGCGTACTTCACGTGCTGGCGGTGATCCGGGCTGTCGAGGCGGCGACCGTCCCAGCAGTTCGGGAAGGTCGCCTGGAGCTGCAGCATCGCGTCTTCGCGGCAGACCGGGATCGTCGCGAAGCGCGGCCGTCCGCCGACCTCGCCGCAGCTCCACGAGACGATCCCTTTCGGCTGGCGGCTCGTGGCAAGCGAGTTGCCCGCGAGCATGACGATGCCCTTCGGCGGGGCAGAGATCCGCTCGTTCGAGCGGTTGACGTAGTACACGATCGCCGTCAGCGGCGCGACGTCCTCGCGGCCGGCGAAGAGCGTCGGCACCCAGTACGCGGAGGAGTCGAACTCCGACTCGCACGACGTCCGCCCGCCGAGCAGCGACGCCGGAGTCGTGTCCGCGTCGACCGAGCGGTTCCCGATGTACGTGTGGTTGTGCGACTTGCCCGGCTGGCCCGGGTACACGATCGGATCGTCGTTGTTGCGATGGCTCGAGCTGCACCCGAGCGCGTAGTACGGCCCGCCCGGGAAGTTCGGCGCGAGCTGCACGGCAGCTTCAGGTGCGGTCGGCGCCGCGGGCAGGCCGGCCGCGGCGAGGCCTGCGACCGCGATCGCGGCCGCGAGGGACAGCGGGAACGCGACCCGGCGCCACACGACGTCCGTCCAGGATGCCCTAGGGCGCTGCGTCTGTCCATGCACCCGCCAGCGTGGCCAGCGGAAGCCGACCTTCGAGGAGGGCGCGGCCGACGACGGCGCCTTCGCAGCCGGCCGCCTGGATCGCCGCGACGTCGTCGAGCGACCGCACGCCACCGGCCGCCAGTACGGGGGCGCCGGCGTCGGCGCACACCCGCTCGAGCAGTTCGACGTCGGGCCCCGCGAGCGTCCCGTCCCTGTCGATCGCAGTGCACAGCAGGCGGGGGACTCCGGCGGCGCGGCAGCGGCTCAAGGCTTCGTCGACGGTGACGGTCGTGGTCTCCGTCCATCCGCCCACAGCGACGAGGTCGTCGCGGACGTCGACGGCGACGACGAGCGGTTCTCCTATCGCCCGCGCGAAGTCGTCGAGCGCATCCTCGTCCGCGAAGGCGGCGGTCCCGACGACGACGCGCTCGGCGCCCGCCTCGAGCAGGCGCTCGGCGTCGGCGATCGAGCGGATGCCTCCCGCAGCCTGCACGCGTGCGGGGGCGGCTGCCAGCGCCGCGCGTCTGACGACGTCGGGGCGGATCCGGCCGTCGCGGGCACCGTCGAGATCGACGACGTGGACGAGCTCGGCTCCGGCGTCGCGATAGCTCTCGAGGAGGGCGAGTGGGTCGGCGCGCCGATTCGTCACCTTCGCGAAATCGCCTTGCCGAAGACGCACG
>Ga0207643_10001157_pt1 | contig 15664 bp, 13 predicted proteins | sample KBSMisM62_FD_184313 | JGI IMG/M metagenome (GOLD analysis project Ga0207643, IMG submission 184313) | Miscanthus rhizosphere microbial communities from Kellogg Biological Station, Michigan, USA - KBS Miscanthus M6-2 (SPAdes) (version 2) | ecosystem: Host-associated > Plants > Roots >...
GACACGTATCCCCCTGAGCGCGCTGCCGACGCGCAACGGCGGATGGAGGCCGGCGGCCTGCGCGGCCGCGCCGTGATCGTCTTTGGGTGAGCAGAGCGATCGGGCCAGGGCCAGGCGCGGCCCCGTGCCTACGACCTCGCCGATCCCCCCGCCACGGAACACCGGTGTCCGCTACAGCATGCACACCCTGTCCTCCGAGATCGGAGACCGAATCGGCACCTAGACGCTCTTCGCCGCATGAAACGCCGTCACCTCCGTGGACGAGATCGAGGACGAGCGCATGTCGTGAATCCGGTGCCCGCCTCCGCGATCCGGAGCACCTTCACACTCGGCTGGCTCCCTGCGAGGCGCCGGTCGTCGCCGTGCGTGAGGGCAGCGCCGGCCGCATCGTCCGCGGTGACGGTGACGACCGGCCCCTCCACGGGTGAACGCGTCTCCGTCGTGGCCAACGTCGAGCCGTCGATCGCAGCCGTCGATCACCCGGATGTCAGCCGGGTGTAGCCGAAGGCCATGGTCGCGAGCCCGTCGTCCATGAGGAGCCGTCGCGTCTCGACCACGACGCAGAACGCAACGGTGACAGCGCCGTATGATCCGGCGTTCAGAGACACGATCGGGAGGTGCCCGATGACGAGCATGCTGACGCCCCAGGTGTCCGAGGAGGCCCTCGCGACCGCCCTCGACGCGTTCCGCTCCGCGCTCGGACCGAACGCAGTCCTCGCCGGCGAGGACGAGCTGCGCGAGTTCCGGGATCCGTTCGCTCATCCGACCTGGGACGACTACACCGCGTCGGCAGTGCTCATGCCGCAGACCGTCGAGGAGATCCAGCAGATCGTGCGGATCGCCAACGAGCGCAAGGTGCCGCTCTGGACCCATGCCACCGGGATGAACAACGGCTACGGCGGCCCGGCGCCGCGGGTGAAGGGCTCCGTGATCGTGAGTCTGCGGCGGATGAACCGTGTCCTCGAGATCAACGAGGACAGCGCCTATGCGGTCGTCGAGCCCGGTGTCCGCTGGTTCGACCTGTACGACGCGCTGCAGGCGGGCGGCCACCACCTGATGGTCTCGATCCCCGATCTCGGCTGGGGCAGCGTCGTCGGCAACGCGCTCGAGAACGGCGCGACGTATCTCCCGATCGGCTCCGACATGGCGGCGGCATGCGGCATGGAGATCGTGCTGCCGAGCGGCGAGCTCCTCAGGACCGGCATGGGAGCGATGCCGGGGAACCGCGCCTGGCACGTGTACAAGCGTAGCCTCGGCCCTTCTCTCGACACGCTCTTCATGCAGTCGAACTTCGGGATCGTGACGAAGATGGGCGTCTGGCTGATGCCGACTCCGGAGTGCTATATGCCGCTCTGGCTCCGGGTCTGGAACGACGGCGACCTCCCCGCGCTGGTCGAGACACTGCGGGCGCTCATGCTTGACCGAACGATCGAGAACGTCCCGCAGATCTGGAACACGATCGCCTTCGCCTCGGTGCTCTCCTCGCGCTCTGCCTGGTATGACGGCGAGGAGCCGATCCCCGACTCGCGGATCGACGAGATGGCGCGCGACCTCGAGGTCGGCCGCTGGATGATGCGCTTCGCCCTCTACGGCGACGAGGCGGTCGTCGACCACAAGTTCCGGAAGGTGAAGGAGGCGTTCGAGCGCATCCCCGGCGCGGAGGTCTGGGGCGACAAGCACGCCCCGGATGCGTTCGCCAAGCTCGAGAACCCGCACGAGCGCGTCCAAGCGGGAGTGCCGAACCTCGGGATCAACACGATGACCGGGTGGTACGGCGGCGAGGAGGGCGGGCATATCGGCTTCTCGCCCGTCGCCCGACTCACCGGGCCGGACGCCGTCGCGCTGCGCGACCTGATCCGTGGGCTCGTCGAGGAGCGGGCGCGGCTCGACTACGCCGCCGTCCTCATCCCGACGAACGCGCGTAGCTTCATCCATGTGACGATGGTCATCTTCGACACGAAGAACGAGGCCGAGGCGCGTCGCGCGTACGACACGAGCCGGCTTCTCGTCCAGGAGGCCGCGAAGCACGGGTACGGCGAGTACCGCGCCCACCTCGACTTCATGGACGTCGCCGCCGAGCAGTACTCGTTCGGCGACCATGCCTACCTCCGGTTCGCCGAGACGATCAAGGACGCCGTCGACCCCAACGGCATCCTCTCGCCCGGCAAGCAGGGGATCTGGCCGAAGACGCTGCGCCAGGCCTAGGAGCTCACCTAGGCCCACACCTGCCGGGCGACGTCCCCGATGAGCCGCAGCTTCGCCTTCTGCTCGGCGGCGGTCATGGCGCCGATCACACCGGAGGCGAACCCGCACTGCGGGCTGATCGCCAACCGCTCGAGCGGCACGTACCGGGTCGCCTCCTCGACGCGGGCGGCGAGGTCGTCCGGATCCTCGAGCGTGCCGTCCTTCGTCGTCACGAGCCCGAGCACGACCTGGTGGCTGGGGAGCACGTCCGCGAGCGGCTCGAAGGTGCCGGCGCGGTCCGAGTCGTACTCGAGCAGGAGCCGGTCGAGGTTCCGGAGGAGCGGGAAGACGTCCTTCGAGATCGCCTCGTAACCCCCACTCGCGGCCCACATGCCGCCCGGCGCGTTGCCGCGGCACATGTGCATCGCGCGTGTCACGCCGGTGAGACCCTCGAAGACCATGCTGTCGAACTCGGCATCCGCGACGAGCTCGTGCGCCATGTCGTGCCCGTGCGCCTCGAACGCGGCCCGGTTCGCCGGGTCGATGTGCCACTGGGCGTAGTTGGGCGCGTCGATCTGGATGTAGTCGCAGCCCAGCGCAACCAGCCGGTCGACGACGTGCTCGCGGAGGATCCGCGTGACGTCGGCGATGAAGTCGTCGGACGTCGGGTACGCGTCGGTCGAGTACTCGGGGTGCCAGTAGATGCGATGCCAGCTCGGTGCCGGGATCGTGTACTTCGCGCGTGCGTGGGCGTTCGCCTTCAAGAACGCGAACTCGTCGGTGACGATGTCGCGGTCGACCTCGAGCCGCCGTGTCACGAACGGCTCCTCGGGAGGCAGCCCCGAGGTGTCGGCCGGCTCGCCCGAGCCCGTCTTCCAGAGGTTGCGCCAGCCGGAGTCGGCATCGAGGAACTCGAAGCCGCTCACGGGAGCCCTGAAGAGCGGGTCGTCGATGATCGGGATCAACGCGATCCACCCGTGGCGCCGGTACTCCCCGTCGGTGATCGCCTCGATCCCGGCGCCCTCCTGGAGCGCGATCGCCTCGAGCACCGCCCGGTCCTCCGCCGCACGCAGCTCACCGGCGTCGATCGTTCCGGCGAGCGCGGCCGCCCTCGCCTCCCGGAGATACTCCGGCCGCAGCAGGCTTCCCACGACGTCCGCTCTCACCGCCGTCGCCGTCCTCGTCGCCATCGGCGCCTCCTCCCGATGCTGAGCTGTGCGCGACCGAGCCTATAAGGTCTCGAAGCCGATGCGGGACGTCGAAGGCAGAGTCGCCTTCATCACCGGAGGTGGCAGCGGAATCGGGCTCGGCATGGCCAAGGCCTTTCTCGCCGCCGGCATGAAGGTGGCGATCGCCGACATCCGGGCCGACCATCTCGAGGAGGCGACGGCCGAGCTCGGGGGTGACGTTCACCCGGTCCGGCTGGACGTCACCGACCGGGAGGCGTTCGCGCGCGCCGCAGACGAGACGGAGCGCGTGCTCGGAAACGTGCACGTCCTCTGCAACAACGCGGGCATCAACCTGTTCAACGACATCTCCGAGGCGACCTACCAGGACTGGGACTGGGTGCTCGGCGTCAACCTCGGCGGGGTGGTCAACGGGGTCGTCACGTTCGTCCCCAGGATCAAGGCGAACGGCGAGGGTGGACACGTCGTCAACACGGCGTCGATGGCCGCACTCGTCGCCGGTCCGGGCGCCGGGATCTACACGACGGCGAAGTTCGCGGTGCACGGGCTGTCCGACGCGCTGCGGTGGAGCCTGCTGCCGCACGGGATCGGCGTCTCGATGGTCTGCCCCGGCCTCGTCAGGAGCAAGATCTACGAGAGCGACCTGATCCGGCCGACGGAGCTCTCGACCGACGTGACCCCGGCCGACCAGGAGTTCATGCGCATCCTCCCGGGCCTGCACGAGGCCGGGATGGACCCGGACGAGATCGGTGAGAAGGTCCTGCGGGCGATCAGGGGCAACGACTTCTACGTCTTCACCCACCCCGACCACCGCGAGGAGCTGCGGGAGATCTTCGACGAGGTCCTCGCCGCGTTCCCCGACGAGCCGGTGCCCGCGGAGCGGCTGGCGGTCGAGGAGGGCCGGCGCGCGGGGAAGGCGAGTGCGATCGCCTCCTGGCCGGGCGACCGTTAGGCCGCATGGAAGAGGTCGCCGGCAAGACCGCGTTCGTCACCGGCGGCGCTAGCGGGATCGGGCTCGGCATGAGCGAGGCGTTCCTCGCGGCGGGGATGAACGTCGTGATCGCCGACCTCCGCCCCGACCACCTCGCGACCGCCCTGGAGCGCCTCGACGGGAGCGGGCCGCGGCAGAGCGTGCACGCGATCGAGCTCGACGTCACCGACCGCGAGGGCCTCGCGCGCGCGGCCGACGAGGCGGAGCGCGTCTTCGGCAGCGTGCACGTGCTCTGCAACAACGCCGGCATGGGCATCCTCGGGCCGGTCACGCTGGCGCGGTACGACGACTGGGACTGGGGCCTGGGTGTGCTGCTCGGCGGCGTCGTCAACGGGATCCAGACGTTCCTGCCACGGCTGCTCGCGCACGGCGAGGGCGGCCACATCGTCAACACGGCGTCGATGGCCGGCGTGCTGCCGATCCCCGGTGCCGCGATCTACATCACGGCCAAGGCCGCGGTGATCGGGCTCTCCGAGGCCCTCCGCAGCGAGCTCGCCGGAGAGGGGATCGGGGTGTCCGCGTTCTGTCCCGGGCCGGTGCAGACGAACATCCGCGAGGGCGGCAGGATGCGGCCCGAGCGGTACTCCGACTCCGGCTACACGGAGCTCGAGCAGGAGCTCGAGGAGCGCCCCAACTCGCCGCTCTGGATGGACGCGCGCGAATGCGGAGAGCGCGTGCTCGGAGGCATCCGCCGCGACGACCTCTACATCTTCACCCACCGGGAGTTCCGCGAGGGCGCGGACGAGCGCTTCCGCGCGATGCTCGCCTCGTTTCCGGACGAGCCGCTCGACGACGAGCGGGCGGACAACATCCGATTCCTGCTCTCCAACCCGATCTTCCGCACGGTGCTCGAGCAACGGCCCGCTTGAGTCTTCAGTCGGTCGGCGGGCGTCATCGACATTTCCGTTGACACTTTCGTCACGAGCGGGGTAATGTCGCTCGATCGTCCGTCCGAACGAGTGAGCGGAGAGTGACCGACGCCGCGAGCCATCCGAGGAGGCCGCGAACCATCTGACGTCGTCCGCGCAACGCGGACGCACGCGCACTTCGACGGCATGCCGTAGGTCGGCAGAAGGAGGGATGTACGTATGCGTCCGCCAACAATCGTCGAGAGCCTCCGACGGCGACGCCTAATCGTCGTCGCCGCAGTCGTGACCGCGCTCACGGCGACCGTCTCGGCCGTCGCGGCCACGAGCGCGGTCTCGCCGCCTCAGGTTCTGAACTACCAGGCGTACGTCGGCGGCAAGGGCAAGGCGAACCCGAAGCTGGCGCCCATCACCATCGGCTTCATCAACGGCCAGGGTGGCCCGCCCAACTTCAACTTCCCGCAGGCGACGAACGTCATTCGTGCCGGGGTGAAGATGGTGAACGCCGAGCTCGGCGGAGTCCACGGGCACCCGGTGAGGCTCAACGAGTGCTTCTGGGCGCAGGCGGAGGAGGAAGGCGTCCGGTGCGGCCAGCAGATGGTCAACGACAAGCGGACGATGGCGATCCTCTACGGGTTCGTGACCGTCGGGAACCAGTCGATCTACGCGACCGTGAAGGGCACGAAGCCGATCATCGGCGTCGTCACCGCGAACGCGGCCGACCCGACGGCGAAGAACACCTTCTTCCTGAACGGCAGCCAGACGAGCGTTCTCGGCCCCTTCGGCACCTACACGAAGCGGTACCTGCCCAAGGTGAAGACCACCGCCGTCGTCTACCCGACCGACCCCGGTGCCGAGACCGCCGCTCAGGCGCTCAAGAAGGGCATGGAGCAGATCGGGGTCAAGGTCACGATGATCGGCGTCCCGCCGCTCGCGACCGACCTGCTCGGGGCTGCGACCCAGGCGAGCTCGTCGGACATGATCATCGCGGCGCTCGGCTTCACGACGTGCGTCCCGTTCGCACGGGCGATCGACCAGATCAACTACTCGAAGCCTGTGCTCTCGACTCCGATCTGCACGTTCCTACCGCGGGCTGCGTACGCGACCGGTGACATCCCGAAGTGGACGTACGGGATCGCACAGACGCTCGTGAACCTGCCGGGGCCGCAGTCGAAGCTGTATCTGAAGAAGGGCATTCAGTACGGAGCAACCGTGAACGACCTGCTGTGGGTCTTCGCGGAGGGCGCCTGGGAGCAGCTGCTCGCGACCGTGAAGATCATGAACGCGATGCCGTACGCGCGGATCAGCCCGGCGACGATAACCGCGGGATTCAAGGCTTTCCGCGGTCCCCTCGTGCTGGGGCCGCCGGAGATCGCGTGCGGCAAGGTCGTCCCCGCAGAGCCGGCCGCATGCGGCAACCAGACCCAGTTCTACAACTACACGGGCAAGGGCAAGTGGAAGGTCGCCACGGGCTGGCTGAAGCCGCCAGGGGCGAAGTAAGGCTCGCGAGACCGGTCGGTAGGCCCGCACGCAGCCGGGCCTACCGACGGCCCGTCGAAGCCTGAGATCGGATGCGGGACGTCCTGCTCTTCGCGGCGCTGGGCCTCGGCGCCGGCGCGCTCATCGCGAGCATCGCCCTCGGCGTCGTCCTGATCTACCGGGGCTCCGGGGTCATCAACGTCGCGACGGGCGCGATCGCGATGCTCGCCGCCTACATCTTCTGGGCGCTCAGGACGGACTACCTCGGCTTCCAGCTCTCGACCGCCCCCGCGTTCGTCGTGACGCTGGCCTGCATGGCCGCGTTCGGCGTCCTGATCGAGCTGACCATCTTCAGACCCCTCCGCAACGCGGCTCCGCTCGCGAAGCTTGCTGCCTCACTCGGTCTGCTGCTGGTGCTGGAGTCGGGGATGATCGTCATCTTCGGCAACAGCCTGAAGTCGGCGCCGTCGGTGCTTCCCTCCGACACCGTTTCCATCTTCGACCGCGTCGTTCCGGTCGACCGCTTCCTCCTTGCCGGGATCGTGATCGTCGTGGCAGCGGTGCTGGCGGCCCTCTTCCGCTGGACGCCGTTCGGGCTGTCGACACGGGCCGCATCGGAGAACGAGGCCTCGGCCATGCTCGCGGGCCTCTCCCCCAGCCGCCTGGCGGTCGCGAACACCGTCCTCGCATCGGTCGTCGCCGGTGGGCTCGGCGTCCTGGTCGCGCCCCTGATCGCGCTGGACGCGCAGACGCTGGCATTCCAGGTCGTTCCTGCCCTTGCCGCCGCCCTGCTGGCCGGGTTCACGTCGTTCTTCATCGCGTGCTTCGCCGGACTCGCCATCGGCGTGATGCAGGCGCTCCTCGTCTACTGGGGGACGCAGAGCTGGTTCCCGAGCGACGAGGGCGGAGCGCCGATTCGAGGGCTGCCCGAGCTCTTCGTCTTCCTCGTCATCGTCCTTGCGTTGTTCCTGCGCGGGGCAAGCCTGCCCGGCCGAGGCGAACTGGTGGAGCGGCGACTCCCGGCCGTGCCCCGCCCCGAGCGGCTGCTGAGGCCGACGGCGATCGCCGCGGTCGTCGGAGTCGCCTGCCTGATCGCCTTTCCCTTCGACTTCCGGCAGTCCCTGATCAACTCGCTGCTCGGCGTCGTGATCTGCCTCTCGCTCGTCGTCATCGTCGGCTTCGTAGGCCAGATCTCCGTAGTGCAGCTCGCGCTCGCCGGTGTCGCAGGCTTCACGATGTCGCACCTGACGACGGACGTCGGGGGCATCTGGGCGGAGTTCCCGATCTCGCTCCTCATCGGAGCGGCGACGGCCACGGTCGTCGGCCTCCTCATCGCGGTGTCGGCCCTGCGAGTCCGGGGGGTCAGCCTCGTGGTCGTGACGCTCGCGGCCGCGGTCGCGCTCGAGCAGTTCGGCTTCCTCAACGAGCGCTGGGGCGGCGGCTCGACGGGCTCGCCGATCACCCCGCCGAAGCTCGGGGGGCTCGACCTTTCTCCCCAGGCGTCGTTCCGAGGGCTCGACGACAAGATCCCCAGCCCGGTCTTCGGCTTCCTCGTGCTCGCTGCGACCCTTGCCCTCTGCATGCTCGTCGCGAACGTGCGGCGCGCGAGCCTGGGGCAGCGCATGCTCGCCGTGCGCTCGAACGAGCGCGCCGCCGCGGCAGCCGGGATCAACGTCCGCAACACGAAGCTCGCGGGATTCGGCATCGCCGCCTTCATCGCAGGCATGGCCGGAGCGCTCTACGCCTACAACTTCGGGTCGGTCAGCTACAGCCGCTTCGGTGCCCTGACGGCGCTCGGCCTGATCGCGTTCGCCTATTTCGGCGGCATCACCATGGTCTCCGGCGCGGTGCTCGCGGGCGTCGGCGCGACGGAGGGTCTCTTCCCCCACGCGTTCGACCGTTGGCTCGGCCTTTCCGGGAACTGGGCGCTGCTCATCGGCGGGTTCGCATTGATCGTCACCCTCCTCGTCAACCCGGAGGGCATCGCCGGCACGGGATACAAGAAGAAGCAGCAGAAGAAGCGGCGGCTCGCCGCCGCGACTGCGGCGGATGCCCGAAGCGCGGCTCCGGCTCCTCCGCAACCCGAGGTCGCGCGACCGAGCCGGACGCCCCGGCAAACGGGTGCCGTCGTCCTCGCCACCACGGGCATCTCGGTCTCGTTCGGCGGCCTGCGTGCCCTCGACGACGTCGAGCTCACGGTCTCGGAGGGTCAGCTCGTCGGGCTGATCGGGCCGAACGGCGCGGGGAAGACGACCTTCATCGACGCGATCTCGGGGTTCGTACCCTACGAAGGGCGGGTCGAGCTGGATGGGCGGCAGCTGGACGGGCTGGCGGCACACGCCCGCGCCCAGCGCGGGCTGGCGCGGACGTGGCAGTCGCTCGAGCTGTTCGACGACCTGAGCGTGCGCGAGAACCTGGCCGTCGCCTCGTACCGCCCTTCGGCGTGGTCGACGGCGATCGAGACGCTCTCCCGGCCGGTCGGGAGCACCGAGGCGGCAGATGCGGCCCTGGTGCTCCTGGGCCTCGATGCGATGGCCGACGCCATGCCCGAGGATCTCCCGCAGGGACAGCGCAAGCTCGTCGGGATCGCGCGCGCGCTCGCCGCGGAGCCACGGCTCCTCTGCCTCGACGAGCCGGCGGCGGGCCTCGACACCCGGGAGAGCGAGGAGCTGGCCCGCCATCTCCGTGAAGTGGTCGACGCGGGGACGCCGATGCTCCTGGTCGACCACGACATGGGGCTCGTGCTCGGGATCTCCGACTACGTGGTCGTGCTCGAGTTCGGGCAGGTCATCGCCCACGGCCCGCCCGACGTCGTCCGCCGCGACCCCCGAGTGATCTCGGCGTATCTCGGGGGCGCGGCCGCCGAGCTGGAGCCGGTGATCGACGCGTCATGACCGACGCCCTCCTCCGCATCGAGGGCCTGACCGCCGGCTACGACCGTGCCGCAGTGATCCGCGACGTCGGCCTGACCGTCGGCCAAGGCGAAGTCGTCGCCCTCCTCGGCGCGAACGGAGCGGGCAAGACGACGACGCTGAGGGTGATCTCGGGGCTCGTCCGTCCTCTCAGCGGGAACATCGCCTTCGCCGGCCGCGACATCGCGCGCGTCTCGCCCACGCAGCGCGCGCGCGCCGGGATCGTCCACGTGCCCGAGGGCCGCGGCCTCTTCTACGGGCTCACCGTCGCTGAGCACTTTCGCCTCGGGTTCCGCGGCGAGCGTCCCGACGAGAACACGGCGTACGAGTACTTCCCCAAGCTTCGGGAGCTGCGCATGCGCCGCGTCGGGCTCCTCTCGGGCGGCGAGCAGCAGATGCTCGCTGTCGCGCGCGGGCTCGCACGCCGCCCCCGACTGCTGCTTCTCGACGAGCTCTCGCTCGGGCTCGCCCCCGTCATCGTCGAGGCGCTGCTTCCGGTCGTTCATCGGTACGCGCTCGACTCGGGCTGCGGTGTGCTGCTCGTCGAGCAGCACATCCAGCTCGCGCTGGAGATCGCAGACCGCGGGTACGTGCTCTCCCACGGGGAGATCGTCCTCCACGAGAGCGCGAAGGCGATGCAGGCCGATCGCGAGCTTCTGATCTCCAGCTACCTCGGCGAGCGGCAGGTCTCGATCGGCCATGCGGCGTCGACGAGCCAGGGCACGGCGAGTGAGAGCAGGGAATTGCCGATCGAGTAGCATCGGCCCGGTCCGAGGAGGTGCGAGTTGGCCATGTTCAGAGTCCTGAACCCCGAGGGATACCCGCCGGCAGTGAGCGCGAGCGGGATGGCTTCGGCACTCGACACGGTCGAGGGGAAGAAGCTCTTCCTCGTCGACGTCGGCTTTGCCAACTCGGACAACTTCATGGCGCAGCTCAACGGCTGGTTCGAGGAGCATCGCCCGGCGATCCGGACGGAGGTGGTCCGGTGGCGCAACCAGCACATTCCCGATCCCGAGCTGTGCGAGCGGATCAAGGCCGAGGGCGACGCGGCCATCATCGGCGTCGGCACCTGACCGGGCTGCGCGCCGGAGGTCTCCGGCCACGTCGTCGATCTGGAGTCGAACTACGGCGTCCCGACCGTGGGCGTCCACCTGAACGTCTTCGCGCAGCTCGTGCGCAACACCGTGAAATCGCGGGGAATGCCGAGCGCCCGCCAGGTCTTCGTGCCGACCCCGCTGATGAACACGCCTCCCGCGGTGCTGAGGCAGTACGTCGAGGGCGACGACCCCGTTCACAGCCGGCCGTTCATGGCCGAGGTCTTCGACCAGCTCACGCGTCCCGTTCCTGCCGGCGAGCTGCGCGGCGAGGGCTGGGACCGCTCGACCCCGCGCTACGTCGAGGCGTCGGGCGAGGCAGAGATGCACGGGCTCTTCCAGGAACGCCGCTACACGGACTTCCTGCCGATCGTCCTGCCGACCGAGGAGCACGTGGAGCGGATGCTGGCGGGGACGAGCCACCCACCCGACGAGATGGTGGGCAAGCTCCGCCCCACGATCGGCATGGAGCACTGGCACTTCGACGTCGAGAAGGTCGCCGTGAACGCGGTGATGGCCGGGGCCGCGCCGGAGCACTTCCCCGTGATCCTCGCGCTCGCCTCGAGCGGCGACACCGGTCGTCAGAGCAGCATGTCCTCGATGGGCAACATGGTCCTCGTCAACGGGCCGATCCGGCACGAGATAGGGATGAACAGCGGCATCGGCGCGATGGGCCCGTACAACTACGCCAACTCGGTCATCGGCCGCGCGTTCGGGCTCCTCTCGCAGAACCTCCAGGGTGGATCGGTCCCTGGCGTCACCTACGCCGGCTCACAGGGCTGCAACTTCTCCTACAACTGCATCACGTTCGCCGAGAACGAGGAGGCGAGCCCCTGGGAGCCGTATCACCTGCAGCACGGCTATGACCGGGACGAGAGCACCGTCACCGTGTCCTACATCTGGGGCAGCGTCTGGGCCGAGTACCTGCGCACCTATTGGGAGGAGAAGCTCCAGGCAATGATCTGCGGGCTCGAGCCCGGGATGGGCTGCACGCTGGTCCTCGATCCCATCGTCGCCCGTGAGTTCGTCGAGAAGGGCTTCGACACGAAGGACAAGCTCGCCCTCTGGATCCACGAGCACGCCAGGATTCCGCAGCGGCGCTACTGGGACCACGTCATGCTCAACCTGATCCACGAGGAGGTCGAGTCGGGGGTCGAGCCGTTCGCGAGCTACTGGAACGCGCCGCCCGACGAGCTGATCCCGGTCTTCGAGCCGGACCGGGTCAACATCGTGGTCGCCGGCGGCGAGACGAACGGGCACTTCAGCATCTTCATGGGCTCCCCCATGCGCGCGAAGTTCCGGACGAATAAGGGGCAGAAGGCGGCCGTCTCGATCGACGCCTGGCGCTAGAGGCAGGCACTCACCGCTCGCGGTCCGCAAGGTAGCGATGGGCGGCGACCGCTGCGGTCGCGCCGTCGCCGGCAGCGGTGATCGCCTGGCCGGGCGCGTCCGCTCGCACGTCGCCTGCAGCGAACAGGCCGTCCCGCTCGGTCCGCATCCAGATGTCGGTGGGGATGCATCCGTGCTCGTCCAACGCAACGGCACCTTCGAGCATCTCGGTGTTCGGGAGACGACCGACGTTCGCGAAGACCGCCGCAACGGAAAGGGTCGACGAGTCCCCCGTCACGAGGTCGCGCACACGGATGCCGTCGACCTGCCCGTCTCCGAGGATCTCCTCGAGCAGCGTCCGGTCCTTGATCTCGACGTGTGCACTCTCCCGCACGCGACGGCCGTACGCCTCCTGCCCCGCGAGGGCCTCCTCGGGGTGAATGAGCACCACCCGCACGTCGTGTCGCACGAGCTCGAGGGTCTCGATGAGCGCTGCGTCGCCGTCACCGCACACTGCGACGAGCCTGCCCCGGTAGAGCGGACCGTCGCAGCTCGCGCAGGTGCTGAGCCCCCTGCCTTCGAACGCCTCCTCGCGCGGCACGCCGAGCTGGCGGGGCCTCGACCCGGTGGCGAGGATGACGGCGGACGCGCTGACGTCACCGGCGTCGGTGACGACGATCCAGTCGCCGCCGCGCGGCTCGATGCGCCTCACCTCGCTCATCGCCAACGTTCCGCCGGCCTCGACGACCTGCTCTTGCATCCGAGGGCCGAGCTCGAAACCTGGCACCCCTTCCGGGAAACCCGGAAAGTCCTCGACGCGCTCCGTGTTCAGGATCGCGCCGCCCGAGCCGAGCGGATCGAGCAGGACCGTGCTCCGCCCGTGACGCGCGGCGAAGAAGGCTGCGGTGAGACCCGCCGGCCCTCCGCCCGCTACTGCGATCTCGTAGTCCGGCATGCGCTCCTCCAGCAGGTCAGGGCCGGTGCACCGCTGACCCCGCCGCCAACGATACGCAGTGTCGCTTCCAGCCCGCCCGTGACGATGTGATCTCCATCACCGCCCGACGGCGAGCTCCTCGGGGGCGTATCGGTTCAGGAACCGGCGCAGGTGGCCCGTAAAGGCCTCGCGGTGGGTTCGCATGTCGTGGATCCGGTGCCCGCTGCCCGCGACGCGGACCACCTCGACCGTCGGCTGGATCGGCACGAGACGCTCCTCGTCATCGGTCGAGAAGGCGGCGCCGGCCGCGTCGTCCGCGGCGACGACGACCACGGGCAGCGTGACAGGGGTACGGATTTCCGCCGCGGCGAGGGTCGAGCCGTCGATCGCACCGTCGATCACCCCGATGTCGAGCCGTTGGTACCCGAAGGCCATGGTCCGGAGCCCGTCCTCCGTCAGGAGCTCGCCGAGCGCCGGTGTTCCCGGCGGCCCCCAGCGGATCGTGGCGATGTGCCCGGCCAGCTCCTCCTCCGACAGCCCGCGCTCGCGGCCCTCGAGGATCACGGCCCTGACGGCGTGGAACACGTCCCTGAACCGCCCGGCCTCGGTCTCCGGCGTCTCGCCGGCGAGCAGGGGCGGGTCCTCGAGTAGCGCCGCGGTGACGAGGTCGGGATGGCTCTGCGCGAGCCACCAGGCGATGACGCCGCCGAGCGAGTTCCCGACGACCACCGCCGGGCGCGAGGCGACCGAGCGCAGGACGGCCGCGACGTCGGCGCCGTAACGCGTGATCAGGTACGTGCCGGGCGCGTGGTCGGAGCGCCCGTGGCCGCGCAGGTCGACCCGGACGATCCTTCGGCCGCGCGTGAGCTCGTCCGGGAGCCATTCCCAGGTGCGGCCGCTCGAGCCGACACCGTGCAGGAACAGCACGGTCGCCGCGTCGTCGGGCCCGTCGATCTCGACGTGGAGGCCGACGCCGTCGCACTCGATGCGCCGCGTCTCGGCCACGAGCGCAGAACCTACCGGTCGCGGCTCACCCCTCGGGCTCGCCGAGGAAGAGGGCGTCGACCTCGTCGAGCGGGGACGGCGGCTCTGCCGCGGAGAGCACCACGAGGCGCTCCTGGAGATGGAACGACGCGTCCGCGCGGTACATCGGCGCAGACGCGGGCGCCGGACCGGCCGGTGCGGACAGAAGTGCGCGCGAGCGGCCGAGGAGACCGGTGATCACGTCCCACACCGACGCGGCAACGCGCGTCGGGTCGAGGATCCCGCCCTCGAGCTGCTGGTAGTAGCGGCGCACCCTCGGGCGCGCGTCGGGCGCGAGCTCGCACTCGGCGACGATCGCGTCGACGACGTCGTCGACCTTCAGCGCCTTCGCGACGCGCGCGCGGAGCATCGGCGGGTCGTCGAGCGACTGGACGAACCTGAGTGACGCCGGCGTCGGCCCGCGGCGCGGGGCGCGGGCGAGGAACGCGTCGATCAGCGGCGCGAGCTCGTCGGCGTCGTCGCCGGCGCGGCGCAGCGTGCCCTCGACGTCGAGGGGCTCTCCGCGCGCATGGCGGCGCACGAGCTCGTCGAGCAGCGTCTCGAGCTCGGGACTCATTCCTCGAGCCACTCCCGCAGCTTCTTCGCGTTGCGGTGGATCGCCTGGTAGACGGCGTTCGGCTTCTTGTCGAGGCGGGTCGCGATCTCTCCGGGCTCCAGACCCTCGAGCAGGGTGAGCGTGGCGACTTCGCCGTCGCCGGGCGGGAGCGTCGCGACGAACTGCTCGAGCGTCAGGTCGATGACGACCGCTTCGGCCTCGTCGGGAGCGGGGCCGTCGATGTCGAACAGCTCGCTCTCCTGCCAGCCCGGCTCGTACCAGCCCTTGCAGACCCACCTGGTCACGGAGTGCACGATGACGCGGAACGGGTAGCGGCCGTCGCAGTGGCGGCCCGCCTTGAGCTCGCGCCAGAGACGCTCGCAGACGGCCTGCGCGACGTCCTCCCCCACAGGGCCTCGCATCTTCGCGACACAGATGTCCTGGATCGTCTCGACCCATCCCGCGAGCAGGCGGTCGACCTCGCCCTCGGCGAGCAGTCGTTCGTCTTCGGCATCTCGGGCATCGCGCATCGAGAGCTGAGTCGCATCGGACACGAGCTGATCTTACGAAGCTGCGCGACCCGTAAGGACATTGGCTCGTGCGGCGGACTCCAGCAGGACGAGAGGAGAAACGCCATGCCACACGAGACCTTCCAGCTCGGCGAGACCGTGGAGCACCGCGGGATCGTCGTCACACCGCTCTTCCCCCGCCGCGACCCGGTCGCGGAGTACGTCACCCTCGACGAGGCGCTCCCGCGCGGCTTCCGGGTCGACGAGGCCTCGGACGCCGGCACGGTGCCGGAGCTCGTCGTGCACAACCCCACCGACGCTCGCGTGCTGCTCTACGACGGCGAGGAGCTCGTCGGTGCGAAGCAGGACCGCATTCTCAACGTGACCGTGCTCGTCGACGCGGGCGCGAAGCTGCCGATCCCTGTCTCCTGCGTCGAGCAGGGCCGCTGGCGGCGCACCAGTTCCGCGTTCGGCAGCGGCGACCACATCTCGCACAGCCATCTGCGGCGCATGAAGGCGCAGGCGCAGGCCGCGCAGCCGCTCGCTCGCGGCGTTGCCCAGGGCGAGGTGTGGGACGAGGTGCGGGCGAAGCAGTCGCGC
>Ga0207643_10001159_pt1 | contig 15659 bp, 13 predicted proteins | sample KBSMisM62_FD_184313 | JGI IMG/M metagenome (GOLD analysis project Ga0207643, IMG submission 184313) | Miscanthus rhizosphere microbial communities from Kellogg Biological Station, Michigan, USA - KBS Miscanthus M6-2 (SPAdes) (version 2) | ecosystem: Host-associated > Plants > Roots >...
AAAAGGTCGTGATCACGCAGGGCACGACGAGCACCGAGTTCACATACACCGGCTATAAAGACTGGAACAACCCGCTGAATCAGATCGAGGTCTTCTATGCCGGCAAGATGGTCGAACGGCGCAACGGCGCGGTTATCCGCGACCTGTCGACGAAAGAGACAGAGACGGGCAATGTATATGTAGTGGCTCCCGTCCCAGCAAGCGTGCAAGCCGCAATCAAGCCGACCTGGCAGGTTCCCAAACCCGTGTGGGCGAAACCGGAGGTTGCCATAAACAAGTCGGCGCCGACTCCGCGGTTGGGCAATCATCCTGACCTGACGGGCAACTGGGCCCATACAGACTGGATCGGGAATTACATGACGGGCGGCGGGCGCCGATGCGGCCCGACACAGGAGAAGGGGTGCAACCGCAGCGTCAATCAGACTGAAGACTTCGAGCTTTACTCGCCGTCGCGGTTCGGGCAACTCAATCGCCCGCTGTACAAGCCGGAGTATTGGGACAAAGTCATTGAGCTCGACCAGTGGACGAACAAGTACGACCCGGTCATGACCTGCCAACCACTCGGCGTCCCACGGCAGGGGCCACCCCGACGCGTCTACCAGACGGACAATGACGTCACCTTCATTTATCTTGGCGGCGACGCGGGCGGCGGATACGGCGAATACCGCATTATCCCGACAGACAACCGCAAGCGCGATGCGAACGCCGAGTTCGATATCACCTATCTGGGGAACTCGGTAGGACGCTGGGAAGGCGATACACTGGTAATCGACTCTACGTCGTTCATCGATACGACCTGGCTGGGACGTGGCGGTCTCTTCCACTCCGATCAGATGCACGTCGTGGAGAAGTTCACGCGCCAGGGCGATGCCCTCTTGTACGACGTGACGGTCGAAGACCCTGAGGTGCTGGTGGAGCCGTGGGTGTTGCCGACACGAGTTGTGCGCCGTAATACGAATCCCAACGCGGGCCTTCTGAGAGAGCGAGGCAACTGCGAGACGAGTTTCGAGACAGACGCGGCTGCAACACAAATACGGCATTGAGTCTACTGGGACGGCTTCACAGCGTTCCTTAAGGCCGTTTCGCACGTAATTGAGGCGGGCTAACGACCCGCCTCTCTACATAGATACGAGGGTAGCGATTATTTTGCGAGGTACACGAAATGACTAAGTGGATTTCGACAGGCGTCGTGATATGCGGGTTGCTCGTGGCTGGTGCTTCGTTGCAGGCGCATCATTCCCTCGCGGGCATGTACGCGCTGGGAAAAGAAGCGAAGGTGACTGGGGCGTTCAAGGCGTTTCGGCTTGTCAATCCCCATTCGTCTTTGAAACTCGAGGTCAAGGGTGACAAGGGCGACATTGTCGAGTGGTCCTTCGTCGGCGGCAGCGTCCAGCAGCTGGCGAGGCTCGGCATCGGCAAGACGGGCCCGAACGCCCTGAAGCCGGGTGATGAGATCACCGTCACGTGCGTGCCCGCGGCGGATGGCAAGAGCCCGATCGGGCTCCTCTCGGCGATCACTTACCCTGACGGCCACACGCTGCGTTTCCGGTCGCCCGACGAATAGACACTCCGCTCTATGTGGTGTAGCCGTTCGTGAATCGAACGGCTACCCACCGATTCGCGCTACATCGATTTCAAAAGCGCGCTAGCGGCGCGGGAGATACGTCTTCCTCAGTTTTGCGACGACGGTGAAGTGAGGATCGACGACGTTGGCGATCTCATATTCGACCGCTTGTCCCATTAGCATCGATGCGGTTCTCTCGTCGAACCCGTAGTCGCTCATCAGCCACCGCAGCAGCTCCGTTGTCGCGTGTTGGAAGGCCTGGAGCAGCGGGCGTTCACTGCCCAGTACCGAGATGTACTCGTCGTTTTCGAGCCGCGGCCAGCCGACCGTCTTGCCTTTCACCAGATCGACGGTGAATTCCACATCCATCGATGTCTCGAGCCCGGTGCCGACCACCTCCGCGTGTCCCTGACGAGCATGCCCGTCGCCGATGAATAGAAGCGCCCCTGGCTCGTAGACCGGGAGCATCACTTTCACGCCGGCAACCATCCCGGCGTAGTCCATGTTTCCGCCGAAGCTGCCCGGCGTTCCTGTAGACACGGCTTCTTTGTTTCGCGGAGCGGTGCCAATGCAACCGAGCATCGGGATGAGAGGAAGCTCCAGGCCGCCCGGCCGGAGATCAGTGGACATGGTGCGCGCAACGCCTTTTGCTTTGTCGATGATCCACGTTTCCTGCCTGACCTGACGCTCCGCCGTCGACCTGAGAAACGCCGGGTCAACCGTATAGGGCGCGAGCAGTGTGTTGGATATCGCCGTGCCACGGTTTGGCTCGATACGGTTCAACGTGACGACGATCGTGTCGCCGGGCTCGGCGCCCTCGATGTAGAACGGACCCGTCTGCGGGTTGGGTCCCGATGCGACCCGTCGACCGTTGGCGTCCATGCCGGCCGCGTCGATGGTCACCGTGATCACGCGATCGCCCGGCTTGATCCTGAGCGCGGGCGCATGCGCGAACGAAAACGTATTGTGGTACGTCGTCGGTACGAATCGATGCGTTTCGGCGCCGGCACAAGCGCTCCACGTCAACACACACACGCAGATAATCGCCGTTCTCATCATGGCCTCCGCTGCGGGATCTGTTCGTCTCGCATCGCAGCATGCCACGCGAGCGAGCATCGGAAGAGCGTGCATCATGATGCGCGCATAATCGCATAGAAGGGGTTAGCCAACGCTCCTCACAGACAGCTACTCGACGTCCTAGCGGCTTGTGTTTCATAACGCTGATGCTGCGCGTATGATTGACGAGCTGGCCCGATGATGAAGAGGACTGACCTTGCGCCCGTGCGCCCAACGTGGGTAGAGACCGTCATCCGCCACCCCAACGCGCCCGCGATTGTGCTGTTCGGCGCCATCGCCGCCGTCTCGTGGCTCTGGATCTTCGCCGTCGCCCACATGTACGGTCCCGGCGCGTGGATGATGGCGGCGCGATGGGATGCGACGCACGCGCTCCTCATCTGGATCATGTGGGCCGTGATGATGGCCGGGATGATGCTGCCGTCGGCGTCACGCATCCTGCTTCTGTACGGCGCCTTGATGCGGACCGTACCGGGCGCCGAGGCCGTGTCGCGGAACGTGCTGATGCTCGCCGCTGGATACCTCGCGATCTGGGCGCTGTTCAGTGTCGCCGCGACAGCAGTTCAAGGATGGCTCGCGACACGATCGCTGATCTCCCCGATGATGGAGGTGACAAGCCCCATCGGCGGCGCCATCCTCCTGTTCGTCGCAGGGGCGTATCAGTTCACGGCACTCAAACGCGCCTGTCTTCGCGCGTGCCGCTCCCCGCTGGAATCGCTGATGAGCCGCTGGCGCGACGGGAGCCCGACGTTCTTCATCGGTGCGATACAGGGCCTGAGCTGCGTCGGGTGCTGTTGGGCGTTGATGCTCCTGCTCTTCGTCGGCGGCGTGATGAATCTCGCGGTCATCGCGGCACTCACGGCGTTCATCGCCTTCGAGAAGCTGGCCGGCTGGGGCGATCGCAGTCCGCAGGTCGCCGGCGGGCTGCTCATTCTCGGCGGCGTCTGGATGCTCGCCGACCATGCCCTCACAACTCAGGACTCGCTCGCCGTGACATGGTCCGCAGCGTCGGCCGAAGCCTTTCGATCCTACGTCATCGTCATCGGCGGCATGCTACTGGTTACGGCGCAGGTCGGCTTGATCGCGGCACTGCTCGGCGAGCGCGTCAAGCGGCGGCGCGCCGAGGAGAGCTCGCAGACGAACGATGAACGGTATCGGAGCGTTGTCAACACACAGAGCGAATTGATCTGCCGGTTCCTGCCCGACACGACCCTGACGTTCGCCAATGACGCCTACTGCCGATTCTGGAACGTGACGCGTGGTGAGCTGCTTGGACGGAAATTCATCGAGCGCATCCCGCCGCAAGCGAGGGACGTGGTCTTGGAGCGGATCGTAACGCTCCGGAGCGGGATGAACTCGCATGAGCACGAAGTCACGCTGGCTGATGGAACGGTGGGGTGGCAGCACTGGATCAACCATGCCATCATTGATTCCTACGGCCGCCTCGTCGAGTTGCAGGGCGTGGGCCGCGACATCACCGACCAGAAGCGCGCCGAGGAGGCGATTCGAGGACTGCAAGCCCGCAACAGCGCGATGCTACGCGCGATTCCTGATCTGATGTTCGTCATCCTAAGTGACGGGACGTACGTCGACTGCCACGTCAAGGATGCAAGTCTGTTGCACATGCCGGCGAGCGGAGTCATCGGCAACAAAATCCGCGACATTATGCCGCCCGACCTGGCCGACGTCTTCATGGGCGCGCTGGATCGCTCGTCGCAGACCGATGAGCCGGTTGTGGTCGAATACGAGCTCCCGCTGGACGGCGGTCTCCGGCAGTTCGAAACGCGGCTTGTGCGCGCCGGCCACGACCGCGTGCTCAGCATCGTCCGCGACGTGACGGACTGGAAGCGCGCCAACGAGCGCAACCGCGAGCTGTCTGGACGCCTGATCGCCAGCCAGGAAGCGGAGCGCCAGCGCATCGGCCGCGAACTGCACGACGACTTGAGCCAGAAACTTGCGCTCTTGAGCCTCACCGTCGATCGACTCGGCACCTCGTTGGAGAGCCGGCAACAGTTTCGCGAGCTGCGCGCGCAGATCGGGGAAATCGCCGCCAATATCCACAACCTGTCGCACGAGCTCCATCCGACCAAGCTGCAGACGCTCGGCCTCGTCGAGTCGCTCCGGTCGCTCTGCGGCGATATCGCGACGCAGAGTGGCGTGCGCGTCTTCTTCGTGCACGAGAACGTGCCGTCCGTGGTCGACCCTCGCGTGGCCCTGTGCCTCTACCGGATTGCACAGGAAGCGCTGCACAATGTGGTGCGACACAGCGGCGCGCGCGAGGCCGAATTACGGTTGCATACCGAGCACGAGTCGCTCGTCCTGCAGATTGCTGACTCGGGAATCGGATTCGAATCCAAGAAGGCCGAGCGCGCGGGGCTCGGGCTCGTCAGCATGCGCGAACGGGTAGCGCTCGTGAACGGACAACTGGAACTGCACGCGTTACCGGGCCGCGGCACGCGCATCGGCGTCCATGTGCCGATCCAACCGGGCTTCGACACGGCATACGCCGCCTCGAAATCCGCGTAGTCGGGTAGGTGTCAGGCAGTGAATCGTGAACGCGCCTTTCGGATGAACCTGATGGCAAAGACAATGGAGGCGAGCACGGCGACGGCAACCCACACGGCGAAGAGCACCCACAACAGCCAGTTGGTCTGACCGGCCTCGCCAGCCTGCATCACGAGCGCAATCGCGACCAATCCGAACACCACCAGCAGCGGCAGCGCGAGCAATACGACCGCGGCGGCGATAAAGGCTACCTGCGCTTCCGATGGCGGACTGTCCGACATCCGATGCTCCAGTCAGTCGACTTCAGACAGAACACGTACAAAACAATTGGTCGAGACGATATTGGCATTATCTCTGGTTACCACAGCAAGACGTTGCGGCGCACACCACGCAAGCGCATTCGCGACGTCCATCTCGATCCTGTACGAGGCCTATCCCGAGGAGCGCCAGGGATTGTACGAGCTTTATCGCGGCGCGTTCGCGCAGAACCTGTCGCTCGCGACAGGCACCATCGTCGCCGAGCCTTGATGGTTGAGGACCTGTCCCGGACACTGCTCGAGTTCATCGACGCGAGCATCCCGACGGTTCAGGCGGCCGAAGCACTCCCGTTTCTTGCCGCGAACCGCGGTCGCGACTTCAGCCCAGACGAGATCGTCGTCGGTATGCGGCCTCGAGTGATCACCGCCGCCGCCGTGAGCGGGTATGCCGCGGTGTTCGCGGCGAAATGCGGCACGCGACGTATTCCCACTCGTGGTCAGGGAGGTGGATAGAATGAATACCTGATCTTCTCGTGACCGCCGACGTCCAAAGCAACCGGCTGTTCGCTCGCGTCCTCTGGGCCATCGCCTTGGGCATCCTCGCCGGCCTGTTCTTCGGCGAGACGATAGGCCCTCTCGGACTCGCGGCCAGCGGTTTCATCCGTCTTCTCCAGGTCAATGTACTGCCCTATCTCCTGGGTTCGCTGATCGCGAGCCTCGGAAGCCGAGGCGCCGCGGAAATGAGAGCGATCGCACGTTACGGCATTGCGATCCTTCTGTTCGTCTGGGGACTGACGCTTCTTCTCGTGGTCGCAGCGCCACTGGCGTTTCCCGCCTTCAGCGGCGCGCCGGTGTTCGGGTTGGACGAAGCCCCCCCACCGATTGACTGGCTCGAGCTCTACATCCCCGCGAACCTGTTTCATGCGCTCGCCAACAATCTGATTCCGGCAGTCGTGCTCTTCGGGATCCTCGCCGGCGTCGCGCTCGGCCAGATGACGGGCGAGAAGAAGGACGTGCTGCTCCATTCGCTGGCGGCATTCAACGAGGCGATGGCGCGCGTGAGCCGTCTGATCCTTGGTCTGACGCCATACGGCTTGTTTGCGATTGCAGCCGTGACGGCGGGAGAAATTCGCGTGGAAGACGTACTGCGCCTCCAGGTCTGGTTCTGGTTCTACGCCGGCGGCGCGTTCCTGTTGACGCTGTGGGTGCTGCCGGCGCTGGTCGCGCGATTGACTGACGTGGCGTACGGACGTTTCGTCGCCAGCATGCGCGGCGCCGTGATCACCGCCGCCGCCGCGGGCGATGCGCTCGTCGTGCTGCCGCTCATCGCGGAATCGGCCAAGGAGCTCCTCGTCGAACGCGGCGCGTCGTCCGAGGAAGCCGACCGTAGCGTCAGCGTCGCCATTCCGCTGATCTACAACTTTCCGCACGTCGGCAAGATTTTGAGCCTCGCCTTCGTGCCGTTTGCGGCCTGGTACTCCGGCAGCACTCTCGGCCTGCAACAGCTGTTGCTCCTCGTCAGCGCGGGCCCCCTGAGTCTTTTTGGAAGCATCAACGGGGCGATGCCGTTCCTGCTCGATCTGCTGCACCTGCCTGCCGATCTGTTCGACCTGTTCTCGGTGTCGAGCATCCTCAATTCGAGACTGGGCTCCATGGCCGCGGCGGCGCACATCGCGGCTCTTGGCGTCGTGATTGGCGCCGCCATGATCGGCACGATCCACGTCTCGATCCGGCGCCTCGTTCGATTTGTCGTGGTGACTGCCGCAATCGTCGGCGCGTTCGCGCTCGGCACGCGCGCGATGTTTGCGTGGGTGCTGCCGCCCGCACCATCGGGCATCGGTACGCTCTCATACTTCGAGCTGCGGCCTCCGCTCGCCAGGGTGACAAACGTCGCGAACGCGAGCTCGGAAGCGGCGCCGGAGCCGGGCCGGCGGCTGCCGGAGATCAAGGCGCGTGGTGTCCTTCGCGTAGGGTATTTCAGCGATTCCGTGCCCTGGGCGTTCGTCAACGCGAGCGGCACACTCGTTGGCTATGACATCGAAGCCGCACATCGCCTCGCCAGTCAACTCGGTGTGGCACTCGAGTTCGTGCCGGTTCAACGGGAAACACCCGAACCCTCGGAGGCCCTGCTCGAGGGACGCGTCGACATTCTGATGAGCGGCTTCACCGCAACGGTGTCGCGCGCCGAGCGAATGGAGCTGTCGCATCCCTACAGCAATGAGCACCTGGGCTTTCTCGTTCGCGATTTCGACCGCAGCCGGTTCGCGACGCTCGCGGGGCTGAACGGGGGCGAGGACGTGGTCGTCGGGGTGCCGCCCGTTGAAGGGGCGGCTGAAGCGGTCAAGGCCATGTTGCCGCAAGCGACGACGCGCCCTTATCTATCGATCGAAGAAATCATCCGCGACCCCGAAGTGGATGCGGTGTTCATTACTCTCGAGCGCGCGTACTACCTGAGTCGAATCCATCCCGAATTCGCGGCGGTGCGGCCGCGGGAAGTGCAGACGGCCACCATCGTGGTCTACGCGCTGCCATTCGGTGAGCTCGACTTCCGGAATCTCGTCGATCTCTGGATCGAAACCAGACGTGCGAGCGGCGAAGCGGACGAAGCGTACGAGTACTGGGTGCGAGGCAAAGCGCTCGCCACGCGCCCTCCCCGCTGGAGCATCCTGCACAATGTGCTGGGGTGGCGGTCACGTTGACCTTTGACCTTTGACCTTTTCAGTCCGCGGGCTGGTACATCGCGCAGAACTTCTCGGCGTCGACGGCGTAGCCGTCGTGTCCGTCCTCGTCGTTGAACACGAGGTAATCGCCGCGCCGGTAGTGGGTGGTGCCTTCCTTGGTCTTGACATGCCCCGCGTTCAACGCGCGCTCGGCCCAGACCGGTGTGACCTTCACATATTTGCCGCCGTCAACCTTGCGGTAGGTCCGGGCGAACGTCTGTTGGTCCACCGTGTAGATGTCGCCATCGTTATCGAGGATCCAGTCTCCGGGTTTACATGTCTGCACGTCACCCCATTTCTGATAGGTGAAGCCTTCAGTGTCGAGGGCGAGCTGAACCGCGACCACTGACTGGTTCTCCCGCTTGACGTACTTCAACCGGTCGCCCACCACTGCACCTCAATACGGATGGTATGCGATCGATGTGCCGACGAAGCACGTGTTATCGTGTGCCTCAGTTCAATCCTCAAGGCTCCACATGGCAGACTGTCCGCACCGGGTCGATCATCGTTGCACCAGCGCACGGGCGGCGATTGTCCTGGTCCATGGGTTCGGTGGCAACGCCGAGGCGACGTGGGGACTGTTCCCAGAGCTGCTGAAGAAAGAGCCTCGCCTGCAGAATTGGGATGTCTTCAGCCTCGGCTACTCGACGAGTCTCGCGTTCGACCTTGCCGGCGTCTGGAGCGCCGATCCCGAGATCATCACCCTCGGCGGCCTGATTCAAACGGTGACCGATGTGGCACCGCTCGATCGATACGGATCGCTCGCGATTCTGGCTCACAGCATGGGCGGCCTGCTCGTCCAGCGGGCGCTGCTTTCGAACGCGGCGCTGCGGGCGCGTGTGTCGCATCTGCTGCTGTTCGGGACGCCGAGCGCCGGGCTGGAGAGGGCGTCACCATTTCAATTCTGGAAGCGACAGGTGCGCGACATGAGTCACGACAGCGTCTTCATTCGGACGCTGCGCCAGGACTGGGCGGCCTCATTCCGCGACACGCCGCCGTTCTCGTTTTTCGCCGTCGCGGGAGATCGGGACGAGTTCGTGCCGCGTACCTCCTCGCTCGATCCATTCAGCGAGCCGGCGCGGCGGGTCGTCTACGGCAACCACCTCGAGATCGTCAAACCGGATGGCCCGAATCATCTGGGGTTCACGGTGGCGGTCAAGGCTCTCGTCGGCGTGGATGCCGACGCCGGAATTCTCGACGCCGCGCTGCGAGCCGTGGAATCACGTCAGTTCCACCACGCAATCGACACGCTGGGACCACACGCCGATGAACTCGATGACAAAGGGCTGGTGACGCTGGCGCTGGCGCTTGAATCGATCGGTCGTCAGGCCGACGCGATCGACCTCCTGAAAAAAGCACAATCGAAGGGAACGGATCCGCTCGGGGTGCTGGCCGGACGCCTGAAGCGGCGGTGGCTCGTCGAGCAGCGCCGCAAGGATGCCGAACAGGCGAGCGCGCTCTATCATGAGGGACTGGCACAGGCTGAAGCCAAGGGCGACGCGTCTCAGGCCTACTACCATGCGATCAATTGCGCGTTCATGGCGGTTGCCTTCGAGGGCAATATGACGGCATGTCGTGACTATGCCAGCCGCGCGTTGACGTACTGCGCCAGCAGATCACCCGGTATGTGGCGCTACGCCACGGAAGGTGAAGCACATATTTATCTCGGCGATCACACCGCGGTGCGCGACGCGTACGCGCGGGCCCTGGCGTTCGGGCCTATGCCGCAACAAATCGCGTCGATGTATCAGCAGGCCTTCCGTGCCGCCGATCTGATGGGCGAAGAAGCGCTCGCCTCCGAGTTGCGCGCTATGTTCGGCCACTCGCCCACTGTCGCTCCCGCCTGACCTGTGTCAATCAGCGCAGCGCAGGTGTCCGGTCCAGGTAAGAACTCTTCCTATCGGAACAATAAGTAGCCCCATTTCGCCGCAGCAAAGTACCGGTCCGTACAGAAGTTCCCGGCGCAATCACCGAGCCCGAACTTTGCACAAGCAAGAGACGTGGGGCACACGCTCAAGGACAGTTCGGCGGTGGCCATCCAGGAAGGGCTCGGCGAATTTCCGAGCGAGGCCGGCGCCCGCGTCAATGGGCCGCGACTGACCATGCGTGAGCCGCGCGATTTCATCGGGGAGCGGTTCGTGGAGAAAGAGGCGGTTGACCAGGAACTGATGCACCGGCTGCATGGGGAAATCAGAAAGGCGATGGAGGAAATGCGGCACACGCAGGCAGCCACGCTGGCGGCTTTGTCGAATCTGCAAGCGAACCTGATCCGGTGGATCATTTTCACGGGACTTGTCCTGATCATCGTGTTGAAGCTGATCTGAGCCCTACTCGACCTGTGTGCAGCGTTGCACGCCGCTCCACACATCAATTCGCCATCGACGCCACCTCACTTCCGGCGTGATTGCGTGCGCGTCGTCGCCTTCGCGACCGCGATCGCGCGCCCGGCCCACGCCTCCAGCTCGGTGGCATTTTCCAAGGGTCGCAATGAGAACGTTGTAGTACAAGCGCATCCTCACGGCGCCGCGACCATGACAGAGCTGCGGTTGGCTACAATTGGTCTTCAAGGAGTCCCGAATGACCCACAGATTACTCACGCTGTTCATCACCGGCGTGTGTCTCCTCGTCGCGAATCACACGGCGCAAGCGCAAGTCGACATCAAGGCCGCCGTCCTCAAGCACCTCACGACCTCGCGTGATTTCACGCTGAAGGTCGCGGACCAGATGCCCGATGCCGACTTCGCGTTCAAGCTAACTCCTCCGCAGATGAGTTTCGGCGAACAGATGGTGCATCTGGCATCGGACCAGGCGAACCTGCTGGCCCCGTTCACCGATGGGAAGCCGAATCCCGGGAAGCCCGCATCGATGAGCAAGAAGGATGTGATGGCCTTCGTACGCCAGTCGTTCGACCAGTCGATTGCCCTCGTGTCGAAGCTGACACCGGCGCAAATCGAAAAGAGCTACTCGGGCTTCGGCCCCCCAATGACGGGCCTCGAGCTGCTGATGTTCGTGCTTGATCACACCACGCACCATCGTGCGTCGGCGGAGATGTATCTGCGGGCCAAGGGCATCACTCCAGCCGAATACCAGTTTTAAGGTCGCGATGGTCCGGTTAAAGCGGGACACTAGGGGTTATCGGGGGATGCATGACCAAGACGGCAGTGAGTCTCACGCAGAACGTCAAAGCGGCCGGTTGCGCCGCCAAGCTCGGGCCAGCCGACCTGGCGCAGATTCTTCACAACCTTCCAACCTTCCATCACCCGGATGTCATCGTCGGCACGGAGACCAACGACGATGCCGGCGTGTTTCGGCTGCGCCCCGATCTGGCGATCGTCAACACCGTCGACTTCTTCACACCGATCGTCGACGACCCGTTCGTCTTCGGTCAGATCGCGGCGACGAACGCCATCAGCGATATCTACGCGATGGGCGCCGAGCCACGCACTGCACTCAACATCGTTGGCTTCCCAAGGGGCACGCTGGACATCGAGGTGCTCGGCGAGATCCTGAGAGGCGGCGGGGAGAAAGCGCGAGAAGCTGGCGTCGTCGTCATCGGCGGGCACAGCATCATCGACGAAGAAGTGAAATACGGGATGGCCGTCACCGGTGAGATCCATCCCGATCGGGTGATTCGAAACGTCGGCGTGCAGCCCGGCGACGCGCTCGTCCTCACGAAGCCACTCGGCACGGGCATCATCACAACCGCGCTCAAGCAGCGAAGAGTCACGCAGGAGAGCATCGACGCCGCGGTGAAGTCGATGACGACGCTCAACGCGACAGCATCGAGGATCATGCGGAACGTCGCGGTGCATGCATGCTCTGACGTGACGGGGTTCGCGTTGCTCGGCCACTCCCAGGAGATGACGGCAGGGAGCGAAGTCACGATCGTGCTCGAGTCGACGTCGCTTCCGCTCCTGCCAGGTGCGGCCGGCCTGGCCGAGGAAGGCCACCTGACCGGCGGATGCAGAAGGAACCGCGCCTATCTTCAGGACAAGGTCATCGTCGAACCGTCCGTCAGGCCAGGGCTTGTCGAGATCGGGTTCGATCCCCAGACGTCGGGCGGGCTGTTGATCGCTGTGCCGCATAGTGACGCCTCTTCACTTGTGGCCGAGCTGCATGCGAGCGGCGTCACCGCGGCGACGATCATCGGAAAGGCGACGAGCTATCAAGGAACGCGAGTCAGGCTGATCTGACGCCAGGCGAGCTTGAGTCAGTTTTCTCGAATCAGGATCTCGCCACGACCGACGGCCACGTGATCGCCGTGGTAAATGCCGTAGTTCGCGTTGTAACACTCGCTCGGCACGGCAAACCCCAGCGACTCGAGATGCCGCAGAATGAGCCGCAGGAACGTCGGCTGACACACGCAGCTCTTTCGAAACGACACGAGGAGTGAAGGCGGGTTGGCGCCGAACAGACCCACGGTCCCGCGACGCATCGCGGCAGCGGGCCGATTGCCGCACGGGCCGAAGACGAGCACGGTCCCGGCGATCAAGTTGGCGCCGACGAAATCGCCACACTCTCCGCCGACCGCCAGCAACCCGCGACGCATAGTCAGCCCGACCTCGTTGCCCGCAGAGCCGTCGATCAGAATCACGCCGGCGGTCATGCCTTTCGCGCTCCCGCGGTAAGCGCTCCCGACGAGGTGACCGGCGTTGCCGTGCACGTGAATCAGTCCGCCGTGCATCTCGCCACCGACCCAGTCGCTCGCGTTTCCGTGGACGTGAATTACGCCACCCGTCATCTCGCTGCCAACATGCCGGCCCGCGTTGCCGCGAACGTGTATTTCTCCTTCTGACATCTGCGCGCCGATCCAATGGACGCCTGCCAGATCGCCCTCGAACTCCATCCGGGCATCGGCCGGGTCACCGCTGATCTCGAACAACTCGGCGAGTGGAACCTTGCGGTTTCCATGAAACAGGTCGAATCGCTGAATCTCCGCGATCGACAGGCCGCGGACCGCAGACGGAGTCAGCCCCTCGACTTCAACCGGGACCGTCGTGTCGGCCTTGTAGCGAAGTGTGAGCATGCTGCGGCGTCCTAGAGTCTCGCGCAGGCGACTTCCTCGCGGTCGTGCAGGTAGTCGAGCGGCACCGGGTAATTCCGGAATCTGATCGAGTAGTACTTCTCGAACCACTCTGCGATATCGCTCTCGATGCTGGTGTCGTACTCTGGCGCCACATAGAGCAACTTGCCAGTCAGCGGTTCTCGCACTTCGCCGTGTTCGACGATCACCACACCGCTCTTGATCACGGCTCGCGGAAGCTCGAACATCTTCGTCTTGTCGTCGTTCGGCGTATAGATGGTGATGTCAGCGTCGGCGCCGGGCCCGAGGTGTCCTTTCCGGGTCAGGCCAAGGATCTTTGCGGGACCGCTCCGAGTGATGATGCAGATCTCGTACAAGCTGTACTCTCGCGTGAGGTCGGCGAGCGTCGAGCGCTCGAGGACCGCCGGGTGCACCTGCTTGAGCATGTCCTGGCGATACGTGCGATCCATCAACAACTGGATGATCTGCGGGTAAGCGAGAAACGATCCGCCATTGGGATGATCCGTACTCATGACCACCCGCCACGGATCCTTCGCGAGCAGATACCACTCGAGGCCGATCGCCCACTGCAGCGAGTGCACCAGGCTTGTGTTCCTGTACTCGATCGGTGCGATGCCGCACCCTGACTCCATCTCGGTGTCGGACGAGAACCACTTGCTCTTGAAGGCATTGCTCAAGTAGTAGCCGAGCGGCCCGTCCGCCGTCATCGTGGTCGTTTCGCCGAAGAGCACCTGCCCGACGTCCACGGTCAGATTGTGGTGTGCATTCACGTACTCGACGAGCTCCACGACCTTGCTGTTGAAGGTGTTCTCGTCGCCTTCGCCTCCGCCGTAACTGTGAAACTGGATGTGCGCAAGGTGACCGCGCGAATCGCCGAACGTCTTCATCGTCTCGAGCGTCGTGATCCAGTTCCCTGGCATGCCGAGATTGTTGGCGTGAAGATGAACCGAGTGCGGAAGCTTCAGCGCGTCAACGGCGCGCGCGATCTGCTCGATGATCTGCCGCGGCGTCACATCGAAGTGCGCCACGTTCTCATCCAGCCCGTGCACGTTGCCGCTCGGCAACTGCTTCCAAATCTCGACGCCGCCGGGGTTGACGACCTTCGGCGTGAAGCCTTTGGCCGCGCCGAGCAGCCAGGCGATGAACGAACGCAGCTTCTCCGGCTCCTTCCGATGGATCGACTCCATCACGAAGTGGTTGTTGCCCATGAGGACGAAGAACCCCTTGTCGAGGCACGGCGTGTCTTCGAACTCTTCGTGGACGTGCCGCGCAGCCAGCGGCGGGATGGCGGCGTCGAACGCCGTCGTGTAACCGAGACCGGCGTACTTGTAGCCGGTGGCGAACGTGCTCGGAACACTCCCCATGGTTCCGCTGCGCGTGTTCGATGTGCGAACGACTTTTTCCGCCTTACGCTTCTGCTCAGGCCGCATCTTCCGTGCGGCATTCACCTTGGGTCCCGCGATGTGGCAGTGCATATCCACGCCGCCTGGCATCACCACGAGTCCTGAGGCGTCGAGCGTCTTGTCCGGCCTGATATTGGAATCCGATGGTTTTTCTACGATCTGTCCGTCCCGGATCCAGATGTCGCGAACTTCGCCGTCGACTCCGTGGATCGGGTCGTAGACAGTGCCCCCTGCAATCTTGAAATACCCGCTGCTCATGACGCGCTGAAATGGGTTCCTATTTCTTCAGCTCGGTCACTCGCCGATGGATCGCAGAAAGAACCTCGAGGTCGGTCGGATGCGTGGATGACAGCGCCGGACGAAGGTAAATCGGGACATCGTCCATGCGGTACACGGTGCCGGGAGTGTTGATGCCGTATGTCGCCGTCGTGAACGCAACCGCCGCCGATCGAGTAGTCGGCGTCTCCTTCGGATCGAGCGCGATGTACGGAATGGACTGCAAGCGCTCACGTGCCGGCTGACTGAAATTGGCCATCGGGTCACAGGCCACGAGGAGCGCAGCATCCGCTTCACCCCGCGCGAGCGTATCTGACGTGGTGTATTCGCCCGGGTTGAATCGCGGATACCCGCGCGACATGTTGACTCCGAAGGGATAGCCTGTTTGCCAGGTGACCACGTTGTCGGCGCCTGTGACATTCCCGTGTCCGCGCATCGGCTTGACGACAAAGCGCGTGAACGCGTTCATGTCACGAGCCAGCGACAGCAGCGCCTCGCTATTGAGATGCTTGCCGCGCGTCATCGTCAGGCCCATGCCGAACAGGATGACGCCGAACTTGGCGGCCTTCATCCGGTCCATCAGGTCCTTCCACCGCGACAGCTCGATGCCGGTGTCGTTCTTGACCTGCTCCGGATCGACGTCAACGCCCTTGGCGAGCGCGCGCAGTGTCCAGAGTGCCTCGAAGTCGCTGCGCGGCTTGATCTGGAAGAACAGATCCATCGCCTTGGCGGTTTTTGTCTTGCGCACGTCGACGCCGACCGCGGTGCGATCCTTGCGGCCGTTGGGCACGAACATGCCCTTCGGCATCAGGCTGT
>Ga0207643_10001160_pt1 | contig 15658 bp, 17 predicted proteins | sample KBSMisM62_FD_184313 | JGI IMG/M metagenome (GOLD analysis project Ga0207643, IMG submission 184313) | Miscanthus rhizosphere microbial communities from Kellogg Biological Station, Michigan, USA - KBS Miscanthus M6-2 (SPAdes) (version 2) | ecosystem: Host-associated > Plants > Roots >...
TGAGAGTACAAATGCGCCGCCTGAAGTTGCTGAACGCATCAACCAGATTTTCAACGATACCGTGGCTGCGATCCCGCCCGATCCGCAGATACCTATCTATCAAAGAGCAACCATCGCTACGACCATGACGAAACTGAAAGAACAGCTGGAAGCCGTCCTTCACAGCTTCAACGCCAACAAGGAAATATCCGACAAGTTTATTCAGCCTGTTGAGGAAGCTGAAAAGCAAGCTAGGGAAGAAGATCAGAAAAAGCAGACTGCGCAGCCCGGAGGGCCGTCGCAGTCTCAAGAGCAAACCCGTGCCAAGAACCAAGCTGAACAAGCTGAACACGAAGCGAAGAGGGGGCGTTAAGCCTCTTCCATATCCAGATCACAGTCACCGCAAACTAGTTTTGCGGTGACTTTTGCCCATGCGTTTTGGCCGCAGTCCGGGCAGACGAACTTGAATTTTGAAGTTTTGCCCCTGCCTTTCTTTTTGGGGTCGGGCAGATCGCCAAACAGGCTCATGTCGTACTTCTTCGAAAACTTTTCGTAAGCCCGGTCATACGGGTCTTCCGGCACGATGTAGTGACTGACATAGCGTCCGGTTTCGGCACCGCCGGGCTTGGCAGTGTCGGAAGGATGCAACCCAACGTCCTTCATCATTTCCGCCCATTGCTTGTTGTGGTACGCGCCTTTGGGCGGCTTGCCATGCTCTTGCTGATACTGATGCACCATTTCATGCACCAGCGTTGAGAACGTTTCCTTGGGCTTGCGAACGCGGATATGGGACGGGTTCAAAGCGATTTCGTGAACCGTGGTCTTGCTGCCGTTCTGGCCGAAGCGATCAGCCCAAAAGTAGCCGAAGGCGCTGCGGTGACGGTGCAGCAGTATCATGCTGTCTGAAAGTTTGCCGCCAAACAATTCCTTGTTGAAGAACGCGAAGGCTTCACGAAGTACGTCATAGGTTTCCATAGGCTTCATTGGTATCTCCCGATTGCGATAACGTTACCGTATACAATTTGCATGGTACCGTCAACAGCAAAGGTGAGGTATCCCGATAGGGAAAATAGGGTTTCTGTATACGGGAATACCGGCATACAGTGAAACCATTCTCAACCCCCAGAAAGGGAACCGAAATGGTCAACATCGTAAACGCGGGCACCCTTGGTGGGGGCTTCCGGCACTATCAGGGTTTGGTGCCTGTCAACCTTGGCAGCGGCAACCCGTTCAACGCATCTGTCAGGATTTTCCACGTCACGGCGGCGAACGCGGCAGCGATCTTCCGGGGCGACATTGTTTGCATGTCCAGTGCGGCTATTGGTGTTCAGGGTGCGGCGGACTTGCCTTTCAACATTACCGCGCCGTCCGCGTCGGTGGTTGTTGGTGGCGGTGGTGGCACCGGTCTTGGCAACACGTCGATGGCACCGAATGTCACACGATGGGTGCCGGGTGACGTTGCGGCAACGACCATCATTGCTGGCGTGGTTGTCGGCTTCGGTCCGATCACGCTTTATCAGGCCAAGAACGGTTTCCAGTACATTCCGGCGAACACCGAAGCGTGGCTGGCGGTCGAAACCGATCCAGACGTTGAAATGTATGCGACCGTGCCCACCGTGCCCGGTACCGCAATGAACCTCAATCTCAACTCCGGTGCTGACGTGAAGGCAAACGCTGGTCAGCAGTCGGCACGTTTCGGCATTTCTGGTGTCTCACTTGATCCGGCATTTGCCCTGACGGCTACGCTACCGCTGCGCGTTCTTTCCAGTGGTAGGCTGATTGGCAACGATACGACTGCGGCGGGCATGGTGGTCAAGGTCACCTTCAATAAGGCACGGCATTTCCGTGGCAGCGCTGCGTTTGTTGCTACGAGAGAAGCAGACGCCCTTAGCGGTCCTATTCCTGCCATCGAAAAGGACAAGGCTGAAAGGGAGAGGGTTGAAGAGGAAAAGACAAAGGCAAAAGTAAAGGCGTAGTTCCATGGCTGGCATTGATCTTCTCAACCAGTTTCCAAGATCAAAAATGGCTGCGGCTGCCCGTATCGGGCAGTCGCGGTTCAGGAGTACGGAAGGCACTTCCGTTACATCTACGGCAGTGCTGAAGTCCGGTCAGGCAACGATGGCTAGCGTGAACGGCACAACGTCAACAGCAACACTGCTGACGTTGTGTGGCCTTACGACTTCGTTTTCGTCCCTCATGTTCACCATCGTTACGTCAGCGGCAGGCGTTGCAATCACGCCACCTACCCCTGCCGTGGTCTACCCACAAGGTGCTACTGCAACGTTCAACAACGTTTCTACATCGGCAAATCAAGTTTCAGTTTTAACTGCGCTTGCTGATGTGGTGACAGTCAACTATGTCGGGACATAACCGTCATGAACCCCGGAAGCGGCAACCTCAACATCTACCGGGGTGACACGAAGCGTTGGCAGTTCAAGCTGTGGACCGACGCTGCAAAAACTCAGCCGTCTGATCTTACAGGAGTGGCAGTAAGCGCCACTATTCGAGACAAGGCACTTGGCGGCAACTTCGAACTGCTACTGACGTGCGTTATAACGCTTCCAAACATCATCGACATGGTGCTGACTGCACCTCAAAGCCGTATCCTGCCAGCTGTAGGCGTCTGGGATATGCAGCTGGTCTATCCTACCGGAGACACCTTCACCCCACTGAGAGGTGACGTGATCGTCACGCAGGATGTTACCCGGCCTAATGTTGCATTCTGATGAACCAGATTACCAACATCGATGTGCATCTTGATTATCCAGTAATCGTTGACGTACATTTTGATCCTTCAACAATTGAGTATGTTGAAGTTTCCTATCCTGTCGGTGCGCCCGGCGATCCCGGTCCGCCCGGACCGGCAGGACCACCCGGTGCAGTAGGTCCGCCCGGATCGACGGGACCAGCAGGACCGGCAGGACCAGCTTCGACCGTACCCGGTCCGCCCGGTGCAACCGGACCGCCGGGAACACCCGGTCCGCCCGGAGTACAGGGACCAACAGGACCAGCTTCGACCGTGCCGGGACCAGCAGGACCGACAGGACCGGCTGGTGCAACGGGACCGGCTGGCCCAACTGGCGCGACAGGACCGCAAGGCGATCCGGGGCAAAGTTTCACAACATTCGAATACATGTTTGACAGTGCTACGTTCCAGCCGCCAACTGGAAGTCAGGTGCGCTTCAACAACTCGATATACACGCTCGTTACTGCTCTTTACGTAATGGACATGGCTGCTGACGGTCGTAACAACGCCAATGCTTTTACGTTGGTTGAAGAAGGTAACCGCATTTTTGTTCAGAACAAAACTGATGCAACGCAATGGGTGTCGTTTAATTGTACTGGTCCCGGCATCGACCATATCAATTATTATGAATTTCCGGTGACGTGGCGGGCATCCGGTCCAGCAACATTGCCGCAGCAACGTGTGCTTCTCAACATAGCAGTAAGAAGCGCACTTAATGAAGCACCGCTAGACAGCAAACTATACGCGCGTAAAAATGCCGCGTGGGCCAGCATCCCAAACATCGTAGTTGCTTCAACTGCACCGTCTAGCCCGGTGGTAGGTGATGTATGGATTGACACAACATAGGAGGATGTAGATGGCTACTTTTAATAAATACAACACGTTCGTAGATGAAATCGCCAAGGGTGGTCACAACCTTTCAACTGCCGTGTTCAAGGCTGCGTTGACCAACACAGCCCCGACACTGGGAAGTGATACGGTATGGAATACCACGGTCGCGCCTGCGCCTGCGGCGGCAAACAATTACACCGCAGGCGGCAATACGCTAACGACAACCAGTGCAACGACAACGGGCGGCATCTTCAAGTTGGTGTTGGTTGATAGCGTGTTCACGGCGACCGCAGGCGGTATCGGACCTTTCCGTTACGTTGTCTTGTACAACAGCAGTGCGACCAACAAGGTTGTCGGTTCCTACGATTACGGTTCGTCAATCACGCTGGCGGATACCGAAACTTTCACCATCGACTTCGATGCTGCCAACGGCGTTCTGACGTTGCAGTGAGAAATGTAGTCCCGTGCGGCGACTGCCATCTATGCTGTCGCATGATGACGTTGTTGCGTCCCGACAAGGGGGACGATGTGAGCCAGTACGTGACAGCGCAATGGTATCGCGACGGGTTGGATAAACCGCCTGTCACGATCCTTGATCGCTTGCCTAATGGCGACTGCGCCTATCTTGGCGAACATGGCTGCACCATCCACGAACGCGCGCCGTTTGAGTGCAGGCAGTTCGACTGCCGCGCGATCTTCCGCAATTCGGATCGGCAAGGCCGCAAGCTGGCGGTCAAGAACAACGTGATGCCCAAGGCGATCTTTGATCGTGGAAGGGAGTTGCTAGGGTGACGTTGCCAGTCACAATCACGGGGATCAGCACAGCGGTCGCGCCGGTTGGGCCGTTCAAGGTGGCGGCGGGGAATTATGCTCAAGTTGCGATTGACACCGGCGCTACGTTACAGGCTGGGAACAATGTTTATGGGGGCGCTGGTACCGAAGCTGCTCAGGGGCAATCGCTTACCAATGGTGCCAGTTCACTTACGCCTTCAAATGTTGTCCTGTATATTTATAAAACGGGCACGCCGACAGACAATTTTTATATCGAGATTACGTCCACCAACCCCAGCGGATCAGTACTCGCAACAAGTGATCTGATTTCTGCGACGACTATAACGGCGACTACAGGGGCCACGGCGCAAGCAACTACATTCACATTTGCGTCGCCACCAACAATTTCTGCCAGCGCAACATTCGGCGTCAGGATCTGGCGCACAGGAAGTCGCGATACATCGAATTACATATCTATAGCTGCGCAGGCCGCCAACGTTTATGCCGGTGGTTCTACATGGTCGTATAACGGCATTACAACTACATGGGCTGCGGGAAGCGTTGACGCAAAAGTTATTGTCAATAGCAGTATAACCCTCGCCACCGACGCCTACTACTTCTTCGGCCGCGACGGCACCACCGCCACCACGCTGCAAGCATTCAAGTCCACCGCGCCGGATACATCGTGGGCGACAATTGCGAACCGCACCGGCTTCACGACCGCCATCCTCAACATCGCGGGCTATCAGGTCGGCAACGTCATCCATCTGGCGGTGCAGGACGGCACGATGGCGTCGTCCGTGGCGACGAAGTATCTCAGCTTTGACGCGGCGACCGATACGTTCCTGGCGTCGACGGAGACGGTGCTTGCGGCGTCATCCATCGCAACGGCGGGTGGCGGCAATGCCGGGCAAAATTGCTCGCTCGTTGTTCGCAGCAATGGCAATGTCGTTCTGTTCTACAACGGCACGCAAGCCAAGGTATCCGGCACCTTCTACGCGAACGTCTGGTATCGCGAACGCACCGGCGTCAACACTTACGGCACGGCGGTTCAGGTCAGTGCACTAACGGCGGTGGATTATACCAACCCAGTTGCGGTGTTGGGTTCGTCGGATCGTACACATTTTTTGTTTTTCAGCGTTACCACTATAAATCAACGACATCTGACTAGCGCCAATACGCTGGGTACGGCGACAACAAACGCCATAGCAAGCCCAATTTTGGATGCTTGTACTTACAATAATGCTGGCACAACCAAGGTAGTGGCTCTTACTTCTGGCAGGGCCATCAGGTTTGACAGCGCGGATAATCCAAGCATCGCTTCGTCAACGTCTGTTACAATGGGCACGCCGGTCCGCGCCACCGACGATGGCACTGATGTTTACGCGCTGTACCAGAGCAGTACTGACAGCGATCTCTACACCAAGAAATCGACCGACAATGGTGCGACGTTCGGCTCGGCGGTCAGTGCGTTTGTCGGCACCGTCACAGCGGCGGACGCCAACGTTTCAAAGAACCAACTTATCTACCAGCGCGGCTCCAACGTCGTCATCCCGTATCTGGTCAACGATAATTCGGTTTTAAAATACAACGAGTATGTTGTTCGCACACTTGGTCCTACTGGTTACACCCTAACTGCCGCCACGGGTGCGTTCGCATTTACCGGTGTAGCAGCAACACTAAAAACATCACGTCAATTACCAACAACTGTTGGCGCGTTCGCACTCACTGGCATCGATGCCACGTTTACGAAGGTCGCAGCAACTGTACGGTTAAATGCCGTAACGGGCGCGTTCAACCTGTCTGGCACGACTACCTACCTTGTCCGTCCGCTGACGATGCCAACGGTCACTGGTGCGTTCACGCTATCGGGCACGGCAATACTAAGTGTTGCGATGCCGACAAGCGTCGGTACGTTCACAACGATTGGTATCGCCGCAGCACTTAAATTTGCACGTGGTTTCCCGGCAGTCACTGGTTCGTTCACGCTGTCTGGAAAGACGGCAAACCTGTTGGCTGCACGCAGGCTGTCGGTCACAGTCGGCACGTTCACAACGACAGGCATCGCGGCGCAGCTATTTCCGACACGCAGGCTGCTGACAACCGTTGGTCCGTTCAACTTTACCGGCATCGACGCAAATCTTTTCAGGCGAATAAATTCCATCATGCCTGCTGCGACCGGTGCGTTCACCGTCAGCGGTATCGCAACCAGTCTGAAGTTCAACCATGTCCTAAAAGCAAATGCCGGGGCATTCACCTATGCCGGTCAGACCGCTGGCCTGAAATTCAGCCACAGGCTGGTGTCGAACGTCACGCCGTACACCATGGTTGGCGTGGCGGCGGGCCTGATCTTCAGCCGCGTCTTGGGGGTGTCGGCTGGAACGGGTGTGTTCAACCTGTCTGGCAAGACGGTCACATTCCGCAACACCTACGCCGTCAAGGCAACAACCGGCACCTTTACGCTCAATGGTATCGCAGCCAATCTGAAAGCCGGTCACGTCCTGACCGCAAGCACCACGCCGTTCACGCTATCCGGTCAGGCTGCAACGCTCAAACGTATCTATGTGATGCCCGCTGCGACCGGCGCGTTTGCGCTAGCTGGTCAGACTGCAACGCTCAAACGTACCTACGTGATGCCAACATCGGTTGGCGCGTTTGCGCTATCTGGTCAAGCTGCAACGCTCAAACGCATCTATGTGATGCCTGCTGCGACCGGCGCATTTACGCTGTCAGGTCAGGCTGCTACGCTTCGTGCCGGTCGCACATTGGCTGTCACAAACGGTTCGTTCACGCTGAATGGCGTGGCGGCAAACTTCCGCACCATCCGCGCGTTGGTGACGGTAAAAGGTTCGTTCACGCTGACCGGTACAGCGGCGAACCTTCGCATTGCCCGCGTGCTGGTCGCGGCAAAAGCTTCGTTCACGCTGAACGGCATCAACGCGATCCTGAAATACACAAGGGTCATGCCGGTAACGAAGGGAACGTTTGCGCTGAATGGCGTGACGGTCAACCTCGTTTATTCGAATGCCGGTATCTATTCGATGCCCGCGTTGCCGGGGGTGTTTACACTCTCAGGAAAGTCAGCCCTATTCCGCAATACCTATGCCGTCAGAATAACGACGACTACGTTTGCGCTATCTGGAAGCACTGCAAATCTAACAGCCACCCGCCGTCTGCCGACAACGACAGGCAGCTTTGCATTTACCGGAGTTCCAGTAGGATTAAAGAGCGGACGGAAGTCTCAAGTCGCTGCTGCCGCTTTCATTTTCAGTGGCAAGGATGTAATACTCGTTAAAACGGGGGCTGTCCTAACAGGGGTCAACGTGTGGAATGGAAGCGGGTGGGCTGTCAAACCCGTGAAGGTGTGGACCGGGGCTGCGTGGCAGCAAAAACCTGTCAAGACATGGGATGGAAGTGTATGGCAGTAGCAAAAATCACAATGGGTGTATCGCCGGTTTTCACGCGGCCCAGACTTCTGGTTGGTAACCGCACGGTTGATCCGCCGCCAGTAGAACCGGGTGGACTGTTTCTTATCAACGCTGATGAAATTCAGATCATCAACACGGATGAAATCGATATGACGACAGCGGGGAATACGTAAATGGCACTCGTATATCTGAATGAAGCTACGTCGCCGGATGAAATTAACCTGACCGCTGGCATTGACGATACTTCAACGGGCAGCAGCGTCAGCATCCAAGCTGGAGCAGGCACTAATGCCAATGCTGGTTCTATAAATGTCACTGCTGGCGATGCTGTCGGTACGCTAGGCAGCGGTGGAAGTGTTAACATCGATACCGGATATGCAGATTGGGACGTTGGTGCGGGTAACGGTGGTTCGTTCGGTGTTCAATGCGGTGACGGCGGTGCCGTTTCTGGTAGCGGCGGTCCCGTGTATTTTACATGCGGCAGTGCTTACGGCAACGGTTCAGGCGGTTCTTTTTACATCAATACTGGATATGGCGCGGGAACAGGTAGCGGTGGTAATTTTGGTGTGACGTGTGCTGATGCCGGTGATGTTGGCAGCGGCGGCAGCATTGATTTTCAAAGTGGATGGGGTGGAGAAGTTAGCGGCAACGCGGGTCAATTCCGATTTTTTGGCGGTCGCGCCAATAACTCAGGTGCTGGCAGCACCGCAAGGTTTGATCTTTCAGACGGTGCCGGTATTGGCTCTGGCGGCGGTCCCGCTAATGGCGGTCACTTTCATGTTTTTTGCGGCGATGCTGACGAAAGAGGTGTTGGTGGCTCTTTCGAAGTAGACTGCGGCACAGGCGGATGGAATGACACTGTATGGTCGTATGTCGGCGGCGGTTCGATCAATCTGAATGCAGGCAGTGCCGGTCAGGCCGGTGCCAATTCTCCCGGTGGCGAAGTCACCATTACAACTGGCTACGGTTATACTAGCGGTCCAGCAGGCAGCAAGGCTGGCGAGTTCTCCGTCTACACGGGGAACAGCGGTCTTGGCTATGTAGGCGGACCAATCATCTTTGACTGCGGCAGCGGCGGTCTTGGTGGTGGTCCCGTTGATTTCTACACTGGCGATGCTGGCAGCGTTGGCAACGGCGGTCCCTTCAGTGTTCTTGGCGGTCTTGGTGGCGGCACCAGCGGCAATGGCGGTGCCATTAATCTTACTGGCGGCAATGCGCGAACGCTAGGCGATGGCGGCACTGTAAATATCAACGGCGGTTCTTGCCAAAGCTTCACCGGCAACGTTGGCAAAGGCGGCGATATCAAACTAAACCCCGGTACTGGTTTTGGTGGTAGTCGCAACGGTCTAATCATTCTCGATAAAACGAAGCTGCCAACTTCCAATCCCGGCGTATCCGGTGCGCTGTGGCTTAACGCTGGCGTGTTGTCAGTGTCATGACAGTCATAGGAAAAGTTCTTCTTGGTGTGTCGCCAGCGTCAGCTACGCCAAGATTTTTGATTGGCAGCCGGGCTGAAGCGCCACCGATTGAAGATTTGTGGTTGGTCAACGCTGATGAAATTCAGATCATCAACGCGATTGAAGACAAGCTTACGACAGCGGGGAATGTGTGATGACAACTGTTTATCTGGACGAAGCCACAGCACCAAACGACATTCATCTTGATGCGGGGATTGATGACACTACAGGCGGCAGCGACGTTACTATTTCTGCCAGTTCTCCCCCTAGCGGTAACGGTGGCTTTGTCCAGATAATGGCCGGTGATAGTACCGACGATACTCTTTTTCTCAGCGGCGGTGCTGTAGATATTTACACTGGCTATGCGGCTCAACACGGCAATGGTGGCGGCTTTAGCGTTTGGGCTGGCGGTGGTGGCGAAGTAAGCGGTAACGGTGGCATCGTCTATATTCAGGCTGGCAGTGCTCAAGGTAACGGTGCTGGCGGTTCATCAGACTTTATTGCAGGCGATGCTGACGGAGTTGGGGCTGGCGGTCCTGCATTTCTTGGTGGTGGTAAAGGTGGTTTCACTTCCGGCGACGGTGGGCTAGCTCAGGTACAGGCTGGTAAAGCACGCACTCAAGGTTATGGCGGTCGCGTTAATATCTATGCTGGCGAGGGTGCCGGTACTGGTAGTGGTGGTGCAGTAAATGTTTATGGAGGTGACGCCACGCAAAATGCTAGCGGTGGTGGCGTTTGGATGCAGGGAGGTGACGCTTTCGGGATCGGCAGCGGTGGCAACGTTGGCATGTCGGGAGGTTTCGCAGACGTTGAGGGTAACGGTGGCGAAGTCTGGATTGGCGGTGTGGATGGCGGATCAACCAAAGGTCAAGGCGGTCCGGTTACGATTGAAGCAGGCAGTGCTGACGGTTTAGGTTTTGGCGGTCGCGTTCGCATCACGTCTGGTTACGGCGAGGGTACCAACTACAACGGTTTCGATTGTTTTGGTGGCGGCATCGACCTTATCACTGGTTCTGCTGGTGACGTTGGTCGCGGTGGTCCTATCGATTTGATTTGTGGTGACGGTGGTTTCGTATCCGGTCCCGGCGGTCCCATTTCAATTATCGCTGGTGATGCTCGCGCTGCCGGTGCTGGTGGCGGCATCGACATACTGGCTGGCGGTAGCGGTAACACGTCTGGTGTTGGTGGCTATTTAAGCATGCGTGCCGGTAGATCGTTTAACGCTGCCGGTGCTGGTGGCTACATTGAAATTCTAGCTGGCTTGGGTGCGGGTGACGCATCAGGCGGTGCTACTACTATTAAATCAGGGGATGCCAGTGTTGGCGGCAACGGTAGCGGCGGTCTTTTTAATATAAACGGTGGTGCTGCCCAAGGTAACGGATATGGCGGCAGCGTCACTATCAATGCCGGTCCTAGCGGGACCGGCACTGGTACGGGTGGTGCTCTTAATCTTCAAGCAGGCAGCACACAAAACGGTCTTGGTGGCAGTCTCAACTTGTCAGCAGGAACTACTGCTGTAAGTGGTCAAGGCGGCGGCATCACAGTGAATGCCGGTAACGGTGCCGGTACTTTCAACGGTGGTTTTGTCGCCATTTCTAGTGGCGTCGGTGGCGTCAGCGGTAATGGTGGTCCAGCTAGTCTGATTGCTAATAACGGCGGCTCTACTCAAGGCAACGGCGGTCAGATCAATTTAACTGCTGGCAACGGCAACGGTACCGGCAATGGTGGCGATATCAACTTAAATACCGGCACCAAGTCGGGCACCGGTCGCGTCGGAATAATCTCAATCTTTAGAGGTTTGCAAAATTTTACGAACGATGCAGCGGCAGCATCAGGTGGCGTGCCGATCAATGCGCTTTACCGCAACGGCAGTATCGTCATGATACGTGTCGCATAACAGGAGGACTAGATGGACAACCTTGAAGAAATCAAAACGAAGCTGGAAGAACTGTCACAGAAGGCAGACCAAGACGGCAAGCGTTTCGTTTCGCGCATGCTGCACGTCGCTGCTGCAAAAGTAGAGCAAGCTGCAAGACATTCTGAAAGGGAAGCCCGCCATGAGCAGCGTCAAAAAGGTGAAGCCCAAACCCCAACCTAGTGTAGACACTTACCTGTTGGCGAAGCATTCTGGCTTGTTCCGGCCCGGACAGCCGCTTATACTCGCCTACGCGGTACCGTCCAAAAAGCCAGCCAAGACAAGGGGAAAATCGAAATGACGAAATTTAAGAATAGCGTCAACGCTTTCGCCAATAGTGCTGGTGACAGTACGACCGCCAACAAGACCACTTGGAAAGGACGCGGCGTATTGCCTAAAGGCAAGTTGGGCAAGTACCCCGGCGGGACCGCAGATATCTCCGGTGGCAATCGTCGCTTGGCAAAATCCAGCCACGGTACCGGCGGCGGCGGTCATCCGGTGCGTGGCACCAACGCATTTACCAAGGGGAAGGGTAAATGAATGTTCTACCGTCCGGGGGGTGGACCGCGTATCAACCAGCAATACGATGAGTGCTATGCTGACTTCATCGGTGCTGCTACCGCGTTCCTGCCAGTAAACAAAGGCGACTGGATTGCAGTCAATGCTTGCCGCGCGTCCATCGCTTTCGTGGACCCTGCAACGTCAATCGTGACGAAGATACCGACTGCACCGGAAATAAATGTTCTTCTGGAAATGAAAACCATCGGCGGTCAGACCGACGATGAATGCTGGCCTATCGATCAGTGGCAAAATCAAGTTGTCGCGAGAGGGCTGCGCGCACATCGCGCAGGGTCTGTGCGAATGCGTATCCTCAACGTCAATAATTCTGAAGGGACTGGCGTTGCCATGGCCCTTCAGGTGTCGCGTACCGGTGACAGCGGGTCAACAGAATGAGTGGATTTGACACAACGCGGTCCGCCACCGTCGCCATGGCGAAGCAATACGGTTCGATCCTGCGTGGTGATGGACCGCCAGTCCCGCAGGCTGGCGTTGTCGGTGACATGTACATCGACAGAATGACATGGCAGTTTTTTGAAAAGCGGGAAATCAACGGGCTGGATGATTGGGGTCACTACCTCTACATAATCCCGCCGCTTTACACCAACAGTTTGAAATGGTTTGGACCTAGCGCACCCGACAACACGCTTGGCGTCCCCGGTGATTATTTTCTGCAATGGGCGGGCTACAATAACTACGGCATGCAGCCGACAATCTGGGGACCGAAGCTATGGACCGGCTGGCCGGAAAACGGTGACGGTCCCGGTACCGTCATTGCGGATCAGCATACTGGCGTATATCCGCTTGGCATAACAGACGAAGGTCCGGTTCGGACCGACATGATGCTGAACCAGCTGATCGCTATCGGCATCTTTGACGAATATATCATTCCGTTCCCGGTCACTGCCAATCCCGGTGATCCGGTGTTGCAGCTTGGCATTCAGGGTTCTGGTGCGTTGGTAATCGTTGCGCTCAACTCGCTGTACACGGCGGAAGATATTCATGACCTATGATCCATCAACTGACTTCGTAGGTCTTTGGCGCAACATTTTCGGTGGCGTCGAAAAGGCCGAAATGCCGGGGCTTGACTTTGTGGTGCTGGCGCTTGGTCGCGCCGGTCTAATCAATGTCGTAGCTTCTCCGGTAGCACCAACAACCAACCAGCCAAAAACGGCGTGGTTTCGTACTGCCGTACCAAGCTACGCAGCGGAAGGTGCGCTGTATCTGTGGGATGCAGACTTAGGTACTTACGTTCCAGCTACGCCGGATTTATTTTTTACATACTTAATGGTCACGTCAACCAACGAGTTGCTTGCGATCTTCGCCGTTACCGGACTGCCGCCGAATACGCTTGGCAAGGACGGTGACTATGCTGTCAGGCTGGACGATCCCGGCGGGGTCTACGGTCCTAAGTTTGCTGGCGCGTGGCCTACCATACCGATCCCGGCTACGTCCTACACCCAAGTCAGCAAGTTTCTAGACCAGCTTGGCACCAACCAAGGCGACCTCGTTTATCGCGGCTCTGTCGGATGGGATGTGCTGATGCCCGGCGCAGCCGGGAATGTGTTGAAGTCAGCTGGTCCCAGTGCAAACCCATATTGGTCATCGTCTGTCGTAACTTCGCCTGACCTTGATGGTTTGTTTGGTGGCGTTCAAGGCAGCATCATTTATCGCGGGCTATCAACTTGGACTTCGCTACCACCCGGCACAGCTGGTTATGTTTTATCATCAGGTGGTCCTGCTGCAAATCCAGTCTGGAGTAGCACAGCAGGATTGATAGGACCGGCAGGACCGGCAGGACCAGCAGGACCGGCGGGTGCAGCCAGTTCAGTACCCGGCCCAACAGGACCGCAGGGACCGGCAGGACCAACAGGACCACAGGGACCGCAAGGTTTACCGGGGCTGTCGGGTGGCGGTTCGTTAACTGCGGGTGGCGTAGGTACCCATGCTATGGGTGACGGTACTTATGCTTATCCTTATTACGACCCTTACCTTACTCCTTCCGGTTCTGGTGCATATCCCGGTACTTGGATATCAGTTTCTCATTATTACAATTCCATTTATGCGGGCACGTTTGACAGCGGTTCTGGACCTACGCCGATTTTCGTTACAAACACGTTCCATTTAATGCTTCGAACTGCGTAAAGGAAACGAACATGGTCTACCAGCCGGGTACTGATTTTGTAGCGATGTGGCGCAATCAGACAAACGGTGCGGCTAGGGCTGAAATGCCTGCGCTTGATCTTGTCATCAGCACGCTGCATCGCGCGGGCATGATAAACGTTTTCTTCAACAACGCGCAGCCGACAACCAACCAAGCTACAACGATCTGGTTCAGACCGGCGATCCCAACGTATTCCGGTGAAGGTACAGTGTATCTTTGGGATAGGAATGCGGTCGCTTACAAGTTTGCTACGCCGAAACTGTTTCGCGACTATCTGCGAGCATCGCAAGAGGAAGTAAATGAAGTTTAGACTTTTCCCATTCTGTAGTGCGCTCGCGCGGCTTGAAGCGCTGATTGATGGCGAGAGTTTTCTTCTTTGCAGCGATGACGGCGGCGAAGGTGGTGAGGGTGGCGAAGGCGGCGAGGGTGGCGAAGGCGGCGAGGGTGGCGAAGGCGGCGAGGGCGGGGATGCTGGTGACGCTGGCGATGCTGGTGGCGATCCCGGTGACAGCGCTTCTTTCGGCAGTTTCAGTGACACTGGTAACTTCGGCGCATTCAGTGAAAGCAGTGCTGTTGGCTTTGGCGATGCCGCCGACGCTGCGGCTGCGGCTGCGGCACAAACTGGTTTAGCGAGCGGCCTGACCGGTCAGGAAGGTTCTGTCGGTTCGTTTGGTCCCAACGCCAACATCGGCAACTTCGGCAACTTCGGCAGCTTCAATGACGCTGCGTCTTTTGGTTTTTCCAACGCGGCCAATCTTGGTTTTTCTAACGCGCCTAATCTTGGTCCAACTGATGCTCAAGTAAACCAAGCCATGGAAGGCTTGGGCTTGTTTGGCATTCAGGCACCTGTGCCTTCGTTTAATCAAAACGTTCAAGTTGCAGAAATGGACCCTGTGACGGCGTATCAGTTGGCAGTAGTGCCAGAGACACAAACGCAAGCACTACCGGCGATCACTGTCACTGAACCAACAGGCCGTTCCACTCCTACTGGCGTAACCGGGCCAGCCACTGGTCAAGGACTGGGTTCTATTGCCGGTCCTAGCAATGCTGAAGCACAAGCAGCTAACCAAGGATTTAGCCTGTCCGGTCCATCAATGGCTGACGCGGTTGGTATAAGCGTTGCTGAAGCTGGCGGCGGTGGCGGTAATCTGTCGGCTGAACAGATGGCTGAGATAGCAAAACAAAACGCTATCAACAGAGACTTGGCGAGAAATCCGCAGTCTCTTCAAACTCAAACACTACCGCCTGTTGTTGTTCCTGCGCCTGTTGCTCGTAACAGAGTTGGTGCCAATGAAAGTGCGTTGGCACCTGTAATCAGCAAGGCGCTTACTGATCTTGATGCGTCACCGTTTGGACAGTCGATCACGGGACTGCCAGCTACAATTTCGCAACTGGCAAAAGACGCATATGGCAAAGCTTCTACTACAGCAGAGCAAGATGCAGTCAACTCAGCTATAGGAAAAGCACTCGCGACCATACCGGGTATAGTTTCTCAGATGCCTGCCATCATGGCTGAGTTCGCAAAAAACTCTCTACCAACGACTACGCCTGACAGCACCGTAGCGAAGGGTCCGACTGCGCCACCGCAAACACCGCAGATGCCTGTCGAGATACCTATAGCGCCGCCGACAGTAGTAAAGGCTGAAACTATACCTTCGATTGCAGTACCAGTGGCAACGCCTACTCCGACGCCTACTCCGACGCCTACGCCTACTCCGACGCCTACTCCGACGCCTACGCCTACTCCGACACCGACGCCTACTCCGACACCTACTCCGACACCTACTCCTACGCCTACTCCGACGCCTA
>Ga0207643_10001161_pt1 | contig 15657 bp, 14 predicted proteins | sample KBSMisM62_FD_184313 | JGI IMG/M metagenome (GOLD analysis project Ga0207643, IMG submission 184313) | Miscanthus rhizosphere microbial communities from Kellogg Biological Station, Michigan, USA - KBS Miscanthus M6-2 (SPAdes) (version 2) | ecosystem: Host-associated > Plants > Roots >...
GTGTAGTCGACGGGCGCCGGCAGGCGGTTCGTATGCTCTCTCGAATTGGTGCTTGCCAACGCTCCGAGTAGGATCGCGCCGTCGCGGACAGTCCGCGTCATCGGACCAGCAGTGTCCTGGCTGTGTGAAATCGGAATGATTCCGGAACCCCTGATGAGACCGACCGTAGGTTTTATGCCCACCAACGAATTCGCAGATGACGGGCACACGATCGAGCCGTCTGTCTCCGTGCCGATCGCCGCGGCGCAAAGATTTGCAGCGACTGCCGCGCCTGACCCGGAACTCGACCCGCAGGGATTACGATCGAGTGCGTAAGGATTTTTTGTCTGTCCTCCACGACCACTCCAACCACTCGACGATTTACTCGAGCGAAAGTTGGCCCACTCGCTGAGGTTCGTCTTTCCGAGAATCACTGCGCCTTCTTCGCGGAGTCGTTGTGCGACAAATGCATCACGAGCAGGCTTGGCGCCGACCAGCGCGAGTGAACCGGCGGTGGTCATCATTCGATCCTGCGTGTCGATGTTGTCTTTGATAAGGATCGGGATGCCGTGAAGCGGGCCACGCGATCCTTTCTCTTTGCGCTCGCGATCGAGGTCGGCGGCGATTTTCTCGGCATCGGGATTCATTTCGATGACGGAGTAAAGCGCGGGGCCTTTCTTGTCGATCTCGGAGATGCGATCGGAGTATTTCTCGACGAGCTCTCGTGAACTGTATTTGCCGGACTGAAGTCCTTGCTGGAGATCCGAGATAGTTAATTCGTCGAGCTCGAAGGCGGCTGGAAGCGCCGGCGCGGGATTGGCGATTGCGACGGCGCAGGTTGCGGCCGTCGCTTGCAGAAAGTCTCTACGCTTCATCTGTAACTAACGGACGCGGACTTTGAATGAGTTAAAAAAGCGATTGACGACTGCCGGATCGTTCTGGCCCTTCGGCGAGCCGATGACGATTTGATAAGGCCGGCGCCCGACCATGTAAACCCGCGATATGAAGACACGATCCTCAGTCTCGGCGGTAAACTCCAGCGCCGGGTAACCATCAACCACCGTGGCATGGTTGCTGATAAGTTTTGCGTTGACGCCTTTGACGAAGTTATCGCGATTAGCTTCGAGCTCCGCCTGGCGGTTGAAGTTGAAGCTCGGATCGTAGTCCACCCAGCCAATCAGATAAACGTTGATATCATCACGCACGATGAACAGGTGAGTGGTGTATGGACCATGCGCGCTTTGCGTTGTCTCGGTCTTGTCCTCCGGTATTACTGGCATCAATACCGAGAAGCGACCTTCATCGGAGTTAAACCTCACCCAACCACTGCTGTCCATCGCAGTCACGGGCGGCGGAGTGCTGCTGGGAGTGGCTGGACGAGGGGTGTTGGTTGGACGAGGACTATGTTCCTGGGCACTGAGAGAAAAGCTCAACGCCATTGTCGTTATTAGTATCGCGAAAAACTTTTTCATGCTTGATGTCCCTTCAATGTTGCTCAAGTCGCTCGGGTTGCGGAGCCCGCAGATTATAACCCACGAATTCGCGCGGATGACACAGAATCATAACCACTTGTAAGCTATCGCCATCTAATGAGCACAAACTCTTCTATAAATCTCGTGGCGATCGTGGGCCGGCCGAATGTCGGGAAGTCCACGCTGTTCAACCGGCTGATCGGTGAACGCCGCTCTATCGTCGGCGACGAGCCCGGCATCACGCGCGATCGAATCTACGGCCAGGTCGAATGGGCCGGGACAAAGTTTTCCATAATCGACACCGGCGGCATCGTCCCTGATGACGATGCGGTGATTCCGGCAAATATCCTGAAACAGGCCGGGATGGCGATTGATGAAGCGCGGTTGCTGATCTGGGTCGTAGACGCCCGGATCGGTATTACTCAGCTCGACGAAGAGCTCGCCGCGCTCCTGCGGGCGACCGGGAAACAGGTGCTGGTGGCGGCAAACAAGACGGATTCGGCCAAACTCGAGAGCGAGAGTACGGAGTTTTATCGTTTTGGCTTTGAAAACGTCTTTCCGGTTTCGGCAGAACAGGGAATTGGCGTCGGCGAACTGCTCGACAGTGTCGTCGAACTGCTCAAGACAGGCGACCAGCAACACGATCAGCAGGATGAAGCACCCGAACAGCGCGAACTGCGCCTCGCGATTGTGGGGCGGCCAAATGTGGGTAAGTCGTCGCTGCTTAATCAAATTCTGGGCGAGGATCGCGTGATCGTATCGCCGGTTGCGGGTACGACTCGCGACGCGATCGATACTGTTTTAGAGACGCCGGAACGCAAGTTTCGTCTGATCGACACTGCAGGAATACGTCGCAAAGGCAAGACTGACGAGATGGCGGAGAAGTTGTCGGTGATCATGGCGCGCAAGAGTCTTGAGCGCGCGGATGTGGCGATTGTTTTGGTGGATGCGGTTGAGGGAGTTACGGCGCTCGATGCCACTATTGCGGGTTATGCGGTTGATGCTGGTTGTTCGATCATTATCGCAGTTAACAAGTGGGACATTGTGAAGGACAAGGAGACGAACACGGCGTCGGAGTTTGAGCGGGATTTGCGCGAGAAGATGAAGTTTTTGGAGTGGGCGCCGGTGATCACGATCTCGGCGTTGACAGGACAGCGGGTCGAAAGGATTCTGCCGCTCGTGTCGAAAGCTGATGAGGCACGCAATCGCAGGGTTCCGACGGCGCAGCTCAACGATTTCTTTGAGAAGGCGATCGCGCAACCGCGTGGCGGGACGGCGCCGTCACCGGCGAAGGGCGGGATGTCGCGTTTAAAGGTTCAGTATTTGACGCAGGCTGGGTTGCGGCCACCGACGTTTGTCGTGTTCACGTCGGGCGGAAAGCCGGGTTTGCACTTTTCTTACGAGCGATACCTGCTGAATCGGTTGCGCGAGGAGTTTGATTTCTTCGCCACACCGCTGCGGATCGTGGAGAAGCACAAGAGGTTCTCACGCAAAGGCGCAAAGGCGCAAAGGAAGACTTAGCGGTTTTTCTTTGCGCCTTTGCGTCTTTGCGCGAGACTTCTTTTATATGACTAAAGCGACCCCAATCAAATTTGAGATCCAATCCCAGTGCGGGGAGGCGCGGGCGGGGGTGTTGACGACGCGGCGCGGGCAGATAGAGACGCCTGTGTTTATGCCGGTGGGGACGGCGGGCACGGTGAAGGGGATTCGGTTTGAGGAGCTCGAGTCCGCCGATCTCGATGCCAGGATCATCCTTGGCAACACGTATCACCTCTGGTTACGACCGGGCGTTGACGTGATTAAAGCTGCCGGCGGGCTGCATCGCTTCATCGGCTGGGACCGGGCTTTATTAACGGATTCCGGAGGTTTTCAGGTCTGGAGCCTTGGAGCGTTGCGCAAGATAAGCGAAGAAGGTACTGAATTTCGCTCGCACGTCGACGGCTCACTCAGGTTCTTGTCACCCGAAGTATCAATGGAAGTTCAGGCGGCACTCGGATCAGACATCGTCATGGTTTTTGACGAATGTGCCCCCGGCCAGGCCAGCCATGAAGAAACTGAGCGCAGCATGAACCTGACTGCGCGCTGGGCGAAGCGCTCAAAAGACGCCTTCGAGCGGCTGCAATCAGAAGGCGCCGACACGGGCCGCATACAAGCAAATGATCTGAGCGGCCGGCAAGCGTTGTTTGGCATCATCCAGGGCGCCGGACATCTCGATCTAAGACGTCTTAGCCTCGAACAGACTGTAAACATCGGCTTTGACGGCTACGCCATCGGCGGCTTGAGCGTCGGTGAAGAGAAGTCGTTGATGTTTGAAGTCATCGAAGACATTGCGCCCCGCATGCCCAACGATGCTCCGCGATACCTGATGGGCGTCGGCACACCTGAGGATCTCGTCGAGGCCGTGGCTCGCGGCGTCGACATGTTTGACTGTGTTTTGCCCACACGTAACGGACGCACCGGCCAGGCTTTTACTTCGCGCGGCAAGTTGAATATCAAGAACGCGCAATGGGCAAACGACTCCCGCCCACTCGACGAGTCGTGTCGTTGTTCGGTCTGCCAACGACACTCGCGCGCATATCTCCGTCATTTATATATGTCCGGTGAAATGCTGGCGAGCATTCTCCTGACCCACCACAATCTGGCCTTCTTCCTTGACACCATGCGAGGCGTGAGGCAATCTATCCGGTCTGGCGAATTCCCAAAATTTCGACGTGAGTTCACTGAGCGGAGTTCGATATCCGAGTAATCCTCGGATAATCCCTCGAAACAACTAGAATGCATACATTTTTGATTCTCTTCCAGACAGGTTTGGGTGGATTTGCCCAACTCCTGCCCATCGTTCTGATCATCGCCGTCTTTTATTTCCTATTAATAAGGCCTCAACAAAAGCGGCAAAGGCAACTACAGGAAACCGTAGCCAGTCTGAAGATTGGTGATCGCGTCATTACGACCGGCGGCATCATCGGCGTAATAACCACCGTCCGAGAGACCAGTTTCCTGATTCGCAGCGCTGACAAGTCGATCCTGGAAATAGCTCGCTCCGCGATTGCCGACATCGATCACGAAGGAAAACAGGCAGGTTAAGACTAAGCCAACTAGTAAGAGCTTTCTGCAATGAAGAAAAAGAACCTTCTTACGCGCGTAATTATCATCGCCATTGTTACTCTTGTGGGTCTTTATTTGGTCATCGGTCCGCGGCGTCGTCCAACTTTACAAGACTTTACGTGGTCCGGAATCAAGCAGACTCTCGCCCATAATATTCATCTCGGACTGGATCTTCAGGGTGGTTCGCATCTGGTGATGCGCGTGAAAACTGAAGAGTTTCTGAAGCGTTTGACTGAAGACAACTACGTCGCCGCTCAGAACGCCGCCAAGGACGCGGGCCATGAAATCAAAGGCGGTCGAGCCGACGCCGGCTCCGGCAATTATCGCATAGTGCTCGAACCGGCCGACGCTTCCAAAGCCGCCGAGATCAAAGAGGCTGTCCAGAAAAAAGTCGAGCTCGGCGATACGTCTGTTTGGAGTTACTCCCAATCAGGGGGCACCCTGACATGGACGATGACGCCGACTGCGGAACGCCTACTCGCCGACAACGCCACCACCCAGGCACTCAACATCATCGACAGTCGTATCAACGCGCTCGGAATTGCCGAACCCACGCTCCAAACCCACGGCGCTCAAAGTTCGCATCAACTGCTTTTGCAGATGCCGGGCGTTCAGGATCCGGAGCGCGTTAAGGAGATTCTCAAGGGCGAATCACGACTCGAGCTGGTCCACGTTGTTGGTCCGCCGAGCCCGTCGCCCGCAGCAACTTATCCGACGGAACAAGCCGCGATCGAGTCGCTTGGCGGGACCGTTCCTCCCAATCGCAAAGTTATGCAGTATAGCGAGCGCATCGAAAAGAGCGCTGATCCAAACCAGCCAAGACCAAAGCAGTGGGTCGTGGTTGAGTCGCCGGCGATTATCGACGGTAGTGAGTTGCGCAACGCGTCAGCAGTTCCTTCGCAGGGCGGCGGCGCCGACGATTACGAGATTAACTTCTCGCTGAAACGAGCCGGCGCGGATAAGTTTGGCGCCTGGACCGGTGCTCACATCAACGAGTACATGGGAGTTGTTCTCAACGGAGAAGTGAAGTCGATCGCTTTCATCAAGTCGCAAATCTACGATTCCGGACAGATTACCGGTCGTTTTTCGAAGCAGTCCGCGGAAGATCTCGCGCTGACGTTGCGTTCCGGCGCTTTGCCGGCCGCGATCGAGTATCTCGAAGAGCGCACTGTCGGACCGAGCCTGGGCGCGGATTCGATTCGCGCGGGTGTGCGAGCTTCGCTCGTCGGACTCGCGCTGGTCGTCGTGTTCATGCTCATTTACTATCGCGGCTCCGGCGTGAACGCCGTTGTGGCGTTGATACTGAACATGATTCTCATGCTCGCAGGCCTGATCGTGTTTGGCGCCACGCTAACGCTGCCCGGCATCGCCGGCATCATTCTGACGATCGGTATGGCGGTCGACTCGAACGTGCTCATTTTTGAGAGAATTCGCGAAGAGTTGCTGTCGGGTAAGACGATTCCATCCGCGGTTGACCTCGGGTTCCAGCGTGCCTTCATCACCATCATCGACACGCACGTAACTACAATCATTTCATCGCTGTTTCTGTTTGTGTTTGGCACTGGCCCGATTCGCGGTTTTGCGGTGACGCTCGTGATCGGACTGCTGGTGAACCTGTTCTCAGCGGTCTACGTTTCGCGCACGATTTTTATCTGGCTGTTGTCCCGCAAGAAAGTGGAGTCGCTCAGTATATAGAGATTCATCATGTTTCAAATTCTTCACGCTATAAATATTGACTGGATGGGACGCCGGCGCGTTTTTATAGGCGCATCGGTGTTTCTCATGCTCCTGGGTTTGGGATCGGCAGTCGTCCGGCAAGCGACCGGTCGCCAGGCTTTTAACCTCGGCGTCGACTTCAAGGGCGGAACGGTTGTAACCGCGCGGTTCAAACAGCGGCCGACCGACGATCAGATTCGCGCGGCGCTAATTCAAAAAGGCATTAACGACGCCGTTGTGCAGCCGGTAACTGACAGGACTGACACGGTGCTCATTAAAGTGCCGCTCGAAGGCGAAGGGCAGGATGGCCGGGCCCGCGTGCGCGAAGCGCTGAACCAATTCGGAGCCGAAGCAACGCCGGGAACTGAACTGGAACAGGATCAAAACGCGTCTTACAAGATTGTCGGAACCGACGCGGTAGGCGCGATCGCCGGGGCTCAGCTCAGAAACAAGGCGATTGCCGTTACGCTCGCCGCCCTCGTTGGCATTCTGATTTACATTGCGGCGCGGTTTGAATGGACGTACGGCGCCGCTGCTGTGATCGCCGTGTTTCACGACGTGCTGGTGACACTCGGTTTCTTCTCGATCTTTCAGATCGAAGTCAGTCTTAACGTTATTGCCGCACTGCTAACGCTGGTCGGATTTTCAGTGAACGACACGATCGTCGTGTTCGATCGTATCCGTGAAAATCGAAAGCTGCATCGTCGCGATTCGCTCTACAAGATCACCAACGACGCGATCAACCAGACGCTTTCACGCACCGTGATCACAAACGGGCTCGTGTTCCTGTCGGTCCTGGCGCTGGTGTTGTTTGGTGGCGACGTGCTGCGGGCGTTTTCGCTGGCGTTGTTTATCGGAGTCGTTTTCGGTACGTACTCCTCAATCGCCATCGCGAGCCCGATCATGGTTTGGTGGGAGCAGCGATTGGACGCGGCGAATCGTGAGGCGACACTGGCTTTTAATCAACCACGCAATCAGCCGCGAGTGATTAAAGCCACGAGAAGCGCGAAGCAGAGTTTACGAGACGCTTCGAAGCCTCTTCATTAATGAACGGATCATTATTGGATACGGTCAGTACCGCCCGCGGTAGCGGGTGGGTCGCCGCAATCGTAATAGAGCTATCATGGAATCAGAACCCACCCGCTACCGCAGGTGGTACTGACCTCTTTCAAGTAATTTTTACTTTTTCGGGAACCATTTGGCCGTTAACGGTGTCCTAGATTGCGCTTGACTTTGAAACGTCATGCGGAATAGACTGCGACCGTTGCTGGCCAATTAAATATCTCAAGTGTCGACCCCGCGGTGTGAATCGTAAAGTTGGGCGCGGTGGCGGTGTGTTGAGCAGGCCGGCGAGTTTTCTCGCACAGCGGCGATCCAAATCTAATCGGTGTGCTCAATATCGCAGGAGCTGCTGTTTCCCCTCTTAATGACGGAACGTAAGCGGTATTAAATCGACATTTGCGAGGCAATTACTGCTTAGACTTTTCGTAACCCCTGATCCATTTGGCGCCGGAGTCGGAGGATAAATTTCTATGTTCGATAATCTTGTTGAATCCAGTTCGCACAAGGACGATCTTCAGCGAAAGGGCTCATTCATCGGCATCACTTTGCTGGTCTATGCTGTGCTTATAGTCGCTTTCGTTGTCGGCGGTATTGTGTGGTATGACGCCCGCCTGTCGGCGATGGAACTCGAGCTGACGACACTCGTCGCTCCCGTGCCTGTGCCGCAAGCGCAAAAAGAGCCGGAACAGAAACAGGAAGCCAAGCCACAAAAGGTTGAACAGAACGTAGACGTTCGCAAGGAACTTATTGCTGACGTTACACGCACCGAGTTGGTGCCGAAAGAGGTTTCCGCTAAAGCTAGTGCCATTCCGCCGGTACGCCAAGGTGTAACCACGGTGATCGGGTCTTCCGACTCTAACGCAGCGGCGCCAATGCCCGCAGGACCCGGTGCGGGCACCGTCGTAGGCGCACCCACCAAAGTACAGATTGCGGATGAACCGCCGCCACCCGAGGCCAAGCCAACGCCTCGTGCGGCGCCCATTTCCGGCGGTGTGCTCAATGGTAAAGCGATCAGCTTACCCAAACCGGCGTACCCGCCGATTGCCAGGGCGGCACATGCTTCCGGCACGGTGGTAGTGCAGGTGCTTATCGATGAAAACGGCAACGTAGTTTCCGCCCATGCCGTGTCAGGGCATCCCCTGTTACAGGGGGCTGCTGTAGGCGCTGCGCGTTCAGCAAAATTCTCCCCAACCAAGCTATCGGGGCAGCCAGTTAAAGTTACCGGAGTGATCCAGTACAACTTCGTGGCGCAATAACTGCGGAGAATATTTGTCGTGTCGCCGCGGTTATCGTTGGTCGTCCCGGCTTCTCTGCTTGCTATCAAAACAAAATAAAACCTTTTGGAGGGGTTTACCGTGACAATTCTAATGAGTCTTATGGGAACGAAGGTCCTCGGTCTTTTGTTGCTGTTGCAGGACGCCGCAGCCAGTCCGGAGGCCTCCAGCGCCGACCACTTTACGCTTACAGAGATGGTCAAGAACATGGGTAGCGTCGCTATCGCCGTCGTTATCGTGCTGCTGATCATGTCAGTGTACTCAATCGCGATCATGGTTGAGCGCTACCTGACTTACTCCGCGGCGAAGAAGCAGTCGCGTGAGTTTGCGCCACGCGTCGCCCAAGCGCTGAAGAACGATCGAATCGAAGAAGCGATTAACATCAGCGACAAGCATCGCAAGTCACACCTGGCCATGGTCGTCAGCAGCGGCTTGCAGGAATTCAGGGCCCACGAAGCGGCGACTGACATTTCGGGCGATGAGATTGAGGCTTCGAAGCGTGCGCTACAACGAGCCATCGCGATCAAGACCGCTGAATTCAAACGTGGTCTCTCGGGTCTCGCGACCATCGGTTCCACCGCTCCGTTCGTGGGTTTGTTCGGAACGGTGTTCGGCATCATCAACGCGTTCCGCGGCATGAAGAACGCGGAGTCGGCTGGTATCGCGGCAGTGGCCGGCGGTATTTCGGAAGCGTTGTTTACCACCGCGCTCGGATTGCTTGTGGCAGTGCCGGCGGTGTGGCTGTTCAACTACTTCACCGGTAAGGTCGATGGCTTTGTCGTCGAGATGGACAACTCGGCTTCAGAACTCATTGACTACTTCATCAAGAACCGCACGAAGCAATTGAAGGCGTAAAAGCGCGTAAGCAGAAACGCCGGATGAGTTATCCGCCAATGGGTTATCCAGTTAGCGCGGTTTGGCCTCCGGCGTTTTATGGGCTGAAGTAAAGGAGATTTGTTATGGGAATGTCAGGTGGAGGCGGCGGGGGCGGCCTACAGTCAGAGATTAACGTTACCCCGATGGTCGACATCATGCTGGTCTTGCTGATCATCTTTATGGTGGTCACACCGTTCCTGCAGCAGGGCATTACGGTTGCGCTGCCGAAGAACATGACCAACCCGGACGTCGACCCGAACATTATCAAAGAGTCGTCGGTCGTTATATCTATACCCAACGACGGCGAGTACTATCTTGGCAAAGAGAAACTCCAGCGCGAGCAGTTGGCGGACAAAGTAGACACGATGCTCGGCAAGATTAAGAACGAGCAGGATAAGATCGTCTACATCAAGAGTGGCGTTGGCGTCAGCTATGGCGACGTGGTCAACGTTATCAATGAGGTCCGGAAAAAGGGTGTCGACAAGATCGGGCTCGTAGCAGATAAGAAGAAGGGCGGAGCTGCTGCGAAAGCAACGACGTAGGTGTTTTAAGAACGAGGAGAAACTCAGAATGTCGATCGGTGATACCGGTATAGAGAAACGAAGCACTACTACGGCCCAGCCATACATTAACGTCACTCCTTTGATTGACGTTTTGCTGGTGCTGCTGATTATCTTCATGGTCGTCACGCCTCTGAAGCCAAGCCGCTTCAAGGCTGACATTCCGACCCAGCGGGATCCTAATGAAGACCTGAGCAAACTGAAGCCAAATCCGCTGACTTTAGTCGTATCGATCGCGAATGATTTATCGATCAAGTTGAATCAGGACAACATGGGTTCGGTGAATGACACCACCCCTCTGTCAAACAAGTTGGTCCAGGTATTCAAGGAGCGCAAAGAGACGCGTGCTTATAAGGTAGGCATGGAAACCTCTAGTGTTAGCGAAGACGAGAAGATTGAGAAGACGGTCTTTGTGAAAGCGCCAAGAGCGTTGAAGTACGGCGAGGTCGTAAAAGTCATCGACGCAATTAAGGGAGCAGGCGCGAGTCCGGTCGGATTGCAAGTGGACGATCTGCCTCAGTAAATAATGGATCGGCGCGGCCGATCTTATTAAATTGGAGTCACGTATAAATGAAACTCTCTCTGACCAGGATCGCAATTGCTTTTGTGGCGGTCCTTATTTTGGCGGTTCTTGTTATCAGTAGCTCCGGGTGCGGAGTTATTAACCGGATAAGGGCCAAGAACCAGTTGAACGAGGCCGCGCGTTCGTACCGCGAGGGGAGATTCAAGGAGGCAGAACAGCATTCGAGAGAAGCTGCGGAGTTGGATCCGAATAACAAGACTGCCCCGATGTTTATTGCTCGTACGATTCATGCCCAGTATCGTCCGGGCGTGCAGAGTCCCGACAATCTTGCCATCGCGCAACAGGCAATCGAGGCGTATCAGCAGCTCCTTGCTAAGAACCCACAGGACGACGAAGCTTACAAGGCCATTGCTTATCTCTACGAGTCGATTAAGGAATACGACAAGTTGAAACAATGGATCTCCGCACGGGCGACCAACGAATCCGTCGAGCCGGAGAAGAGAGCCGAGTCTTACGTCGTGCTCGCCAGCAAGGATTGGGATTGTTCTTTCAAGATTACTGAGCTGCCGACTAACAAGACGACCACGATCGATCCGTCCAATAATAAAGCAACAGTCTCCTACAAGAAGCCGAAGGAGCAGAAAGATTTCGATCAGGCGCAGATGTGCGTGAAGCAGGGTTTAACGGAAGCTGAAAACGCCATCAGGTTTGATCCGAACAATGAGTCGGCCTGGTCTTACAAGACCAACCTGCTGCTCGAAGCATCGAAGCTTGCGGAGATGGACGGCCAGACTGAACAGAAGGCTTCGTATCAAAAGGATTATGAAGCCGCTCTGAAGCGCACGACTGAATTGAGTGCCGCGGCCCAGAAGCGCAAGGAAGAGGAAGCGAAGCAATCCGCCTCCCCACCGAAGGGTTAGATTGTAGAATAGTTTCAAGCCACGGTTTCACGGATAAACACGGATCCATTTTGATCCGTGTTTATCCGTGAAATCCGTGGCTTTTGTTATAATTTTTCTGCAGTAATGATTCGGATCGAAGACATCGTCGAGAAAGTCGCTACCAATCACGCTCAAGCAGATCTCGATCTGCTGCGGCGCGCTTACCTGTTTTCTGCCAAAGAACACAAAGGCCAGAAGCGCGCCTCGGGTGAGTCGTACCTCGTCCACCCGCTCGAAGTCGCGAACATTCTCGCCGACATGAAGCTAGACGAAGTGTCGGTGGCCACCGGTCTGCTGCACGACGTCGTGGAAGACACGCTCGTGGATCTCGACACGATCCGGCGTTACTTCGGCGAAGAGATAACACACCTCGTCGACGGTCTCACCAAGATCGCACAAATCAGCAACATCTCGCGCGAAGAACAGCAGGCGGAAAACGTTCGCAAGATGTTGCTGGCGATGGTCGACGACGTGCGCGTCGTGCTCGTAAAACTAGCCGACCGTTTACACAACATGCGCACGCTCCAGTACCTGAACCCGGAGAAGCGCAAGCGCATCGCCGAAGAGACGATGGAGATCTTCGCGCCCATCGCGCACCGCCTCGGTATGGGTAAACTGCGCGGCGAGCTCGAGGATCTCGCGTTTCGACATCTTCATCCCGACGACTATCGTGAGCTGGCCGAGCAACTTGAAAAACGACGCCCCGAGAACGAAGCGTTCCTGAAGGGCGTCACCGCCCGTATCGAAGAAAAGATGAACGAGGCGGAGGTTCCTTTTGTCCTGGTCGAAGGTCGCGTGAAGCGACTCTATTCGATCTGGAAAAAACTTCGCGCGCAAAAGATCAGTCTCGATCAGGTTTACGATCTCGTCGCGGCCAGAATCATCACGCCGAATGAAGTGCGCCATTGCTACGCGGCCCTTGGCGTGGTCCATAACAACTGGAAGCCCGTTCCCGGCCGCATCAAAGACTGGATCGCAACGCCGCGCGACAATCTGTACCAGTCGCTGCACACTTCGGTGATCGGTTCCAACCTGCAATCGTTCGAGGTCCAGATCCGCACTGAGGAGATGCACCAGGTCGCGGAAGAAGGCGTCGCCGCGCACTGGAAATACAAGGAAGGGAAGCGCGGCGCTCGCGACGACGATCAGGCTTTGCAGGCGCTGCGATCGCTGGTTGAGTGGACGCAGGAAGTAAAAGACTCGAAAGACTTTCTCGACTCGCTCAAGCTCGATCTGTATCCGAAGGACGTGTATGCGTTCACGCCCATGGGCAAAGTCATTCAGTTGCCGCGGGGCGCCACGCCGGTCGACTTCGCTTACATGATTCACTCCGAAGTTGGTAACACGTGTACCGGCTCGCGCATCAACGGACGCATGGTCCCGCTTCGCACGCAGATTCAGAATGGCGACGTCGTCGAGATCATCACTGCCGGGAATTCACATCCCTCGCGCGACTGGTTGAACTTCATCGTCACGTCGCGCGCGCGCAATCGCGTTCGTCACTGGGTCTCGGAACAACAACGAACCGAATCGATTGAGATTGGAAGAAAGCTGTTCGAAAAGGAAGCCTCGCGTTTTCAGCTTTCGCCCAAGAAGGTGCTCAGCGATAGCGACAAGGACATGAAGCGCGTCGCCATGGACTATGGCTACGGTCGCGTCGACGATCTGCTGGCCGGGATCGGTTATGGCAAGCTCGTGCCGCGCAACATTATCGCCAAGTATCTTGGACCAGAGCAGTTTGAACAGCTCGACAAGCAGAAGGAATCACGGCTCCGCAGCAGTGTGCGCGCAGTCAAACGACTGATTCGTTTGGGCGACGATTCGATCGTCGTGCGTGGCATCGATGATCTGATGGTGACACGTGCGCGTTGCTGTAATCCGCTGCACGGCGAAGACATCATTGGTTACGTGACGCGCGGCAAGGGCGTCGCTGTACACACCACGCGCTGCAAGAACGTTACGCAGTTGATGGTCAATCGCGAGCGGATCGTGGAAGTCGAATGGGCCGGGCGACCGGAGAAGACTGCCTATGCAGTCAAGCTTCTGGCCATTACTGAAAACCGCACCGGCATGATTGCGGGCATCACCGGCGCCATTTCCGATATGAAGACGGGTATTCGCGACGCGCGTGCCTCCGTGGCCTCAGACGAGCGCGGTCATATTGAAGTGACAGTGGAAGTCTTCGACGTAAAGCACCTCGACCGCGTCATCGGCTCGATCAAAGGCGTCCCCGGTGTACTGGACGTCGAACGCCTTCAGGGCGTCGCCTGATTTAGTTTGGAGTTCAAGCTTTAGCTTGTCCGCCAAAAACAGCAGCCTAAAGGCTGAACTCTGAACCTCCGATTGTATCTTTGTGACTTAGTGGTTAAGTCTGCTAAAATACGCCCTTTGTTTTGAGGCATTTATTCCTTTGAGACAACGTATCCAGACTGAAAATGCCCCGGCGGCCATCGGCCCTTATTCGCAGGCGATTAAGGCTGGTGGATTTGTGTTCTGCTCGGGTCAGGTCGCGCTCGATCCGCAGACTGGTCAGTTCGTGGCCGGAGGAGTCGCGGAACAAACCGAGCAGGTTTTGAAAAACCTGTCCGCCGTGCTGGAAGCGGCTGGCAGCAGTCTCGATCAAGTGGTAAAAACCACCGTTTTTCTTGCGGATATGAAAGAGTTTTCCGAGATGAACGAGGTTTATGCGAGGTTCTTTTCAGAACCGCCGCCGGCGAGAGCTACGGTTGCTGCCGCTGGTTTGCCGCGCGACGCCAGGGTTGAAATTGAGGCAGTAGCCTTAGTTTCAGAATAAAACCGGCGCCCTTCTACGGAAGCGAAGCGCCGGCTTGAGGTTGATTGAAAACGCGGGTTCGAAGCTCACGCAGCCTTCGAGACTTTACCCGCCTTGATGCAAGTCGTACAGACTTTCATGCGGCGCGCGCCACCCTGCGGTATTTGCACGCGAATGGACTGTAGATTCGGATCAAAGCGTCGCGGAGTGCGATTATTCGCGTGCGAGACATTGTTGCCGAATTGAGGTCCTTTACCGCAGACTTCGCAACGTTTGGCCATTTTTTTCAACCTCCAGGATTTCTTAGGGTTTCTTTACCGGCGTTCCCGGCATCATACGGACTGTTGTCTTGCCGTAATCAGAAACCAAGTTTTATAGCAAACGCTTTTCGGGATCGTCAAGCAGTGCGACCCTGAAGAGTCTGATTAGTGTGAAGGAGCAGAGTTAAAGTGCGCAACGCAAAAGTTCTTGTCGTTATTTGTTTGGTGGCTGCGGGCCTCGTCCTGAGTGGATGTGCCTCGAGCGGTTCGGAGACTAAAGACAGCATGGTGGCCGCGACTGTTAATGGCCGCAACATCATGCTCTCAGAGGTTGAGCGCCAGGTGAGTCAACAGGCCGGCGGTAACACGTCGTCTTTGAATCAACTGCAGATGGCCCAGGCTCGTTTGCAGGTGCTCAGCGGTCTCATCCAGCGCGAAGTGTTGTACCAGCGCGCCGAAAGAGAGAAGGTTCTTCCGACCGATGCACAGATTGAAGGGGCCATCGCTACGCAGAAACAGAACAGCGGCATGACCGCCGAAGACTTCGACAAGAGCCTCAAGGAGCAAAACATGTCGATGGAGACCTTGCGCGATGAAGCGCGTAAATCTCTCGCGATTGCTGCGCTCCAGGATAAGTACAACGGAAAGATCAACATCAGCGATCGTGAAGTGGAAGACTACTACAGCGCTAACAAACAGCTCTTTAAGAACGAGCGTGGCGTTGCTTTGTCGATGATCGTGGTAGACCCCGCGGACAACAGCAACACCGGCATCACTGACGACGCCAAGAACGAAGCCGACGCGAAGATCAAGATCGACAACATCTACCAGCAGCTCCAGGGCAAAGCGGACTTCGCTACCGTTGCTCGCGCCAAGAGCGAGGAAGTCAACAGCCTGCGCGCCGGCGGTGATGTCGGGTTTGCGACCGAACAGGATCTCAGGAACAACAACTTCCCACCGGATCTGATTGCCCAGTTCCTCGGCCCGATGCAAGTTGGTGATTACACGCAACCAGTTCGCTTTGGCAGCAGTGGCAAGTGGTACATCTTCAAGCTTGCTGAGAAGCGGCTCGCGACGGAGAATTTGACGTTGGAAGCTCCGGGTGTTCGCCAGCAA
>Ga0207643_10001177_pt1 | contig 15527 bp, 9 predicted proteins | sample KBSMisM62_FD_184313 | JGI IMG/M metagenome (GOLD analysis project Ga0207643, IMG submission 184313) | Miscanthus rhizosphere microbial communities from Kellogg Biological Station, Michigan, USA - KBS Miscanthus M6-2 (SPAdes) (version 2) | ecosystem: Host-associated > Plants > Roots > Rhizosphere...
GGCGCGGTGAAGACGGGCGCGCTCGGGTTCTCCGACTCTCCCGTATCGATCACGTGGCAGCCCTCGACCGTGACGAGCGCGATGGCGAGGCGGCCGTCGATGCCGATCGCGGGGCTGGGGCTGAAGCCGGGTGGTCGATAGCCGCACCGGAGCGTACGGTTGCCGGCGAGCGTGAGCTCGTGCATCGAGAGCACCGCGGTGATCCCCGTGCGCTCCGCGTCCTCCACGCCGTTCCCCTGCAGTGCCAGGTCGACGTCGGCCAGGGACACGATGCCGATGCCGGCGTGATAGACGTCGTTGTCCTGTACGCGCACGCTCCGGCACAGCGCGCTGAGGATTCCCTCGGCACACCGGCTGATCGCGTTGCGCGCGACGACGCTCGTCCGATCGAGCAGCAGACCGACCCCCACGTTGGCCGGAGTCTCGCTCGTGGCGTCGATGACGTTGTCCGCCACTTCGCTCTCGATGCCGCCGAGGAGGAGCACCCCGACGAGCGAGTCGCGCACCCGGTTGGCCGTGATGCTCGTGCCGAACGTCACGATGCCCGCGATGCCGAACACCGCGGTCGCGATCTCGTTGTCGGCGACGCGGCAGCGACTGAGATCGAAGATCACGATGGCGCTGAACCGCTCGAGGATGCGGATCAGCCGCACGAGCGGGCTGCCGCTGCCGCTCGACAGCTGGCCGAGTCGTGCGGCCTTCACGAGCGCCTCGTCCCCCTGGACGCGATTGTCGATCACGTCGACGCGATGCGTCCCACCCGTGCCCGCCCCGGTGGCGACGACCGCCTGCTGCAGTCCGCTGAACAGGTTGCCGCGAATCGAGCAGAGGAGCGCGTCGTCGAGCGCTTCGACGGCGACGACGCCGATCGGGATGCGCTCGAGGGGCTTGTTCGGGTCGAAGGTGGCCGTCGAGCGCACCTCGTTGCGATGCACGAGGGTGTTGCCCCCGGCGACCACGATGCCGTAGTGCTCCAGCGTCTCGATGTTCGTCGCGTTCTCGACGATCTCGCAGCGCGCGACGTGGGTGGCGATCGCGAAGGCGAGCGGCGGGAGTCCGCCGCTCGCCTGCCGCGCGCCGGCATGGCGGAGGATCGTGTTCGCCACGATGCGGCATCCCACGTTCGCCCCACGTACGTCGACCGGGATGCCGGCACCGCCCCCCGACACGATCGCCGCCGTGTCGAGGTCGCCGAGCTGCACGCCGCGCAGATAGTCGGTCAGCGTGTTGCGCTCGACGTAGATGCCGGTGAGCGCGCCGCGCGACCGGAAGATGATGCCCATCGTGCCGAACGAGACGGGGCCGCCGGCGGGCATCTGTGCCCCGGGCCCGGAGAGCCGGCAGTCGAGCACCTGGATGTCCTGACATTCGCGGCCGACGATACCGGCGGGCAGATCGTGCATGTCCACCGACTCGATCGTGTACTCGCGGCACTCGCGCATGGCGATGCCGATCGCCTGGAAGGTCGGGTTGGGCTTCTCGCCGGTGATGCGCAGCTCGCATTCCGCGATGTGGCCGCTTCGCACGAGGTCCATCTGGATCATCGGCTCCGGCGCGCTTCCCTTCTCCGTCTCGAACCGGATCCCCTCGACGTTCACGTGCTCGGCCTTGACGATCTGGAGCACGAGCGGTCCACCCTCCATGAGGCGCACGGTGGTGAGCGGCGCTTCACCGTGCATCGTGAGGTTCGACTGCTTGATGCGCAGCGGCCGCGCGATCTTGTGCACGCCCATCTTGAGACACACGCAGCCACCGATGCCGTCGAGGCGATCGATCGCGGCCTGGATGTCCTCGCCGACCCTCACGACCTCGGTGCAGCAGCCTTCCCCGGCAGCGAAGTTCGGCCATGGGATGCGGCAGTCGCTGAGGGGGACGGGGGGTGTTCCCGACGTGACGAGGGCGAGCTTCGCGAAATGATGGAGTGTGTTGCGCGGCGGCTGCTGGTCGACCACGTCGATGCTGCCGTCCGCGGTGCGCGCGGCGAACAGCCAGTAGTCGCCGGCGTGGAGCGTGTCGGTCGCCGCCGGCCCGAACCCGATGCTGATGCCGTTCTCCAGCGTGATCGCCGCGGTGCCGTTCGTGTCTCGCGCGAGCGGCTCGGCCGCGCTGGCGTAGTCCCAGCGCCGGATGCGCGGGTGCCGTCCGGCGACGATGGGGAACGCCGTGAGGTCCTGGTCGACGTGGATCTCACCCGTCGCCTGGTTCACGCTCGTCACCCGGGCGAGGATGCCGCCCTTGCCGCTCTCGCGCATCGAGAACTCGACGTCGTCGTCGAGCAGCTCGACGTGGTCGCCGAACTCGAAGCGCATCCACGCGTCGCGTCCGGTCGAGCCGACGGTGATGATCCAGTCGGTCGCGGTGACCTTGGTGGTGGACAGCACGCGCGCCGCGAGCGACGCGTTGTCGCGCGACCACTTGAACGTCGCCTTCGTCGCGCCGTCCACCGTGCCGGCGGTGTGGATCTCGACGCGGTACAGGCGGTTCTCGAGGCCCGTGTAGCCGCCCGCCGGGTTGATCACGCAGGGGCCGGGCGCCGGTGGGCCCGGTGAGGCCGCGGCGGTGAGCCGTGCCGTGGACGGCGCGATGAGCGCGTTCCACGCCGCGGGCGGCCTGAGGCAGCTTCCCGCGTCGGCGGGCGACTGCATCACCTTCACCTGCCACGCCGTCTGCACGCGCGTGTCGGTGTCCGGGCCGTTCAGCGCGATCTCGCGCAGCGCGTAATCCTCGAACACCGTCACCTCGCGCTGCCACACGTCGAGGTAGACGAGGTTGATCGTGCCCGCCGTGGGCGAGAGCGCGGGGTAAGGCGGCGTGGTGTAGAAGAACGGCTGCGTGGAGTACGTCAGCGGGTCCTTGCCGACGAGATCGTTCATGTGCTCGTCGAACGTGGTGTTCGCCGGATCCGTCATGTCGCCGAAGCACTCGGCGAGGATGCCGTCCACGTACAGTCGGCCCTGTCCGATCGTGAGCTCGCCCCCGGCGTTCACGCCGATCTTGAACGCGTCGGGAGTGGTGAGCGGATAGACGGCCTGGCCCACCGTGTCGTACATCTCGGCGCGGTCGCGACGATCGAGGATGGCCTCGAGCTCGTTGGCGTCCGAATCGAGGCTGACCCGTCCCTGCTGCTTCAGGACGCCGCTGAATCCCTTGACCGGGTCGAACGTGAACCGCGTGTAGTCGCCGCCCATCAGCGGACCTCAGGTGACGTAGATGAGACCAGCCTCGAGCCCGACGGGGAGGTATTCGTCGAGACGAAGCCGGAGATTGCCTTCTCGCTGCGGCTGCTTGAGCACGCAGAACGCGCCCATCTCGGAGCCGTCTTCGGCGCCGGTGCGGATCTGGATCGGACAGCTTCGACGCAGCTGCGCGAAGTCGGGACGGCCGTAGCGATCGGTCTGGAACGTCGGCACGAGCCACATCGCCACCTCGGCGTCGATCACCGCTTCCCATCCGGGAGGGAGCGGCGTCCCGCTCGCGATCGCGTCGCGCTGCTTGCGCTCCTTCTCGAGCTGCGCCTCGAGCGCGGGCTGGCAGCGGTACTGCTGTGGCGTGGCCGAGCCGGGCGGTACGTAGGAGAATCGCACGCAGCCCTGCTGCCGCTGCTCGACCGTGACCTGACCGGTGAAGATCGACTCGCTCGCCATTTCGAGCTTGAGGAATCGCGCGGCGCCGAACAGCGTCGACCGCTCGATGTGCGCCGGTGGCCCGCTCGCGAGCGCGTCGTCGCTCACCGCCACGCCGATCGGCTTCCCCTCCTCGAGAATGCCGTCCACGATCGAGTCGAGCAGCCACAGCCTGGCGACGTGCGACGGCATGCGCAGCGCGCCGACGATGCTGAACGCGATCTCGACCTCGAGTGCGGTGTTGATCGTCGCACCGGCGGCGGTGGCGGCGACGGCGATGCTCGGGCCGATGAGCGAGACCGCCCGCTCCTGCTCCACGGTGCGGCCAGGCACGAAGGTGCTGTGCAGGACGCGCAGCGTCTTCAGGTCGCCATCGATGCGGAGCGCGCCCTCGACGAGCAGGCCGCCGAGGGTGAGCGACGCATCGGCGCCCGTGCCGAGGATGGCGATGGAGCCGCTCGGCATGCGCAGGTGCGGACGTGCTTCGTTCGCCGCCTGGATGACGAGCGACTCGTTCGTCGCGAGGGTGATGTTCGCGGCGACGTCGTACGTCGCGCTGTCGGTGATCTGGATGACCGTGCGCGGCGCGCCAGGCGGGAGGAACGCGCGCCCCGCGATGGCGGTGTCGAGGGCATTCCCTCCTCCACTCACCAGCGTGGGCGCCACCGCGGGCACGAGCCACTTGCGACGGTCGTACTCGCCGCCGCCCATGTCGGCGCTGAAGCCGTAGAAGTACGAGACGGTGATGGTCTCGTTCGCCGGCCGACCGCTCGGCAGCGCGAGCCGCCCGCGTGTCGGGTCGATCAACACCTTCGTGCCGGCCGGCTGCGCGAACGCCATCCACTGGTCGAGGTTCGCGCACTGCACCTCGTTGGCCGTGAGGGCGACGCCGTTGGCGAACACCACGAGGCTGGCGTCGGTCGCGTCCGGGTCGCCGTAGTAGCCGGTGGAGATCGTCGGCGGGGCGGGCGGCGGCGGCACCGTGCGCAGATCCTCGAAGAACGCCGCGGCGCGGATCGGCGCGCGCACGGTGAGCTCGTTGGCCATCCGCGACTCGTCGGCCTCGCGATGTCCGGCGGACCAGAGCGGGATGTCCTGGCCGAGGGGGCTGAACGTGAAGCGCCAGGTCGTGCCGCCGATGGCGCGCGGCGTGATGGTCGTGAGCTGGTACGCCGCGAGCCGCCAGAGGAAGAAGCCGATGTTCGGGATGTTGTACCAGCCGTCCCATTCGTTGATGCGGCGGACGTCGACCGTCTTGGTGGTCGTGTCCCACGGACCGCCCACGCGATCGCCGACGTCGACGCGGCGCAGATCGGGGCAGCCGTGGCAGTCGGGGCGCAGGTGCTCCAGATGCTGCGTCCAGTCGAGCAGGGTGAAGAACTCGACGACGTGCGACGCCCAGCCCGTGACGTCGCGCGCGAGCTCCTCGAGCATCGGCGGCGTGCCCTTGCGGCGACGATAGTAGATCGTCTTCGCGACGTCGGCGCGCGTGGGAATCGCGCCGGGTGGCACGAGGTCGGGGCCGGTGAGATCCGTGAAGAGGGACTCGGCCGTCGCGGCGGCCGCGGCGGGATCGAGATCGTGCAGCGGGATGTTGCCGACGAGCTCACCGATGTACGGCACCACCCACCGCTGGCACGTCTCGATGAAGAAGTCGTCCCAGAGCTGCTGCACGTCGTCGTGCAGCGCATCGGCCTGCGCGGTGATGCGCTGCAGCAGCGCGCGGAGCTGGCCGTCCTGCTGCGTGTCGGCGATGCGATGGAGCGCGGGAAGCAGCTCGTACAGCCGATCCGGGCTGCGCGTGACGACCGTCATGACGCGAGCCCTCCCGTGGCACGGAGTGTCACGTCCTGCGCGGGCAGCTCGACGCGCGCGAGCTCGGCGGGGAGCACCGTGCCCGTGGCCGCGGGGCGGGCGGGGAGCATGAGCAGCCGCGGCTGCGGCTGCCCCGCGGCGGGATCGATGCCGTGCGCGGCGCGGAACGCGGGGTTGGTGCTCTTGAGATCGAGCGTGTCGACGTCCACGGCGACGACGCCGGCCACGTTCTGCAGCACGGCGAAGATCTCGCTGAGATACACGGGCTGGGCGAAGCGGCGCTGGTCGAACGAGAGATCGCGCAGCAGCGCGGCGCGCGCCGCGGCGAGCACCTCGGCGGTCACGTAGCGCGCGTCGACGATGATCGACGCATCGACGAGCACGGCCACCGGCGCATAGTTGGCGATGAGCAGCTTGTGGTTCGGGTCGCGCTCGGCGAGCAGCGTGGCGGCGATGCGCTTCAGCCCATCGGCGCTGAACGTCGTGCCGCCCTGCGCGGCGATCGTGAGATGGATGGCGCGACGCTCGCCGGCCCACACCCACGTCGCCGTCGCCTTCGCCACCTCACCCGCCATGAGCGCCGTGTCCTCGAAGTCGCGCAGCGAGACGGCGCGCCCGAACGTGCGCACCGTGCCGGGCGCGGCCTGGCGCGCGCGGTCCATCGTCTGCGGGTCGGCACCACCGTCCGCGGCGACGAGATTGACGACCCCCTTCACGCCGGTCGGGCGATCGAGCAGGGTGGAGATCGCGCCCGCACGCACGCGGCCCGCGAGGCCGAGCCCCTGCCGATAGGTGGCGACGATGTTCTGGCGTCCGGTCGGCACGCGCGCGCCGGTGATGCCGTCGCCGAACTGCACCGTCGTGGTGGCGTCGTCGGCGAGCCGCGTGGTGAAGATCTGATCGTTCGGCCGCGCGCCGTAGAGCGTCGGCACCTCGGTCCAGCGCACCCCGTTGACGAGCAACTGAAGACTGCTCGCGACACCGCCCGCACCAGCGGAAGGAACGAAGGTGAGCGGCTTCTTCTTCAGCGCGAACTTCTGGAACGCGACGGACGCGTCGCCGTCGCCGAGCACCTCGTTGCGCACCGTCTCGCCGTGGCTCGCCGGCGCGACGTTGCCGAGCAGCACCGCGCTCGCGGCGTCGAGCACGACGGGCGTGTCGAGCGCGAGCGAGAGATGAACGAACGAGCGCGGCTCGCGCACCGGCGCGGGCGGGAGCACGATCATGCGGCCGTCGGGGCGCGCGGCCGCGCCGTAGCCCCAGAAGATCGTGATCTCGAGTGCGAGGATGGCGACCGAGATCGGAAAGAAGCCGAGCGTGCGATCGACCGGCGGATCGATGCCGAGCCGGACACGGAGGTTGGCGGTGAAGAAGGGCGCCGGCGTCGTGATCCTCGCCGACATCACACCGTCGAGCCAGCGCACGCGCGCCGAGTCGAAGCCGAGCGCGACGACGGTGGCCGCGTCGTTGGTGGAGGGCCCGAGGCCGACGCGATCGCCCGCCATGCCTGGCACGATGGCGATCGCATCGGACGGGATGGCGAACACGCACGCCTGCGCGAACGACGGCGTCGTCGGGAGCGCGGCACGGATCGCGGCCTGCATCGCGGCGGCGACCTGCGCTCGCGTCGCCGAGGCGGGCAGCGACGCGGGCAGCGAGATCGTCTGCGGCGGCAGCGCGCCGATCGTCACCTGCAGCTCGCGCGCCCCGGCCGGTACCGCGATGGTGGCGCCGAGCGGTGCCGACACGAGTGCCGTCACGGGCGTGACCTGATCGGGCGCGAGACCCAGCTTCGTGATGGAGACGGCGTCGGTGCTCGTCGGCTCGAACGAGATGTCGAGCCCGGAGAGCGACGCGCCGGCGATCGTCGCGTTCACCGGCGCACCGCCCCGCGCATCGGTGAGCAGCACGGCGCGGCCGGACGGCAGGTCGGCGACGTCGATGCTCGTGCCGGCCTTGTACGCGCCCTTCTCGATCGTGCGCCCGACCTCGATCGACGACCAGCCGCTGCGCCGCCCCGCGAGCCAGGCGTCGCTCGACGCGACGATGCCGGCATACGCGTACGGCCAGAAGCGCAGTGGCTCGCCGACGAGCTCGTGGACGACGACGTCGCGGATGTCGCCCGAGGGGAGGAGATCGGCGAGCGACTGTGGGCCGAGCGGGGTGAGGGTGAGCTGGGTGACGGTCCCCGTCTGCGAGGTGACCGTGACGGCGGAGCTCGTCGCGCTGCGCTGCACCTTCCTCTCGCCGGCGCCGCTCACGACGAACGGGATGGCGCGCGTGCCGCCCGCCAGCGTGGAGATCGCGAGGACGACGGCGCCCGGCTTCAGTCCCGCGTAGCGCGCGTCGAGCGAGATCTGGTTGCCCACCGTTCCATCGCCGTGGAGCGTGTAGTCCGTCGTCGCCTGCGCGAGGTAGGCGGTGGTGGGGTCGCCGGCGGTCTTGAGCGCCGACACGACCACCGACTCCGGCGCATCGAAGCCGAAGAGGTGGAAGGAGCGGCCGAGCTTGTAGGCGCGCGTCGCCGGATCCGTCGCGGCGGACGCCGAGCCGAACACGGTGCCGGCGATGGGCGACTGCCACTCGAGCGTGAGCACGTCGTCGCGCGCGATCACGCGCTGCACGGTGAGCGTCTCGAGCGCGGTGGGCGCGTAGAGCGCCACGCGATCTCCCGCGGCGAGCGCAGAGGCGTTCGCGATCGACTCGGCATCCGGCGCGAGGATCGCCTGCGCCGTGCCGGCGGCAGTCGGTGATGCGGCGCTGGTGGCCGGGAAGAGTCGCAGCCGGTTGAGGCGCGCGTCGGCGAGCAGGTCGGCGAGCGTCTCGAACTTCTGCGGCGTCTCGCCTTCGGCGGGAACGCTCTGGGCGCGCGTGCGAGCCGGGATCAGCGCGCGCGCGCCGGCGTCGAGCGTGAAGGCGAGCTGCGTGGTGGCCGCCGCACCCGAGGCGAGCTGATAGTCGATGAGCCGCACGAGGCGGAGCATCGAGTCGCGCAGCGTGGCGGTGCGGAGGAACGCTTCGTTGGCGATGCGCTCCTGATAGAAGGTCAGCACGTCGGCCACGGCCGACCAGAGCTCGATCACCGTGATGGTGTAGTCGTCGCTCACGCGCGCGGTGAGCCCGGCGAGCTCCGGCGTGTGCGACAGCTCGTCCACGAGCTCGCGCCGGAACGACGCGAAGGTGCCGAGCCGATACGCCACCGCCGACAGCCACGGGCGGTTCGCCGGGCTCGTGTCCGTGGGGACGACGCTGCAGCAGCCGCAGTCCGCGCTCACGATCCACCTCCGGCGGCGATGGTCAGCGTGCCGTTCTCCATGTTGCTCGGATCGTTGTCGAGGCGCGCGATCTCCCACGCGCCGATCGGTATGCTTCCGTTCTGCAGCTCCTGCTGCGGCGGCCGGCCGTGCGGCTTGAACACGGTGATCGTGGCCGACTCGACGCCGTCGACGTTCTCGATGGCGGCGTAGATGCGGCTCAGGTAGACCGGCTGGCCGAAGGTGAGGTTGGCCGGATTGAACAGGCCGAGCTGTCCGTTGGGTTGGACGCCGGCGGAGAGCGCGAGCGAGACCGCGTGCGCGACGTCGCCGCGGAAGTAGCCGGCCCTGGCGCAGAGCTGGATGGAGACGTCGAGCGGGACGTAGCGCGCCGAACGGATCTCCAGGTCGTAGCCGGCCAGGCGGTAGCGCGTGAGTCCGTCGAGCACGCGCTTGCGGAAGCGGTCGTCGAGCCGCGTGTGGCCGCGCGCGTCGGTGATCACCATCTCCGGATCGGCCGGGTCGATGCCGACGAACACCGTGTACCAGCTTCCCGTCCAGCGGAAGCTCGCGACCGCCCCGGAGACGCCGGGAATGGTGAGCGCCATGTCGCGGTAGTCGGACTCGGTGACGGCGCGCAGCTGTTTCGCCCGGAAGGCGGCGGGCGCATAGCTGCGCACTTGCTCGATGAGCTCCGGATCCTCGCCGCGGAGGGCGGGGAGCGGATTGCGCACCAGCTCGATCGCCGGCCACGTGACGACGAACGGCTGCGGCCGCACGATGTGGGCGAGCGAGTCCGCGCCGATGTTGCCGGACCGGCCGTTTCCGATCCGGTAGACGACCGCGATCGACTTCACGTCGACGAGGCGCTGGCCGTACTCGCCGTCGCCGAAGCGGAGCACCGCGCGGCCGACGTCGTCCACGTCGGCGACGAAGTGCTGCATCACCGGCGAGCTGTCGAGCAGATCGCGGACTGGCGTGTACCGGTCGACGGAGCCGTTCGTGTGCGTGACGTCCGCCCGCGCGGCGGGCTCCGCGTCGCGCACGTCGCAGGCGAGGTCGCCGCTCGTCGCGCACCGCATGGTGAGCGGGCCTTCGCTCACACGCAGCCGGAAGGTGTTGTCGGCGGTGATCGGCGGGACGAAGTCGAAGGTGTCGCTCGTGGTGCGGCCGTGATCGGCGAGCACGATGTTGCCGCGCGCGACGGAGACGTTGGGCACCACGGTGCCGTCCTTAAGCTTGACCGAGAGGCAGACGGAGAACGCCGGCGCGCTCTCGCGCTCCCAGGTGACCTCGAGCAGCGGAAGCGTCTGCGCGATCGGCACCGGCACGACGACCGGCTTCGGCATTCCGGTGAGCGGATCGATGTCGGCGAGGAAGAGCCGGTCGCGCATCCGGTCGGGGGGCGGCGGCCCGGGAAGCGACGGGTCGGGATTGATGCTGACGATGCGCACCACGCACCTGTGTGCGGGATCGGAGTCTGCAGTGGATCCATTGGCCGGGCTGCGCATCTCCTCGAGGAGCATGAAGTCGCCGGCCTTCAGTGGCGGGCGCACCGCCTTCATGGTGACGGGATCGATCGCGTACACGTGCGCCGTGGTCGCGCCGCGCGGCAGGCAGCACTGCTCGTTGCCCCACGGATGCAGCCGCAGCTCGTCGAGCAGCGGATCGACCGTCGCGTCGGCGGTGGTCTCGAACACGCGCACCTGCGCGAGCGCGCGATCGGTGCGGTAGTCGTCGTCCGTAATGAGGTTGAGCACCGGGCCCGGCGGCGCGACGGGCTGCGGCACCGGCACGACGCCGGGCTGCCGGTCGAAGCGCATGGCCGACGCGATCCGCGTGACGAGCTGCGTGCTCGCGGGGATGGTGCCCGCGCTCGCCGCGCGCACGTGCACGTACGTCCACGCGTTGCGGCCGTCGTGCATGCGGTAGTCGACGAGCTTGGCGTGCCGCTTCGCCGACACGCGCTGGCGCGCCGTGTCGAGATATGCTTCGTTGGCGACGGCGTCCTGGAAGTAGCTGAGCTGATCGCCCTCGTACGCGAACAGCTCCAGCAGCGTGACGCCGATGTCGGCCGGGCTGCGCTCGGTCCAGGTCGGATTGCGCTGCGCGACGAGGTCGAGCAGCATCTGCCGGAAGCTCGCGTAGTCGCGCGCGAGATAGTCCAGCGCCGGCTCGGCGAGCGCGTCCGGACCGCAGTCGTCGGCCGGCTTGCAGTCGAAATCGACCGGACAGCCGGGCCGGAAGTTGACCGCCGCCACGGAGAACAGCCGGTCGACGTCGTCGAACGCGTAGCGCCACGTGCCCGCGCCGTCTCGCGCCCACCCGATCGAGATCAGGTACGGCGAGAAGTCGCCCTGCTGATCCACGGTGACGTCGAGGATGTTCGGCGCGGCGCCGAGCGCGGCGCCCAACACCCCGACGCCGATGATGCGCGTGCCGCCGTGGATCCTGATCGGCGACGGATCGGCGATCAGCCCGTACGCGCCCGCCGGAAGCGGATTGAGGAAGTGCACGTGGAGCACGTACGTCGGCCCCGCCAGGATCTCGAACTCGACGAAGTCGATGCCGTTCAGCACCGTCTGCGCGAGCAGCCGCTCGCGCCGCGCCGCGTCGCGGCAGTTGGGCCCGAGCGTCTCGAGGATCTGGGTGACGACCGTGTCGCTCATCGCGCGTGCGGCCTCTTCGTGATCGGATCCGTCATACGCGCCACGGCGAGAGGAAGCGCTCGTCGCGCTCCTCGCCCGTGCTCCGCTTCGTGTAGACCACGCCGATCGTGAGCGTGCTCTCCTGCGCCACGACCTCCACGCGCTGCACGGCGATCACGCCGTCGAGCCAGCGCGTGAGCGAGCCCTGCACGAGGAATTGCGTCGCGGCGGCGAGCGCGTCCGAGTTCGGCATGAACACCAGCTGTCCGACACCGCACCCGAAATCGGGGCGGTTCACCCGCTCGCCGGGATTGGTGAACAGCACCTGATGGATCATGTCGCGGATGTGGTCGTCCTCGTCCGTCTCGGCGGTGCGCCCGCGGCCGTCGATGTGGTAGGGGAAGTCGAAGTAGTCGGTGCGCGTCATGCCCACCCTCCCAGATCGACGTCGATCGTCGGAGACTGCTGGTGCGTGCCGACGCCGCCACCGGTGTTCGGCACCGTGACGTGCAGCGATCCGACGTTGTCGCGCAGGTGCTCGAGCACGCCGCGCGCGATCGCGAGCACCAGCTTCCGTCGCCCGATCGGATCCTCGTTCACGCCGAGCGGGACGAGATCCTCGAGCGCGCGCTCGATCGTCTGCGCCATGCTGTTGGGCGTGAGCGCGCCGCCTGGCTCGAACTTGCCGGATCTGAGCGTCATCCGAGCATCACCGTCGTGGAGATGAGATCCGGTGTCGGCGGCGAGAACGGCGCCGTCGGCGGCATCGGCGTGACCGGGATCGGCCCCGCCATCTGACCGGGGTGCATGTGCGCGTTGAACAGCGTGACGAGCTGGTTGAGGTAGGTCATCAGGTTGTCGCCGAACACGCCCGGATGCGTGGAGTCGGCGACCAGCTCGATGAGCGGCGCGTCGACGACGACTTTCGTCGTGGCCTTGAGCGTGACGACCCCCGACTGCACCTCGATCTTCAGGATGTTCGCGCCGTTGGAGTCCGAGAGCGCGATCGTCTGCGAGTCGTCGTGCAGCGCGAGGAGCAGCCCCTGCTCGCTGCGCGTGACCTTCACGTCGGGAGTCGCGCCGGTGCCGCCCTCGTCCGTCGGCACCTTGCCGCTCTCCCACCAGCAGCCCACCCAGATCGGTCGCGACACGTCGCCCGCCTCGAACTCCACCCACACGCCGGCGCCGACGGCGGGCACGGCGTACGCGCCGGTCGTGTCGCCGCCGTACGGCGCGCACGGCAGCGCCCATCCGCTGTCGACCTCGCCGAGCACTTCGGGAACGCTCGCGCGCACGCGGCCCTGCTGCTGCGGGTCGTCGTTGTCCACGACCGTGCCGCGGTACTTGCCCCAGTGACGCATCGCGGTGCCGCCGCCACCGCGCGCCGTGAGCGGCGCGGTCATGGCGGGCTCGCGACGCCGTCGTCGCTCCGGAAGTTCTCGCTGCCGGTGAGCCCGGTCGCGTTGCGGCGCAGGGTGAACTTCTGCGTGTAGCTGCCGTCGCCGCCGATCTGGTGCAGCACGCGCTCCACGTAGTAGCGGCCGCTGAACTGCCGGCCCACGCCGCGCACCATCACGGGCTTCTTCGCCTTGAGCGCGCCGCCGTACGCCACGGTGTTCACCTCGCCCTCGGCGACGATCGACCAGCTCGACCGGTCGACGACCGACTGCGCGAAGCGCTGCACCTCGCCGGCCTGCGCCATGCCGAGCTGGCTGAGGAGCACCGTGCGCGGCCGGTCGGTGGGAACCGTCGCGTCCTCGCCCATCCCGTCGGCCTGGGTGGCGTCGTCGGCCTGGCTCTTCTGCACCGACTTGTCGGCGGGATCGATCGTCGCCGCCTTCGCTTTCGCCGGCCCGAGCATGTCGTACTTCGCGCGGAACCGGTTGACGTTCGTGGCCGAGCCCATGTTGACCGTGAGCGTTCCCTGCGGCTGCGCGTCGTGCTTCGGCGGGTGGAAGTGTCCTTCGACCTCGCCCGCGTCGTTCATCTCGACGAAGCACTCGAAGCCGTTGCGGTCGGCGAGCTGGCGCAGGAACTGGATGTCCGTGCCGCGCTGCATCAGCGTGTGGTCGTTCTCGTGGCGCGACCACTTCGTCGACTCCACGACCGGCGTGAAGCGATAGCCCGCGTCGGAGAAGATCGAGTTGGCGACGTCGGAGTCCATCATGTTGTTCCAGGCCTTCACCTTCTCGTCGAGGTGCATCAGCACCGTCGGATCCATCGCCGTGACGACGAGCTCGGAGCCGTGCGGCGCGGAGGAGAAGTCGGTGTCGACCTCGATGACGTACGCGTTGATGAGCGGGATGGCGGAGCCCGAGCCGACGGTCACCGACAGCTTGAGGTTGGCGAGGCGCGTGAACAGCGACTCGTCGAGGAGGGTCCACCCGCTGCCGTCCTCCTTCACGGCGACGGCGAGCCGCAGCCGGATCATGTCCGCCATGGCCGCGTGGTCCTCCACCTCGATCTGCTTCACCGCGTTGAGCACCGCCGCCGAGGCCGCGGTGCCGTTCACGGTGAGCGTGTAGGTGATCGCCTTCGCCACGTCAGCCTTCCGTCGCCGGGATGCGCAGGACCGCGCCTTCCTCGAGCAGGTCGTCCGGCCACAGCGCGCGGTTGGCGTCGCAGATGCGCCAGAAGCGTTCGGCGTCGCGGAAGTGCTGCCACGCGATGTGATCGAGCCGCTCGCTCGCGAGCACGCGATGACCGACGACAGCGCGCGGGTCGACGATGAAGCGCGTCGTCTTGTAGCGGATCACGCGGCCCGTCGCGTCGGTGAGCGTCGCTTCGGGGACCTTCTCGTACCGGCTGCCTTTGAAGAACATCGATGCGGTCCTCTAGAACGGGAGCAGGTTGCGGATGCCGGTGAGCGAGCTGCCCGGATGGTGCTGCTGCGCGAGGCTCTCCTTCGACTTCTGGTAGGCGAGGAAGGCGTCGCGTCCGATGCTCGAGTCGGTGAACTCCATGTAGGTGAGCACCTGCATCCCCAGCTCGACCTTGGCCGAGATCGGGTTGAGTCGCGTGTCGAACGCGTCCTCGGAGATGGAGAAGCTCGTGAGCTTGACCGGCACGACGCGCGACTTGCCCCACACGAGGAGCACGAGCGGCAGGTCGGCGGGGCTCACCTGCACCGTGCCCTGTGCCGCCTGCTGCTCGATCTTCTGCGCGTTGAGCGTTGGCGGGTACATGAGCAGCTCGAGCACGGCGAGCGCCGGATGCAGGCCGTGCTGGCCGGCGATGGCGTTGAGCGCGTCCTCGGGATCGTCGAGCTGATCGGCCGCGTGCATGTCGACGGTCATCGTGATCGTCTCGAGCGGCGGTCCGGCGACGCGGAGGACGTCTTCCTTCGCGGTGCCCGTCTTGGCTTCGGCGGGCGCAGGCGGCGCGCGGTGCGCGAGCGTGCGGCGCATCGACTCCGGGTTGAACTGGAAGACGATGACGCTGCTCGGCTGGGAGCCCGGCGTGTGCGTCGGGTAGACGGCGAGGGCGCCCTTGATGAGGTTGGGACGGAGGGGGGATTCGGAGGGCATGATCGGAGTCGCGTCACTTCGTGGGGTCTAGATCCGCAATGTCCGGCACCGGGACCGGGTACGGTCCTGGAGTTGCCTTCGCCCCTATCCGCGTCCAACCACTCGTGCTCTTCGCGATCTCCTGGTACTCGATCGAGATCTGCTTCACGAAGTCCTGCGTCCGCGGTACGCCTTTTTGCAGACCGCCCCAGTACTCCACGTGCGCGTGGAAGTAGTAGTACTTGTTCGAGGTCTCCATCGTTCGCCGCAACGGTGTTTCGTAGTTGCCGCGCATCTTCGCGTTGGTCGTATCGTCGATTGCCACGAGGTTTTGGTTGTCGCCAGGACCGCCCATCGATCCGTTCACCAAATGGCCGGGCAGCCAGCGCGCTCCCTTCTTGTTCTTGACGGAGGGCAGTATGCGCGCGAGACCAGGTGGTTCTTCTCTTGGCTCGGTGTATGTGTTCGTGAGCGCCAGCGGCTCGGCCTTGACGTCTATCGGCTGCAGCGCGCCGTTGGGCAGGCGCGCGAGAAGCGTTTCGGCCTCCTGCATTCGGCCGGATGCGCTGAGGAACGAGAAGCCGGCGGCGGCGAAGGCCGGATCGCTCGTCGCTCGCTCGGCCCGCAGGCACAAATCGGCCGCCGCGGCAAAATCGTCAGCCATTGCGAACGCCGCGACAT